>Ga0302248_1000085_pt1 | contig 106144 bp, 82 predicted proteins | sample AAG_UR_Leu_MG_FD_193528 | JGI IMG/M metagenome (GOLD analysis project Ga0302248, IMG submission 193528) | Enriched activated sludge microbial communities from anaerobic digester in WTTP, New Holstein, Wisconsin, United States - AAG_UR_Leu | ecosystem: Engineered > Bioreactor > Anaerobic >...
GTCTCCGTGAGTGGGGCCGGTTCGAATTCTATCTTCTGGTGCGCTCAGCGGAGTGACACCGAATAGATGTTTGGCCCATCCCGCCGAATCCTGCCTTCCCAACTTGACAAAGGCTTGCTCATAGATGCCCTCTGTGTACTCTGTGGTAAGTCCCCGTTCGGCTGTTGTTGTTCCCAAAGCCCAAAGCCCAAAGCCTAAAGCCCAAAGCCCGGTTTGGCGGAATTTCTCCCCCAGCATGCTCCTTTTATCCGGAAGAAGCGCAGGTGCCGGAGGAGACACCCATGGGCATGCTCATTCTCAAGATCGCCCTCGGCCTGGGCCTGGGCGGAGGCCTGGGCGCCGGTCTGGGCTACCTGGGCAGGTGTTCGACGGGCGCCTGTCCGCTGACCGCAACCCCCTGGCGCGGTGCCATATTCGGAGGGCTGCTGGGCCTGGCTGTGGCCATGGCCATGGGCCCGACCTCCGGGGTCCGCTCCGGCCTGGAGCGCGGGCGCGGGCAGCTCCCGGGTGGCGCGGCGACGGCCGCTGCTGCCGAACCGGCCGTGGCGGCCAAGGTGCGCAAGGTGGCCAGCGCCGCGGACTTCAGGGACAGCGTCGAGAACGCCAAGGGCCTGGTCTTCGTCGACTTCTACGCCGACTGGTGCGGCTGGTGCAAGAGGCTCGGCCCGATCGTGGACAAGCTGGCCGGCGACTATGCCGGGAAAGTGACCTTCGTCAAGGTCGACACCGAGGCCCTTCAGGAGGTCGCCGAGCGCTACAAGGTCGAGGGCCTGCCCACCATGATCGTCTTCCGGGACGGCCAGCCGGCCCAGACCATCGTGGGCTACAAGGAGGAAGCGGCGCTCAAGGCGGTGCTGGACAAACTCCTGGCGGACGGCAAGAAGTAACAGCCGGCTTTGGGCTTTCGGCTTTGGGCTTTGGGAACAACACAGGCCAGTCCCTGAGCCCGCCCTTCTTCGTTTCAGCTCTATGCTGTTCCCAAAGCCCAAAGCCCAAGGCCCAAAGCCCGCCCCTCAGTCTTTCTTCACCTTGGCCAAATCAACCTTCAGCGCAAAGACCGTCACCGCCCTCCCGAACTTGGCCGGCGCCTCGGTGACCAGCAGGCAGCACTTGTTGGTCGGGTCGTAGTACATGGTGTAGTTCATCCCGCAGGCGAAGGGCAGCGTCGCGTCGGCCAGCTGCTGCCAGGAGTCTGAGGCCAGGTCGTAGAGCCAGGTTTCGGTCTTGGCGGCCTCGCCGGCGCCGCTGTCGACCAGCACCACGGTGCGGCCGGCGGCCGGGTCGAAGGCCATCGGGCAGTGCTGGTCCTTGGGCGGACGCGCGCCCGGCGTGGGCATCTTCCTGTTCTCCTTGGCCTCCGGGCGGCAGACGATCATGTCGTTGGAGTTCTCGTTGGAGCCGAAGACCAGCACGGCCTTGTTCTTCGAGTCGTAGGCCGCGTTGTTGTGCCAGCCGCAGAGCGGCGAGCCCGGCACCTGCTTCCAGGCGCGCGGCTCGCCGGAGAGCTCCCAGATTCCCGAGCCGCCGTAGCCGACCACCGCCTTGCGGTCGGAGTCCCAGGCCACGGCGTTCGGGAAGAAGTGGGCGGCCTTGCCGGGCAGCGGTTTCCACTCGTTCGTGGCGAAGCTGAAGGTCCAGGTGGGGTGGCGCTTGACCGTGCCCCAGACCGCGGCCAGGTCGTTGCAGAAGCGCCCCGGCGCCATGTGGCTGTCGTAGATGCAGACCACCATCTCGTCGCGGCCGGGGTCGTAGATCACCGTGCCGAAGGTGTGCATGGCCCAGGGGTGGTCGCCCTTCTCCCCGGCGACCGGCAGGCCCTCGGCGTTGGCCTTGTAGGTGGACTTGTCGTCGTTGGGGTAGAGCCGCGTCCACTTCATCTCGGCCACGTCGAAAATCAGCGGACTGTTGGTCCACTCCTTGCCGTGGGTGTTCGAGCCGAAGAGCACGATCCAGCCGCGCTTGGAGTCGAAGCAGCCGCCGCCGTGCTCCTGGCGCTTGAAGCGCACCGCGTCGGAGGCGGTCTGCTCATGCAGCTTGAGCCACTTGTTGGCCTCGGCCTCGGTGATCTTGGGATTGGGCTTGGCCTCGGAGGCCGGGGCGGCGGCTTCGACGGCAGCCGCCTGGACGGACAGGAGCAGGCAGGTGGCGAAAGCCGGCAGTGCGGACGCGGGGAATCGCATGGTTCTCCTCCTTCGGCTGCCGAGCATATCCCGGGCGGGCGCCCGGGGCAACAGGAATCCGGGCGCCGGGCGGGAGCAGGGTCTGGTCACCCCACGTCCCGGACCGCCGCACACGATGGCGCCGTGGAAACCGGGGAGGACGTGGGCGGTCCCCGCCTTGCTTCCCGGCCCCGCGCGGGCATAATCGGCCTCGGGCGGAGGCCGTCGACGCGGGCCGGGTGTGCTCCGCGGCGCGGTGATCCGGAGCTTGCGGGGAGAGCGATCATGAGAGCCTTCCTTGGCGCGGTGTGCTTCCTGGTGCTGGCCGCGGGCGTCTCGTCCGCACAGGAGATCAAGGCCGCGGACGCCGGGGCCATCAAGGCGGCGCTGGGGGCGGCTGGTCCCGGGGATACCATCGTGATCAAGCCCGGCGAGTACAACCTGGGCGGCGGGGCGTCGACCGGCAAGGACGGCACCAAGGAGGCGCCCATCACCCTGCGCTGCGAGGGTGACAAGGGCTACGCCAAGCTCAACCTCGGAGGCCAGGTGGCCTTCCGGGTGAAGAACAAGTTCTGGGTCTTCCAGGGCATCCACTTCAACGGCGACCGCAAGGGCACCTCGGCGGCGGTCTTCCTGGACGGCCCCGGCGGCGGCGGCGACGTCCGCTTCACCGACTGCAAGATCTCCGGCTCGGCCGAGCACGGCATGAAGGGCGCCAAGCTCCGCGAGAAGCCGGTCAACAACGTGGTCATCGAGTTCACCGAGCTCTTCGACACCGGGGCCACCGGCTTCGACCTGGTCGCCGGCGACAACTGGGCCCTGCGCCGCTGCTACGTCCACGACTACGGCCAGGATGGCGGCGTGACCTACGGCATCTTCCTCAAGGGCGGCGGCAAGAACGGGATCATCGAGGGCTGCATCGTCGACGGCAAGAAGAAGAACACCACCCTGGGCATCTCCTTCGGCGGCGGGCTCACCGGCAAACAGTGGCTGCCCATGGGCGCCGACGGCAAGCTCGGGCCGGAGGCCGACGGCGGCATCGCCCGCAACAACATCGTGATCAACGCTGCCGACTCCTCGTACCACTCCAATAACGGCGCCAACTGCAAGTTCTACAACAACCTGGCCTGGGGCGGCGACACCTTCCAGCGCCAGGCCAGCTACCCCAAGGACCCGGTGCTGATCAACAACCTGATCGGCGGCGGCGTCAAGGGCGCCTCCGAGAACAAGAACACCCTGGCACCCAAGAAGGAGTGGTTCGTCAACCCCGACGACTGCGACTTCCGCCTGACCGACGCCGGCAAGGCGGCGCTCGTGGGCAAAGGCTCGCCGATCCCGGCCGAGGAGTGCCCGACCGACCTCTTCGGCACCAAGCGCGACCCGGCCAGCGCCTGCATCGGGCCGGTCCTGCCCGACGCCAAGGAGTCGACCAAGTGGGTGGATCGGCGGAAGTAGCCGCGGGATCATGTGGGTGTGTGGGTCTGTGAGTGTGTGAGTACGTGAACACCCGCCTCGTTACCCACGCACCCACAAACCCACACACTCACACACGCCCTCTCTCGTTTGGAAGGAGTCACCTCATGCACGTACGCCGGGCGATCTCTGCAGCCGTCCTCGCAGTCTTGCTGGCCGCGTGCGCAGCCACCCCGGGCCGGTCCGTGGAGCCCGCGCCCCAAGGGGTGCGGCCGCCGCCGGACATCTTCGAGGCCCGGGTCTTCACCAGTGCCGCCAACCCCAAGGAGAGCCTGCCCTACCGGCTGGCCAAGCCGGCCGACTGGAACGCCGCCAAGAAGCACCCGCTGCTGGTCTTCTTGCACGGTGCCGGCGAGCGCGGCGCGGACAACAAGGCGCAGCTGGCCTGGGGCAAGGCCTGGCTCGAGAAGGCGGTCAAGGAGCACGGCGCGGTGGTGGTCGCCCCGCAGTGCCCGGGCAGCGCGCGGTGGGTGGAAGTCGACTGGGGTGCCAAGGCCCACGACATGCCCAAGGACCCGTCCGTGCCCATGCGGCTGCTCTTCGAGCTGCTCCCGACCATTGAGAAGGAGCTCTCCATCGACCCGGCGCGCCGCTACGTCGCCGGGCTGTCCATGGGCGGCTTCGGGACCTGGGACGCGCTCTGCCGGAGGCCCGAGTACTTCGCCGCCGGCGTGCCCATCTGCGGCGGCGCCGACGAGAAGCAGGCCGAGAAGATCGCCAAGGTTCCGGTCTGGACCTTCCACGGCGACAAGGACGGCGTGGTCCTGACGGTGCGCTCGCGGAACATGGTCGAGGCCCTCAAGAAGGCCGGCGGGACGCCCAAGTACACCGAGTACCCCGGCGTCGACCACTTCAGCTGGAACAAGGCCTTCGCCGAGCCCGAGTTGCTCAAGTGGCTCTTCGAGCAGAAGCGGGCCGAGAAGTAGGGACGAACGAAGAGTGTGTGGGTGCGTGGGTATGTGGGTGTGTGAGTACGTGAGCGCCCGCCTCGTTACCCACACACTCACACGCCCACACGCTCACACACGCCCCCGCGCCCCCGGAGGAGCCGCCCCATGGTCGTGACCCTGCCTCTCGCCGCCGGCCCGGTGGACGTCGATCTCCAGAGGATCGTCATCCACTCCTCCGGCGGAGGCGCCGGCGCCATGCGCCTGGCCATGCGCTCCGAGGGCGGTCTCGACCTCCGCGAGACGGCCGGCCACCTCTTCCTGAAGGTGGAGGACGAGCCCCGGCCAATCGGCTGCATCGGCTGCGCTGCGAAGGACGGCTCCTGCGAGTTCCTCTTCCCGGCGAGCCGCGAGTCGGCCCGCGGGGTCTTCCCCCCGGGCGCCGACGTCCTCTGGATCGACCGCCGGGAGGAGACCTTCCTGGCGCGCGTGCCGGTCGAACTCGTGCAGGCCGACCCTGGCGCCGAGTCCGGCACGGTCAACTGCCGGCAGTGCGGACGGGCCATGCGCGGGGCGGCCAAGTGCCCGCACTGCGCGTCCAAGGGCAAGGGCTGCTGCTGCCTGGGGGTGGTCGTTGCGCTGCTGGCCGGGGCGGCGCTCACCGTCTCGGCGATGTACCGCAGCTACCGCGAGGAGCACCCGGACGCCACCTTCCGGTCGTTCCTGGAGAGCCTCAACACCAAGGGCTCCGGCCAGTCGCCGGAGCGGCCCCAGGCCGCGCCGCCGATCCCCGAGGTGCCGCGGCCGCCGTCGGCCGACGCCTATGCCCGGGACCTGGCCGCGGCCCGGCAGTCCTTCGCCGCCGCGGAGCAGTCCGGTCGCTCTGAGGACTGGGCCCGGGCCGAGGAGACCGCGCGGCGCGCGGTGCGCTCCGGCGGGGCGCGCTCGGGCGATGCCCAGAAGCTGCTGGCCCTGGCCAAGCAGAAGCGCGGGGAGGCCCGCGCGGCGGAGAGCAGCCCGCGGATCGCATTGGCCAGCCATGCGGACGATGCCGGCCTGGCCGCGGCGGTGCGGAGCCAGCCCAGCGCCACCTGGGTGGAACTGCGCTACTGCTCGAAGCTCACCGACCTCTCGCCCCTGGCCGCCCTGCCCGGGCTCAAGCGGCTGAGCCTCCTGGGCTGCGACAACGTGAGGGACTTCTCCGCGCTGGGCCGGCTGCCGGCGCTGGAGGACCTCACCTGCTCGGCGGCGATGAGGGAGGGCGAGCTCGAGCTGCTGGCCGCCGGCTCGCCGAAGCTCAAACGCCTGGACCTGGAGTGGGCCCGCGAGGTCCGCGACCTCTCGGCGCTCGCGAAGTTCAAGGCGCTGGAGGATCTCTCCCTGCCCCCCGAGGCTGACGACGCGGCCCTGGCCGCCGTGATCCGCGACCACCCGGGGCTCGCCAGGCTCAGCCTGCGGCTGAACCGGCGCATCACCGACTTCGCCCCGCTCGGGAAGCTCACGGCGCTGGGCTCCCTGACGCCTCCGAAGGGCTCGGGGGCCCAGCTCGCCAGGAGCATCCCGACCTCGGCCTCGATCGCCGAGCTGGTGATCGTCGACTGCCGCGAGCTCGGCGACATGGGCTTCCTCCGCCGGACGCCCAACCTGCGCGCCGTGTGTTTCAGCTCCTGCGGGGACCTCACCGATCTGGCGCCGCTGGCCGAGGCCGCGCCGAACCTCGCTTCGCTGCGGCTGGTGCAGTGCAGGCTGCTCGTCGACCTGTCGCCGCTCGAGAAGCTCGGCAGGCTGGAGGATCTCAACATCCAGTTCTGCGACGGCCTCTCGGACATCTCGCCGCTCAAGAAGCTCTCCGGCCTCAAGTCCCTGGCGATCTACGGCTGCCAGGAACTGGGCGCCGCCCAGATCAACGAGGTCCGCCGGGCGCTGCCGAAGTGCCGGGTGATGGGGAACAGGTAGCTGCTTGTCGAGCCGAGGAGAATCGCCATGCGCACCTTCTTCTGTGGAACCATCTCTGGAGTCCTGACTCTGGCCCTTGCCGGATGCGCGGGGCTCGGCCGCGTGGAGAATACCATGCCCGCCGATTACAGGGACGTCCGAGTGAAACTTCCCGGGCGGCTGATGACCTCCCAGGAGGTCCTGCGCGAGGTCCACGCCCAGACCGGCGTCACCTGCCATGCCTATCCGACCGGCGCGCTTGTCCGGCAGATCGACGCGACGCCGTTCGGGGGCGAGGCCACGGTCATGGATGTCCTCAGGAAGCTTTCCCCGCTGGTCCATGAGAACGGCTCCTTCCTGCTGGCGGCCCGGCCGGAAGATTCGCCCAAGGATATTGCGGCCCGGATTCCTGCGGCCGCCGGAACGCTGCGCCTCGAGGCCGAGCTGTCCGACGCGCGGCTGAAGGAGCTCTCCGGCCGGCTCGCCTCCGGTGAGGCCGCCGACCGGCGCCTGGCCGCCTACGAGCTCGGCAACACCAAGTCGACTCGCGCCATCGCCCCGCTAATGGCCGCGCTCGGCGACAAGGACGAGTCCGTTCGCTTCGGCGTCCTGCGCGCGCTCGACCGGCTGGAGCGCGACTACCCCGCCCACCACCCGCCCGGCCGGGTCTCGATCTTCGCCCTGGCGAAGGACCTGCCGACCGAAGGGCTGGTGGCCGCCCTCAAGTCCGCGTCGGACACCTCGACCAACGAGTGGATCTGGGCGGCGGGCTTGATCGGCCGGGCCGGCCGGCCGGAGTCGGCCCGCCCCGAGCTGGAGAAGGGGCTGACCAACGGCTACGCCCGGACCCGCGAAACGGCCCGCTGGGCGCTCGCCCGGCTGGACGAAGCCGCTGGCAAGGCCACCGCATGCCACAACGTTCCGGGCCCCGGGACCCCGTACGCCGGCGAGGAACCTGCCGCGCTCGTCCGGGCGCTCGCCGGCGCTGCAGCCCCCGAGGTGCGAGCCGACCTCCTCCTCCGCCTCGGCCGCGCGGGCGGCAAGCCGGCCTGGGACGTATTGCTCGCCGAGCTCAATTCGCAGGAGCCGGTCGCGCGCCGCGCGGCCATCCGGGCGCTCTCGCGCTGTCCGGACCCGCGCGCGGTCGGCGCGCTCATGAAGATCCTGGTCGGTCCGGAACCGGCGGAGCCGGAGACCGGCAAGGAGAAGGGCACGCCGGCCTCGGCCAGCTCGCTCACGGCCGAGTACCGCAACCTCGCGGCCATGAGCCTGGGGATGATCGGCTCCGACGCGGTCGTCGCCGAGCTCGCCGTCTACCTCAAGGACAATCAGAAGCCCATCTCCGCAGCGGCGCTGGCGCTGTCCTGGACGGAGCACCCCGCCTCCGAGGCGCCGCTGGTCGCCGGCATCAAGGTGCCGGACAACGACGAGCACGGCCAGGCCAACTGCGTGCTCCGCGCCTACGCCTACACGGGCCTGGCCCGCCTGGGGACGCCCGCGGCGGTCGATGCGATCATGACCAAGTTCAACGAGTACGACAATGCCGCGCGCTACGCCGGCCACGCCGCCGTGCGCCTGGCCGGCCGCTCGCCGGCCGCCGGCGCGCATCTCACTGAGATCGTTCGCAAGGGCAGGAGCTGGATCGCGGCCCACGGCCTGGAGGAGTCCGAGGACCCGCGGGCGGTCGACGCGCTCCTGGAGGTCTTGCCCGCGGCCGAGGGCGAGCGGCTGCACTTCGGGCTGCAGGCGCTGGGGCGCTCGGGCGACCCGCGGGCGGTGCCGACGCTGCTCGCGCTCCTCGACCACCGCCAGCCTTGGGTGCGTTACGAGGCGCTGCGTGCGCTGCGCTGGCGCTGGTACTGGCCCCGGCCGGAGGTCCGCGAGGCGCTCGGGAAGCACCCGGTCTTCAGGGCCTTCGTGACCCCGCCGCCGGCCCTGGCCGAGCAGCCCGAGAACACCTGGGTCTGCCGGCTCTGGCCGGTCGACTTCGACGACGAGCGCGCGGTCAACACCACCTACGAGGCGGGCATGGCCTTCGACGAGTCGCGCGGCGTCGCGGTCAAGACCAACGGCCACGGCCAGCGCTGCGACGTGCCGCAGCTGGGCGAGACCTGGCTCTACGATCCGGCGGCCAACTCCTGGCGGGAGTCGTCCTCGCCGGTCGTGCCCTTCGGGATGTGCGGCACCTGGAACGTGGCCTACTACCGCGCCGAACGCAAGGTGGTGGCCATGGAGGCCGAGGGCGGCCACCACGGCTGGCAGTGGGAACGGGGCCGGGCGCTCCGCGGCAGCGCGCCCTGGGTCTACGACGCGGCGCGCGACCGCTGGACGGCGATGCAGCCGCTGCACGCCCTGGGCGGGCCGGGCCTGCGCGGCTTCGGCCCGCTGGTGTGGACCGACGGCCCCGGCCGGGTCTTCCTGCACGGCGGCGTCTGGGGCGGCAACACTCCCAAGGAGGTCGCCGGCCGCAGCTGGCTCTACGATCTGCACGCCAACACCTGGACCATGCTGCCGGAGAGCAAGGAGTCCCCCGGCAACCGCACCGGCCACGGCATGTGCTACCTGCCCGGGGTCGACCGCGTGCTCCTGGCTCCGGGCGACAAGGAGACGAAGACCTGGCTGTGCGACCCGCGGACCGGCCAGTGGAAGGACGCCGGCGCCTCTGGAAAGCCGCCCAAGCTCGGGCTGCCCCTGGTCTGCGACCCGGTCACCGGGACGGCGCTGGCCTTCCACGCCGCGGCCGACGGCACGACCATCTGGCAGTACGACCCCGCGGCCAACTCCTGGGCCAAGCTCGACTCGCCTGTGGATCTGAGCCCGCACCAGGACTCGGTCGACGTCTGCTACGACCCGAAGCACAACGTCTTCATCATGGACGGCGGGCACGTGAACTGGAACACCGACCACATCGCCGTCCGCGAGGTATGGACCTACCGGTTCCGGAACCGTCCGAAGGACGCGCCGGTCCCGGAGACGCCGCGCCCGCCGGTGCGCCCCGAGCCGCCGCTGCCCGAGGACGTGGTCGTGAGCGTCCTGGCGGACCGGACGGTCGAAGTCCGCTGGGCGAAGCCGCCGGCCGCCGACGTCGTCGGCTGCCACGTCTACGCCGCTGCCGTCGAGGCCGGCGAGCGCATGCACCACAAGGAGGTCTTCAGGAAGCTCGGGCCCGTCGAGCGGCTCACCGACCAGCCCGTGACCGGCTCGGAGTTCGTCGATGTGCGCAAGCTCGCCAAGGCGGCGGGGCTCTTCAATCACGAGATCCGGGCCTACCACGTGAGGGCGGTGAACAAGGCGGGAGTCGAGAGCGGTCCGTCGGCCACGGTCCTGACGCTGGCTAGTTCCGTGCCGCGCGCCGCCGCCGTCGAGCGGCCCGACGGCTCGACGCGGGTGACCTGGACGCTCCCTCCGGAGAGGGACCTGCGCGGCTACGCGGTCTACCGCATGGACGAGTTCCGGACCACGCTGCCGGTGCGCCTGAACCCGCTGCCGATCAGGGGCACCGAGTTCGTCGACTGGCCGGAGACGCCGCGCGCCGAGCGCCGACGCTACTACGTCGTGGCCGTCGACGCGCTGGGCCAGGAAGGCATCCCCTCGACCGGGGCATGGTCGTTCGGACGGCCGTAGGAAGATGGCTTTGGGCCTTGGGCTTTAGGCTTTGGGTCAAGAGCGTTTCGGCCGTTGTTGTCCCCAAAGCCCAAAGCCGAAAGCCCAAAGCCGGCCCGCGTCGTAGCCCCTACCCCGCCGCCTCGGCCGCGACCGGCTTGAGCCTGGCGCTCGAGCGGCGGGCGCAGATTTTCTCCCAGCGCGCGGACATCTCGCTCATCTCCCCGCGCATCAGGATGGCCGGGGCGCTCTGCACCGAGCGGCCGGCGCGGGGCTCGCAGACGGTCCGGAGGCCGAGCATCCGGCCGTAGAAGCTCTCGTGCTTGGGGTTGAAGGTGAAGAGCACCGTGTCGGCAAGGCCCCGGCCGCCCTCGAGCGTCGCGCTGATCAGCTGCATGACCACGAAGAGGTGCTCGCGGCATCCCGGCCGGGTGGCGATCCGCCAGGAGGCGCCCAGGCGCCGGCCGGTCGCGCGGCACTCGGCCCGGACGGCGTCAACCACGTCCCTGAAGTCGTCGTCGACGTGCAGGCCGGCGGGGCCGTCGAACGTGTAGCTGTTGGAGCCCAGCAGCGTCCCGTCATCGTCCTCGGCCATCAGCACGGTCGTCTCCGGGACCGCGTCGAGGTGCGGGTAGTGGCGGAGCATCCCGTCGGGCTGCGACTCGGCGTAGCCCTCGGCCACGTACATGTCGTGGGTCAGCCGCCAGACCGCCTCGAGGTCCTTCAGGGTGGTCGCCTTCCGGATGCGCATGGTCTGCCCTCCTCGTTCCGTTCCCAGGTGTCCGCTCAGTTGACGTTCACGCCCAGGCGCTCTGCCAGAAGTTTGGAGCCGGTGCGACGGGCGCTCGGTTCCCTCTGCTCCGCCGCTGGTGCCGCCTCCAAACCCGCCAGCGCCTCGGCGCGGCCGAGATCGCGCTCGCCGGGCAGCCCCAGGCCGATGAGCAGGCTCTTGACCGCACAGCGGTCGGTGATCGCGGAGATGATAAGGTTGAGCGCCGTGCCGGCCGCGCCCAGCAGGAACCATGGGCTGGCCAGCCAGGCGAGTGCAAGGCAGAGGACGACTGAGCCGCCGGCCAGCGCCCGCCCGGCACGTTCATGAGTCAGTCTTCCAGTGAAGCGCATCGAATCTGCCCTCCTGAGTGCTGCCCTCCAGAAGAGCAATCTGCAAGCCAAACATCAATCGCGTATAACTGCCCGTAAAAGCGCGCGTTATGTGAATGCGGATGTTGCCTTGACTTACCAGAGTTACAGTACAGAATCATAGTTGCATGCAGTTGGATGCAAAAGCGGTAGATGCTGGCAGCCTCATGTTAGACGTTGGAGGGGACGATGGCTGAGAATGGTGAGACGAGTCAGGACCGCAAGGCTGGCGAGGGCGGCGAGCCCGGTCAGGCTCGGGAGGCCGGCGAGAACGGCGAGGCGGGTCGTGTTCGGAATGCCGGCGAGGCCGTCAAGGCCCGCGAGGCGGGTCAGGTCTGCAAGGCTGGCATAAGCGGCGAGTCTGACAAGGTTGGCGAGGTTGGCTTGCCTGGCGGGGCCGGGGGGGGTGCGGTGGCTGGTCCCGACCCCGTGGTCGAGGCCGAGATAGACTCGGATCTGCCGCGGATGGCGGAGGTCGTCGGGGCGGCGGGCGAGGGCCATCAGCTCTGCAAGTACTACGCGGCCATTCTGGAATCGCGGGCCGTGCTCGACAAGCCCGAGGCGGACAGGCGCGCGGCGGTCCGGCGGCTGGCCGCGCTGGTGGACGCCCCTCCATCCGACCGGGAGCTGTTCCTCATCCTGCTCGAGCGCCTGATCAGGCTCGGGCTGCGCTCCGGCTTCCTCGCGGAGGCGCGCCGGGCGCTGCGCCTGCTGGACCAGGGAACCGCGGAGGGCGGCTGCCGGCCGGAGATGCTGGCCCTGGCCAGGATGTGCCGGAGCGCCGTGGAGTTTCACTGCGGGGACTATCCCGCGGCCTTCGTCAGCGCCACCGCGGCCCTGGAGGCGGTTTCCCCGGACCGGCCGCGGCTGTGGTTCATGCTCAAGGCCAACCGCCTGACGCTGGCGGTGCAGGCCCGCAGGCTGCCCGAGGCCGAGGCGGACCTGGCCTACCTGGAAAGCGTGCCGACGCCCGCGGGCATCATCGGCGCGCCGGTCGAGTTCCTGCGCATCCAGGTGCTGGACGCCGAGGAGCGGCACGCCGAGGCCCTGGCGCTCCTCGACCGCGTCACCGGCGGCTCCCTCGATGGGAAGAACGCCCGGTACGCCATCGACCGGATCACCTTCCTGAGCAGGATCGGCCGCGGGCGGGAGGCCATGGAACTGCTCGAGAAGCACCGCGACCGGGTGACGCCCTTCCAGTACGAGATGCGCCAGGGGCTGGAGGCCAGCCTGCGCGGCGACTTCGCCGCCGCGCGGGCCCACCTGCAGCGCTCGATGGCCGCCCCGGGCCTGAGGCCGCGGGACGTCAATCACGCCGCCTGGACGCTGGCGGCGATGGAGCTCAACGACCGCCGCCCGCGCGCCGCCCGCAAGATCCTCGAGGTGATCGATCCCGGGGAGGCCATCCCGCTGTACGCCATGGAGTGGGCCAGGCTCCACTGGCAGGAGGGGAACCTGGCCCGGGCCGCGGAGCACTTCCGGCGCGTCCTGGAGCAGGGCGCCATGGAGCGGATAATCAACGTGGCGGTCGACGTTCACGAGCTTACCGCCCACGAACTGGGCATGCTCTGGCGGCTGGCCATCATCCCCTGCGAAGCCCGCGAGGCCCGGGCACTGGCCGGGCTGGATCCGGATGGAGCCGCCGGGGGCCAATCCGGCCGAGAGGGCTCCGCGCCCCGTCCCCGCCCGGCCTCCCCCCGCAGACGCGCCGGCCGCGAGGCCGCCCTGGTCGGCAGCAGCCCGGCCATGAGCCGGATCCGCTCGGAGATCGCCAGGTTCGCGCCGCTTGACGAAACCGTGCTGGTGACCGGCGAAACCGGCACCGGCAAGGAGCTGGCCGCCCGGCTGCTGCACGACTCCGGGCCGCGTGGAAAGGAGGCCTTCCTGGCGGTGAACTGCGCGGCCATCTCCGACACGCTGCTGGAGAGCGAGCTCTTCGGCCACGTGCGCGGCGCCTTCACCGGCGCGGTCCGCGACCACGACGGCCTGCTGGTGGCGGCTGGCCGCGGCACGCTGCTCTTCGACGAGATCGACTCGATGTCCCCGCGGGTCCAGGGCTCGCTGCTGCGGGTGCTCGAGGAGCGCCGGGTCCGTCCGGTGGGCGGCAGCCGCGACCGCGAGTTCCACGCCCGGGTCGTTGCCGCCGGCAGTTCCGCCCTGGCCGAGAAGGTCCGGAGCGGCGAGTTCCGCTCGGACCTCTACTACCGGCTGGCCCGCCTGGAGCTGGCCATGCCCGCGCTGCGCGACCGGCCCGGGGACATCCCGGAGCTGGCCCGCCACTTCCTCGAGGAGCACTGCGATGCCGGCGAGGTGGTGCTCGGCGGGGATCTGCTCGCCGAGCTCGCCCGCCGGGACTGGCCGGGCAACGTGCGCGAGCTGCGCAACGAGATCCAGCGGCTGGTGCTCATGGCTGGAGACAGACGGGTGCTGGGCGCCGGGCTGCTGCGGGCGGCGACGGAGCCGGTTGCGGCGGCCGCCCGACCCTCGGGCCGGAATCGTACGGAATCGACCGCCGCGGGGGCCGGGACGGCCACAACCCCGTCAGCCGCGCCGGCCTCAGTGGCCGCAGCGACCGTCCAGGGCGCCCTGTCAGCTCGCAAGGTGCCCCGCCGCGACCGCCCGGGCCTCCTGCGCGAGCTCTTCAGCGCGCACCGCGAACTCAGCCGCGGCGACGTCGCCCACCTCCTGCCCTGCGCCCCGGCCACCGCGGCGAAGCTGCTCGATGCGCTTGAGGCCGAGGGCCTGGTCCGGCGCGTCGATCCGACGCCGTCGCCGCGGACGTCGTATTACACGTTGAAGGAGAATGCCCAGTAGAGGGCTTTGGGCCTTGGGCTTTTGGCTTTGGGAACAGATGGAACTGAGCCGGCCAAGATCGGCCCATCAATCTGTCCGTTAGCTGTCCCCAAAGCCCAATGCCTAAAGCCCAAAGCCGACGCCCCTCCGCGACCTCCGCGCCTCCGCGTGAGCCCGTGCCTCTATCCGAACCTCGGGCACCTCACCGCGTGGCCCGGGCTGGTTTCGACCAGTTGCGGCGCGCGCTCGAGACAGCCGCTGTCGCCGGCCGGGCAGCGCGGGGCGAAGCGGCAGCCGGGCAGCTCCTGGGCGCGGCGCAGCTCGGCCGGGGCGATCCTCGCGCGGCCTCCCTTGGCGGCGTCCAGGAGCAGCCGGGTGTAGGGGTGGCGGGGGCGGCCCAGGATCACGGCTGCTTCGCCCTCCTCCACGATCTGGCCGGCGTACATCACCGCGATCCGGTCGGCGGCCTTCTCGACCAGCGCCAGGTCGTGGCCGATGAGCAGGTAGGCCAGGGCGCGCTCGCGCTGCAGGTCGCCGAGCAGGTTGAGGATCTGCGCGGCCATGCTGACGTCGAGCGCGCTGGTCGGCTCGTCGAGGACCAGGAACTCCGGGCCCATGGCCAGCGCCCTGGCCAGGGCGATCCGCTGGCGCTGCCCGCCGGAGAACTCGTGGGGGTAGCGCGCGAGGGCGTCCGGGCCGAGCCCCACGCGTGCCAGCAGTTCGCCGGCCAGCTCCCGGCGGCGCTCCGGCCAGTCCGGCAGGCCGGCGGCGACCGGTGCCTCCCAGACGGCCTCGCCGGCGGTCATGCGCGGGTTGAGCGAGCCGTAGGGGTCCTGGAAGAGCACCCCCATCCGGCGGGCCAGCCGGCGGCGCGCGGCCTGGTCGATGCCCGCCAGCTCGCTGCCGTCGAAGAGGACCGATCCGGCGGCTATCGGCGCCAGGCCCACCAGGGCCCGACCGACAGTGGACTTGCCCGAGCCGCTCTCGCCGACCAGCGCCAGAGTCCGGCCGCGGTCGATCGCGAAGCTAACGCCGTCGGCCGCCCGGAAGGGCTCCCCGCCGGCCAGAAAGCCGCCCGGCCGGTACTCGACCGTCAGGTCGCGGACCAGGAGCAACGGCGCCGTTGCCATCAGCCGGCGTCCTCCGCTATCCGGACGGTCAGACTCAACGCTGAGGACGCAGAGGTACGCAGAGGGGAATTCCTGTCGTTGTTGTTACACAAGGATATCGTTTGTTGTCCTCTGCGTACTTTGCGACCCTCTGTGTCCTCTGCGTTGAAAATGGGCGTGGGCACAATCACAGGCGCACCTCCGGCAGCCCGGAGGGGGCCTCCACCTTGCCGATCTGCCAGCAGGCCACCCAGTGTCCGGGCAGGACCTCGGCCATCTGCGGGGCCTCCTGGCGGCAGACCTCCGCGGCCGCCGGGCAGCGCGGCGCGAATCGGCAGCCCGGCAGGATCTCGCCGGCGGAGGGCACCGACCCCGGTATCCCGCCCAGCCGGCCGCGGCCGGTACCCAGCTGGGGCAGGGCGGCGATCAGCGCCTTGGTGTAGGGGTGCAGCGGGCGCTCCAGCAGCGCGCCCATCCGGGCGCACTCCGCCGCCCGCCCGGCGTAGAGCACCAGCCCCCGCCCGGCCGCGCGGGCCGCCATGCGCAGGTCGTGGGTGATGAGCAGCAGGGCGATCTCGAAGCCGGTGCGCAGCTCGGCGAAGAGGTCGAGGATGCCGGCCTGCACCGAGACGTCCAGCGCGCTGGTCGGCTCGTCGGCGATCAGCAGCTGGGGCCGGTTGACCACCGCCATGGCGATGCAGGCCCGCTGGCGCAGCCCCCCGGACAGCTCGTGCGGGTAGGCTCCGAAGCGCGCGGCGGCGTCGGGGAAGCCCGCGCCGCGCAGGGCGTCTAGGGCGTTGTGCCGGGCGAGCTTGGGATGGCGGCCGTGGAGCCTGACCGCCTCGGCCACCTGCTCGCCGACGGGCAGCACCGGGTTGAGGGCGGACGACGGCTCCTGGAAGACGAAGCCGATCTTCGAGCCGCGCAGCCGGCGCATCTCGCGGTCGGAGAGGCCCAGCAGTTCGCGGCCGCCCAGGCGCACCGAGCCGGTGATGCGGGCGGCGGCGGGCAGCAGTCCGGCCACCGCCAGGGCCGTGGCCGTCTTGCCCGAGCCGCTCTCGCCCAGGAGGGCCAGGCCCTCGCCCTCCGCCATCGAGAAGGAAAGCCCGTCGACCGCCCTGGCTGGCGGAGCCCCGTCGGCGCGGAACTCCACGCGCAGGTTGCGGACCTCGAGGAGCGGTTCACCCTCGGTCACGGGCCGCTACCGGTACCGGCCGAACTCCAGCGCGGCCTCGAACATGGCCACGATGTTCTCGGGAGGGGTGTCGCCCTGGATGTTGTGGCTGGGGGCGAGCACGTAGCCGCCGCCGGGGGCCAGGATGTCGATGACCCGCTTCACCTCGTCGCGGACCTCCTGCGGCGTGCCCCGCGGCAGGACGGTCTGCACGTTGATCCCGCCGTGGAAGACGAGGCGCGAGCCGAACTCCTTCTTGAGGGTGGCCAGGTCCATCTCGGCGGCGTTGGTCTGGACCGGGTTGAGGATCTCGACCCCCGCTTCGATCATGTCCTCGAGCAGGCGGTAGACCGAACCGCAGCTGTGGTGGAAGATCTTGGCCGGCGTGCCCGCGCGGATGGCCCGGTGGTAGCGCTTCTGGTAGGGCACGATCAGCTCGCGGTACATGTCCGGCGAGAAGAACGGCCCGTTCTGGGTGCCGAAGTCGTCGCCGAGCTGGACCATGTCGGCGCCGTCGCCGACCTTAGGGTAGTAGTTGGCCGCGAAGCGCTCCTGGATGACGGTGATTCTCTCGAAGAGCGCCCGGATGAAGTCCGGATCGCCGACCATGTCCATCAGGATCCGGTCGAAGCCGCAGAGCCAGCAGGCCAGCTCGAAGACGCCGTTGATGTCCGGCTGGGCTGAAACCGCGAAGCCTCGCCCGTGGATGGCCCGGGCCTCGGCCGCGACCCGCTCGTAGCGGCCGCGCCCCGAGGCGTCGGGCCACGGGAACTTTTCCAGCGCGGCGATGTCCGCGTCCTTGAGCGGGAAGCCGACGATCTGGTCATCCTCGTTCTCGATCACCCGGGTTATGCCCCACTCGTTGGTGAAGGAACCGTCGGGGTTCCTGCGGTTGGCCGCGGAGGCGGGCTTGTCCGGCGTCACCCGGCGGAAGTCGGCGCCGAAGCGCTGCTGGAGCGCCTCGCCGGGGTCGTAGACGTTCCAGCCATCGGCGCCGAGGCCCAGGTATTTCGTGAGCTTGGCGTGGGCGCTGGGCTTGATGCCCGACAGCCACCCGCCGAAGTCGATGGGCACCCGGTCGGGTTCCCGGTGGCTGAAGCACAGGCGGACGCGTTCCAGTGAGTTCATGAGGCGCTCCTTTCGCACCGGGTTTCATTCTACTTCGCGCATTCCAGCCTGCAATCGAACCGCGCGTCCGGAATGCAGAATTATAAATGATGAATGCAGAAAGCGAGGGAGACGTGCGGCATCCTGCCCCGGGTTTCATCCTTCAGCAATCATCATTCTGCATTCCTCGTCGGTTCTCTTCCCCTTGACACTCCCCCGCTCCGCCCTACGCTAGCCGCCGTCGAGGGGGCTGGAAGCCATGGCGAAGCGCATCCTGGTCGTCGAGGACGAGCCGGCCATCGCCGAGACCATCACCTACGCGCTGTCCACCGAGGGATTCGAGCCGGTCTGGAAGGCCACCGGGCGGGAGGGGCTGGCCGCCCTGGCCGCCGGCGGCGCGGACCTGGTGATCCTCGACGTGATGCTCCCGGACCTGGGCGGCTTCGAGGTCTGCCGGGAGATCCGGAGGAGCTCGTCCGTCCCGGTCATCTTCCTGACCGCCCGGGGTGCGGAGGTCGACCGCGTGGTCGGGCTGGAGCTGGGCGCCGACGACTACGTGCCCAAGCCCTTCAGCCCGCGGGAGCTCACCGCCCGGGTGAAGGCGGTGCTGCGCCGCTCCGAGGAGGCGTCTCCGCCCAAGACCAAGTCCGTCCGGAAAGCGGCCAGGAGCGCGCCCTTCGAGGTGGACGCGGAACGCTGCGCCATAGCCTACCTGGGCAGGACGCTGGCGCTCTCCCGCTACGAGTTCAAGATACTGAGGGTCCTGGTGGAGCGGCCCGGCTGGGTTTACTCCCGCGAGAAGCTCATGGACATGGTCTGGTCCGATCCCGGCGCGAGCATGGAGCGGACCGTCGACGCGCACATCAAGTCGATCCGCGCCAAGCTTCGCGCCGTGCGGGCCGAGCCCGACCCGATCGTCACCCACCGGGGGCTGGGGTACTCCCTCCGGGAAGACTGGGGCTGAAGGCGGAAGGATGAGGGATGAAGGCGGAAGGGCCAAGGGAAGAACGGGCAGTGCGGCGTCCCGCTCCGCGTTTCATCCATCAGCTTTCATCCTTCAGCCTTCGATGATCGCGCCATGAGCATCCGGCTGCGGATATTCCTGACCTTCTTCCTGACCGGCGCTGCCGGGCTGTGGCTGCTGGCCTCCTGGACGCGGGACGAGGTGCGGCGGTACTACCTGATCTCCATGGAGGAGTCGCTGATCGACACGGCCAACGTGCTGGCGGCGATGCTGGCCGGGCGCCTGCAGGACGGACAGCCCGACTCCGGCGAGCTCCGGCGGGCATTCCAGGGGGTCCAGCGCGAGGCCTTCACCGCGCGCATCTACGACCTCACCAAGACGCGGGTCGACCTGCGCGTCTACGTGACCGACCGGCGGGGCATCGTGGTCTTCGACTCCGACGGCGGGCGGGCCGAGGGCCAGGACTACTCGCGCTGGAGGGACGTGGCCCTCACCCTGCACGGCAGCTACGGCGCCCGCACCACCCGCAGCGACCCCGACGACCCGCGGACCAGCGTGCACTGCGTGGCCGCCCCGGTGCGCGTCGGCGGCGAGGTGGTCGGCGCGCTCTCGGTCTGCAAGCCGCCCGAGCTGATCTACACCTTCATCGACAGCGCCCAGCGCAAGGTGCTGCTGGCGGCCCTGGTTGCCGGCGCGGCCCTGCTGGTGCTGAGCTACGCCATCGCCCTGTGGGTGACGCAACCCATCGAGCGGCTCACCGCCTACGCCCGGGCGGTGCGCGACGGCCGCCGGGCGGAGCTTCCCCGGCTCGACCGCAGCGAGATCGGGGCGATGGGCGCGGCCTTCGACCAGATGCGCGAGGCCCTGGAGGGCAGGCGCTATGCAGAACAGTTCGTCCAGACCCTGACCCACGAGATCAAGAGCCCGCTCTCGGCCATCCGCGGGGCGGCCGAGCTGCTGGGTGAGGAGCTGCCGCCGGAGCGCCGCGCGCGCTTCGCGGAGAGCGTCCGCGCCGAGTCCGAGCGCATCCGGCAGGTGGTCGACCGGCTGCTGGAGCTGGCCTCGCTCGAGAGCCGCCGCGGGCTGCGCGACGTTGAGGAGGTCGACCTCGGGAGCCTGGCCGGCGAGGTCGCCGGGGCGCACGCCGGTCTGGCCGAGGCCAGGGGGCTGCACATCGCGGTGGAAGCGGCCGGCCCGGCGGTCGTCCGCGGCGAGCGCTTCCTGCTGCGCCAGGCGATGGCCAACCTGATCCAGAACGCTGCGGATTTCAGCCCGCGGGGCGGGACGATCGCCGTGGCCGTGGCGTCCGAGGCCGGCGGCGTCCGGGTGACGGTAGTCGACTCCGGGCCGGGCATCCCCGACTTCGCCCGGGAGCGGGTCTTCGAGAAGTTCTACTCCCTGCCGCGGCCCGACACCGGGCGCAAGAGCACGGGGCTGGGCCTGGCGCTGGTCCGCCAGGTGGCCGAGCTGCACGGCGGCACAGCGCGCATCGACAACCGGCCGGAGGGCGGCGCCCGGGCGACCCTGATCCTGCCCGACGGGTCGGCCCCGGGCCGCTAGCCACCTCCCCGCCACGGCCGGCGGCAGGCGCTCTCCCGCCGCGCTTTCACCGGACTTTCACACTGGCTTCACGCTGCCTTCCAACCGGCCGGATAGGCTTCGACCGGAAAGGAGGAATCCCCATGCGCGCCGGAATCGCCCTGCTGATCTGGCTCCTCGCCGCGGGCCACGCCCGGGCGGGGGAGTCGGTGACCATGCCGTGGGAGGAGTTCAAGCGCCTCTATGGCGAGAGCGTCAGGAGGGAGGTCATGAAGGAACTGCCCGTCAGGGAGCCGCGGGCGGCCGCCGCCGTAGAGGAGGCGGTCTACCGGCTGACGGTGGCTGACAGAAGCGCCTCGCTCCGGATCCTTCTGACCGGCCGGATCCAGGCCGGGCGCCCCGAGCTGCTCAGGCTTTTTCCTGGCGATGCCGTGGTCGGCTCCGTGGGTGGCGTCAAGGGCGGAAGCCTGATTGCGGCGGACGGATGGCTCTGCCTGCTGCCGGCCGGGAACTCCGAGTTCCAGGTGGAGCTCGAGCTGCTCGTGCCCGTGCGCGAGGACGATCGCTCCAGGTTCGTGACCTTTCCCACGCCACCCTCGGCCCGCAACAGTCTGAGCGTGGAACTGCCGGCCGCCCTGCGGCTCCTGTCCCACCCGGGGATTGCCGACCGCCAGGGTGCGCTGCACTTCGCCTCCGGAAGCGGGGTGGAGCTCCGCTTCGAGGAACGCCGGGAGGCGCCTCCGGGCGGAGTCGCCACGGCGCCTGTCCCGCCGGAGATCGACGTGCTGACCTGCGTCAGCCTCCAGGGGCGCAAGGTGCTGCTCGAAGCCAGGCTGGCCCCGGCCCGGGCGGTCGGCGGGCCGGTGACGGTGCGGCTGCCGGAGGGCGCGGGGTTCGCCGGATCGTCGCTGCGCGGCTCCTGGGTGGAACCCGCTGCCGGGGGGGCGGTCAGGATCGCCCTGCCCGCCGGCTTCTCGGAGGCCTTCACCGTCGCCTGCGCGCTGGAGCGCCCGGCGGAGGACGGGGACTTCTCCTTCGCACTGCCGGCGGTCGAGGGCAATGCCGGCCGTGAGGGATTCCTGGTCCTGGAAGAGCCGGAGGACGCCGACGTGCGCTTCTCCGGCGGTGAAGCGGCCGCGGTCCCCGCGCCGGCACGGCTGCCGGCCGGCCTGGCCGAGGATGGGAAGCGCGGCATGGCCCTGCGCGCCGCCGGCGGCCGGGTGACCATGTCGGTCCGGCGCTTCCAGGCGGTGAAGAGCCCCGAGGTGGTGCTCGACTCGATCTGCTTCCTCACGGCCTTCGAGGAGGGCGGCGGGGCGCTCTCGGTGCTGCGGATGAGGCTCCCGGCCGAGGCCGGCTCGCGCTTGACCGTGCGGCGCATCCCCGGCGCCGAGGTGTGGTCCCTAAAGGTCAACGGCGAGCGCCGGGAGGTCTACGGCCTGGACCAGGATACCTGGATCGTGCCGCTGGCCCGCGGGCGCGACTCGGAAGTGGAACTGGCCTTCCTGCGCCGGGGAGCCAGGCTCGGGCTCCAGGGGCGCCTCGAGACCGAGGTGCCGGCCACGGGACTGTCGGCCCGCAAGCTGCTCTTCGGCGCCGCCCTGCCCCCGCGGGTGGACCTGACCTCGGTGGAGGGCGACCTGTCGCCGGAGCAGGGCGAGGCCTGGGCCGCGCCCCCGGAGTTCGCCGGCCGGCGCTACCACTTCTCGCGGTCCTTCTACCGGGGCGAGGCCCTGAAGGTGGCGCTGGCCTACAAGGAGCCGGTCGAACCGGCGGGGATGGAGAAAGGGAGGGAACCATGAGCTTCGTGCGGGTTCTGGCCATCGGCGGAGTGTACCTGTTGGCCTGCGGAGGGTGGATGCTGCTGGGCACCACCACCATGATGCGCTCTGACCAGCTGTCGGGCAGCCTCGGCGCCGACGTTCGCAGGCTCTGGGGCGGTCCGCTCGTGCAGGAAGCCCCTGATTTCTCCGTGAAGATCCCCGGTGGCGAGCAGAGCCGCAAGGTGTTCCCGGTCGCCAATCGCGTCAAGGTCGAACTGGGGCTGGAGCACCGCCGGCGGGGCCTGAACTGGTACCCCACCTACAACTGTGATTTCAGCGGGGAGTACACCCTGTTCAATCATGAAGAGGTCGCGCAGAAGGTGCGCATGCACTTCAAGTTCCCGGCCCTGGACGGCACCTACGACCACTTCAGCTTCCGGCTGGACGGCAAGGTGGTCACACTTCCGGTCGATCCGTCCCAGGGCATCAGCGAGATCATCGAGGTGGCTCCCGGCCAGAAGCGCGTCGTGGCCGTCCGCTACCGCACCCGGGGCCTGGGCGAGTGGCGCTACAAGCCGGCCGGGGCCGGGCGCCAGGTGCAGGACCTGGATCTCTCCGTGACCACCAACTTCGCGGCCGTCGACTTTCCGGACGGAGCGCTCTCGCCCATGAAGAAGGAGTCGGCCGGCGAGGGCATGATCCTGACCTGGCAGGCCGGCGACCTGATCACCAACCAGGACATCGGCGTGATCATGCCCGACAAGCTCAACCCCGGGCCGCTGTCCGCCCGGATTACCTTCTTCGCGCCGGTGTGCCTGCTCTTCTTCTTCCTGGTGGTCGGGACCATCGGGATCCTGCGGGGGATCGGCATCCACCCGATGCACTACCTCTTCGTGGCCGGCGGCTTCTTCGCCTTCCACCTGCTCTTCGCGTACCTGGTGGACCACGTGCCGGTGCACGGGTCCTTCGCCATAGCGGCGGTCGCCACGGTGCTCCTGGTGACCGGATACCTGGCGGCGGCCCTGGGGCGGGGGTTCCCCTGGAAGCTCGCCGCCGCCGGGCAGTTCTTCTACCTGATCCTCTTCTCCTACAGCTTCTTCCTGAAGGGCATGACCGGTCTGACCGTGACGGTCGGCGCGGTGCTGACGCTCGGCATCCTCATGTGGGTGACCGCCAGGATCGACTGGTTCGCCTTCTTCGGCAGGCCGAAGCCCGCGGCGCCAGACGGCGCGCCCCGGCCGCCGGTGGCGCGAAGGGTCGCGGAGGACGGCGGGATGTTGAGCGCGGGAGGATGAGAGCGGATGAGGAGAAGGCAGAGGGCGGAGACGCGAGGCATGACGGACGGCTTCGGGGCTCGGCCTTCTGTCCTTCTTTGCCGCGGCCGCGGCGGCTGAATCTCGTCAGCGCGGGCGGGTGATCAGCGCCCTTCGCGCCGCCAGCCGCTCGCCGATCTCCTTGCGGAGCCCCTCGGGCAGCGCGGGGTTGGCGGCCAGGGTCGCGAGGGCGTCGCCGACGCCATGCACTTCGTCATTGAGCCCCTCGAAGAGCTCGGCGGCGATCCGCTCGCGGAGGCGCGCGGAGCGGGGCGTGGCGGTCTCGAGCACCTTGCGGCCGAGGATCCGGGCCAGCGCCGCGAGGATCTCGGCGCGGTCCTCGGCGGGCAGCCGGCCGTGCTTGTCGCGGAGGGCCAGCAGGGCCAGCGCCGCCGAGGAGGCCGGTGCGGCCAGGTCGGGGCTCGAGTCGTCGGCCGCCAGGATCTCGGAGATGGCCTTCATGGCCGGCGGATCGGAGAGCTTGAGGCCCAGCGCGCGGATCACTCCCAGGCGGTCCCCGGCGTTGGCCAGGGGGCTGGTTGCCAGGTCGCGCAGTCCCTCCACCATGGAGGTGGCGGCCGCGGGTCCCCAGATCCGCCGGCCCCCGGCCAACTCCTTCCAGCGGTTGACCATGGCCACCAGCACGCGCCGGCCGAGATGCGGGCCGGCGGCCGGGGCCAGGGCCACCCGGACGAGCGAACGCACCACGGCCGGGAGGGAATTGACGAACTCCGAGGCCTCGCCGGATAGCTCCAGCATGCGCCCGGAGCCGGAGCCCACCTCCACGGCCCGCCCCAGGCTCTCCGGCTCGCGGGCGGACAGGGCCTCGAGCAGGGCCCGGGCGGCCTCCTCGGCCATCTCGCGCGTGGCCGCGGCTCCGGCGGCCAGATAGGACCAGGCCTCCATCCGGGCCGACGCGGGGATATCCATGGTCTCCACGCGGCGCCAGGAAGCCTCCAGGGCGGCGCGGTCGCTCCCCAGCGCCCCGGCGATCTTGGCGATGGCCAGGGCCAGTTCGCGGCGGTCCGGAAACTCTCCGGTGGCCAGATCCAGCATCTGCCGCTCGGCGTCGAGGAGGCCGGCCGCCAGGGAAGCGTCGCGCTTCCCGGCAGTGGCCAGGCTGCGGCCGATCCCGCCGATCATCCGGCAGGCCCGGGAGCGTTCGGCCGCGGGCCAGGCGGGGGCCAGCCGGTCGAGCAGCAGGGGCAGGGCCGGCCGGCCCATGCGGGCGACGGTGGACTCGGCCAGTTCGACGTCGGTGCGGAAGGACAGGTCTCCGAAGCTTTCCAGGTAGGCGGCGGCCAGCTCCCCGCGCAGGCCGTCGGATAGCCGCGGGTCGGCCGCCAGCATGGTCTCGAGCACGCCCAGGCGCAGTTCCTTGCTGCCGCCCTTGAGGCTGTCCAGGAAGACCCGTCCGGCCCGCTCCACGGACTCGGGGGGCACGTCGCGGAAGCGGCACAGGTCGGCCAGCAGCCGCAGGAAATAGCGCCGGGCGGGGATCTCGGCCCCTCCGAATTCGGAGATGATCGCCTCGGCCGCAGCCCCGCCCGGGAGGGAGAAGAGCTCTCCGCCCAGCATCTGCTGCTCGAACTCCCCGGGGTTCCGCCCGCGGATGCCGGCGGCGAGCAGGCCGGCCAGCTCCTCGGCCGAGATCACCCCCGGGGCGCTCCGGCGCAGGGCCGCCAGCTCCGCCAGAAGGAAGGAGCGGGTTCTCCCATCCGCGGCCCGGTCCAGTTCGGTGCGCAGCTGCCGGCAGAGCAGTTCCGGGGCGCGCTCGCCCAGTGCAGCGAACAGCACGCGGGCGGAGGCCGAGCCGGACTGCTGGTCGGCGGACAGGAGCTCCAGTGACTGGCGGACGGCCTCGGCCACCCGCTCCGGGAAGAGAACCAGGACCCCCGCGGCGCCGGCCAGCGCCGAGAGCATCCGCGCGCGCAGGGCGGAACGCCGTTCCCCGGTCAGCGCGGCGCTCATCCCCACCAGGGCGGCGATCATCTCCATGTCCGTGCCGGTCGTCGGGGCGGCCCCGCGCGATGCCAGCAGCCGCTCGAGGCGGTCGATCGCCAGGCGCTTCTCTCCGTCGTCGCCGGAAGCCAGGGCGCCCAGGGCGGCGCAGACGTCCGCACCCAGGCCCAGGCCGGCCAGCAACCGGGCGGCCTCGGCCCGCACCGCAGCCTCCGGGACGGCCAGGGCCCGGATGAAGATGTCGCCGCGGCTCTCAGTCGGGATGGGGGCGCAGGCCAGGCGGCGCAGCGCGGAGACTGCCTCTTCGGTGCGCGCGCTGGTCAGAGCGGCGAGCCGGAGCCGCTCGACCTCCTCGGGCGGGAAGAGGTCGTTCCGGACCGACGACGGCTCCGGAGCGGTCAGGGCTCCGGCCGGGGCCCGAGCCAGAGCGGCCAGCGGCGAGCCCGGCTCGGCTGAATCGCGGTCCCAGCCCTGCTGGGCGAGCAGCTCCTCCTCGAGCGCGATGATCCGCTCGACCCCGGAGCCGACCAGGGCCAGCTTCTCTGTCACTCCGGCCTCGGAGGCCAAGCGGGAGAGGGTCTGGTCATCGAGCGCCCCGGCGCCGTCCAGGAGGGGTTGGCTCAAGAGGAGTCTTTCGAGAGGGGACTCCCTGCCGGCTGCCTCCAGGAGGGCCTCAGAGCACGAGAGGCCCTTGGTCAGAAGCGCACCCAGGCGGATGACCGTCCGCCTGGGCAGTCCCAGGGCCTTGAGGGCAGCCTCGCTGCGCACGCCTTCTATCATCACGCCTATCTATAGGCGCTGGCTGTCCCGATGTCAATGCACAAGCCTGCGTTGTGCCGGCCGCAGGCGGCTCCGATTCCCAGGTTGGGTTGTTAGTTCGTATAAGCATTGATCGGGATGGGGTCGCAGCGCCTTGAAATTCAGTGGTCGGCACATCACGCCAAGCGGGAACCTCCGAGGCCTGCAAACCGCAGCGTTGATGCATGTGGCGCCAAGTGGCGTTTTGTGGTTCAAGTGGGCCAAGCCCATTAGTTCCTGTTGTGCCCATTAACCCTCTGGAGCCTGGAATCCGGGCGACTGGGCAGAATGGATTCGTGTTGACACCCGACCGCCCGAGAGCTAATATCCCCGTGTCACGGGACGAGACATAGACGGTGTTGAAACGGTGGGCCTGTGGGACCGACCGCGTGCGTCGGTGGTATACCGTTCATGGCACCGTATCTTGAGGAGGCACTGGGATGGCACCTGAGAACGTTAGCAACAGCGTAAGCAAGCCCGAAAGAGTGGAGCGGCAGGAGAGGGTGTTCTTTATTCCTGGACGGCAGCGCGGACAGCGCGTTGGGCTTTTCGTCGACGTGCAGAACATGTTCTACTCGGCGAAACACCTCTACCAGGCCAAGATCAATTACCGCAGACTGCTTGACGATTTGACCGCCGGCCGCCAGTTGGTTCGGGCCGTGGCCTACCTGGTGACCAAGCCGGAGGTTGACCAGACCGCGTTCGTCGACGCCCTGACCAGGCTCGGCTACGAGATCAAGGTCAAGTATCTCAAGATCCGGCCGGATGGCACCGCCAAGGGTGACTGGGCCATGGAACTGTCTCTGGATGTCATGGCCGTCGCTCCGCGACTGGACACCGTCATCCTGGTCACCGGGGATGGCGACTACGTGCCGCTGGTCGAGCGCCTTAAGGTCCTGGGCGTCCGCACCGAGGTGGTCGGGTTCCCGCAGAACACCGCCACGGAACTCATGAACGTGGCCCACGCCTTCGTGGCCATCGACGACGCCATGCTCTTCAAGGAGAAGAAGTTCGAGGCCGAGCTGGCGGCCCAGGCGGCCGGCAACACCGAAGGGTTCGCTCCCCGCGGCCGCGCCGCGGATTCCATCGCCGAGCGTTTTGCCGCTGGCGAGCACGCGTCCCCGGCCGCGCAGATGGGCGTCTGGGCGCCCGGCAACAACGAGGGCGACGGGAGCGCGCAGGTCGACGACGCCACTGCTGAGAGGCTGGCTTCCCAGCTCTGGGACCGCGAGCACAACAAGTAGCCAAGTCCGATCCGGCCCAATTGCACACGGCGCGCCATCATGGCGCGCCGTGTCATTTTGACAGGCACTCCCGTGGCGTCTGCCGGAGAGGCCCGACGCCAACCCTCGCAAGACCGCGTGGTGTTCCCCGAAAAGCGCTGGCACGCGCCTTGCTTTTTCCGGCTTTTGGGAAATGTTCCGGCTCCGATGCCGGTGATGGTTGCGAAAGGAGGCTGTCATGGCTCTGTGGAATCTGGCTTGGGACTGGGATCCATGGGCGACGCTGCGGACCGCGGCCCGAACGCAGGCCTTCCCTCCGGTCAACGTCTACGAGTCCGGTGAGGCCTACGGGATCGAAGCAGAGGTGCCGGGCGTGGCCCCAGAGGATCTGGAACTGACCGTTGAGGGCAACGTGGTGACCATCGCGGGCCAGCGCCGGCCGGATGAGGTCCGCGGTGCCTTTCACCGCCGCGAACGTCTTGCCGGCCGGTTCGCGCGCAGCCTGCGATTCCCCGTGCAGCTGGACTCCAGCCACGTTGAGGCGCAGTGCGTGGACGGGATGCTCACCGCGCGGATCGCCAAGGCTCCGGAAGCCAGGGCCCGCCGCATTGCCGTCAAGTCGGTCTGAGATGGTGCCGGAGGGAGGGACGCCATGAACGAACAGGACAAGACCTCCATGGAGAGGAAAGAGGAACCGCGCCCGGCCGAACGTACCCGGGAGGAGATGGAGTTCGTGCCCGACGCGGACATCTACGAGACGGACAAGGAGTTGGTCCTGGTGGCGGACATGCCGGGCGTGGACCGGCAGAGCGTCGATGTGGACCTGTCGGCCGGCGTGCTCACCATCACCGGGCGCGCTCGGGACAGGAAACTGGAGGATGGGTACGCCTGCACCGGGCGAGAGTTCCGCTCGGGGAACTTCTCCAGAAGCTTCACGCTCGGAGAGGAAATCGACTCATCCGCCATCGAAGCTTCAATGAGTCGCGGCGTGCTGCGGGTGCGGCTGCCCAAGGCCGTGCCGGCCAGCCGCAGGATCGCCGTCAAGGAAGGCTGAGAGCCGGGCGGAAAGGAGGACCCATGAGCATGAACATGATTCCGCGGCGTCGGCGCGAGGAAGGGGCGGAGATCGGTCATCCCATCGACCTGTTCCGGCGGCAGATGGACCGGCTCTTCGATGATTTCTGGGGAGAGACGGGTCTGATGAGCGGCCTGGCGGGCCCGGGGGCGGGCGGGACCTTCCTGCCGCGGGTTGATGTGACCGAGAACGAGAGCGAGGTCACAGTGACGGCGGAGCTTCCCGGCTTGACCGACAAGGACGTGGAAGTGTCGCTGGCGCAGGGCAGGATGGTCCTGAGCGGCCAGAAGAAGTCCGAGCAGGAGCACAAGGACCGGTCGCTCCACATCGTCGAGCGCAGCTACGGCAGTTTCAAGCGTGTCATCGAACTGCCTTCGGCCGTGCAGGAGGACAAGGCCCAGGCCAGCTTCAGGAACGGCGTGCTGACCGTGAAGGTCCCCAAGGGCGCCGAGGTCAGGTCCAGGAAGATCCAGATCAGGGAAGGCTGAGCGCAGCGGGCACACAAGAAGCGGGCGCGGGAGATCGTCTCTCCCGCGCCCGTGCTTCCTGGCTGTGGTGTTGTTAGGGCTCTACTTCTTGCCGCCCTTGTCCTTCTCCGGACCGGTGATCAGATTGACGTCGACCTTCTCGGTTTTGGCGTCGGCCGGCTTGATGGACGGCTCGTAGTCCTTGAGATCCTCCTCGGTGTGGCTGAAGTGTGCCGCGGGGATGACCTGCTTGGGGATCTTCAGCGCGTCGCAGCTCCAGTAGAGCTTGGCCGGGTCGCGGTCGTCGTTGAGCAGGCTCTCGCCCTGGAAGTACTCGACCACGATCTTGTGGGGTCCGGGGGTGAGCTTGACCTTGGCGATGCGGTGGGCGGTGGGATCGGCCTCCGCCGCGCAGGGCCGCCAGTCGTCGATCACCTTCTCGCCGTCGACGTACATCCGCGCGCCGTCATCGCAGAGCAGGTCGAAGGTCACCTCGACGCCCTCGGCCGGGACGACCACGCCCTTGACCTTGCCGTCGCCAGCGCCCTGGCCGGAGTTGCCCGGAGCCAGGTCGATGGAGCCGACCCAGCGGACGCTGAACCAGCCGCGGCGGATGAAGGAGTGGTTGACCAGGGGCTCGATGCGCGAGTACTTGTACTCGCGGAAGGTCCAGTTGATGGCGTCAACGGTGGGCTTGGCGCCCTCTTTCCAGTTGCCGTCCCACTCGATGGGATCCTTGAAGTAGTGGGCGACGAGCCCGGCGTCGCGCTTGACCGTCTGCCCTCCGTTGCCGTTGTTGCCATTGTTGCCGCCGTTGCCGTTGTTAGCATCACCGGCCATGGCCAGGGCACCGGCCAGGACCAGTCCCATCGCGACTGTCGCTATGCGCAGCATTTACTTTCCCTCCTCAGGGAACGGGTCCACCACCAGCTCGGCGGGCTCTCCGGACCGGCCGGAGACCATGACCACGCCGCTGGACATGGGACGCATCTTGATCGGGAACGGGTCGACGATCAGTTCGTCGGCCGCGCCGGATTCACCACGGACCACCTTGACGCCCTCGGACATCGGCTGCCAGCAGAGCTGCACCGGGAAGGCGTCGACCACCAGTTCGTCGGGCTGGCCGGCCTGGCCGGGAAGCACGGTGACGCCGTCGTTCATGGCGCGCATCACCAGCTGGTGCCCGGAGCGGGCCGGACCCTGGGTGTGGCCCGGGCGGTTGTCCAGGAGCTGCCAGGCGAGGATCCCGCCGGCGGCCAGGACCGCCGCGGCGGCTGCCAGGCGCAGCCAGGGCAGCCGTGGCGCGGGTCGGACCGTGGCCGGAGCCGCGCTCCCGGCCCACTCGGCCAGAAGACCCATGGCCGAGCGCCGTTCGGCCAGAAGGCGCGAGCACGCCGCGCAGCCGTTCAGGTGATCCTCGACGCCGGCGCGCTCCTCAACGGTCGTCTCGCCGTCGAGATATCGGTCGAGGATGGTATCAACCCCTCTGCAGTCAATCATCGACACCTTCCTTTCCGTGCTCACTGCAATCACTCCATCCAGGGGCGCATCAGCTCGGCGAAACGCCCGCGCGCCCGATGGATCAGGTTGTTGACGTCCGAGACCGAAGTGCCCAGCGACTGGGCGATCTGCGCGTAGCTCAACCCCTCTATCTCGCGCAGCAGCAGGGCGGCGCGCTCGGGGCCGGGGAGCCTCCCGAGGGCCTCCTCCACCGCGGCGGCCCGTTCGCGACGACCCAGGGCTGCGTCCGGGGCGGCCTGCTGCCGCTCCCGACGCAGGCGCTCCAGGGGACGGGCTTCGGCCAGGACCTCGCCGCCCACCCGCCCGCGGCGGAGTTCGTCCAGGCAGAGGTTGGCCAGGATGCGGAAGAGGTACCGGCGCACGTCGTCGCTCGTCTCGGCGTACCGGCCGCGAGCCGAGTGCAGGCGCAGCAGCGCCTCCTGGAGCAACTCCTCGGCGCGGGAGTGGTCGGGAACCATGCCCGTGGCGAACTTGAACGCCCGGGGGCGCAGTTCCTGGCAGAGGCGCTCGAATGATTCGTCGCCCGTCGCCGGCAAGTCGGCCTCCAGCAGGATGGTGCCCCAGTTGCCCATTCCGACCCTCCGCAGGGCACAACGGGGCGGGGGGGCGGTCCTTTGACCCAAATCCCGGAAATGAGGATAGCTGACGGCCAGTCAGCCTGCAAGGGGCCGCAGCTCAGTAGTCGGAATCGCCTCCGGGTTTCTCCGGTCCGGGGTCTTTGGGCGCGGGGGGAGGTGGTGCGGGCACAGGGGGCGGAGGCGGCGCCGGAGTCGGTGCCGGTGCCGGAGGGGGGGCCAACTCGCCACCGCCAGGCAGCCTGAGCGACCTGATCAGCACCCCGTACTCGGCGGAGTGCTCGTAGTCGATCTCGATCTGCATTCCCGCCTTGACGAGCTTCATCAGCGCCGCGCGTTCTGGATCGGGCGCGCCGGCAGAGTTGAGCGGCATCCGTGCCGCCAGGACCTTGCCGGTCATGTACTGGTATCCGGCCGGGACCGCGGTCATCTCCAGCTCAACGCTGCCCCGGCTCGCGTCGGCGCTCCGGACCCTGCCGACGATCCTCCCCTTCCGGGGGAACTGCGCGACCAGGTTGATCCAGGAGGCGCGGCGCGCCCCGCCGAGCAGGCACCAGCCAACCTGGACGGCATCTCCGGGCATCAGTTGCCGGAAGACCGAGCGGTCCACGAACTCGAAGTAGTAGGCCTCGGGAGTCTTGCCGCCGCTGCGCGCCTGGAGCTGCAGTTCGCGATCAGCGGGCTTGGCCGGGGCATCGCTGGCCACGGTGAACTCCTGGGCCGACGCGGAGGCCACGTAGCCGGCGTACTGGCCGGTGGCCGGTTCCTTGCCGAACTGCACCACTGCGCCGTTCCTCAGTTCGGGGAGCTTCATGCTGTCCAGGCTGACGCCGTCGTAGAACACGGCGACCTTCCGGCCATCGCCGATCAGCAGCAGCACGGTGGTCCTGACCGGCACCCGTTTGGGAAGGGCCGCGGCGTACTTCCAGTTGCTGGCCGCGCACTTGAAGTCGGTGGCGGCCAGGTCGAACCTGAGCACCTGCCAACCGCCCGGCGGAAGGTCGCGGGCCGACGTTTCGTAATAGAGGTCGCCGAACTGGAAGAGTCCCAGGGCGATCTTCACCGGCGCGTCGCCAGGGTTGCAGACCGACACGGTCATGAAGCCGGTCTCGGCCGGCAACATCACGTTGCCGATGACCGCGCCGCTCTTGCCCATCTTGCCGCCTTCGGTGGACAGGCGCAGAAGGGTGTTGCCGGCCTTGTTCGGGTCGGGGACCTTGGCCAGCGTGCCCCTGTCCTCCCAGGCCGCCAGGCTCCAGCCTTCGCGGGCCTCCAGCCCCTCGGAGGCGGCCGGGTTGGCTGGGATCTTCTCCACTTTGGTATCGGTGGCCCTGATCAGACCCTCGTCGAACAGGAAGTCGTCGTCCGGCCCGGTCCTGGGCGGAGCCTTCTCGCCGGCCGTGGCCGCCGGGAGTGCCGCGCACAGGGCCACGGCGAGCGGCAGGAGGCGCGTCAGCATGCCCATTACCTTAGTCGGAAGTCACGGCGGATGCAAGCTCCGGGGTGCTCCGGCCAACGCTCGCCCATACTTGGGCGTATGCCGGTTACCGGAGGGCCCCGCAGCGGTTTACAGTCGACCAACGGCGCGGTTGCTGGTGCGCCAGGAGGATGATCCGCGATGAGCCACAGGTTCCCCTTGCAGTGCGTGCTTGTGCTGGCCATGACCGTGGGGGCGAGCGTCGGCCTGACCTATGAGGTCGTGCCGGCTCCGGAGAAGGGCAAGCCCTATCCCGGAGACAAACAGACCCTGCCTTACGAGGACGTTCTGGACATCTCCCAGGTTGTCCTGGCCGGGACGGTCAAGTCCGCCGCCGACGGCCGGCTGGAACTGACGGCCGTCCAGGTCCTGCGCGGCAAGTTCGAGGCCCGGGACGTGGTGGTCACCTTCTCCGGCCGCTTCGGAGAGCAGGAGCCGGAGAAGGACAAGCCCGCGGTGGTCCTCTGCCTGCTGGGTGAGGACGGTGCGCTGCGCATGGCCGCCGACCCGCCCAAAGGCGGCGGGTGGGTTGTGGAAGGCCGCAAGCTGGCCGAGGCCCTGATCGAGGCCGCCAAGGACCCGACCAAAGGCTTCGAGTCCAAAGATCCAGCTGTGAAGATCAGTTCCGCGTACCGGCTGGCGCGGGCCTGGCTGGCCGCTCCCGAGGGCCGGAGGCCCAAGCTCCCGGCCGGGCTGGTCGACGCCCTGATCGACGGTCTCAACCCGGGGGATCTGAGCGGGCGGAACGTCAACGCCGCGTCGCGCAATGCCATCAACCTGCTGCTGGACTGCGACATCAGCCAGCTGTGCCGCTACTCCGTGACCGCCCCGGATGCCGACCGGAGCGCCTGGGCCGAGGGCGTCCGCGAGGCCTGGGCCGCGGCCGCGGTGGCGGCTGGAAAAGCCGGGGCCAGGGCGCCGGCCGTTGATCCGCCCAAGGGCGCCGATGCCGAGAGGGTGAGCAAGCTGATCGCCCAGCTCGGGGACGACGAGTGGGCCAGGCGCGAAGAAGCCCAGGGCGCGCTCCGGGCCATGGGGCGCAAGGTGGAAGCGGCGCTGGAGGAGGGGGCCAAGTCCAAGGACGCGGAGATCTCCGGGCGCTGCGCCGAGCTGCTCAAGGCCCTGCGCAACCCGCGGGGCGGCGGCGAAACGGGGGAGGGCGCGGCTGTCCCGGCCTTTGACGCCAAGAGGGTCAGAGCGCTGGTCGAGGCGGGGGCGCTGTAGCCCTGGCTGCTCAGCCGGCCAGCTCGCCGATCAGCGTCAGCGCAGTGGCCGAGGCGATCCGCACTCTCACGTAGTCCCCGGGCCGGATGCGCTCATCGCGGGGGAACACCGCGATCCGTCCGGTGCGGGTCCGGCCGGCCAGGCGCCGCGCGTCTCGCGGGCTCTCCCCTTCCACCAGGACCTCCAGGACCGATCCGATCAGTGCCCGGTTGGACCGCAGGCTGATCCCCTTCTGGACGGCCAACAGGCGGTTGTTGCGTTCCTTCTTGACCTCCTCGGGCACGTCGTCGGCGAGGGTGCCGGCTGCGAAGGTCCCCGGGCGTGGGGAGTACTTGAAGACGAAGGTCTGCTGGAAATCCAGCTCATCCACCAGCCGCTCGGTGGCCAGGTAGTCATCGTCAGTCTCGCCGGGAAAGCCGACGATGAAGTCGCTGGCGATCTCGATCCCCGGGACCAGCCTGCGGGCCATGGCGGCTATCTCCCGGTAGCGCCCCGCGGTGTAGCCGCGGCGCATGGCCTTCAGAATCCGGTCAGAGCCGGACTGGGCGGGCATGTGCAGGTAGGGCGCGACGACCGGGGTCTCGGCCATGGCCCGCAGGAGTTCCTCGGAGATGTCCCGCGGGTGGCTGGTCACAAAGGAAAGGCGCCGCAGGCCGCGGGACTCGAGCCGGCCGATTTCGCGCACCAGGCCGGCCAAATCCGCCCTGCGCCCGCCGGCCTCCGGCCCGAGGTCGGCGCCGTAGGCGTCGACGTTCTGACCGAGAAGGACGATCTCGCCTGCGCCGGAATCGACCAGCGCTCCGGCCTCGTCCAGGATCTCCTGCTGCGGCCGGCTGACCAGGTCGCCGCGCACCGAAGGCACCACGCAGTAGGCGCAGCGGCAGGAGCATCCCCGGCTGATGGCGATGTAGGCCGACCATGGGTGTTGGCTGCGGTCGGCCAGTGCCGAGGGGAGTTCCAGATCAGGCCGGTGGCCGGACAGGATGCTGCGGTCGGGATACGGGGGCGGCCTTCTGGTCGGAGCGGAGGCCAGGAGCCCGGCCACGAGCGCGGGGACCTCGTCCAACCGGCCCGGACCGGCGGTGAAGTCCACGTGCGGCGCGCGGCGCAGGATCTCTCCGCGGTCCTTCTCGGCCATGCAGCCGATCACGCCGATGACCGTCTCCGGCCGCCGGCGCTTGAGCGGCTTGAGGCGGCCGAGCAGCGAATACACCCGCTCCTCGGCGTGAGCCCGCACCGAGCAGGTCTCGAAGAGGATCACGTCGGCCCGCGCCTCGTCCTCGGTCGGCGCCAATCCGGCGCGCTCCAGGAGGCCGGCCAGGGCCTCGGCGTCGTGCCGGTTCATCTGGCACCCGAAGGTGCGGATCAGGAAGGTTTTGGCCATGGGCGCATATTACCACGCGGCCCGGCCCGCGGCAACCCGGCGGTGCGGCTGGGTTGCGGTTGTCCTCGGCAAACGGTGGGGCCGTGACGGTGTATGCCATGGCAAGAGGATGATTCCCGCACACTAAGGAGCCTGCGATGAAACGACTCGCCCTGCTGACCGCCATGTCCCTGCTTGCCTGTCCGGCCCTGCCCGGAGAGGCAAGTCCGGCGCCCGGAAAGGCGGCCGCGCCGCCGCCCGCGTTCGCCTCCGGTCCGACCGCCAGGGCCGACGGCGAACGCGTGCGCGTCGAGTTCGAACTCGATCGCGCCGCTGACGTGGCCGTGTACGTCCTTGATGCCAAAGGAGCCGTAGTCCGGCACCTGGCGGCGGGGCTCCTGGGCGAGAAGGCCCCCAAGCCGCTGGCCGCCGGCGTGCTCAAGCAGAGCCTGGTATGGGACGGCCTGGACGACGCTGGCAAGAAGGCCGAGGGCGGCCCATACAAAGTCAGAGTCGCCGCTGGTCTCGGCGCCAAGTTCGACGGCGCGGCCTTCGGCTCGGAGGCCAAGGCCGATGACCTGACCAACGTCATAGGCCTCGCGGCCCGGCCGGAGGGCGGCGTCTACGTCCTGAGCGAGCGCTGGCGGCGCGCCTGGTGGCGGAACACCGCCATCCACGCCTTCGCCCGCGGCGGCGCCTACGAGAAGACCATCAAGCCGTTCCCGGCGACGGTCCCCGCCGAGCGCGTCAAGAAGCTCACGCCCTTCACTACCGACGACGGCCGGCCCATGCCGGTGGTCTACCGCGTGTTGGCCATGAGCTACTATCCGCACGAGGACCTGGCCCAGAATCCGGCGGTCACGCCTGACGGCAACATCCACTTCCTGGTCAACCACGCCGGCTACTACAGCGAGGTGGGACCCGAGAAGCGCCTGGCCAGCCTCGGGCCCGACGGCGGCTTGGCGTTCGCCGATTACGCCGGGGCGCAGATGCCCGCCGAGACCGGCGCGGGCGACCTCTACCTCACCTCGGCCTCCGACGGCAAGTCGGTCTTCGTCACCGGTTTCGAGCGCGGCCCGGGCGAGAACTCCAAGGACCGCCCCAACTGCCCGGCGGTCTGGCGGATCACCCTGCCCGAGCGCGACAAGGCCGCGGTCTTCTTCGGAGACATCAAGACCGCCGGCGCCGGCGAGACCGGCCTCAAGGACCCGCGCGGGATCGCCTCCGACGGCAAGGGCCAGCTCTACGTCGCCGACCGCGGCAACGACCGGATCGTCGTCCTCGACGAGAAGACCGGCAAGTTCGTCAGGGCCATCGAGTTCAAGTCGCCCGGCTGGCTGGGCCTGGACCGCAAGCGCGGCGCGCTCTTCGTGGCCAACGACTCCGAGGTCGTCAAGCTGGTCCTCGGCGCGGACGGCGCGGCCGCCGAGAAGGGCCGGGTCAGGCTCCCGCCGATCACCGACAAGTACTCGGCCGGCGCCAAACGCAGCTTCGCGCTCGACGACTCCGGCGAGCGCGCCGAACTCTGGGCGGGGCTGGCCTCCGGCGGCGAGCTCCTGGTGCGCTCGGAGGAGAAGCCCGACGGAACCCCCGGCGACTTCGTCAGGGCCGGCTACCGCCAGGCCTTCACCTACTGGAACGTGGCCGTCGGCCTGGACGGCCGGACCGCCGGCTGCAAGGTGGGCAACGGCACGCTGCGCCTGGTCGACGAGGACACGGGGAAGAGCCGCGACCTGGCCCTGGGCAACTCCGGCATCTACCGGCTGGGGCCCAACAACCAGATCTACGGCATGGAGCATGCCATGGGCATCCGCCGCTGGACGGCCGAGGGCAAGGGGCTGCCTTTCCCGGCCACCGCCGCCGATGCCAAGCTGCGCGGGATGCTCGGCAACCACCCCTCGGGCACCACCAGCTGGGAGAGGGACTTCGACGTGGACCGTGCCGGGCGTGTCTTCACCAAGGACCGCGGCAAGGTCTACCACGGCCGGATGCGCGTCGACGAGTACGACGCCGACGGCAACCTCAAGCGCACGGCCATCTGGTGCACCAGCGACGGCGCCCACGGTCCGCGCCTGGACGCCGCCGGCAACATCTACATGGCCGACTCCGTCCGTCCGGCCGGCGAGCACGTCCCGGCGTTCTTCAAGGACCGTCTGCCTGACGTGAAGATCGACAAGCGCGGCAGCCCGCTGCAGCAGTACCGCTGGATGTACGCCAGCATCGTCAAGTTCCCGCCGGCGGGCGGCGCCATCTGGTTCCCGGTGGAGGACAAGGAGCGCGACGCCTACGCCTTCGAGGGGGAGGCCAAGCTCCCCGCCGGCGGGGCCAAGGTCAAGGTGGACGCGAGCTTGGCGGACATCAAGGCGGTGATCCCCGCCGAGCTGGAGAACGCCGAGTGGCACCGCTATGGGATGAGCTACGTGCTGGACATGCATCCTGGCCACAACCGGCGCTGCCACTGCACCGCAACCGAGTTCGATGTCGATGACTTCGGCCGGGTCTTCTATCCCGATCAGGGGCGCTTCCGGGTGGTGGTCCTGGATCCCGCCGGCAACGAACTCACGGCCTTCGGGCAGTACGGCAACCAGGACAGCACCGGTCCGGACCTGGCCGTCAACTGGTTCACGGGCCTGGGCGTCTCCGACCGCTACGCCTACGTGGCCGACGGCGGCAACCACCGGGTGAGCAGGGTGAAGCTGGTCTATGCCGCGGATCAGACGGTCGAGGTGAAGTAGCAGAGCACTGGCGGCGGACTGGACCGGGCATCGCCGGACTCCCGGCGGCTGTCCGCCATCTGTATGTCCTGACGCCGGCGCGTGCCGGAACTTGTCCGCACGGCAAGCGTGGCGGCCAGGACGATCAATGATCCGCCATCGAGATCTCGCATATGACCTGTTTCTGGCACAGTCGTTGCGCTGCGTCAAACGCACCGGAGAGCGGCCCATAGTGCCCAGGCCCTTAGGGCTGCACCACGGTGGTGCGCGGTTGCACCGAATCCGGGCCTGGGTGGTGCGACCAGGCCGGCGCGCTGGTCGGATGACGGAGGAAGGTTGGAGATCACAGGGGCGTGCTCACGGCCTAGGCCATACAATGCCCGCAACGGCCGAAGCCCTGCCGGGCCCCCACAACCCTGCAAGGCACGCCCCTGTATATGATATTCGCGGGTAGGCTGCCCCGGCCGGGGCTGCGGGTCCTGGTGGTGGAGGACCAGCCGTCCGGGGCCGTGGCCCAAGGCTTCCGGAAGTTGGGGTGCGATGTCGAGGTCGTCGCCGACGGCCTGGACGGATTCCGGCGGGCCAGCCGCGGAAGCTTCGACGTGGTGGCTCTCCGCGCTTCGGCCGGAGAGAGCGGCGCCATGAGCTGCCTGGACACCCTCAGAGCCATGAGCCTGGTCGGCATCGAGGCCCCGATACTGGTGGTCGGAGCTGAGCCCGGCAGCAGCCTGGCGGCCGAGTTCCTGGCCTCAGGCGCGAAGGCCGTCCTGGCGACCGTCTGAGGCCCCTGAGCCGGCGCGCGACCTCCAGAGGCTGGCCGGCGGACGCCGGCATCGTCCTGGGCCAGGCGCTGGCCGCGGCGCTCGACGACAAGAAGGGCGTCAGCCGCTACGGCTGGGCGAGGGTGGCCATGGACGAGGCCCTGGCTGAGGCGGCGCTGGACCTCTCCGCGCGCTCGTACCTGGTGCTCGAGGGCCTGCCCGAGAAGGGGCGCGTCGGCACCTTCGACTTCGAGCTGGCCCACGAATTCTTCCTGGCGCTGACCGCCAATGCCAGGATGACGCTCCACCTCGAAGTGGTGCGCGGCATGAACAAGCACCACACGTTCGAGGCGGCCTTCAAGGCCCTCGGCCGGGCGCTCCGTCAGGCCTGCTCGGTCGACCCGCGCGAGCGGGGCGTGCCGTCGACCAAGGGGAAACTCTGAGAGGGCCGAAGGCCTAAGGGCTAAGGCGGAGTTGGCGATGCAGCCCCGGCTCCGCCATCCGCCCAGATTCTCACTTCGCCCCAGCCCTGGTCGCCTCCGCAGCCAGAGCCAGGATGCGCTCGTCGCGTTCCGCAATCGCACCGTACTCGGCCCAGTTCAAGATCACGCCGTTTCCCCAAACCGTTCTCATCAAGTCCTCGCCGCGCGCGTCCAGACATTCGTTGACGCGCCTCTCCAGGTCTCCATGGATCTTCTTCTCGTCTAGCGCCCGCTGCAGGAAGATGATCGCCTCGGCGAGCTGCAACCCCTCGCGATACATCTCGTAGCGCTCGCTGGCTATCGGTCCGTCGGCGCCCGGAGCGAGAATGGACAGGGTGCCATCCGCACTGGGCCCGAGCCCCCCGCGGCAGTCGGCCTCGAAGTAGTACTTCTTGCTCTCCCCCTTGATAGGGAAGACGTCCGCGCCAAGCTGGTTGCCATCGAGGGCACACATGATGGTCGCTTCCTGGTATCGACGGTAAGACTCGAGATTCCAGGAATTCATAAGGCCATGCCGCGCCTTGTACCAACGGCTCTTCTCCACCTTGGGGTCGAGGAGTTTCCTGTATCCCCTGATCTCGGGGTTCGGAATGGTCCAAACGCTCTCCACGTTGACTACGGGCATGGGCGTCTTGTCCGTGCCAACAAGAGGGCCACCGCGAACGGCGCCGTGGGCGGTGACCGCGAAGGCGCCGTCCGGCCAGATCTTCCGGTAGTTGTCGACCACCGTCGGCAGGATCCCCCCGACGTAGTCGCTGTGCCCGACGCAGGTGACGTCGAACCAGCCGCGGGCCTCCAGCTTCTTGCGAATCTCGTCGAGCACCGGCTTCCAGAAAGCCAGGCTCTCCGGCGTCCCCGGGCAAGGCGGTGTCATCCGGTCGAGCTTCCCCGAGGCCGGATCCAGGGTGGTCACATACCCAGCCATTTTCGTGAGCAACCAGGGGTCTTCCCACCCCTTGGGGTGGTCAGGCCAAATCTTGTCGAAAGGCTTGTCCGTCGCCACCCAGCAGTTGAGCCGCAGCGGCCGCGGTTTGCCCATGCTCTTGGCAACGATGTCCAGGTGCTTGTCCAGGATGCTGAAGTCATGTTTGAGAGAGCCGTCGGGCTGCCTGATCCAGCGCACCTCCGACTGCTCGTTTCCGCTCAGGCCGTACCAATCGACCGCCAAGTTCACCAGCACCTGCCGCGAGTTGAGTTCGGACATGAGCGCCAGTGACTTGCCCACCAGCGCCCAGTGCTGGTCCGACCAGAGCGGAACATTGTAGTACTTCGCCAGGGTCTCCGGCAAGGAGTAACCGCAGACGCTGGTCCGGAAGTCCAGAGGATCGGGCAGGACCCAGTCGTAGACGGTCAGCTTCAGTGGCACCTTCGTGGCCGGCAGGCCTTCCGCCGCGACGGTTACCGTCCCCTCATACCTGCCCGGTTTGGCATCCTTGGGCACCCGGACGGTCACCCACAGCGGCGCCAGAGCCCCGGGGGCACACTTCTTTCCGGGCGGTGGTGCCACCTTGCTCACCGCCACCTCGGATGGGATCACGTCGAGCAATCCATCGAAACGTCCTCGGCGAAGCAAGACGCCCAGGTTGGGGTCATTGCCAATGGGGGAATCAGCCGGCATTGTGAGTGCGGCGCAGCGCAGGCGCACGGCCGCGGCGGGAATCATATCCCCATTTTCTCCCCGCAGTTCCGTCACCGAGGCCTTGAGCCCCTTGAGCGTCTGGTCTGAACTAACCATCAGTCGGCCGGAGAACACTCCGTTGCGCGCGCCGAAGACCGCGATGGGGCGGAGCGGTTCCAGTGGGTCACCGTAACGGAAGACATCGACCGTCTCCCAGGGCTGGCAATTCCACACCTGAACGCCGCCGGGCCTGGCGAGGTTGGCGGCGATCGCGGCCTGGGGTGGTGCCGCCAGCTTGGCGGCCAGAAGTCCCACTGGCGGCCAGCAGTCGTCACCGCAAACGTCGTGCTTGAAAACGACCGCCGGCACGGGGGCGGCATGGACCTCAATGGCCAGCACGTTGGTCCCCTTGCGGAGCAACTCGGAGGGGATCTTCACATCGGATAGCTTCCGTTCGCGCAGCGCCAGCCGGTCCTTGTTCTTGTTGTCGAAGGGGTGCAGGAGCTTGCCGTCCGGAGTCGTTACGGTTTCGGCAGGGTAATCCTCGGCCGGAGCGTCCAGGCCGGACGCCCCGGCGGGGAGGCTGCCCCGGGTAACTTCCTTGCCGTTCACTAGGACGACCAGGCCTCCGTAGTAGGTGACCGACAGGCGGAGGTCCGCAACTTGCGCGGGGTCCCGGACCTCGAATCTGCTTCGCAGAAAGACCAGTCCGGTCGTGTATTGCGTGTCGTACTTGCAGGCTGGAAATGGCAACGTATGGCGCCGCCAACCGCTGTCGTTGAAATCCAGGTTGGCCCAGTCAGCCGCGGGCAGTGGCCCGCTGACTGGGACATCCACATCCTTCAGTCGGCTCCAGTGGCCCGTGTTGCTTATCCAACGAACCGGTTTCTTTCGGACCAGTTTGCCTTCTGCCGTGCGCACGAAGAAAGGACCACATACCACGGACATGCGCCAGAGGCTGTTCTCGTCCAGGATCGCAGCGTACGCGCTGGTGTCCGGGGCCACGGCTGGCTGGATGGCCGGCGGCGTCACCTGCTCAGCAGCGGCAAACTTCACGGACACGGCCCCGCCGCCGCCTACGGCCACCACAGCCCCGACCACTGCCGCCGCAAGTTTGATCTTCATCCAGAACATGGCCTTCATCGCTCCTTTCGTCAGCGACAGCACCGCCGGACTGGCGGCCGCCTGGCCGAGGCCGACCGCCTGCAGTGAAGCGGCCAGACCGGACGGGACCGCTCCAGCCGCGTTGCTTGCCAGCAGCGCTCCGAGCGCCGTTGCGGAAAGCGCCGAAGCCTGCGGGCCGAGCATGCTGCGCAGTTTCTCCAGTCCACGTTTGACGCGCATGGACAGGGCACTCTCCTTTAGGCCGAGTTCCCGCGCCGCCTCCGACTGGCTCAGGCCATCGAAGTAGCACAGGGCGATGGCTTCGCGGTCCTGATTCGGGAGCCTTGAGAGGGCGGAGTCCAGGACCGGAACTACCTCCCGCCAGGCCGCCTCCCGCTCGACCGCATCCATAGACTCGGGTTCCTTCACAACCGCATCCTCCCGCCTGGACCGCCGCGCCCGCTCGCGCCGGGCGCAGGTCGCGGCCAGCCTGGTGCACTCGAGCAGCCATCCAGCGAGACTGGGGCGCCCGCCCAGTTGGCTGGCCTTCTGGGCCAGAGCCAGGAAGACCGCCTGGCTAACGTCCTCGGCGAGATGGCCGTCTCCGAGCATGCGCAACGCCGCCGAGTAGACCTTCCCGGCGTGGCGCCGGGCCAGTTCGGCAAAGGCCTCCTCCGAGCGCCGACCGGCATACTGGCTCAGAAGTTCGGCATCGGTCTGACGCATGCTGCGCTGCTCCTCATTCACAGGTCATCCTGCCGCCGGGGCGGGAGAGCCCACGGGAATTATGGCATTTCCCGGGGCTGGCCACAAGCGAAGCCGGAGGTCTGGGATGGGTTCTCTACATCTCGAGGTGGTCCGCGGCGCCAACCAGCACCAGATGTTCGAAGCGGCCTCCAAGGCCCTGGGCCGGGCCCTCCGCCAGGCCTGCGCGGCCGACCCGCGGGAGCGGGGCGTGCCGTCGAGCAAGGGAAAGCTCTGAGAAGGCGGAAGGAAGAAGGCTGCTAGCCCTTCATCCGCCTGCCTTGCAGGCGTTGCCTATTTCTTCGGCTCCTGGAGCTTGACCTCGAAGGTCTTCAAGCCGGGCTTGTCCAGCCGGGCAACCCCCACCTCCTGGTCCCGGTAGTAGAAGACGGCCACCTTGAACAGCGGATCGTAGTGCAGCGAGCGGCTGCCGGTGGTCGCCCAGTACTCGCGAGTGGAGATGTACTGCTCCTTGCCCTCGTAGGGCAGATTCAGTCCCACCCACTTCTGGCCCTCGATGTCGTAGGCCAGGTTGCCGGCGGCGCCATCGCCCTGGACGCGGATTTCGTTGAGGAGCATGTCGATCTCCGGGACGTAGACCGTCTCGCGCATGAAGCAGCCCGGGCGGCCCTTGCCGGGGATGATGGTGAGCGCGCCGCCGGCCAGGTCGTAGCGCATCATCGGGTCGCCGTTGTGGCCCAGCCACAGGCAGTCGCGCTTGGAGTCGTAGCACATGCCGGAGGTGTCGCCGTAGGCGCCGCCGACCTTGCCGCCGGTCAACGGCAGCTTGGTCCACGAACCAGCCTTGGCGTCGAAGAGCTGAAGCGCGTCGTTGCCCCAGCAGACCACCCCCCTGGGTGTGCTGGCCAACGCGACTTTCAGCTCGCCGCCGATGCTGGCCGCCGGCGGGTAGTCCCACTCGCGCGACGCCGGATCGTAAGTCCAGGTCCCGCCGCGGACCATCCACACGCCCTTCTTCGAGGCCGGATCGTAGGCCGCCGCGTCCCAGACGTGGTTGGGCACGTGCGGGCGGTTGTTGAAGCTCTGGTTGGCCATGTGGAAGAATCCCCGGGTGGGCGGGTCCTCGGCGGGATAGCCCAGGCTCCAGGTCGCGGTGCGCAGGCTGTAGTGGGCCAGGTCGGTGCTGACGTAGCTGGAGTGCCCGCCGCCCCAGTGCAGGATCTGGTGGCGGTCGGTGTCGTAAGGCAGCGTGCCCCAGTCACGGGTGGCCGTGCCCTTGGGCGGCTTGGGCATCAACTTCCAGGTGTTGGCGGGCAGTTCCTTGAGGAACTTGCCGACCGCCTCCGGATCGGGCTGGCTGACCTTGTCGTAGTCGGCCGGCGCGAGGCCGAAGACCACGGTTTCCGGAGCGGGCCCTCCGGCCACCGCGACTCCGGCCGCCGCCGGGTCGACGCGCATCCCCCAGGTGACGCGGGCGCGGTGCTTCTTGGGATCGTTGCTAACTACGATGAGCTGGTCGGCGGTGTCGGCCGCGCCGGGGCCGCCGGCCGGCCCGTCCTTGAGCTGCGCGAGCAGCTTCCAGGAGTCGGTCTTGAGGTCGTAGGTCCAGAGGTCCTGCGGCGGTGCGTCGCGCCGGGAGGCCCCGCCGGCGAGGACGATCGCGCCGCTCTTGGGCAGCCAGGCCAGGGTGTGGCCGGCGCGCGGAGTCGGGCAGGCCTTGGGGCGGCGCTGCTCCCAGCTGCGCGACTTGCAGTCGTAGACCCAGGTGTCGGCGAGGAACCCGTCCAGCCGGCTGCCGCCGAAGAGGACGATCTTGCCGGCCGCCGGGTCCGTGGCCATCTGCGCGTAGCCCCGGCCGCAGGGTTCGGCGTCGAGCGCGCGCGCGGCGCGCCAGGCGAGATCCTGCGCAGCCTGGGCCCCGGCCAGCGCCTCCTGGCCGACCTTGGTGCCGAGCTTTCCGCCGAGCGCCTTAAGCGCCGCGGCCAGCTTCCCGGCCTCCTCGGCGGCGGCCGGCGGGGACTTCTCCTCCGGACCGGCGAGCTTGGCGGCCTTGAGCTTGCCCGCGAAGGTCTCGATCTCCGCAGCCAGTTTTCCGGCGCGCTCAGCGAGGTTCTCCTTCGACTCGCCCTCGCTCTCGGTGACGTAGAACCGGTTGCGCACGGCGTTGGCCAGCGCGTTGATCTTCGCGCGCAGGCCCTCGGCCTCGGTGCCGAGCGCCCTGAGCTCCTTGGAGCCGGCCTCGACCTTCTTCCAGGCACCGGCGGCGATGTTGAAGGCCCAGGTCCCGGGCGTGCCGCCGGGTTCGTTGCTCGTCCCGCCGACGGAGAGGATCTCCTTGTTGACCGGGTCGTAGGCCAGCGACCCGTATATCAGGGCGAGACCCTTGGAGGTCTTGCTGAATCTGTCGGCCTTGAGGTCGGTCCACTTGCGCTCGGCCGGGTCGTAGGCCGCGGTAATGTCGAAGAAGTAGGTATAGAGCTTCCCGCCGACCGGGTCGAAGGCGTACTGGAAGCCCATCCGCGTGTCCGTCTCGTAGGCGGCGGTCTCGCCGTCCATGCGGATGCGGCTGACGCCGGCCTTGTCGGTCTGGAAGGGCGCCGTGGGCCAGCCGGTGTAGCCGGAGCTGGGCGCGTCGGTCAGGCCCGACTCGTTCTTGTAGGGGCCGTCCTTGGGGTGGGCGTTGGTCCACTTCTCCGCGCCGGCATCGAAGAGCTCGGTGTCGAAGTGCTGGGGCTTGCCGGCCACGCCGCCGGCCAGGATGAACTTCCCGATGTTCGGCGCGTAGCAGAAGAGCGGCACGTCCCGGGCGCCGTCGGTCTCCTCGGCGAGCTTCACCCAGGTGTTGGCTGGGGCGGCCTTGATCCTGGCGCTCTCCGGCGCCTGAGGACCGGCCGGCTCGCCGGCTGCAAGTCTGGCGATCAGCGCCCCGCCGCCGCCCATCATCAGCACCGCCCCGACCACCGTCACCGCGAGCTTCAGTTTCGCCCAGATCATGGTCTTCACCGCTCCTTTTGTCAGCGACAGGACCGCCGGGGAGGCGGCTGCTTGGCCCGCGCACACCGCCTGCACCGAGGCCACCAGTCCGGCCGGCGCCTTGATGGCCAGGCCCTGGCCCAGACCGGCGGCCAAAGCACTGGCGGACAGTGCCACGCCCTGCCTGGAGAGGCTCCGGAGGAGCTTCTCCATGGCGTTGGCGAGCCTCAGCGATACGGTGCGCCGGGCGCAGCCGACCTCCTGGCCGATCTCCTCCTCGGTCTTGCCGTAGTAGAAACGCAGGACGGTCACGTCCCGCTCCGAGGCCGGCAGCGCGGCCAGGGCCAGGTCCAAGTGAGGCCGCAGCTCTTCGGCGAGCGCCGGCTCCGGCGGAGCCTGAGTCTGAACTCTTTCCATCGATGCCTCCCGGTCATGCCGGCCCTGGCGGGCGAGGCTTCTCTTGAGCGTCAGCGCGCAGTGACTCGCCGCCCAGAAGAGCCAACCGCCCAGGCTGACGTCCCTGGGCAGGGCCCTGGCCTTGCGCACCAGCAGGAGGAAGGTGGCCTGCGCCGCATCCTCGGCGTCGTGCTGGTTGCCCAGGATGCGCAGGCAGCAGGCGTAGACGGCGTCGCTGTGGCGACGCACGAGCTCCGCGAAGTACTGCTGCGAGCCTTGGCCCGTGTAGCGTGCCAGAAGCTCGCCGTCAGTCATGACCCGGCATCCGTTATCCTGCATGCCCTCTCCCGCCGAAATCGCCTTTATTCGCCGGCCACCGAGCGAATGGCAGCAAATTCCAGGAAAATCGGGATCCCGCCATCCTTTACCCTTTATCCTTCGTGCTTCTGACCTCCGAGGGCCTCTGCAGCGTGAACCGCCGGAAGACGGTTGCGAAGTACTGCGACGACGAGAACCCCAGCCGGTGGGCCACCTCGGTGACCGAGAGCCGCTCCTCCTGAAGCAGCTTCCGGGCGCGCTCGACCCGGCGGCGGAGCATGTACTCCCACGGCGGCATGCCCAGCTGTTCGCGGAACTTGGCCTTGAAGCGCGACTCCGAGAGGAAGGCGGCTCTGGCCAGGTCCTCGATGGAAGCCGGCTCGTCGCCGCGTCCTTCGAGCAGTCTCAGCGCCCCGGCGATGTCCTCGGATATCTGGGGAGCGGCCTGGTTCCGGGCGCACTCGGTGACCGTGCGCAGGAACTCGACCAGCCGTCCGGCCAGCCCCAGGCGAGAAAGCGGCGAGGCCGGTCCCTCGGCCAGGACGAGCGCCTCCTCGAACACCGGCTTCATGCGGCGAGTGCCCTTGAAGACCCGCAGGGGTAGTGCCCGCAGCCCCTCGACCAACGGCCAGGCGCCCTCGGCGTCGAGGGCCAGAAAGGCCGCCGGCTTCTCCGGCAGCCGCACCTGGGTCCAGTAGATCAGCGACTTGCCGTAGGTCTTCTGGCTGGAGCTGTGCTCCTCGTCGGCATGGGTCCAGAAGACGTCGCCGCCCTTCATGGCGTAGTCACGGCCGGCGACGTGGAAGATCAGTTCGCCGCGCAGGAGGTAGACAATCTCCATGGCGTCGTGGCGGTGGGGGCTCAAGCCCTCCCGGGCGAATGGCTGGTTGTGGACCCCGACCAGCGCCACCTCGGGCAGGCCCTTGTCCTTGAGTTCCAAGGCCGTACGACTGGTGCCGGGTTTAGGCAGTACCAAGCGCATGTTTGATATTGTATTAAGGCGCTGCTTGAACGCAATTCCATATCGAACGCCGTAGACTAGCGGGCAAGGAGGAGGAACCCATCATGACCAGCCGCGAACGAGTCCGCCGGGCCCTGCGCTTCGAGAAGCCCGACCGTGCCCCGCGCACGCTCTGGGCGCTTCCCGGGGTCTGCAGCTTCCGGAAGGCCGAATACCAGGCAATGCTGGAGCGCTTCCCTGGCGACCTGGGCGATCCGCCCTGCAAGTACGGCAAGAGCGGCCGCGCGCGCGGCGACTGCCTCACGACCGGCGAGTACGTCGACGAGTGGGGCGTGGTCTGGACCAACGGCGAGGCCGGGATCGTCGGCGAGATCAAGCATCCGATCCTCGCCGACGACGCGGCGCTGGCCGCCTACCAGCTGCCCTGGGAACTGCTCGACGGCGCCGACCTCTCCCGGGTCGACGAATTCTGCGCCAAGAGCGAGAAGTTCATCAAGCCCGGCACCACCTGCCGGCCGTTCGAGCGCCTGCAGTTCCTGCGCGGCACCGAGCAGCTTTACGTCGACCTGGCCTACGGGACGCCGGCGGTGCTCAAGCTCCTAGGTCAGCTCCACGAGTTCTACGTCCGCGAGTTCGAGATGTGGGCCAAGACCGCCGTCGACGGCGTCAGCTTCATGGACGACTGGGGCTCGCAGAACGCGCTGCTGATCTCGCCTGACATGTGGCGGGAGATCTTCAAGCCGCTCTACGCCGAGTACTGCCGCATCCTCCGCAAGGCCGGCAAGTTCGTCTTCTTCCACTCCGACGGCAACATCAGCGCCATCTACCCTGACCTCATCGAGATCGGCGTCGACGCGGTCAACAGCCAGCTCTTCTGCATGGACATCGAGGTGCTGGCCCGCCTGCACCGCGGCAAGATCACCCTCTGGGGCGAGATCGACCGCCAGCACCTGCTGCCCTTCGGCACGCCCGAGGAGGTCAAGGAGGGCGTCCGCCGGGTGCGCCGGGCCTTCGACGACGGCCGCGGCGGGCTGATCGCCCAGTGCGAGTGGGGCATCAAGGACCCGGCCGAGAACATCGCCGCGGTCTTCGAGGCCTGGGACGAGCCGCTGGCTGCGGTGAAAACGGAGAAGACATGCGCGAGTCAATCAGCCTAGATTCCAGCTGGCAGCTCGCCTGGACCGAGTTCCGTGGCGAGGTTCGGGAGGTGCCCAAGCTGAAGCCGCGCCTGGATGCCGCCGTGCCCGGCGACGTCCACCTCGACCTGATGCGGGCCGGGATGCTCGCAGACCCGTTCGTGGGCACCAACGCCGACGGCGCCCTGTGGATGGAGCAGAAGGACTGGTGGTACCGGCGGGAGTTCGAGACGCCCGCGGATCTCGGCGGCCGGCGGGCGCTGCTGGTCTTCCACGGACTCGACTGCTTCGCCTCGGTGTGGCTCAACGGGCGGCTGCTGGGTTCGGCAGCGAACATGTTCATGCGCCACGAGTTCGACGCCACCGGCGTGCTCCGCCCCTCGGGCCGCAACGAACTGGTCGTGCGCCTGGCCGCCCCGGCACACAGCATCCGCGTCGACCCGGCTCACGAGGGCCTGCCCATCTGGAGCCCCGAGCGGCTCTTCTGCCGCAAGGCGCAGATGAGCTTCGGCTGGGACATCGCCCCGCGTCTGGTGACCATCGGCATCTGGCGGCCGGTAGAGCTGGTGCTGGTCGACCGGGCTCGCCTCACCGACTTCCGCGTGGCCCTGGTGCGCTTCGAGGGCCGGGATGCGTTGGCCCGCATCGAGGCCGAGGTCGAGTGGCTGGACGCGGCCGCTGGCGAAGGTCGCCTCTTCGGCACGGTCGGCGGTGCTTCCTGGGAGGAGGCCGTCGCGCTCCGGCCCGGCCGGAACTCCTTCTCCCGCGAGGTGTTGGTCAGGGCCGCCCCGCGCTGGTGGCCGATCGGCTACGGCAAACCCGTGCTCATCGAGGCGGCCGCCGAACTCGAGGCCGGCGGCAGGAAGCTCGACGGGCGGAATATGCGCACCGGGCTCCGCAGCATTGAGCTCGTCCAGGAGCCGCAGCCGAGCGGCGCGACCTCCTTCCGCTTTCGCGTCAACGGCCGCGACATCTTCGTCACCGGCCTCAACTGGACGCCGCTCGACGCGATCTTCGCGCGGGTGACGCCCGAGCGGATCACCGCGGCGCTCGAGGCGCTCGCCAAGGTCGGCTGCAACATGCTCCGGGTCTGGGGCGGCGGCATCTACGAGAGCGAGCACTTCTACGCGGAGTGCGACCGCCTGGGCATCATGATCTGGCAGGACTTCATGATGGCCTGTGGCTGGTACCCGCAGACCGACGAGTTCGCCGCGAAGCTCGAGGCCGAGGCCCGCCAGGTCGTCCGCGACCTGCGCGGCCATCCCTGCATGGCGCTGTGGGCCGGCGACAACGAGTGCGATATGGGAGTCGCCCCCGAGCAGGCCAACCGGAATCGCGTGAACCGCGAGGTCCTGCCCCAGGTCTGCCGGGAGCTGTCGCCGGAGGTGCCCTGCGTGCCGACCTCGCCCTGGTCGCCGTCCGGCGCGCACTGGAGCGCTCAGAACGAGGGCGACTACCACTGCTACAGCCACGGCCAGGACTACCGGAAGAGCGACCTCTGGAAGGCCCGCTGCCGCTTCATGTCCGAGTTCGGCCGGCTGTCGCTCCCGTCAGTGCAGCTGATCCGCAAGTATTTCCCCAAGGGCACGGAGTGGCCGCTGACCAGCGCCATGTGGAAGTATCACGGCACGGACACCACCCGCACGGGGTACTTCCGGGTGGCCGACAAGATCCTCGACGAACTCAGGGCCTGCGGTCGTCCCGAGCCGAAGAATATCCGCGAGGCGGTCAAGGCCTCGCAGGAACTGCAGGCCGAAGGGGTGCTCGCGCTCATCGAGCACTACTGTGCCGACCCGGAGTTCGGCGGCTTCCTGCTCTGGAACGTGAGCGACTGCTGGCCGCAGCAGTCCGATGCGGTCACCGAGTACGGCGGCCGGCCCAAGCCGGTCTTCCGGAAACTGGGCGCGGCCTTCCGGAAGGCGCGCCGTGGGGCGGCCGCGCCGAAGCCGTGAGCGCCGCCCTCTCGCCCCGCGAGCGCTTCGCGCTGGCCCTGGCCCACCGGGACGTGGACCGTCCGCCCATGGACCTGGACTCCACGGACATGACCGGCATCGACGGCGGACCGCGGCGGCTGGCGCCGGAGCTGGGCATCCGCCCGGGTGCCTCCGAGGCCGAGACCGACGAGGCCGTGCTCCGGGCGCTCGAGACCGACATCCGCGGCGTCGGAGGGCTCCTCGCTCCGGAGTCGACGCTCGCCCGGCGCATCTCGGCTTCCGAGGTCGTCGACTGCTGGGGCATCACCTCGCGCTGGAACGGCCACCACTACGAGATGGTCGGCCGGCCGCTGGCCGGCGCTACGGTGGCCGACCTTGAAAAGTACCCGTGGCCCGACCCGGACCGGATCGACCGCGGGCAAATCGCGTCCATCGCCGAGCGGGCGCGCTTCCTCTTCGAGCGGACCCCCTACGTGGTCTGCGGCCGGCACCCGTACTACGGCGTAATGGAGCTGGGCTGCTGGATGTGCGGCTTCGACGACTTCCTCTTCCGGATGGCCGCCGAGCCAGAGTTCGTGCGGCGCTTCTTCGCGATCATCCTCGGCTACCAGAAGCGCGTGGACGAGATCTACTACGGCGCAGTCGGGCGCTGGCTGCACTTCACGACCAGCGGCGACGACTTCGGCACGCAGACCGCGCCCTTTATCTCGCCGGAGATGTTCCGCGAGCTGGTGGTCCCGTGCTTCTCCGAGCGCATCCGGCACATCGGCCGGTTCACCGACGCGGCCTTCTTCCACCACACCTGCGGCGCGGTGCGGCCGCTGATCCCCGACCTTGTGGCCGCCGGGGTGCGCATCCTCAACCCCGTTCAGCCGCTGGCCGCGGGCATGGAGCCGGAGGGCCTGAAGCGCGACTTCGGCGACCGGCTCACCTTCTACGGCGGCGTGGACACCCAGGAGCTTCTGCCCCGCGGGACGCCGGAGCAGGTCGCCGCCGCGGTCCGGGAGCTCATCGGCGTCCTCGGCGCCGGCGGAGGCTACGTGCTCTCCGCGGCGCACACCCTGCAGTCGGACGTGCCGGTTGAGAACATCCTCGCGCTCTACCGCGCGGGAGCCAGTGGCGGAGGTGCCAAACAGTGAACGATCGCGAGCGAGTCCTCAAACTGCTCTCCGGCGACCGGCCCGACCGGGTGCCCTGGTTCGGCGACCTCTCCTACTGGGCCGCCGCGCTGCGCGCGCGGGGCCAGCTGCCGCCCAAGGATCCGGGCGCGACCGCCTACATCGAGTGGCACCGGAGCCTGCGGGTCGGCTACTACCTCCAGGGCTACGAGCCCTTCCGGGCCGTCTGCGACGGGACCGTCCGGGAGAAGAACGAGCGCTCCGGGAACGTCCACCGCCGGATCATCGAGACGCCGGTCGGGAGGCTCGACGAGGAGCACACCTACCTGCCGGCGTCCTTCACCTCCGCGCCGACGCGCCATCTGGTCCGAAGCCTCGAGGACCTGCGCGTCCTGCGCTACGTCGTCGAGCACACTCGCTACGAGCCGAACTATGGGGAGGCCGCGCTTCGGCGCGAGGCGGTCGGCGGGGCCGGCGTGGTGCTCTGCTACCTCCCGAAGAGCCCGTTCATGCAGCTGGTGGCGCTCTTGGCCGGCATCGAGACCGTGGTCGCCCTGGCCTTCGACGCGCCGGAGGAGTTCGCGGCGGTGCTCGACGTGATGGAGGCCAAGAGCGACGAGGCCGCGGCGCTGGCCCTGGCCTCCCCGGCCGAATGCCTGATGATCCCCGAGAACCTCTCCGCCGAGGTGGTCGGCCCGGACTTCTTCGAGCGCCACATGCGCCGCTACCAGGAGAAGTGGACCAAGCGCATCCGCGAGGCCGGCAAGTTCTCCTTGATCCACATGGACGGGCGGCTGCGCGGGCTGCTCCGCGAGGAAGGCTCCGTCGGCTTCACGGTGCTCGAGGCGCTTACCCCCGAGCCGGTCGGCGACGTGCCCATCGGAGAACTGCGCGCTCTCGCAGGCCCGGGACCGATCCTGTGGGGCGGGGTGCCCGGCTCGTACTTCACGTCGCTCGTGCCCGAGGCCGAATTCGAGCGCCACGTCATCGAGGTCCTGGGCGTCTGCCGCCGCGACGGCCGTATGGTACTGGGCGTGGCTGATCAGGTGCCGCCGGACGGGCTCGAGTCGCGCGTCCGGCGGGTCGCGGAACTGGCGGAGGAGCACGGGCAATATTAGGATAAGCGGCTCGACGAGCCGAGACCTCGAGCGGGATCCGGCCGTCCACCCTTCCGGAGGAACTCCATGCCCGCCAGACGCCTCCACCTGATCTGCAACGCCCACCTCGACCCCATCTGGCTCTGGGAGTGGGAGGAGGGCGCTGCCGAGGCGCTGTCCACGTTCCGGACCGCGGCGGACCTCTGCGAGGAGTTCCCCGGCTTCGTCTTCAACCACAACGAGGTCATCCTCTACAAGTGGGTCGAGGAGTACGAGCCGGCGCTCTTCCGGCGCATCCGGCGGCTGGTCCGCAGGGGGCAGTGGAACATCATGGGCGGCTGGTGGGTCCAGCCGGACTGCAACATGCCCTTCGGGGAGAGCTTCGTACGGCAGGCGCTCCTCGGCAAGCGCTACTTCCGGGAGAAGTTCGGCGTCGACGTCCGCACGGCCATCAACGTGGACCCCTTCGGGCACACGCGGGGGCTGGTCCAGATCCTGGCCAAGAGCGGCTACGACTCCTACCTGTTCATGCGCCCGGACCAGAGCTGGTGCAAGCTCGAAGCCGACGACTTCGTGTGGGTCGGTTACGACGGCTCGGAGGTGCTGGCCCACCGGATCAACTGGTACGGCTCGCACCTGGGCAGGGCGCGGAAGATGGTCGAAAGCCAGCTGCAGAGGAAGGCCGCAGCGCGGCTGGCCTGCCAGTGCTGGGGCGTCGGAAACCACGGCGGCGGTCCGTCGCGCAAGGACATCCGCGACCTCGACCGCCTGGCTGCCGAGCGGCGCGGCGAGGTGGAGATCGTCCACTCGACCCCGCAGGCCTATTTCCGGGAGCTCGCCCGGCGACGCGCGAAGCTGCCGCGCCACGCGGCTGGCCTCAACCCCTACGACCAGGGCTGCTACACCTCGCAGGTGCGGATCAAGCAGAAGCACCGGCTGCTCGAGAACGAAATCTACGCCGCCGAGAAGATGTGCTCGGCGGCTGCGCTCCAGGGCCTGATGGTCTACCCGGGCGCCGAGCTGCGTCCGGCGCTCGAGGACCTGCTCTTCACCGAGTTCCACGACGTGCTCCCCGGCTCCTCGATCCAGCCGGCCGAGGAGGCGGCGCTGCGCACTATGGACCACGGGCTGGAACTGGTCTCCCGCGCCAAGGCCCGTGCCTTCTTCGCCCTGGCTTCCGGACAGCCCCGCGCGGCGGCCGGGACCATCCCGGTCTTCGTCTACAACCCGCACCCCCGCCGGGCGCGGGCGGTGGTCGAGTGCGAGTTCCAGCTGCCCGACCAGAACTGGGATGACTCCTGGACGGACATCGAGGTCTTCGCCGGCGGCCGCCGGCTGGCCTCCCAGGTTGAGAAGGAGGCCAGTTCCATACCGCTGGACTGGCGCAAGCGCGTCGTCTTTGCCGCCGAACTCGAGCCCGGGCAGATGAACAGGTTCGATTGCCGGCTGAAGTTGCTCCCGGGGAAGCCGGCACCGAGGGCCGCCTCCGGACGGCGCGGCTTCCGCTTCAGGACCCGCGACCTCGAGGTGGTCATCAACACCCGCACGGGGCTCGTCGACCGCTTCCGGGTCGCCGGCCGGGACCTGGTCCGGCCGGGTGCCTTCCAGCCGCTGGTGATCGCCGACAACTTCGACCCCTGGGGCATGACCGTGCGCAGCTTCCGGAAGGTCGCCGGTCGCTTCCGGCTGGCCTCGGCCGCCGAGGGCGCGCGGCGCTGCGGCCTGCCGCGGCCGGTCCCGTCCGTCCGGGTGGTCGAGGACGGCGCGGTGCGCACGGTGGTCGAGGCGGTCTTCGTCTGGGGCCAGTCGATGGTCGTCCAGCGCTACAAGCTGCCCAAGTCCGGCGCGGAGATGGAGCTCGAGGTGCGTGTCCAGTGGGCCGAGAAGGACAAGTGCCTGAAGCTCTCCGTGCCTACGAACCTCGGCGCAGGCGCGGAGTTCCTCGGCCAGGTGGCCTGCGGCGTCGAGCGCCTGCCGGCCAATGGCGACGAGGCCGTAGCCCAGAAGTGGCTGGCGGTGGCTGAGCCGGCGCGCGGCGGCGGGATGGCCCTGAGCGTGGCCAACGACGGGACCTACGGATCGGACTTCGCGGCGGGGGAACTGCGCCTGACGCTGCTGCGCTCCCCGGCCTACTCGGCGCACCCCATCAAGGACCGGCCCGTCCTCCCGGCCGACCGCTTCATGCCGCGCCAGGAGCAGGGCGAGCGGCTCTTCCGATTCTGGATCTCCGGCGGCCGGAGGTCCGAGCGGCTGTCCGCGGTGGGCGACGAAGCCATGGCGCACAACGAGAAGCCCATGGCGCTCTCCTTCTTCCCTTCCGGCGCGGGGCGCCGGCCAAAGCCCTTCGTTTCCGTCGACGGGGCGGGCGTTGAGCTCATGGCCGCCAAGCCTGTCGAGGATGGCCGCGGCCTGGTCGTCCGGCTCTTCGAGGCCACCGGCCGGGCCAGCACTGCGCGCGTCCGGCTGCCGTTCGCCGGCATGGGTCGCAGGGTCTACTTCCGTCCGTTCGAGATCAAGACGCTGCGCGTCGATCCTCGCAGGCGAACCTGGACGGAGGCAGACCTGTTGGAGAAGCCAGTGCGGTAGCGCGGACGGCGCTGATTTGCCTCCATTTTATCGCAGTCTAACGAACATTTTAGAACACTGGCTGCTGCAATGGTTTCTTTCTATAAGGTCAGCTCTCGTCGTTGCTTAAGCATCGGTAATGCGTATGATACGTGCGTAAGTAGTCTTGTCGAACTTTCAGCCGCATAGACTCAAGTAGCCTCAACTCCCGTCCTGTGTTTGATGCAGAGCACTTTTGTCTTGCATAATCGAACGGTACAGTGTATCTCTGTGTGCGATGTCGCACATGAAGTGACGAGATGGCCGGAGGGCAGACAATGTCGGGACGCGAGATTCGCCAGGGCAGGGTCTTCGGGACAAGCGGCAAGGCCGTTGTGGTGGCCTGTGATCACGGCATGTTCGACGGCCCTCACAAGGGGATGGAGGACCTGGGCGCGATGCTCAAGCGCCTCGGCGATGGGCCCGACGCCATCCTGCTCTCGCCGGGGATGCTGCCGCGGGTCAGGAGCTTCTTCGCGCGGCGCGAGGCCCCGGCCGCCATCGTCCGGCTCAACTTCAACTCGGTGTTCTGCTTCCAGTGGGGCTACACCGGCTCGGTGATCTCGAACCTCTTCCAGCCCGAGGAGGCTCTGGCCGCCGGCGCCGACATGGTCCTGGTCTGCCTGACCCTCCGGACCGGCAGCGAGACCGTCGATGCGCGGAACGCCGAGATCTTCGCGGACCTCTGCGGCAAGGCCCACCGCCTGGGCCTGCCGGTGATGGGCGAGTACTTCCCGCACAGCCACCTGACCAAGCCGGCCGACGAGTTCGGCGAGGAGGTCCTGGTAGGCTGCCGGATGCTCACCGAACTGGGCGCCGACTGCATCAAGACCTTCCACACCAGCAACTTCAAGAAGGTCACCGCTACCTGCGCGGTCCCCATCCTGGGCCTCGGCGCCGAGAAGACCCCGACCGACCTCTCCGCCCTGGAGTTGGCCGAGCGCGAGGTCCGCGACGGGGCCGGCGGGGTGGTCTTCGGCCGGAACGCGGTGCAGGCCTCCAAGCCCCCGGCCTTCGTGGCCGCGCTCCAGGACATCGTCAAGCGCGGCGCGAGCGCCAGAGCTTCGGCCAAGAAGCACGGGCTCACGGCATGACCAAGCTCGCCAGGCACGCCCGCATCCTCGAGATCGCCGCCCAGGAGGGCGGGGTCTCGGTCACCGAGCTCGCCCGCCAGATGGGCACGAGCCTGATGACCATCCGACGGGACCTGGAGGAGCTGGCCAAGGGCGGCAAGCTCCGCCGGACCCACGGCGGCGGCATCCCGGTCGAGCCGGACGTGGCCCGGTTCCAGTTCTCCCGGAAGCAGCACATCTGCAGCGCGCAGAAGCGGGCCATAGCCCGCGAGGCCGCCAGCCTGGTCAAACCGGGCATGGCCGTCTCGCTGGACACCGGCACGACCACGCTGGCGGTCGCCCGGGAGCTCTCCGGCATCAAGGGGCTCACCGTGCTGACCTCCTCGCTGCCGGTGGCCTCGGTGCTGCACCAGAGGGCCGAGTGCGACCTGGTCCTGCTGGGCGGCGCCGCGCGCCGCAACAGCCCCGACCTGGTCGGCCCGCTGACCGAGGACAACCTCAAGCGCTTCCGGGTCAACCTGGCCATCATGGGTGCCGACGCGATCACCCGCGACGGCTCCTTCGCCAACGACACCGGCGTGGCCCGCATCTGCCGGGCGATGGCCGAGAACGCTGAGGGGGTCGTGCTGGTCGCCGACAGCAGCAAGTTTGGCCGGACGGCCTTCGCGCGCTGCCTGGGGCTGGACGAGATCGACCATCTCATCACCGACGACGGCTGCAGCCCGGCCAGCGAGGTCTGGCTGCGCGAGGCCGTGGCCGAAGTCACGCTGGTCCACCCCGCCAGGCCGCGGACGGCCGGAGGGGAAGGGGAGGCGCCGGCGGCCGGGGCCGACGAACAGGTGTCGTCCGGAGGAGGCGGGAACTGTGCGGTCTGAAGCGACCAAGGAGCTTTCGATGTCCCAGCGCAAACCCAGGGTGGGGCTGCTGCCCCTCTACCTGAAGCTCTACGACGAGATCCGGCCTCAGTGGCGGGGACCGCTCGGGACCTTCACCGACCAGGTGGCCGGGAAGCTCGCCGCCGCCGGCTTCGAGGTGGTCCGCGCCGACTTCTGCCGGATCGCCCCGGAGTTCGACGCCGCCGTGGCGGCCTTCGAGAAGGCTTCCGTCGACGCCATTGCCACGCTGCACCTGGCCTACTCGCCGTCGCTCGAGGCGGTCGGCGCGCTGGCCGGCACGAAGCTGCCCATCCTGATACTCGACACCACCATGGACCGGGACTTCGGCACGGCCGTGGATCCGGCGCGGATCGGGTACAACCACGGCGTCCACGGGGTCATGGACCTGGCCTCGGTGCTCCGCCGCCGCGGCCGGCCCTTCCGGATCGTTGCCGGCCACGCCGATGACCAGGCGCTCTGGACCCGCGCGGCGGCCGAGCTCCGCGCCGCGTCCGCCGCCCGGCGCTTCCGGGGCATGCGCACGCTGCGCGTGGCCGAGGCCTTCCAGGGAATGGGCGACTTCAGCGTCGAGCCCGGGGTGATGCGCGCGAAGCTCGGCATCTCCGTCGACCAGATCGAGCCGCGGGAGCTTGGCGCCGAGGCCGCGCGGGTCACCGCCGACGAGATCGGGGCGGAGATGGAGCTCGACCGCCAGCGCTTCGACTGCGCGGGGCTCCCCGCCGACTGCCACGAGCGCGCGGTGCGCACGGGGCTGGCCCTCCGCCGGCGCCTCGAGAGCGGCGGCTACGGCGGCTTCAGCATGCACTTCGGCGCCTTCGGCGGCCTGGAGCAGGTCGGCATCGAGGCCACGCCGTTCCTGGAGGCGTCCAAGGCCATGGCCCGGGGCGTGGGCTACGGCGGCGAGGGCGACGTGCTCACCGCCGCGCTGGTCGGCGCGCTGCAGTGCGGCTTCGGCCGGACGACCTTCACCGAGATCTTCTGCCCCGACTGGGCGGGCGGCAGCCTCTTCCTCTCGCACATGGGCGAGATCAACCCCGAGGTCGCCGCGGCCCGGCCGCTGGTCTTCGCCAACGACCTGCCCTACACCGGCACGAAGCCGGTGGCCACGCTGACCTGCGCGCCGGCGCCGGGCCCGGCGGTGTTCGTCAACCTGGCGCCTGGGCCGGACGATTCCTTCGCGATCCTGGCCTCGGGAGTCAAGGTTCTCGGCGACTCGGCCCGTCCGGACATGAAGAAGACGGTCCGCGGCTGGATCCGACCCGACCGGCCGCTGCCGGAGTTCCTCGAGGCCTACTCGCGGGCCGGAGGCACGCACCACAGCGCGCTGGTCCTGGGGCAGACACCCGAGACGCTGGCGGCCTTCGCGGCCCACGCCGGCCTGGGCTTCGAGCGGATCTGAGGAGGACCGACGCGTGACCGCAGGACCCGCGCCCGCCAAGCCGGAGCAGCTCCAGATGCTCTGGCCGGCTGCGCGGCTGGCCAGCCCGCCGGAGGTGCTGGTGGCCGATGGCTACCGGGTGCGCGCTCTCGGCCCGGCCGAGGCCGCCGCCCACGCCGAACTGATGCGCAGGGCCGGGTTCGCCGACTGGACCGCCGAGAAACTGGCGCCATGGCTCCTCAGAATCCTGCCCGACGGGCTCTTCGGGATCGAGCACCTGGCCACGGGAGCCCTGGCCGCCACGGCCATGGCCACCCACAACCCGAGCGAACTCCACCCCTTCGGCGGGGAGCTCGGCTGGGTGGCCGGCGACCCGGCCCACAACGGCCGGGGGCTGGGGCAGGCGGTCTGCGCGGCGGTCGTCAGCCGCTTCCTGCGCGCCGGGTACCGGCGCATCTACCTGAAGACCGACGACTGGCGGCTGCCGGCCGTCAAGAGCTACCTGAGGCTGGGCTTCGTGCCCTTCCTGCACCGCCCGGAGATGGCGGAGCGCTGGCGCGAGGTCTGCGCCCGGCTGGGATGGCCCTGCACCGCGGAGGAGTGGATCAGCAATGTGGCGTGAGACCACCAAGCGCGAGCGGAACATGAGCATCTTCCGCGAGGAGTTCGCCGGCTGGCTGCCGAAGCGGATCCTGGACTTCCACGTCCACGTTTTCAACCCGGCGACGCTGCCGCAGGGGGCGACCTACAACTGTGCGGGGCACGCGCTGCGCCGGTACGGCTTCGCCGAGCTGCGCCGGGACCTGGCCGAGCTCTACCCCGGCCGCCGGACTGCCGCGGTCTGCTTCGGCCTGCCCGACCGGATCTACAACCGGGCCGCCAACGACCGCTACGTGGCGGCCGGCTGTGACAATCGGCGCTTCTTCGCCTTCCGGCTCCTCGACCCCAGCGAGGACCCGGCGGTAGTCCGGCGGGATCTGGCCTCGGGGCCCTACCTCGGCGTGAAGCCCTACCTCAACTACGTCAGGAAGCCGGTCGACGACGTCGAGATCGACGACATGCTCCCGGCCCCGCTCATGAAGGTCATCAACGAGCTCGGGCTGATCGTCATGCTGCACATCCCCAGGAAGGGGCGGCTGGCCGACCCGGTCAACCAGGAGCAGCTGGTCGCGCTCTGCCGGCGCTGGCCCAACGCGAAGATCGTCCTGGCCCACGTCGGCCGGGCCTACTTCCTGAAGAACGTGGTCGGGCACATCGACCGCCTTCGGAAGCTCCCCAACCTCTGGTACGACCTGGCCATGGTCGGCAACCCGGAGGTCCTCGAGCACGTCTTCGCCACCGTGCCCGCCGACCGGGTGCTCTACGCCACCGACCAGCCCATCGCCGTGGCGCCGGGCAAGTCGCTCGAGATCAACAACCAGTACAGCTACATCACCCCGGCCCCCTGGAAACTGGCCATCCACGACACCTCCGGCCGGGTGGTCTACACCTGCTTCGCCTACGAGGAGCTCCGCGGCATAGGCAAGGCCGTCGCGCGGCTGGGCCTGGGCCGCAGGTTCCTCAACGGGCTTTTTCACGACAACGGGATGCGGCTGCTCCAGGCCGCAATGAGATCCAAGGAGAGATAGGTCATGACCACCGCCAGCAAGAAGGCTCCGTCCGCCAAGTCCGCGAAGTCCTCCGCGTCTACCGGCCCCGTCGACCTGCGCACCATGAAGGTGCCGGTGCTGGTCACCCCGGTGATCCCCGGGCCGAAGTCGCAGGAGGTCCACGAGCGCACCGCCAAGCTCATGAAGGGCCTGTCCGGGCAGGTCAAGCTCTTCCCGGTGGCCTTCGAGTCCGGCGCCGGCACGCACCTGCGCGACGTCGACGGCAACTGTTTCCTCGACTTCTCCAGCGGCATCTACGTGACCACCCTGGGCCACTGCCACCCGCGGGTCACCGAGGCGGTCCAGAAGTACGCCGGCACGCTCATGAACTGCCACGACTTCTCGACCGAGATCAAGATGCGCCTGCTCGAGAAGATGACCGAGATACTGCCCGGCGACCTGGCCGGAGGCATCCAGCTCTACGATGCCGGCACCGCGGCGGTCGAGGCCGGCATCCGCGCCTGCCGGGCGATCTCCGGCAAGCACGAGTTCCTCTCCTGCTTCCGCGACTTCCACGGCAAGAGCGGCCACGCCGCGAGTCTGGCGCGCATCAACCCGACCAGCGGCGCCGGGCGCGCCCAGGGCTTCTACATGGTCCCGCGGCCCGACCCCTACCGCCCGCACTTCAAGAAGGCCGACGGCTCCATCGACACCGACGGCTACATCGCCTTCTACCGCGAGTTCATCCAGGAGGCCACCGTCGGCCAGGTGGCCGCCTTCGTGCTCGAGCCCATCCAGGGCTGGGCCGGCTCGGTCTTCCCGCCGGACGACTTCTTCCCCAAGCTGCGGAAGCTCTGCGACGAGAAGAAGATCCTGCTCTTCGCCGACGAGGTGCTCACCTCCATGGGCCGCACCGGCGAGTGGCTGGCGATGGACCACTACGGCGTGGTCCCGGACGTGGTCACGCTCGGCAAGGGCTTCGGCAACGGATTCCCGGTCACGGCCATGTGCGTGAGGAAGCCCTACGCCGAGAGCTTCGAGGCCATCAGCGCGAGCACCTCCTACGGCGGCAACCCCATGGCCTGCGCCGCGGCCCTGGCCTGCATCGAGGCCATCCAGGAGGAGAAGCTGCTCGAGAACGCCCGCGAGCTGGGCGCCTTCTTCGACAAGCGCATGACCGAGATGCAGTCGCGCCACAAGATCATCGGCCACGTCCGCGGCAAGGGCTGCCTGATGGGCATCGAGCTCGTCAAGGACCGCGCCACCAAGGAGCCCTTCGACGAGGCCGGCAAGCGCGTCTACCAGAAGGCCTTCCGCAAGGGCCTGGCCTGGATCCCGGCCGGGCACATCCTGCGCCTGTCGCCGCCCATCGTCATGGACCTGAAGGAGGCCGCGCTCGGGATGGACATCGTCGAGGAGGCCATCGGCGAAACCGAGAAGGAACTGGGCTACTAGATGGACGTGCTGGTCGGCATCGACCTCGGCACCAGCGCCACCAAGGGCGTGCTCCTGGCGGCCGACGGCCGGATCCTGGCGCGCCAGCGCCGGGCCACGGAACTCGTCCGGCCGGCTCCGGGCCGGGTCGAATCCTCGCCGGAGCGGGCCTACGAGCTGCTCTGCGAGGTGGTCCGCGCGCTGGTCGGCGCCGCGCCAGCCAACGCTCGGATCCGGGGCATCGCGCTATCCGGCGCTACCGGCAACACCCTGCTGTTCGACAAGGGCGGCGCGCCGCTCGGGCCGGCCATCAACTGGATGGACTCCCGGGCTGCCGACGACCCGCGGGTGGATCCGGCCGGCATTGCCCCTGAAGCCATCTACCGGGCGGTCGGCTGGCCGTACTTCCGCGGTTTCCCCCTGGTGCAGCTGGCCTGGCTCAGGCAGAACCAGCCGGAGCTCTTCGGCCGCGCCGCCTTGGCGGCCATGGACGTCACCTACTTCCTCCATCGCCTGAGCGGCGCCTTCGGGATGGATCACTCCAGCGCCACCACGTTCTACCTGCAGGACCAGGTGGAGCGCCGCTGGCACCGGCCGTTGCTCGACTGGCTGGGCCTGGGCGAGGAACGCCTGCCGCGATTGCTCGCCTCCGGCTCGGTCCTCGGGCAGGTGACCGCCCGGGGAGCCGGCGAGACCGGCCTTCCCGCCGGCGCCGCGGTGGTCCTGGGCGCCTTCGACCATCCCAGCGCCGCACGGGGCTGCGGCGTGCTCCGGCCTGGGCAGGTCCTGCTCTCCTGCGGCACGTCCTGGGTGGGCTTCTATCCGGTGGCCGACCGGGAGCTGGCGCTCGCTCAGAAGCTGCTGATCGACCCGTTCCTGTCTCCCCGGGGCCCGTGGGGCGCGCTGTTTTCCCTGACTCGGGTGGGCGAGAGGGTCCAGGCCTTCGTGGACGCAACCTTCGCCGGCGAAGCCACCCAGGCCGCGCGGTATGCCCGTTTCGACGAGGCGGCCGCGCGCGCCCCGCGGGGTTCGACCGACCCGAGCCGCGCGCTCATGGCGGACCTCGCCGGGCAGATGAAGGCCAGGATGGACTCGCTGTCCGCGGCCGGGCTCCGCGCGGAGCGCATCGTGATGGTCGGCGGTCCGACGGAGAGCCCGGCCTGGATGCAGATCCTGGCCGACACACTGGGGAGCGAACTGGCGTTGCCCGAGGCCGGCGCCCACGCCGGCGCGGTGGGCGCGGCGATCCTCGCCGGCATGGGGACAGGCATCTTCGCGGACGAGGCGGACGCGGCGGCCCGGGTTGGGTTCCGGGGGCGGACCGTGCGCCCGGCCGGCGGAGAGCGGTGAAAGGCAAGAGAAGGAGACAGGTACAGATGAGCCGCAAGACCGGGATGGGCAGCAGGGGTAGAACCATCCGCGTCGGCGTGATCGGCGTGGGCCGGGGGCAGTCCTTCGCGCGCGGCGCGACGGACCTCGTGGGCATGAAGCTGGTGGCCATCTGCGACACCTGGAAGGAGAAGCTCCGCGAGGCCGGGAAGAAGTACGGGGTCGAGACCTACACCGACTACGACAAGTTCCTCGAACACGACATGGACGCGGTGGTGCTGGCCAACTACTTCCACGAGCACGCGCCCTTCGCCATCAAGGCGCTGGCCGCCGGCAAGCACGTGATGAGCGAGTGCACCACGAACCACACCCTGGCCGAGGGCGTGGCGCTCTGCCGGGCGGTGGAGAAGAGCAAGCGCATCTACATGCTCGCCGAGAACTACCCGTACACGGCCTTCAACATGGAGATGCGCCGGGTCTACCGGACCGGCGAGCTCGGCCCGGTCACCTACGCCGAGGGCGAGTACAACCACCCGATGGCGCCGGACGACCGCCTGCGCATCTCCCCGGGCATGGAGCACTGGCGGAACTGGATCCCCTCGACCTACTACTGCACCCACGCACTGGCCCCGCTGATGTACATCACGGACACCATGCCGCTGAAGGTCAACGGCCTGTCCATCGCCGCGCGCGAGGTCGACGACCTCACCGTCCGCCGGAGCGATCCCGGTTCGGTGATCCTCTGCCGCATGGACAACGGCGCGGTCTTCCGGATCTTCGGGCTGCTGCTGCCCGGGCACAGCAACTGGTACCGGGTGCACGGCACCCGCGGGGCCATGGAGATCACCCGCGGGCCCGGCTACTTCGGGCCGGGGCAGGTCCGGGTCTGGCACGACGAGTGGGACCTCCGGCCGGGCGAGCTCCGCGAGCGCACCTACCTCCCGGACTGGCCGGAGCACGCGGACCTGGCCCGCCGGGCCGGCCACGGCGGCGGCGACTTCTGGACCAACTTCGAGTTCGCCAACGCCATCCGCAGCGGCCGGCAGCCGTTCCTCGACGTCTACCGCGGCGTGGCCATGAGCAGCGTCGGGATCCTGGCCTGGAAGAGCGCCCTGGCTGACGGCACCCCAATCGATGTGCCGGACTTCCGCAGCGAGAAGTCCCGCGCGGCCTTCGCCGACGACCACTGGTCTCCGTTCCCGGCGGACCGCGGCCCGGGCCAGCCGCCGCCGAGCATCCTGGGCACCCCCGAGCCGACCGCCCGGGGGCTGGCCAACGCCCGGCGGATCTGGAGGGAGATCGGCTACACCGCGAAATGAATCCACGGCCCGGCGCGCTGTGCGCCGGGCATTTGGCTGCCGACGGCAGCCGGAACGGTTAAGGAGTCGCAAGAAGATGGGCATCAGCTTGGGTCTGGTGGGGCTGGGGTCGTTCGGCAACTGCTTCGCGCCGCTGTTCAAGAGCCACCCGCTCGTGGACCGCATCGCGCTCTGCGACCAGGAGCCGGAGCGCCTGAAGTTCTGGGCGGACAAGCCCGCCTTCCGGGACAAGTTCAACCCCAAGGACGCCTTCACCGAGTTCGACGACATCCTCAAGTCGGACATCCAGGCGCTGGTGATCATCACCCAGCACTGGCTGCACGCGCCCATGTCGGTCAAGGCCATGCAGGCCGGCAAGCACGTCTACTGCGCGGTTCCGCTGATCACCGTGCCGGACGCCGACGAGATCCTGGGCTGGTGCGACCAGGTGGTCCGGACCACGCAGAAGACCGGCCAGCTCTTCATGTTCGGCGAGACCACCTACTACCGCCCGCAGACCATGTACTGCCGCCGGCGCGCGGCCCAGGGCGCCTTCGGCGACTTCGTCTACGCCGAGGGCGAGTACTTCCACGACGTGGACCACGGCCTGCGCCAGGTCTGGGCCAACCGGCTGGGCAGCAAGAGCGGCCGGGCGCACGCCAAGGAGCTCGAGGCCTACGACAAGCGCGGGATCATTAGCGGGCCGATGCACTACCCGACACACTCGACCGGCGGGCCGATCTCGGTGATGAACGCCCACGCGGTCAAGGTCAGCGCGCTGCCCTTCGCCGCGCGGCTCCACAAGGACCACTGCGAGGACGAGCCGTCCAACGAGACCGGCCTGTACCTCATGTCCAACGGCGCGCACATGCGCATCTGCGAGTACCGCGAGATCGGCCACCCCGGCCGCGAGATCTTCCGGCTCTACGGCAACCAGGGCTCCTTCGAGAACAACACCTGGTGCGACAAGAAGGGCGTGACCCCGGTCACCGAGTCGGACATGCGCGACCCGCTGCCGCCCGAGGTGGTCAGAGCCTTCCAGGGCTGGCGGAAGATCGCCTCGCCCGACCCGTCCAAGCTCAGCGCCAAGGAGCTCGAGGACTTCCTGGGCGGGCACGGCGGCTCGCACTCTTATCTCGTACACGAGTTCGTCAGCGCCGTGGCCGAGGAGCGGACCCCGGCCTGCACCGCCTGGGACGCGGCCCACTTCACCGCCGCCGGGGCGGTCGCCCACAAGTCGGCCCTGAAGGGCGGTGTCATGCTCGACGTGCCCCACTGGGAGGGCGCGCCGAAGCGCCGCTGAGCCGCCGGTGCGGCCGAACTGCGATCCGGAGAGGAGCGAGAAATGAAGACTGGAACCAAGACGAAGATCATCGCCGCGCTGGCCGCGGGGCTGCTCCAGGCCGCCGCCTTCGCCGAGGAGCAGAAACCGGCGCCGGCGGAGCCGGCCGCCGGGCTGCCCAACGTCCTGATCATCGGGGACTCGATTTCCCTCGGATACATGGACCAGGTCAAGAAGCTGCTCAAGGACAAGGCCAACGTGGTCCACCCGCCGTGCAACTGCCAGGACTCCGGCACCGGCGCGAAGAACATCGAGGCCTGGCTGGGCAAGACCAAGTGGGACGTCGTGCACTTCAACTTCGGGATCTGGGACACCCACCTGCTGGACAACGGCAAGCTGGTCAGCGACCGCAGCAAGCACAAGGCCGAGGACCTCAAGCGCCGGCACACCACGGAGCAGTACGTGGCGAATCTCGGCAAGGTCCTCGCGGCCCTGGAGAAGTCCGGAGCGAAGCTGATCTGGGCCAGCACCACCCCGTACGTGTCGTACGGAGAAGACACCAGGCTCCTGCTGGAGAAGAACAACGCCGCGGCCAAGGAGCTGATGGACAAGCGCGGAGTGGCGGTCAACGACCTGCATGCCCTGGCCCTCCCGAAACTCAAGGAGTGGCAGTCCAAGGATGGCTGCCACTTCACGGGGCCGGGCTCGGCCGAACTGGGCAAGCAGGTGGCGGCCGCCATCTCCGACGCGCTGGACAAACGGGCCAAGGAGGCCAGGCCGGCGGCGGCGAAGAAGGAGTAGCGGCGCGCGCCTGCGCGTTGAGCGGGGACCTCCGCCGATGAGTCTGCTCTACAAGGACGACTGGGACCAGGCCATGGAGCGCTCCCAGGCCTGGTGGGCGCACGAGCACTTCGGGCGCTGCGGGCTGTGGGTCACCGCCCGGCGCCGCAATGCGCCCGACGAGCCCAGGCCGGTCGCACCGGCGGATCCAGACGTCAAGTGGACCGACCTGGACTACTGGGCGCGCCGCAACGAGTGGGACTTCCGGCGGACCTTCTACGGCGGCGAGGCCGTGCCCATCTGGGACTGCGGCTACCCCGGACGGGAGTGCGTCGCGGCCTTCCTGGGCGCCGCGGTCACGCTCGGTCCGGACACCGGCTGGATCGATCCCATCCTGGGCGGCGAGGGGCTGGACGTCGGCGGCCTGAGGATAGAAGCCCAGAACCGCTGGTGGCGCTTCACCCTCGACGCGCTGAAGTTCGGCGCCGAGGCCGCCCGCGGCCGGGCCTGCCTGGCCACCGGAGCCTTCGGCGGCGCCGGCGACACGCTCGCCGGGCTGCGCGGCAGCGAGCGACTGCTCTACGACCTGGTCGAGCGGCCGGACGAGGTCCGCGCCGCCGAACTGGCGCTCATGGACATGTGGATCGACGTCTTCCGGCAGTTCCACGCCGTCACCGCCGCGGTCAACGACGGCGGCTCGACCGGCTGGTTCCCGCTATGGGGGCCGGGCAAGTTCTACGCGGCGCAGTGCGACTTCGCCTACATGATCTCGCCGGCCATGTTCCGGGACATCTTCCTGCCGGCGGTCGCGCGGCAGACCGAGTTCCTGGATCAGACCGTCTACCACGTCGACGGCGTCGGCAACTTCAACCACGTCGACGCGCTCTGCGAGCTGCCGCGGCTGCAGGCCCTGCAGATCCTCCCCGGCGCGGGGAAGCCCAGCCCGCTGCACTACATGGATGTCCTGAGGAAGGTCCAAGCCGCCGGCAAGAACTTGCACATAAGCATTCCGGCGCAGGAGGTCCGCCCGGCGCTAGAGCAGCTCTCGGCGCGCGGGCTTTTCATCGCCACGTCGTGCGAAACCGAGGAAGAGGCCCGGGCGCTCCTCCGGAACGCCGAGAAGTGGTCCCGGGACCGGGGCTGAAGGAGATCAGGCACATGTCCGTTTCCACGAAGCGCCAGCTTACCGAACGCCAGCAGCTTGCACTGGACACCATCCTGCGCAAGCCGACCAAGGGCATCCCCACCGGCGCGATCAACCCCATGGAGTGGGCCATGATCGACCGGCTGGCCGGGGTCCCGGAGGGCAGCTACGAGAAGGATCCGCGGCCCACCTACCGGCGGATGCAGGAGAAGATCGGCGCCTGCAAACTCGACCAGTGGATACCCGAGAACCCGCTGTCCATGAAGAAGGACGGCTACGACGGGAAGACCAAGGAGCGCACCGCCACCACCGGCTTGAAGCAGATCGTCCGCGACGGCCTGCTCATCGACTCGCCCGAGGCGGCCGTCGAGCACCTCGAGAAGTTCGCCTTCCCGGCGCTGGTCAAGGGGGCCGCCGAGTTCGACGAGGACGCCGTCGTCCGGGAGATGCTCGAGGGCGAGGCGAACCGCCAGGCTGAGATGGGCCCGGAGATCCTCAAGGCTCCGTACATGGAGCTGGCTCGCTTCCCGACCTTCGCCTACAGCGCCTACGGCTACGAGAACTACTTCATGGCCTATGCGCTCTACCCGGAGGTCATGGCCCGGCACTTCAAGCTCCAGGCCGACCTGGCCCTGAAGCGCAACCGGGCCGGGGCGCGGGCCATACGCGAGGGCGGACTGCCGCCCTATCTCCGCCTGGACCACGACATGGCCGATGGCCGCAGCACGCTGGTGGACATCAAGAGCCTGGACGAGATCTGGTTCCCGGAGTTCGCCCGCTGCATCCGCCCCTTCGTGGACGCCGACGTGGCGCTGGTCTGGCACTGCGACGGCAACCTCATGGACATGGTGCCGCGGCTGCTGGACTGCGGGTTGCAGGGCTTCCAGGGGTTCCAGTACGAGTTCGGGATGGACTACGAGAAGATCTGCAAGATGAAGTCCAGGGACGGCCGCAGCCTGGTGATCGTCGGCGGGGTCTCGGTGACTCAGACGCTGCCGCACGGCACGCCCGACGACGTGAAGAAGCAGCTGCGCTGGCTGGTGGACAACGGTCCGAAGACCGGGCTCTTCCTGGCGGCCTCCAGTTCCATCGCCCCGGGCGTTCCCTGGGAGAACCTCCAAGCGCTGGTCGAGGGATTCAAGTACTACCGTGAGCACGGCAGAAACAGCTGAGAATGCAGAATGATGAAGGATGAATGCAGAAAGAGCGGCAGGGAGGCACCAAAGCTCCTCTTCGTCATTCGCCATTCATAATTCATCATTCTACATTTGCCACACAAGGAGGAACTGGATGTGAAAACCCTGAACGTCGGCATCATCGGCTACGGTTTCATGGGCAAGGTCCGCGCCTACGGGCACCAGGTGCTGCCCATCTTCTACGACCCTGCCCCGGCGGTCTGTCGAATAACCAGGATATGCGACGGCGTGGAGGCGGTCGCCAGGAAGGGCGCGGCGGCCCTCGGCGCCGAGGCGGTCACCGACTTCCGGCGGGTCACGGAGAGTCCGGACATCGATCTGGTTCACGTCTGCACTCCCAACCACCTCCACGCCGAACCTGTGCTCTCGGCCATGCGCCACGGGAAGTCTGTCCTCGTGGACAAGCCGCTGACTGCCACACTGGAGGAGTCGCGGCAGATCGCCGCGCTGATGCCGGCCTACCGCGGAACCGGCCAGATGGCCCTGCACTCGCGCTTCTTCCCTGCGACCATGCGTGCCAAGCAGCTGGTCGACGGCAACTTCCTGGGGCAGGTGCTCGAGTTCCGGGCCAGCTACCTGCACGCCGGCAGCGCCGACCCCAAGGCGCCGCTCAAGTGGAAGCTCGCCGCCGCGACCGGCGGCGGGATCATCGCCGACCTGGCCAGCCACGTGCTCGACGTGATGCAGTGGCTGCTCGGCGACTACGCGCAGATCCTCGCGGCGACGCACATCGCCTATCCGGAGCGGCCCTCGGCCGACGAGCCCGGCAAGATGATCCGGGTTGACGCCGAGGACGCGGTCATGATCCTCGCGCGCATGAAGTGCGGGGCGCTCGGGCACCTCGAGGCGACCAAGCTCGCCACCGGCTCGGAGGACGAACTGCGCTTCGAGATCCACGGCTCGAAGGGCGCGCTGCGCTTCAACACCATGGCGCCGCACCACCTCGAGGCCTACGACGGCACGGTGCCGGACTCGCCGCTCGGCGGCAACCGCGGCTGGACCCGGATCGACTGCGGCCAGCGCTATCCGGCGCCGGCCGGCTTCCCCGGCCCCAAGTTCGCCATCGGCTGGCTCCGCTCGCACCTGGCCTGCCTGGCGGCGTTCGTGGAGAATGCCGCCGCCGGCCGCCCCGGCGACCCGGGACTCGAGCAGGGCGTGCGCGTCCAGGAGCTGATGGAGCTGTGCCGCGAGTCGGCCAAGCAGGGCAAATGGGTGGACTGCTCCACCACGAGATCTTAAGGAGTCGGACCATGGCCAGAGAGTGGAATTTCGAGCCCGCCAAGTTCCTGTCGTTCCGCGACCAGAAGGTCTGCGCCCGGGTGCGGAAGATCAAACGGGCGGACCTCTGCAAGCACAAGAACAAGAACTTCAAGATCCGGATCATCGAGGACGAGGCCAACCTCTTCTTCCAGTTCGTGACCCACGTGGTCTCGGGCATCAAGCGCGCCGCCGACGAGGGCCGCCAGCACGTGATCATCCTGCCGGCCCCCTGGCCGCACTACCGCTGGGTCGCCCACCTGATCAACACCCTGCGCATCGACTGCCGACACGTGCACACCTTCAACATGGACGAGTGGGCCGACCAGGACGGCAACGAGGCGCCCATCGACTGGCCGGGCGGCTTCCGCTACTGGATGTGGCGGGACCTCTTCAACCGCATCGACCCCAAGCTGCGCATGCCCGAGAAGCAGATCCACTTCCCGGGCCGGAAGAACGTCAAGGACTACAGCCGGATGCTCGAGGACCTGGGCGGCGCCGACGTCTGCTACGGCGGCATCGGCTGGTGCGGCCACGTGGCCTTCTTCGAAAGCCACCTCGGCGAGGAGTTCGGCGGCGACGTCCAGGCCTATCTGCGGGCCGGTTCGCGGCTGGTCGAGCTCCACCCCATCACCATCATGCAGAGCTGCGTCTACTCGGACAACGCCGGCGCCGGCGACTGGGCCTACGTGCCGCCCAAGGCCTACACCATCGGCCCGCGCGACCTCAAGAACTCCCGGCTCGTCAGCTTCTGGAACACCGGCTACGCCGGCGGGGGCTTCGCCTGGCAGAAGTTCATCACCCGGCTCGCCGCCCACGGGCCGGTGACGCCGCTGGTGCCGGCCTCCATCCTCCAGGTGCTCAGGAGCGAGCTGCACGTCCTGGGCAAGGTCGCCGACGATCTGAACTACAACGTGCCGCTGCGGCTCGACTCCACGCCGTGGGAGGGCGCCCATCCGTGGCCGCCGAAAGGCTGACCCGCGCGAAGCTCGCCGGCAAGGTCATCGACGGGCACTCCCACGCCGGCGTGTCGCTGAAGGCCTACGCGCTCGGCGAGTACCCGTACGCCCAGACGGTCGAGGGGCTGGCCGCCCAGCAGGCCACGGGCGGCGTGGCGGCGAGCGTGGTATTCCCGTTCTCGGCCGACCTCTTCTTTGAGCCGGCGGCTCTGCCCGAGGGGCGGCTCGTTCCGGCAGCCGAGCCGCTATCGCCGGCCCCCTACGCCGCGGAGAACCGACTGCTGCTCCGGGAGATCTTCGACTACTGCCCGGAGCTGTCCCGGCGCTTTCTGCCCTTCGTGAGCATCGATCCGGCCCGGGAGGTCGCCGCGCAGGTCCGCGAACTGACCAGGCTCGCCGGCGAGCACCCGTTCTACGGCATCAAGGTCAACCCGGTGGGCTGTCAGTCGCGCGCGGCGGAGCTGCTGGGCGCCGGCGCGGCGCTGCTGGACTTCGCCGAGGAGCGCGGCCTGCCGCTCCTCTTCCACGCTACCACGCTGCCCGGCGAGGAGTACTCCCAGGCTGCGGACATCTTCCGGATCATCGAGCGCCGGCCGAAGCTGCGTTTCTGCCTGGCGCACGGGCTGCTCTTCCATCGCGGGTGGTTGGATCGCGCCGCGGCGGCGCCCAACGTGTGGGTGGACACCGCGGCAATGAAGATCCAGGTCGAGTTCATGCGCGGCGAGCTGGCCTCCGGCCGGGTCGCGCGCGGCGACTTCCTGGAGGCCGACTTCTCCGACCACCTCGCGGTGATGCGCGCGCTCTGCGACCGCCACCCGGACATGGTCGTCTGGGGATCGGACTCGCCGGCCTACTCCTGGATCTGCCGCCGCAAGCAGGGCGAGGGGGTCTACCAGGAGTTCCGGCTCAAGGGCGCCTACGCCGACGAGGTCGCGGCCCTGAACGCGCTCGGACCGGAGCTCCGCGCCAAGGTCGGCGGCGCCAACGCCCTGGACTTCGTCTTCGGCCCGGGCTAGAGAATCAGCCACAGATGCACACGGATGAACGCAGATACGGGAGCCTCTACCGCAGAGGACGCGGAGTATCGCAGAGGGGACGGCGGGCGCGCTGCGCTCCGTCCGCTTCCGGGCGCAAGCGCCCGGCGCGGCTGGAGCGCATCCCGCCGGACGCTGACGCGTCCGGAGCCCAGCTGCGCCGGGCTCCCGCACTCGGGTCCCAGGCCGGAGGCGCGCGGCGCAGCCGCGCAGGGAGCGGAACGCTCCCGGGAGGGACTGCTCTGGCCCCTTCAGGCCGACCCCGGTCGGAGCTGAAGGGCCAGAGCGGTCTCGCCTCTCCACCTGCCCTGCCGTCCTCTGCGAGACTCTGCGTCCTCTGCGGTGAAAGTTCTCGTAATCAGTGTGCATCTGTGTTCATCTGTGGCTAATGCCCGGCCAGTCTAGCAGGAGGCGTCGAGCATGTCGCTTCTGACCCACAAGCCCAACGCCGAGGCAGCCATCGAACGCCTGCGCGCGCTCTACGCGCGCCGCGCCGGCGACCGGATCTTCGCGGCCTTCGAAGTGCCGAGTCCGGCGCTCGCCGAGTTCAAGCGCAGCCACGCCGAGGGCATCTGCGGGTATCCCGACCCGGCCGAGAGGTTCCGGTTCTGGGACCGGCTGCTGGCCGAGCGCGCGGCGCTGGAGGACGACTCGGTCCCGAGCGCCTACCTCAGCGAGTTCGACCAGGGGCTCTACGCCGGGGTGCTTGGCGCCGAGGTGCGCTTCAACTGCACGCCGGAGACCGGCTGGATCTCCTCGATGGTCGCGCCGCTCCTGGCCGACTGGGCGGACGTCGGCAAGCTGCGGCTCGACTCGGGCCACGAGTGGTTCCGTCGCTACGAGCGTCAGCTCGGGCTCTTTGTGAATGGCGCGCGCGGCCGGTTCGGCGTGTCCCACTTCATCCTGATCGACGGCCTCAACTTCGCCTTCGAGCTCCTCGGTGCCACCGAGACGTACCTGGCCATGCGCGAGCGGCCGGAGGACCTCCGCCGGGCCGTCGAGCTTGGCTTCCAGGTGAACGCCGAGATCCAGAGGCGGTTCTTCGCCGCCGGCCCGGAACTCGCCGGCGGCACCTGCGGCTTCGGCGTGCAGTGGCTGCCCGGGCGGATCGTGGCCGAGAGCGTCGACCCCTTCCACATGACCTCGGTCGAGGACTTCGAGGCCTGGGGTCGGGGCAACTGTGAGCGGATCATGGCCGAGTTCGACGGCGGCGTCACCCACATCCACGGCAACGGCCGGCACCTGGTCGAGGCGGTCTGCTCGATCCAGGGCCTGAAGGCGGTGATGCTCGGCGACGACAAGGGTTTCCTGCCGGCGGTCGACGAGCTCCCCGAGCTCCGCCGCCGCGCCGGGGACATGCCCCTGACCGCCGGCGTCGAGTTCGCCGACTTCGAGCGCCGGCTCGGGAAGCATCAGCTCCCCGGCGGCGTGCTCTATCTCGTCCGCGGCGCGGCGAGCGCCGAGGCGGCCAACCGGTGCATGGAGAAGGTGCGGGCGTATCGGGCCTGAGCTGCTCAGCCCTTCCGCCCGTTGACCACCCGGTAGAGCTCCATCTGCCCGGGGTGCAGCCAGGGCGTGACCTTCACGAAATCGTCTCCCGAGGCGGCTTGCCAGCCGTCGCCGGCGGAGACCTTGGCCTCCTCGGCCATCCAGCCGACGCGGTGCAGCTCGGGCTTGGCGCCGCGCACCCAGAGTTCGGCCTGGGAGCTCTCGGTCTGGCTGTTGTTGACCACCGCGACGTAGTCGCCGCCGTCGGCGTGCCTGAACTCGGAGACGATCAGCGGCGTCCCGTGCCGGGACTTCGCCCGGCTGACCAGCCCGGCGCCGTCGAAGAGCGGGGCGCCGCCCCAGGCCGTGCCCACGTGACTGACCTTCTCGAGGGCGAGCTCCCGGACCACCGCCGCCGGGCCCTTCAGGAAGGTGCGGTTCACCCGGCTCAGCCACTCGAAGGTCTCGGTGCGCTCGCCGTGCTCGTCGATGGGCGCGACGCGGTAGTTGTCGTGGGGCTTACGCATGTAGAGGAAGAACCAGAAGATCCCCTGGGCTCCGTGGGCCAGCGCGGTGTAGAGCTGCCAGCGCAGGTCATCCTCCTTCGGGCAGCGGTAGCGGAAGTGCCCGACGGAGAGCTGCGTCACCCACACCGGCAGGCCGTGGCGCCGGCCGGCCTCCGCGTACTCCCGGAGGTTCCGGAAGTACATATCGAGCCCACCGCCCTCGGCCGCCGGATTCGGGTTCATCTGAGAGTAGCAGTCGTAGGCCAGGATGCCGGTGCCGGACTCGCGCACGTAGGCGTCGAGGTAGGCCGCCCAGCTCTCGAAGCCGACGCGTCCCTCGCAACCCGGGTGCCAGGGCAGGAGGTTGTGGTGGGGCTCGAGGCCGGGCGCGAGCTCCTTCTGGATGCGGATGGCCCGGCAGGCCGCCGCGAACTCCGCAGTGCCCGGCTCATCGCCGACGTGGAAGCCGCAGACCGCCGGGTGTTTCCCGAAGTCCTTGACCGCGCCGGCGAACTCGCGGCGGAAAGCCTTCTCGTCGGAGCCGAGCAGCGAGCGCCAGTAGCCCCGCCGGTCGCAGACGATCACCCGGACTCCGCGCTCTGCGGCGGCATCGAGGATCGCCAGCATCCGCTTGCGGCCGGCCGGCTCGGGGCCGACCTCCGGCCCCATGGTCACGGTGGCGCCGGCGTCGGCCCAGTCGCCGGCCGCGGAGGGCTCCTCGTCGAGGACTGGCTTGTAGTTCCAGAAGCCGACCGGGAACTCGGCGGCACCGGGGGGGTAGGCTTGTTTCTGCTTGGCCTGCATCATGAACTCCTCTGCGAGACTCCGCGCCCTCTGCGGTTAGATGCCCGTCTTCATCACTTCCCTCATCACCGCCGTGGCGAAGGAGCCGGCCGGCAGGCTGAACTTGAGCGTGAGGGCGCGCTCGGCGCCCTCGCCGGAGCCGGTTGCCGAGGTTCCGTTGAGCGGCACGCGCAGGGCCCGGCGCTCGCCGCGGGCCTTCAGGGCCAGCGGGTTCTTGAAGTCCTCGAGCGCCAGGCCCGACTCGGCCAGGACCTTGCCCTCGAGCTCCCCCTGCCCCCCGGAGGCCAGCAGCACCTTGTAGCCGAAGAGCGGCCCGGAGGGGCTGATCTCGAAGCGCTCGGCGCGGGGCTGCTCCCGGGCGGCGTCCTCCACCTTGAAGACCGCGCCGTTGCGGTGCAGGAAGGCCAGGTCGCCGGCCTCGACCCGGTCGAGGTGCTGGATCCGCGCGGTCAGCACCGCGTTGAAGAGCCGCGACTGGCAGGCCGACACGAAGAGGAAGCGCAGCCGCTTGGGCCAGGCCATGAGCGCCTGTTCGGGGGCCGCCCCGCGGGCCAGCTGGGCCAGGGCCTCGCGCTCGCTGTGGTTGCGCCCCGGCCACTCGCGCATGGCCTCGCCGAACTTCCCGGCTTCGTAGAGCTCGCGGGCCCGGCGCTGCTCCTCGGAGTCCTCGGGCCTGGGCGAGCCCAGCAGGACCTTCAGGGCCCCCCCGGCCGAGCCGCGCACCAGCTCCCGGCCGACGAGGTCGGAGTCGTCGCGGGCGCCGAAGCGCTGCTCTCCGAACCAGTTGGGCGCGCCGCGGCGCCCGAGGATGCCCAGGATCTTCCGGGCGCGCGCCTCGGCGTCCTCGCCGACGCCGCGGATGGTGATCTCGAAGCGGTTGCCGGCCAGGTGGCCGGTCTTCAGCGCGTTGCCGTGGCGGGAGGCGTCGAGCACCCGGATGCCCGAAACCGAGGTCGTCCAGGCGCGCTTGGGTTCGACCTTCCTGACCGACAGCCACTGGCGGGTGATGCCGCGGGCGTCCTTGTGGCCGGCGTAGCCGAAGTCGCCCTCGCGGGCGTCCAGCGCCCGCGATAGCCGCCGGACGGCCTCGATGGTGGAGATGCCAGTCTTCTCCACGAAGAGCCAGGTGTGCTCCCCGCCGCCGGAGGGGCTGTAGGCCGGGATCTCCTCGACGACGAAGTCCTCCAGGCGCTCGCGCATCGCGCCGCCGGTGCCGGGGAGGTCGGCGGTCAGGAGGGGGAGTTGGGACGTGGACATGGGGGGCCTTTCTTGCGCGCTTCGCGCCTACTTGCCGAGGAGTTCCGGGTGCGCGACCTCCAGCCAAGCCTCCACCCGCTTGCGGAGCTGTTCGGCCATCGCGCGCATTTCTTCGGCCTCCTGGTCGGAGACCAAGCCGACCTCCTCGTAGCCGCCGACGTTGCGTTTCTTGCGGAAGGCATCGAGTTGGGCGACCGACCTGGCGTCTGCGCCCAGGGTGAACGCCAGCGACTCGATGACCAGATGGTGATGGGACGTTCCCCGGCTGATCCGGTAACCGCTGGCGGCCAGTGCGGCGGCGGCCGCCTGCAGGGCGGCGTTGTAGGCGATGCTGAACTTCCAGTCGGCGCTCAGACCGGCGGCGGCGCTGTCATGCAGATCGCGGTCAGCCACGGCCAGGAGTCTGGCGATCTCCTGGCGGCTGGTCCGGTGAGCGGCCAGCCAGCTACTTCTCAGCCAATCCTGCAAGGTCACGCTCGTCTCCTCTCAGGAATATCTTGGGCGCGGAGAACACCGAGGTCAGGAAGTGGTGCCCGGCGGCCAGCTTCTCCCTGAACTCGGCCTCCGGGTAGACCGTGGGATTGACCTCGCGGCCGAGCTTCTCCTGGACCGGGTGCAGCGCCTCGACGACGTCGCCGAAGGTGGCGTCGCCGACAATCATGACGTCCACGTCGCTCCGCGCCTGCTCCTCCCCGCGTGCGAAGGACCCGTAGATGAAGGCCGCCCGAATGTGGTCGGCGAGCGGGGCCAGCGCCGCCGACAGGATGTCTCCGACTCCGAAGGTCTTGACGGCCATGCTCCTTAGCTCGCTGAATACCGCGCACTGCGGATTGGCCCGGTAGTACTTCTGGCGCCCCTCCTCCTCGCGGGTGAGCACGCCCAGGTCCGCGAGCCTGGCCAGTTCGCGGCTGAGGTTCGTGGAGTCCTCGCCCAGGAGCGCCGTGAGCTGGCGCACGAAGTAACGTTCGTCGGGATGGGTGTAGAACCAGCCGATGACCCGGGCGCGGAGCTTGGAACCAAGAAGCTTATCCAGCACTGCGCCGCCTCCTTGCAGTAAATGTTACTGCGATTGCAGTAATATTTACTGCAATGGGTCATGCCTGTCAACCGGAATTTCTCTTTTATGGGCATGGCACCGTAGCCATGCATGTGCGCAAGGCATTGTTGTGCGGTGCGATATGACGCAAACGACTACTTCCTGGGTGCCTTTGGCGGGCGTGGCCCTGATGTCGGCGCGGCTGACCGGGATGCTTTGAGCCTCTGGTTCATCTGGATACGCCTGGACCTGTACTCCTCCCATAACTGGCGGTCCACTGGGAAACACAGGTCGGGCTCGTAACTTCCTAGGTAGGGATTCGGCGCCCCGTTGTCCCATGGCTGGTCGGGGCCGACGCTGTACACGATGAAGCCTGACTCGCTCAGTTTGTAGAGCAGCTGCCTGCCGCTGAAGGGGTCGGTCATGACCTCGGCGAAGTCGGCCGGGAAGTAGCCGGAGAGTTCCGTGAGCCTGGCGGGCAGCCGGCCGGTTCCGATCTGCTCGAGCCGGCAGGCGACCGCCAGGCGGGCGCAGTGGAGCAAGGTGCGGCACTCAATGGCGCTGCGGGCGCCACTCAGGGGTGATATGGTAACCAGCGTGTAGGGATGCTTCAGGGATTCCTGTTGGCGTTCCAGGTCGGAATGCTTGGCCAGCCAAACGAGGCGGCGATAGACCTCGCCGGAAGGCAAGGCCATGGCCTCATCAACCCGGGTGTTCAGTGCTTCGAAGTTGCGTCCGTCCCTCAGGACCATGCCCGCCGAGCGGCGCAGCCAGTAGGCCACCCGCCCCCAGTCTGCGCCGCGGTCGTCCTTGTCGCCGTGGGCGGCTATCTCCGCGGCGTGGAAGGCGCCAACCACGTGCTCGACCTGCAGCGCTTCGCGGCAGGAAGGCGCCAGGCGACAGTGCTCCTCCAGGACCGCCAGCATCTTCCGCAGGGACGCTTCATCGGGCTCAGTCTGAGTGAGAATGTCCCTGATGGCCAGGCAGGCGATCGCCTCCTCGGCGCACATCACCATGTTGCTGATCAGGAAGCGTGGTTGGCCGGTGCCTCTGGCCAAGTGGAGCATCTGCTCAACGCACAGGACTGCGCGTGCGTAGTCGCCATCTCGAGCATGTCTTCTGGCGGCAACGGATAGGAGCAGGCAGGCCGCCCGGGCGTTGTATAGCGATGGCAGTTTGGTGTACGCGCCCCTCGAATAGTCGCTTACGAACACACACTGCGGCTTGGCCGCGGCCTGCTCCAGCGTGGCCAGCGCTGCCGCCTCGTCCTTCAGGAGCTTGGCAATCTCGGCGGAGCCGATTTCCAGATCGAAGAAGGCCAGCGGCGTGGTGAACTTAGTGCCGTAGTCCCTGGGGTTGTTTGCGAACTGCCCGAACGCCTTCTCGTACAGCGGCGCGGCGTTCTCCTCCTTTGGCGGCGGTTCGAAGTTGAGCGCGAGCAGTCTTGCCCGGGCCTCGGCCAGCAGCCGCTCGTGTTCGCGGTCGACGTGCCGCAGCCACAGGCAGGCGGCCGCCGCCAGGATCAGAACCGCGCCGCTCGCCACCAGGGCGGTCTTCCGCCAGAATCCGGGCTTGAGCCAGCGCCTTGGCCGGTCCGGGTCCAGCGCGATCACGTCGAACCGCGCTGCGGCGCGCAGGAGCAGGAACTGGGCCAGCAGCAGCCTGGCCGCCATGCATGCGGCCACCACCAGCAGCGCCAGCCATCCGGGGTTGGCGTCCGTCGGCATGTCGCGGAAGTAGTTCGGGAGTTCCCGGAGGAAGGAGGGCTCTTCGTCGTGAAACCCATGACCACGGAAGGGCAATGGCGAGGAGATCTGCATTCCGGCGTATCCGGCCATGGTCAGCAGGACCAGGGCCAACGCCGCCACGACCAACCCCTTTACCACCACCGAGACCCAGTGCCTGCGCGAGACGGCCGCCCAGACTCCGCAGGCGGCCAGCAGCACGAACCAGGTCAGGTCCGAAAGGAGGGCGCCGACCCCGGTCAGGACCCCGGCAAGGAGGGAAGGTGCGTAGTCCCAGCGGTCGCCCAGGACCAGCAGCCTGAGCGGCCCGCCGTGGACGTAGGCTTCGACCTGGCCGCCGCTGTCGTCTGCGATGCCGGCCAGGCAGTACAGGGGCAGCAGCAGGGCGACAACCGGGAGAATCTCGAGCGCCCCGCGGAGCTTGGCCAGGACCAGCCTGTACCGCGAAGCCGAGGTCAGGACCAGGGCCTCTGCCGTGCCGGCGGAAAGCTCGCCCCGCATCGAACGGAATGCGAGCAGGAAGGACGCCAGGGCGAACAGCGCGAAGCTTGCGGAGAGGAGCGTTACGGTGAGGACGCCCAGCTTCCAGCCGTGACGGGGGCCGCGCTCCGAGAGCGCCCACAGTCGGTAGAGCCAGATCGCGTACAGACCCAGGACCGCGGCCAGCCCCGCCAGCTTCCAGCATAGGGCGCGTCGCCGTCCCGCGGCGGACTCCCAGCGGTAGAGGGGGTCGCGGGGGGTGAGCGCCCGGCGGATGCGCCCAAGGACGGGGTGTCTTCCAGCCTGCTTGTCCACGGCTACACCCGCAGGGTTACCTTGCACTGGGGATACCCCGAGCAGCCCCAGAACTGGGAGCCGGCCCGCGGGCCCTTGCGCGCAGTGCGCAGAATCATGGGCTGGCCGCAGAGGGGGCAGGCCGGGGCTTTGGGTTTGGCGTCCGACCGATCGGTCGGATCCGACCGATCCGACGGATCCGTCGGGCTAGGCCCCGACCGCCGCCGGGCAAGACGGGCAGCCGCCAGCTGTTCGCTGTAGCCCCCGCCTTCTACGAAGGCGCCCTCCAGCGAACTCACCTGGTGGTCGAGCAGGTAGTTTGCCTGGTGGATCAGGCAGATGAGCGCATTGGCCCTCACCGCCGGGGCGGGGTGTTCCAGCCAGCGCGCGTAGCCCTCGGCGGTGGGCTCATCGGTTCTGCCGACCGCTCGCACTTCCAGCGCCTCCGGGGCATCCTTGGCCCACATGGGCAGACCTCGCTGGCGGAGGTAGTCTTCGTAGTCCAGGAGCAACTCGTCGAGGCTGGCCCGGGCAACGTTCACCAGCCTCAGTTCCGTCTGGCTGGAGGTCGCCGCCGCCCGGCTGCCTTCGGCGATGTTCTGGCGCCCGGTTCGCGCCGCCTGGACCATCTGGTCGTGAGTGCGTGAGCGCTTGTCTATGAAGCGGTCGCAGAAGGACACTGTGCCATCGTAGATGATCTCCGTCACCCGGAATGAGCGCAGCTTGCGGTAGCCGCCGCTGGGCCGGAGGTGTATGCGGTCAGGCATAGGGCTTTCCGGTCATCGGGGGCTCTCTCCCAAACAGCGTCGCATCATACCGGCTGGCGATCGCGCGGTCAACCGATCCGTCGGATCAGTCCGATCGGTCCGATCCGTCGGATCCCTCGGGCCCGCCATCCACCTGCGACCCCCGGCGCAGGGCGTCCGGGCCGAAGGCGGCGCGGAGCTCGTCCTTGGCGCGGTCGAAGCGCCGGGCGCGGTCGTTGGCCGGATCGGCGAAGAGCTCGCCCTGGACGGCCTCCGGCCGGACGAGCCCGGAGAGCGAGACGCCGATCAGCCGCAGCGGCCGGCCCCGGCGGTCGAGCCGCTCCCTGAAAAGCTCGCGGGCGGCGGCCCGGATTTCCGCGGTGCGGTCGGTGGCCGCCGGGAGCGTCCGGGCGCGGGTGACCGTGGAGAAGTCCGGGTAGCGGGCCTTCAGGTGCACGGTGCGCGCCTCGTAGCCGGCCTCGCGCAACTCGCGCGCCACCCTTTCGACCAGCCGGTCGATGTGGCCGAGCAGTTCCTCCGCGTCGCCGATGTCCGAGGGGAAGGTGGTCTCCGCGCCGATGGATTTGGGCTCGGCGTCGGGCACCACCGGGCGGTCGTCGATGCCCCGGGCGAGCGAGAGCAGGTCAGCGGCGTGCGTGCCCAGCCGCCGCTCGAGCAGCTCGCGCGAGACGCCGAAGAGGTCGCCGATCTTCCGGACGCCGAGCGTCCCGAGGATCTCCTCCGTCGCGCGACCCACGCCCCACAGGCGGCTGACCGGCAGCGCCGCCAGGAGCGCCGGCGCCTCATCGGCCGCGATGACCAGGAAGCCGTCGGGCTTCCGGAGGTCGCTGGCGAGTTTGGCCAGGAACTTGTTGGGAGCCACGCCCACCGAGGCGGTGAGCCGGGTCTCCTCCCGGATGCGCCGCTTGAGCTTCCGGCCGATCTCCTCGGCCGGACCGTGGAGCCGCTCGCACCCGGTCACGTCCAGGAAGGCCTCGTCGATCGAGAGCGGCTCGACCAGCGGGGTGTACTCCCGGAGGATGGCGAAGACCTGGCCGGACATCTCGCCGTAGCGGTCGAAGCGCGGCGGCAGGAGCACCGCCTTGGGGCACAGGCGCAGCGCCCGGGCCGTGCTCATGGCGCTGTGCACTCCGAACTTGCGGGCCTCGTAGGAGGCCGCCGCGATCACCCCGCGGTCCTCGGCCCGGCCGCCGACGACCACCGGGAGCCCGGCAAGCTTCGGGTCGTCGAGGACCTCCACGGACGCGTAGAAGGCGTCCATGTCCACGTGGATGATGGCGCGCTCGGCCATGGGCGCATTATAGCGCCCCGCCCGGGTTCTTCAGCCCCGACCTCCACGAGCAGGTCCCGGCCGTGCCCCGGTGCGCTCAAGGTTCGGAATTAGTTGCGCCGAGGGTCCGTTAAAGGCGTGAACGCCGGACGAGCACGGGAAGGAGTCAGGCCATGGCTTCCGTGGAGCGCAAGTCTTTCAGGCAGCCGGACGAGGTCCGGGAGTTCACCAAGGGCAAGGCCGAGATGCTCAGGATCGGCGGGGACGTAATCGGGCGGCTCACGCTCATGCCCGGCTGGAAGTGGTCCGAGCACGTCAAGCCGATCGCCGGAACCGACTGGTGCGAGGCCCCGCACTACCAGTACCAGGTCTGCGGCCGGATCCACGTGGTCACCCGGGACGGCCAGGAGTTCGAGAGCGGGCCGGGCGAGGTGGTCAAGCTCGAGGCCGGCCACGATGCCTGGGTGGTCGGTCAGGAACCGGTGGTGCTGGTCGACTGGCAGGGTGCGCGCGACTACGCCCGACAGACCTAGCAGGCCGTTGAAGAACGGCCTGCTAGAGCAGGAGAGCAGATGAGCAGGTGAGTAGGGGAGATGGAAGAAGCCTCAGCATGAAGGATGATGCTCTCCTGCGGTCTACTGCTCACCTGTTCACCTGCTCAATCCCGGCCTTGAGGACTTCTTCAACGGGCTGCTAGACGCAGGACTCGAACAGCCGGAAGGCGGCCTCCAGCTCCTCCAGGGAGTCCCGCGCCGGCAGGAACTCGTGGCCCCAGCAGCCGCGGTAGCCGGCCGCGTGGACCGCGGCAACCAGGCGGCGGTAGTCGATCTCCTGGTCGGGGCCCGGGAAGGCCCGGCCGGGGTTGCCGGCCACGTGGATGTGAGAGACGAGCTCGAGGTTCGGCAGCAGCGTCCCGAGTAGGTCCTGGCCCATCACCTGCATGTGGTAGACGTCGTAGAGCACCCGCATCCGCGGGGAGGACACCGCCCGGACCACGTCGAAGCCGTAGGCCGCCGAATCGGCCTGGTAGTCGGGGTGGTCCTGGCTGTTGAGCATCTCGAAGGCCAGCGTCACCCTGGCCTGCTCCGCCGTCCGGGCGAGCTCCTTGAGCGCGCGGACGCAGTTCTTCCGGCCCTCCTCGAGGCCGAGCGCTCCACGGTTGCCGCTGAAGACGATCACCTGGCCGACGCCGCCGGCCGCGGCCCGGGCGATGGCCGCGCGCACCTCCGGCAGGAGCGCGGCGTGCCGCTCGAGCCGGTTGAAGCCGTCGGTCATCCCCGGCCCGGAGAGGTTGACCAGTTCCAGCCCGGCGCCCCGGGCCGCCTCCCATCGCGCCGGGTCGACCATCTCCACGCCGGCGAAGCCGATCTCCGCCAGCCGGCGGTAGTAGGTCTCGGGGCGGTGCTGCTTCTGGAAGAAGCACCACTCGGCGGCGCTCTGTCGGAGGCGGGCCACGCTACTTGCCTCCGCCGGCGACCGAGTTCACCGTGGCCTTGGAGCGGGTCTCCTGGAGCTTGATCTCGCGCTTCCGGCCGTCCAGGATGTTCAGGGACAGGTCCACGCACTCCTGGGCCTCCGCCGGGGTCATGGTGCCGACGGTGACCAGGTCCTGCGGCCGCAGGGTGCTCCAGACGAAGCTCAGGCCCTGGAAGGGCCGGAGCTGCCCGGCGGCCATCGGCTTGATGGTCATCACCGGCTTCCTAGCCTTGGCGATGATCTGGGCGGTCCAGTCGACCTCCAGTTGCATCAGGAAGCCCATGGAGTTGTAGATGGAGATGTAGGTTTCCACGTCCAGGCCGCTCTCGTCGGCGTAGACGATGGATTCGGGCATGTGGGTGCTCAGCCCCGGGATCATGCCTCGCTCCCGGATCATCCGGCACAGCTCCGGCATGTGGCGGATCTCCCGCGTGCAGCGGTCCACCAGGTTGTCGGTGGTGCTGGTGTGGGGCATGCAGAAGACCGCCCCCAGCCGGGCCTCCTCGTCGAGGATCTTGGCGACCGCGCCCCGGTCGAAGCCCCTGGCCGGGGTGTCCTTGGAGGTGGGGATCTGCGGAGTCGAGACCACGATCACCTTCCGGCCGGTGCGCTCCTGGGCGTCCTGGATGGCCTGGTGCAGGAGCGGGCGCTGGATCAGGCCCATGATCGCGTCCACGCCGGACTTCAGGAAGACCTCGATGACCTCGGCGATCTTGCGGCGGTCCATGACCGACTTGATGTAGGCGTCCTTGGCGTCGGTGCAGTGGCTGAAGCCCAGGAACCAGTTGGTGCCGATGATCATCCGGGGCAGGGAGACCCCGCCCACCACGGTCCGCGGAAAGCTATCCATGACGCGCTCCTTCTTTGGCAGCCCGATGCCAGGCGGGGGCCAGCCCCCCACATGAAGTCTACCCCACGGGGCGGCTTCCGGCCATTCCGATTAGCGGCCTTTGATTCCAAAAAACGGTTGCCAGCCGGGATGGCGGACGTTAGAATTAGCTAGTGATTGGCGCTGGCGAGCAGCAGCCAATGTTCATAAACCGGTCGGAGGTGCATCCGTGGGGCAGGCGGCCAAAGATCGGACCTGGACCGGCGCCGGCGTGCACTTCGTCACCGCCTGGCGCCACAAGGTCGCGCCGGGGCGCTGCGGCCTCCACGGCCACCGGGAATGGGAGCTGGTCTACCACGCCGCCGGGCGGGGCCGCTCCAGCCTGGAGGACGGCCCCGGCTTCGAGTTCGAGCCGGGCTCGGCGGAGCTCTACCCCGCGGGCCTGCGCCACGACCAGGAGAACGTCGCGGCCGGAGAGGACCTCTGCGTCCACTTCGAGTGGCTCCCCCCGCGCGGCGAGAGCCTCCCGGGGTGGGTGCGGGCCGCGCGCCTGGCGGACGCCTGCCTGCTCCACGAGATGGAGGCCCTGGCCGCCGAGCGCCCGGGCACCGGGCCGCTGCGGGGCGCGGTCGCGAACCACCGCTGCGCGGCCCTGCTGCTGGGCGTGCTCCGGGACGCGGCGGCGGCCCCGGCCCCGCGGGGGCCCGGCGAGGACCACGCCCGCCGGGCCTACGAGCACATCCGGGAGCACTGCTGCACCATGGGCAGCGTCGAGGAGGCCGCCGCCGCCGCCGGCATCGGGCCCGACCACCTGCGCCACGTCTTCCGTTCGCACTTCCGGATGAGCCCCAAGGCCTGGCTGATCGAGGCGCGCATCCGGCGCGCGCAGAGCCTGCTGGCCAGCTCGGCCCTCCCGCTCAAGGAGGTCGCCCGGCTGTGCGGCTTCGAGAACCAGCGCTACTTCTCCACGAGCTTCCGGCGCGCCGTGGGGCGGCCCCCCGGCGCCTACCGCGGCTCGCTGGCCCGCTGAGGATTCGCCCATGCCCGACCTGCCGCACATCGTCATCTTCAACCCCGACCAGTTCCGCTACGACGGGCTGGGCCACTCGGGCAACCCCTGTGCCGTCACGCCGAACCTCGACCGCCTGGCCGCCGCCGAGGGCGTGTCCTTCACCAACGCCTTCTGCCAGAACCCGGTGTGCACCCCCAGCCGCTGTTCCTTCATGACCGGCTGGTACCCGCACGTCCGCGGCCACCGATCCATGTTTCACATGCTCCATGCCGATGAGCCCAACCTGCTGCGGACGCTCCGGCAGCACGGCTACTTCGTCTGGTGGGGCGGCAAGAACGACCTGATCCCCGGCGACTCGCCGGAGGCGATGGCCGAGTGCTGCGACGTGAAGTACGTCCCGCCGGTCAAGCCCCTGCCCATGGGCGGCGGCTGGCCGGACGCCTCGCGGCGCGCCGGGCCGTCGGCCCCGGACTACTACTCGTTCCACGTCGGGCGCCTGGACAAGGGCGCCGAGCCGGTCTACCGCGACTCCGACTGGCTGAACGTCGAGGGCGCCGTGGAGCTCATCCGCAGCCGGCCGCAGGACCGGCCGCTGGCCATCTACCTGCCGCTCACCTACCCGCACCCGACCTACGCGGTCGAGGAGCCGTGGTACGGCATGATCGACCGCGCGAGGGTGCCGGCGCGCATCCCCACGCCGCCGGGCTGGGAGGGCAAGCCCGCCATGCTCCGGGGCATCTGGGAGCGCCAGAAGCTCCAGGGCTGGAGCGAGGAGCGCTGGCGCGAGCTCCGCGCCACCTACTACGGCATGTGCGCCCGGATCGACCACCAGTTCGGGATGGTGGTCGAGGCCCTGCGCGCGGCCGGCATCTACGACCGGACGGCGATCTTCTTCTTCAGCGACCACGGCGACTACACCGGGGACTACGGCCTGGTCGAGAAGAACCAGAACACCTTCGAGGACGCGCTCGTCCGCGTGCCCTTCCTCATCAAGCCGCCGAAGGGCGTGCCGGTCTCGCCCGGAAGGCGGGAGGCCCTGGTCGAGCTGGTCGACTTCCCGGCCACGGTCGAGGCCCTGGCTGGGATCCGGCCGGAGCACACCCACTTCGGGCGCTCGCTCCTGCCCCTGCTGGCCGACCCGCGCGGCCCGGGCCGCGACGCAGTCTTCTGCGAGGGCGGGCGGGTCCACGGCGAGCGCCACTGCATGGAGCTGGAGAGCGCCTCGAGCCAGGACCCGGCCGGCCCCTACTGGCCGCGGGTCAACCTCCAGAGCTCCGAGGGGCCGGAGCACGGCAAGGCGGTCATGTGCCGCACCCGGGACTTCAAGTACGTCCGGCGGCTCTACGAGAGCGACGAGCTCTACGACCTGCGCGGCGATCCCGCCGAGCTCGTCAACCGCGTCGCCGACCCGGCGCTGGCCGGGGTACTCGCCCGGCTGCGCGAACGGATGCTGACTTTCTTCCTCGATACCGGCGACGCCGTGCCCCACCGCACCGACCGGCGCTGAGGGCGGGCCGGGGCTGGCGCCGGCGGGCCGGCGCGCCGTGTTTTGCCTCCTTGCCCCCGCCCCCTCCGGCGAATAGGATATCGCCCATGAAGCGCACCCTGGGGCTGGTGCTATTGGCCGCCGCCGGACTGACCGCCGGCTGCGGGTCGGGCTCCCCGGCCGGGCGGGCCGAACGGACCTGGGGCCGGCCCGGCGCCGAGCTTGGCAACTTCGTCAAGCCCCGGGGCCTGGCCGTCGACGCCGAGCGCGGCTTCGTGTACGCCGCGGACATGAGCGGCCGGATCCAGAAGTTCGACCTGGACGGCCAGCCGCTGGCCTCCTGGCGGCTCCCGGACACCGAGCTGGGCACCAGCGAGGGCCTGGCCGTGACCGCCGACGGCGACCTGCTGGTGGCCGACACCCACTACCACCGCGTGCTGCGCTACCGCTTCTCCCCGGGCGCGCCCGGGGGCGCCTGGCAGCCGCTGCCCGGCGAGCGGAGCCCCAACCCCTACGTGGCCGGCGAACGCGGCGACGGGCCGGGGCAGTTCCGCTTCCCCATCGCCGTGGCCGTCGACGCGCAGGGCGGCTTCTACGTCTCGGAGTACGGCGGCAACGACCGCGTCCAGAAGTTCGACGCCGGCGGGCGCTTCGTGAAGTCCTGGGGCGCGATTGGTTCCGGGCCGGGGCAGTTCCTCCGCCCGAGCGGCATCGCCGTCGAGGCGTCCGGCACCGTGCTGGTGGCCGACGCCGCCAACCACCGCATCCAGCGCTTCGCCCCGGACGGCAGCTTCCTGGCCGCCTGGGGGCGCCTGGGCACCGGGTCGGCCGGCGGCGAGCTCCACTATCCCTACGACGTGGCCGCGCTTCCGGACGGATCCTTCCTGGTCGCCGAGAACTACAACCACCGCCTGCAGCGCTTCGCCGCCGACGGGCGGCCGCTGGGCATCCTCGGCGGTCCGGGCCGCGAGCCGGGGCAGTTCTCGCGCCCCTGGTGCCTGGCGGCGGCGGGCGGGGGAGTCGTCTACGTCAGCGATACCATGAACCACCGCGTGCAGCGGGTGCGCTTCGCGGTGGACGAGAGGAAGTTGCCAGTTGCCAGTTGTCAGTTGCCAGTGACTGGCGGCCGGGAGCTGGCCATCAGCGGCTTGGTGCTCCGTACTGACAACTGGCAACTGGGAACTGGCAACTGATGTTCGGCTTGCACTTCGCCTCCCCCTGGTGGCTCCTGGGCCTGGCGCTCCTGCCGCTCCTGTGGTGGCACGCGCGGAAGAGCCTCGCCGGGCTGGGCGCCTTCCGGCGCTGGGCGTCGCTGGCGCTGCGCATGCTGCTGGTCGCGGCGGTGGCCGTGGCCCTGGCCGAGGCCTGCTGGCGGCAGGAGTCGCGCGAGGTCACCGCCATCTACCTGCTGGACGGCTCGGACAGCCTGCCGCGGGCCGACCAGGAGCGCCTGCTGACCTACGTCCGCGAGACCTCGGTGCTGCGCGAGGGCGGCGGCGGCCGCCGGGCCGACGACCTGGGCGGCCTGGTGCTCTTCGGCGGCAGCGCCTCGGTGGAGCGCGCGCCGGCCGAGAACTACCGCACGCCCGACCAGCTGGCCTCCTCGATCGACCGCGAGCACACCGACATCACCGAGGGGCTGCGGCTGGCCGCGGCCTCCTTCCCGGCCGGGGCCCGCAAGCGCATCGTGCTGCTCTCCGACGGCGTGGAGACCCGCGGCCAGGCCGTCGAGGAGGCCCGCCGGCTGGCCGGGCTGGGGGTGCGCGTCGAGTGCCTGCCGATCGCGCGCGGCAGGTCGCCCGAGGTGCTGGTCGAGCGCCTGGCGGTCCGGCCGGAGGCGCGGCTGGGCGAGCCGGTGGAGGTCCGGGCGGTGCTGCGCTCCAGCGCCGCGGCGTCCGGCGTGATGCGCCTGTACGTCGACGGCAAACCGGTCGAGACCCGGCGCTTCGCGGCGCGCTCCGCCGGGAAGCTGCCGGCCGAGACCTTCGTCGTCCGCCTGCCGCGGCCGGACTTCTACCCCATCGAGCTGCGCATCGAGCCGGACCCCGGCACGGACACGCTGGCCCAGAACAACGTCGGCTACGCCTTCACCCAGGTGCCCGGCGAGGCCAAGGTCCTGGTGCTCTACTCGCCGGAGGGGGAGGGCAAGAAGGGCGACGCCATGCTGGACGTGGCCGCCCTGGCCAAGGCGCTGTCCGCCGAGAAGGTCGCCGTGAAGTTCGCCGCGCCGGGGGCCATCCCGCAGTCGGTGGCGGAGCTGGCCCAGTACGACTGCGTGATCATCGCCAACGTGGGCGCCTACGCCTTCTCCCCGGCGGGCATGAAGGCGGTGCAGTCGGCGGTCCGGGACATGGGCGTGGGCCTGATCATGATCGGCGGGGTCGACGGCTTCGGGGCCGGCGGCTACCTGAACACGCCCATCGAGGAGGCCCTGCCCGTCACCTGCGACGTCCGCCAGCGCAAGGTCATGCCCAACGGGGCGCTGGCCCTGATCATGCACACCTGCGAGATGCCCGACCCGAACTTCTGGGGGCGGAAGATCTCCGACGCGGCCATCGACGCCTTGAGCGACCTCGACGACGCCGGGCTGATCTACTACGGCAACGGCGGCTGCGCCTGGCTCTTCCCCATCCAGAAGGTGGGGCCCAACCGGGCCAACATGCACGCGCTCATCAAGAACGCCCAGCCCGGGGACATGCCCGACTTCGACACCTCCCTGCAGATGGCCATCCAGGGCCTGCAGAAGACCCAGGCGGCCATGAAGCACATCATCGTCATCTCCGACGGCGACCCGGGCTTCAGCAACGTCGGGCTGCTCGGCCAGGCCGCGGCCGCCAAGATCACGGTCAGCACCGTGGCCATCGCCCCGCACGACCCGAACTGCACCGGGGCGCTCCAGAACATCGCCACGGCCACCGGCGGGCGCTTCTACTATCCGAAGAACGCCAACCTCCTGCCCCAGATCTTCGTCAAGGAGGCCATGACCGTGCGCCGCTCGGTGATCTTCACCGAGCCGTTCACGCCCCAGTGGGGGCCGATCACCCCGCCGGTCAAGGGCTTCCAGGGAGTGGTGCTCCCGCAGCTCGGCGGCTACGTGGTGACCACCCCCAAGCCGCGCGCCGAGCTGCCGCTGACCGTCAAGCTCAAGGACATGGAGGACCCGGTCCTGGCCCACTGGCAGTACGGCGAGGGCAAGGCGGTGGCCTTCACCTCCACGGCCGCACCGGACTGGGCGGGCAGCTGGATCGCCTGGCCGGGCTACGGGCGCTTCTGGGCGCAGCTGGTGCGCTGGACCAGCCGGGCGGCCGGCTCGTCCGACCTCCAGGTCTCGGCCGAGGTCCGGGGCGGAGAGGGCCGGGTGATCGTCGAGGCCATGGACGACCAGGGCCGGCTGCTCAACATGCTGAACCTGGCCGGGCACTCGGTGGACCCGCTGGGCCGCCCCCAGGACTTCGGCCTGGCCCAGACCGCGCCGGGCCGCTACGAGGCCCGCTTCGACGCCGGCGCGCCGGGGGCCTACTCGCTGGCCGTGACCTACAAGGACGCCCAGGGCCAGATGCGCAGCGTGCTGGCCGGCGCGGCCGGCAACTACTCCCCGGAGTTCTCGGCGGACGAGCCGGACCCGCGGCTGCTGGCCGACGTCGCCCGGGCCACCGGCGGCCGGGTGCTCTCCGGCGATCCGGAGAAGGACCGCGAGGCCATCTGGGCGCGCGACCTGCCCCCCGGCTACCGGGTGCACCCCGGCTGGAAGTGGCTGCTGTGGCTGGCCCTGGCGCTCTTTCCGCTGGACGTGGCCATCCGCCGGGTGATGATCGACTGGCGCGAGGTGGCGCGCGCCCTGCGGGCCGTCGGCGGGGTGTTCCTGCCGGGGCTGCGCCCGGCGCCGGCGGGCGGGCCGACTCCGACCATGCAGGCGCTCCGGGCCGAGAAGGAGCGCATCAAGCAGTCCGCCCCGCCTCCGGCCGGCGAGGACGTGCGCACGCGCTTCGTGGAGCAGCTGGCCCGGGCCCGCGCCGAGGAGCTCTCCGCGGCGGAGGTCGGGCCGCGGCTGCCGCGCAAGGAGGACATCCAGGCCGCGTCCGGCCCGGCGCCGAAGCCGCTGGACATCAGGTCCGCCCCGAGGAAGGCCGCACCCCCGCCGCCCGCGGGGATCTCCGGTTACACCGCCGCGCTCCTGGAGGCCAAGAAGCGCGCGCTCAAGGAACGCCAGGAGTCCCAGGAAGGCAAAGACAAGAAAGGTTAGGAGGAAGTCGCCATGGCAGAGAACGACATCGCCCGGCAGGCCCAGCAGTTCCGCGAGGACTTCGCGCGGCTGCGCGCCGAGGTCGGCAAGGTCATCGTCGGGCACGGCGAGATCGTCGACGGGGTGCTCATCGCGCTCTTCGCCGGCGGGCACGTGCTGCTCGAAGGCGTGCCGGGGCTCGGCAAGACCCTCTTGGTCCGGACGCTGGCCGATGCGCTGGAGCTGCAGTTCTCGCGCATCCAGTTCACGCCCGACCTGATGCCCGCCGACGTGATCGGCACCAACCTGGTGGTGGAGAGCGCCCCCGGGCGGCGGGAGTTCAAGTTCCAGCCTGGGCCGGTCTTCGCCCAGATCGTGCTGGCCGACGAGATCAACCGGGCCACGCCCAAGACCCAATCGGCGTTGCTCGAGGCCATGCAGGAGCACCGGGTGACCGCCGGCGGCGAGACCCGCACGCTCACCGAGCCCTTCTTTGTACTCGCCACCCAGAACCCGCTGGAGATGGAGGGCACCTACCCGCTGCCCGAGGCCCAGCTCGACCGCTTCTTCTTCAAGCTGATGGTCGAGTACAGCACCCGCGAGGAGCTCTCCGAGGTGCTGCGCCGGACCACCGAGGGCGTCAGCGTGCGCGCCGGGAAGGTCCTGGACGGCGAGCGCGTCCTCCAGTGGCAGCGCCTGGTCCGCGAGGTGATCCTCGCGCCCCACGTCAAGGACTACATCGTCCGCCTGGTGCTGGCCACCCATCCCAAGGGCCAGTTCGCCCCGGAGAAGACCAACCGCTACGTCCGCTACGGCGCCAGCCCCCGGGCCAGCCAGGCCCTGGCCCTGGCCGGCAAGATCCGGGCGCTCCTGGACGGCCGCTACAACGTGGCCTTCGAGGACGTGGCCGCCGCGGCCAAGCCGGCGCTCCGCCACCGCCTGATCCTCAACTTCGAGGGCGAGGCCGAGGGGGTCAGCCCCGACAGCGTCATCGAGGAGATCATCGAGAAGACCCCGCGCCAGGCGGAGGACATCGAGAAGGTGCTGGCGGGGGCGGGGAAGAAGTGAAGACGGGTTCCCAGTTCCCGGTTCCCGGTTCCCAGTGGAGCGCCCGGGAACTGGAGACGATCGCCGGCGCACGGCCCGGTGCTGACCGTCACCTCTGGGAACTGGGAACGGAGAACTGGGAACTGGGAACTGGGAACCGGAGCTCCCATGGCTGACCTCGGCCTCGACCCGGCCTTCGTCCGGCGGCTGGCCGAGCTGTCGGTGGTCAACCGTCGGATCCTGGCCGGGCGGATGCGCGGGGAGCGGCGCTCCAAGAAGCGCGGCATCTCCGTGGAGTTCGCCGACTACCGCGACTACGTCTCGGGCGACGACCTGCGCTTCGTGGACTGGAACATCTACGGGCGGCTCGACCGCATGTTCCTGAAGCTCTTCCTCGAGGAGGAGGACCGCTTCATCTACCTGCTGCTGGACAGCTCCCACTCCATGGCCTACGGCGCCCCGCGCAAGATCGACTACGCCGCGCGGGTGGCCGCGGCGCTGGGCTACGTGGCGCTCTCGGACATGGACCGGGTGGCGCTGGCCGCCGCCGCCGGGGGGACGCTCGAGGCCTTCCGGCCCCGCCGCGGCAAGGCCCAGGTCTGGAGGCTCTTCGAGTTCCTGGAGAAGGTCGAGCCCCAGGGCACGACGGATCTCGCCGGGAGCGTCCGGCGCTTCTGCCTGGAGAACCGCCGGCGCGGGGTGGTCGTGGTGGTCAGCGACTTCCTGGACCCGGCCGGCTACGAGGAGCCCCTGAAGGCCCTGGCCGGCCGCGGCCACGAGGTCTTCGCGCTGCACCTGCTGGCCCGTGAGGAGGTCGAGCCCGAGCTGCAGGGCGACCTGAAGCTGCTCGACGTCGAGACCGAGGCCCAGGTGGAGGTCTCGGCCACCCGCGGAATGCTCCGGGCCTACCGGCGGCAGCTCGATCTCTTCCGCGGGGGCATGAAGGCCTTCTGCGCCGCGCACGGGGTCGGCTACCTCTTCACCTCGACGGCCGTGCCCTTCGAGGAGCTGGTGCTGTCGTACCTCCGCGCGGTGGGGCTGGTGAAATGAGAAACGAACAGCGGGCTTTGGGCCTTGGGCATTGGGCTTTGGGGACAACGGCCGTTGTTCCGAAAGCCCAAAGCCGAAAGCCCAAAGCCGGCCCCGGTGAGCGCCTCCCGTGAGCGCCTTCTTCGCCGGCATCGGCGGCTGGCTCAACGCCCACTTCCTGGGCCTGACCGCCGCGGCCCTGGGGCTGGCCGCCGCCGTGCCCCTGGTGGTGGCCCTCTACTTCCTGAAGCTCAAGCGCCGCGAGCAGGTGGTCTCGAGCACGTTGCTCTGGCGGCGGGCGCTCGATGATCTTCGCGTAAACGCGCCCTTCCAGCGCCTGCGGGCCAGCCTGCTGCTGGTCCTGCAGCTGCTGGTCCTGCTGGCGCTGGGGCTGGCCCTGGCCCGGCCCTTCGCGCCGGGGGCGGCCTCCGGCCGGCAGAACCACTTCGTGCTGGTCATCGACCGCTCCGCCAGCATGACCACCGCCGACTGCGGCGGCCGCTCCCGGCTGGAGGCCGCCAAGGAGACCGCCCTGGAACTGGTCCGGCGCATGCCCGGGGAGAGCCGCGCCGCGGTCATCGCCTTCGCCTCGTCGCCGCAGGTGCTCACCGGCTTCACCCTGGCCAAGTCCGAGCTGGAGGAGGCCATACGCGGCATCGAGGCGGGCGGCTCCGGCACCGACATGGAGGGAGCCCTGCAGGTGGCCGACGGCCTGGCCGGGCCGGTCGGGCGCGACAGCTGCCGGCTGATCGTCATGAGCGACCTGGCGGTCCCCGCCAACCGGCCGGTCAGGCCGGTGACCTCGGAGCTGGAGCTGCGCCGCTTCGGGAAGGAGGCCGCCAACCTGGCGGTCACCGCCCTGGAGGCCCGCCGGCTGCCGGGCGCCCCGACCCAGGTCTTCGCGCGGATCGCCAACTTCGGCCGGGAGAAGGCCGGGGTCAAGGCCCGGCTCTTCTTCGGCGACCGCCGGGAGCCGGCCGACGCCCGCGACCTGGTGCTGGCCGCCGGCGCCCGCGAGACGGTGGTCTTCGAGGCCATGGCCCCGACCGGTCTGACCCCGGCGCGGGTGCAGGTCGTTCCGGCCTCCGGCGCCCCCGACGCCATGACCATCGACGACGAGGCCTGGACGGTGCTCCCGCTGGAGCGCGACCTCCGGCTGCTGGTCTACACCGACGACCGCAACTTCCTGGTCAAGGCCCTGACCGGGCTGCCCGGCACGCGCTGCGAGCGGCTGGACGCCTCGGCCGTCCCGGCCAAGGGCGAGGCGCCGCCGGCCGCCTGGGCCGACCGCGACCTGGTCGTCTTCGACAGCTGCGCCCCGGGCAGCCTGCCGGCGTCCGGCGGATACCTGTTCATCAACTCCTGCCCGCCGCTGGAATCGGCGGCGCTGGGCGAGGCGGTCAGGGCTCCCAAGTCCGTGGACTGGGACCGCAGCCACCAGCTGACCCGCTTCGCGTCGCTGGAGGGCATCGGGGTGGTCCGGGCCAGGGCGGTGAAGCTCGGCCCCGGGCAGATCAACCTGCTCGAGTCCGAGGCCGGGCCGCTGGTGGCCGCCTGGCGGCACGAGCAGCTCCGCGTTCTGGTGGTGGGCTTCGACCTCTACGAGTCCAACTGGCCGCTGCGCGTCTCCTTCCCGATCTTCATGGCCAACGCCGCCCGCTGGCTGGCCGAGGCCGGGCCGTCGAGCGTGCTCTGGTCGGCGGGGGCCGGGCGCTGCGGGCAGCCGCTGCGGCTGACGGCCTCGGCCTGGGCCGACCCGACCGCTCCCGCCGGCGGCGCCGCGGTGGAGATCCGGCCGCCCGGCGGCGGGACGCCCGAGAGGCTGGAGGTGCCCGCCGGCTCGCCGCGGCTCTACTCCGCGACCGAGCAGCCGGGCATCTACCGGGCGGTTGGCCCGAAGGATCGCGAGGTGCTCTTCGCCTGCTCGGTGCTCGACGAGATCGAGAGCGACAACTCCGCGCGCGAGACGCTGAACTTCGCCGTCAAGGACGCCCCGGGCTGGTCGCGCGAGCAGGCCAGCGCCGCCGGCGGCGAGGCCTCGGCCGGGCGGGAGTACTGGAAGTACGCCGCCGTGCTGGCCCTGGCGGTCTTCATGCTCGAGTGGTTCATCTACAACCGGCGGCTGTGGGGCTGACCGTTTGTCCGGAAGCCCGGCCGGCCAGAAACGAAGGGATCCAGCCATGCCTGACTCCGACGCATCCCGCCCGGCGCCCCCGGCGTCTCCGGCGGCCGGGACGGGGCCGTCCGCGCCGGAGGCCGACGCGGACGAGCCGCGCGGCTTCCCCTGGCTGCGGGTGCTGGCCGGGGCCATGCTGCTGGCGGTGGCGGCCGCCGCGCTGGCCTGGTTCCTGCGCCCCGATGATCTGGTCCTGGAGGCGCGCTTCGAGCCCGCCTCGCTCCGTTCCGGGGAGCGCGCGCGGCTCTTCCTGCGGGTCTCGCCCGGTACGGGCCTGGGCGACGTGCCCCTGGACAAGGTCCGCGCGGAGATCGAGCGCTGCCCCGCCGACCTGGTCTTCGACCGGCCGGGGGAGTTCCTGCTGCCCGGCGAGGGCCGGATGGTCCTGGAGTTCACGGTCGACCGGAGGGCCGCCCCCGGCGTCCGGCGGCTGGTCGTCACCGCCGCCGCGCAGGTGCCGGCGGGCGACGGCCGGGCGCTGGCGCACACCGTGGGCGTGCGCCGCGAGCTGGAGGTGACGGTGGGGGCTCCGGCCGCCTCCGAGGAGCCTTCCCCGGCGTCTGGCGGCGGACCCGCCGCGGGAGGGCGCGCGCCGTGAAGAGTCTGACCCGCGAGATCTGGATGGAAGTGCCCCGCCGGAGGATGATAGTGTCGCTCCACCGGCAGGTCGAGGAACTGGTCGCGGAGAGCGGCGTGCGCGAGGGGCTGGTCCTGGTCAACGCCATGCACATCACCGCGTCGGTGTTCATCAACGACAACGAGTCGGGGCTCCACGCCGACTACGAGCGCTGGCTGGAGAAGCTCGCGCCCGAGAAGCCCCACGGCCAGTACGACCACAACGGCGCCGAGGACAACGCCGACGCGCACCTGAAGCGCCAGGTCATGGGCCGCGAGGTGGTGGTGGCCATCACCGGCGGCCGGCTCCACCTGGGGCCATGGGAGCACATCTTCTACTACGAGTTCGACGGCCTCCGCCGCAAGCGCGTCCTGGTGAAGATCATCGGGGAGTAGGAGTAGGGCGGGGCGGCGCGGGTCGGCTCGCGCCGAGGCTCAGGCTCCGGGTTCCGGCGGAAGGGGCTGCCCGGCCCCGGCGGGACTCGGGGCCTTGGGCCGAACGGCGTCGGCGCGCCGATGCGCCGGCGGGCCCTTGCGCGGACTGGCCCCCGCCGCGGCGGCCCTGTGCTTTCGGTAGTAGTGGACCGCGGTGGTGTGGATGAGCCAGCCCAGGGCCCCGATCAGCCCGCCGCCGCCGACCGTCGCCAGCCACACCCACCACGGGGCCGGGCTGATGGTGACGCCCTTGACGCGAACCAGGTAGGTCAGGAAGAGGGCGGCGAAGAGGGCCAGGCACCCGAGATACAGGCCGGTCAGCCCCCGCGGGCCGAGGCGGTAGAGGAGGAAGTAGTAGATCCGGCGAATGGCTCCCTGCCGGCCGATGAACTCGAGCTTCTCCGAGTCGTCGAGCTCCCCGAAGGTCCGCCTGGCCATCTCCCGCTGGCTCTGGCGCTGGAGGATCCGCTCCCCGCCCAGGGTCATCTCCAGCGTGACTCTGGCGGCGGCGCCGCAGGCCGGGCAGGTCGTCGAATCGCCCGGGCGTTTGCCGGCCGGGTCGAGCCGGCCTCTGCGGCAGCCGGGGCAGACCAGCGCGCGGGCGACCGGGGCCGACACCGGAGCCGGCCCCCGAGCCGGTTCGGGGGCGGGGCAGGGGGCGGGGGTGGAGGGAGCGGCGGGAGCGGGGTGGGGAGCGGGGGAGGGGGAGTGAGCGGGGGAGGCGCCAAGCTTCCCGTCGGACTCGGCCGGCTTTTCGGGCATAGGCGCGGTCCTCCTGTCGCCGTCAGCTTACCCCGCCCGGCGGTGGCGCGCAAGGGCGGGCCTGCCCTCATCATTCCCGGGACCCCGGGGCGCATGGGATGTATGGGGTGCTCGTCCGGTGAGCAGACCGTGGTTAGCACCTTGATTTTCCCCGGCCCCGGCCTAGAATCCCGCTCCGTCGCGAGGCTTCCCCGGTAGCTCAACGGTAGAGCGGCTGACTGTTAATCAGTAGGTTCCTGGTTCGAATCCAGGCCGGGGAGCCATCTCAAAAACTACCGACCCGACGGGTCGAATCCGTTAACGCAAGGCCCCGCGGCGAGAGTCCGGGGCCTTTTCGTATCCCTCTCTATGGAGGACGCTACCGACACCGCCCGGAAGGCCAAATTCTCTGGTTCGAGAGAGAGCGCCCGGGGTGCGGGTGAAACCATCATGGTTGCGCCCGATGCCCAAGAAATCGCTCTCGAACTCTCAGAATCTCTGTTTAATACCCCCCTCAAATTTAACGACCCCGTTACGCTCGCGGGCCGAGTGTAACCGGCTCGAACTGGCGGATCGACCTTACGCTGATCTCGGGGAACTCGCCTCAGCCCCGACCGCTCCACGGTCATTTTGGCGGTGTCCTGGGCTTGGCCAGTTCTTGTCCAAAAGCCTTCTCGACTTCGGTCATGGCTTCCTCAATCAGCCGACGGTGATCCTCGAGCTTGAGCTCTCGCATGATCACGTGGCTGGCCAGCTCCCCGGCCAACTGCACCATCTGCTCGCGCAGGTCGTGGACCGCAGCTTCTTTGGTTAGTTGGATCTCGCGCTTGACGCGATCCATGGTCTTAGCACTATCCGCGACAGCAGCGGCCATGGTCTCCTCGCGGACCTTCTCGGCGCCCAGCTTGCCCAGTGCGATGATCGCGGCGGCATCATCTTCGGCGGTGGCGATGCGCCGCTCATACTCCCTAAGGCGGTCCTCTGCAGTCCGGCGCAGTTCCTCGGCGTCGCTGATTCTCTTGGCGATACGCTGTTCCCGTTCCTCCAGCGCCCGCATCAACGGCCCCCAGGCGAAGCGCCACAACACCGCCAAGAGCAGCAGGAAGACGATGACGGTGTAGAGCATCACCTGAGCGTCGAAGCTCATGCCTGTTGCCTCATGGCGCCTGCTTGCGGCGGCCGATACCGACGCCAGCCAGAAGGCCGCTGGACCTAACTCACGGCGATCTGATGTCTAGTGGTGCTCGCGACGGTTGTACCTTGCCCAAGTCGGCATCCGTTTGTGGCAACGCCCACTTGTTGCAGCCGCCGACTAGTAGCCGCAAGCGCCGAAGCACCCTTGAGCCCAGTCCGGTCCCTCGATAGAGACGTGGCCAGAATAGCCACCGGCAACCGCACTTCGTGCAGCGGTACTTCTGCGGGGCGAGGATGTCACGAGTCTCTCGGAGCAAGAATACTCCGCCGCGGACTACACTCTCGTTGCCAGCACTGCACTTGGGGCAACGCAGAGTTCCGTTCATCCGCCTATCCTGGTTCCGGCTCCGCTTAGGAACAGTTGAACCGCCAACTCGTAATGGTCCGCGGGACATGGAAGCCCCCCCAGACTCGATGCTCTGGACCACAGGATGCTGAGGAGCATGTCGGCCAGCACTTCAGGTCCGATATCGCCTCGAATCTTTCCCTCATGGACTCCCTGACGCAGGAGTTCGGCGCAAGAGGCGCAGATGCGGCGCCTCCAACTCCGGCCAATCGTACCCATTTGACTGGGTGGGGGTCTCCTGTGAGAAGGTGTCGAGGCCAGTACTGTCAGGAGATGTTGCTTTTGCTCAAGAAGACCACCGAGCCGCGAGCAGGCCCGGGATAGGCGCCGCTCAAACGGTTCTGGAGACATGGGACTATCCGCTAGACTTCGGCTCATCTCGTCGACGCCGGCGGTGATGGTTTGGAGGATGAGCTTGGTCTTGCTCGGAAAATAGAGGTAGATCGTGCCCTTCCCAACGCCTGCTGTCTTGGCAACATCGGCGACGCTGATCTTGTCAAGAGGACGGCTCTTGAGAAGCTGATCGACTCCTCGCATTATGACTTGGCGTGTTGCGGCAGAACCCACGGCACTGGCCCTAACGCCATCCACCGCCCAGCGCGGAATAGAGGCGTATGTGACTGGCCAGTTGCACGAGCTGGAGGTTCACTAATGCCTGCTGAGCACCGTAAAGAGAACGCTGTGCGTCCAGAACTCCAAGGTAGTCGTCCACGCCCTTAGCATAGCGCGCGTTCGACAGCCTAGCGGTTTCGGTAGCAGCATCGACCAAGGACTGCTGGGCGGATACCTGCTGGCTGATGGTGCCGCGCAAGGCCAGGGCATCGGCCACGTCGCGGAATGCGCTCTGAATGGTCTTCTCGTACTGTGCCACGGCGATTTCCCGCTGCACCTTAGTGACCTTCAAGGCTGACCAGGCGCGGGTATCGAAGATGGGCACCATGATCTGAGGCGAGTAGCTCCAAGTGTCGGTGCCGCCCGTGAACAGCCCGGAGAGTTCGGTGCTGGCCCTGCCCACGGAGGCGGTCAGTGATATCCTGGGAAAGAGCGAGGCTCGGGCGGCACCGATATTGGCGTTGGCCGCCTTGAGCAGTCCCTCGGCCTGGAGCACATCGGGTCGTTCGAGAAGGACTTCGGAGGAAAGGCCGGGCGATACTTCTCGCGGCGGCTTGACCTCAGTTAGCTTACTAGGTCGCAATTCACTTGGAAGTGGAGCGCCGACCAACAGATTCAAAGCGTTTTCGTCTTGCGCCACCAGTTGCGCATATCGAGCGACATCGCGGCGTGCGCTATCCACGAGCGTCTGCGCGCGCCGCAGGTCCAACTCCGTGGCCACTCCAGCCTTGGACTGTCGCTCCACGAGATCGTAGGCAGTCTTGTTGGCCTGGAGCGTTCTCTCAGTCAAGGCCAGTCCCTCTCGGTCTGCAGCCTCAGTCAGGTAGGCATTGGCCACCGCCGAAACGAGCAGAATCTGCGCTCCCCGGCGAGCTTGCTCAGTGGCCAAGTATTCCTCGAGAGCCTTGTCTTTCAGGCTGCGGATGCGGCCGAAAAGATCAATTTCCCAGGCAACGGCACCAAGATCGACCTTGTAGGTATCGCTGACTCTCGGCGTCAAAGGTGGGGTAAGGTCGGCCGAGGCGCGCCCTTTGACTTGGGCGCCCGTCGCGTTGATCGTCGGCAGGAGCGCGTTGCGCTGTATGCCATAGGCGGCCCGTGCGGCCTCAACGTTGAGGGTGGCCAATCGGAGGTCCCGATTATTAGCTAGTGCCAACTCGATTACCTTCGTAAGTTTGTCGTCTGCAAAGAACTCCAACCAGCGCAGATGCGAGGCATCCGGGGCATTCGCGTATCTTGCGGCTCCACCGTAAGCCAATCCGCTCGGCCACTCAGCGGGGATCGGCGCAGCTGGCCGGCTGTATCTCGGAGCCATGGTACAGCCAAACAAGACAAACCCGGTCCCGGCCAACAGAAGGCAGTTATGTTTGCTCATGTTAGCGACTCCCCGACAGAGCTGGTGCGGCGCCTTCGGCGACCGGACGATTCTTCCTGCCGAAACTCTTTTCGATCAACACGTAGAAGACGGGTGCAAAGAAGACTACCAACACGGTCCCGGTGATCATTCCGCCCAGCACGGAAGTCCCGATGGCATTCATGGCGCCAGCGCCGGCACCCCTGCTGAGCGCCAAGGGCAAGACGCCGAACCCGAAGGCCAGCGAGGTCATGACAATGGGCCGCAACCTCAGTTTCGCCCCCTCTACGGTCGCATCAATCAGCCCCATCCCTTCTTCAACTCCGGCTTTGGCGAACTGGACAATTAGGATGGCGTTCTTGGTGGTCAATCCCAGGGTGGTCAGCAACCCGATCTGGAAATACACGTCGTTCGGCAGCCCTCGCAGACTGGAGGCGATGACGCCACCGATAGCTCCTAGCGGCAGAACGAGGAGAATGGCCGTCGGTATGGGCCAGCTCTCGTAGAGAGCCGCCAAACACAAGAAGATCACCAGGATGGAGAAGACATACAACGGAGCCGCTTGGGCACTTGCCTGTCGCTCCTGGTAAGACAGGCCGGTCCAATCGAAGCCGACCCCCTGTGGAAGCTTCGATGCAAGTTCCTCCATGGCATCCATGGCTTCGCCGGAACTTCTGCCCGGCGCCGGCTCACCCCAGAGGTTCATCGACGAGAATCCGTTGAAACGCTCTAACCTGGGAGAGCCAGAAGTCCAGTAGCCGGATGCGAACGAGGAGAACGAGACCATCTTCCCCTGTGAGTTCCGCACGTAGAGTCTCTTGATGTCTTCTGGCAGTACGCGGTAAGGCGCATCAATCTGTGCGTAGACTCGCTTGATACGCCCGCCCTGGATGAAGTCGTTGACATAGGCACTGCCGAATGCCGTCGAGATGGTGTTGTGGATGGATGTGATCGGCACGCCTAACGCTCCCGCCTTCCCCCAATCCACGTCCAGTCGATACTCGGGCACATCTTCCATGCCGTTGGGTCGGATGCGGAGCAAGCGTTTGTCCTGAGCGGCCATTCCCATTAGCTGATTCCGAGCATCTGTCAGTGCGGCATGGCCTATGCCGCCACGATCAATTAACTGGAAGTCGAAGCCCGTGGCATTGCCTAGTTCGACGACAGAAGGAGGCGGGAAGGCAAACGCGATGGCATTGCGGAACTTGGAGAACCTCCTTATAGCCCTGTCGGCAACAGCCTTAACCCGCAGGTCGTCGCGCTTTCGAAGCTTCCAGTCCCTCAATTTTACAAAGACCATGCCGTTGTTCTGTGCCCGTCCGGAGAAACCCATCCCCACAATAGTCATGCAAGAATCCACGGCTTCTTTCTCATCTTCAAGAAGATAGCGCTGGACTTCATCCGCAACTTGTTGAGTCTGCTCCAAGGTGGAACCCGTCGGCAGGAGAATCTGAGCAAGCATGATCCCCTGATCTTCGTCCGGCAGATACGCCTTGGGCATCCGAAGGAATAGCCCTCCAAGAGCTCCGACGATTAGCACATAGATCACGCCGTAGCGCAATTTCCTGGTGAGTGAATGGCGCACCACTTTGACGTACATGTCCCTGCTCCGAAAGAAGACTCGATCAAATAGGAGAAAGAACGGACGCAGGAAGAAGATGGCGTTCTCCGCTGGCTCATGTCCTTTGCGCACAGGTTTGAGCAAGGAAGCGCACAGCACCGGCGTCAAGATCAAGGCTACTACCACCGAGAGCAGCATGGCTGCGGCGATGGTCACTGAGAACTGGCGATAGATGATGCCGGTGGACCCGCCGAAGAAGGCCATGGGGCCGAAGACCGCAGAAAGCACCAGCCCGATGCCGATCAGTGCGCTGGTGATCTGGTTCATCGATTTCGCGGTGGCCTCTCGGGGCGAAAGACCTTCCTCGGCCATTATCCGTTCTACGTTCTCCACCACCACGATGGCGTCATCGACGAGCAGCCCAATGGCCAGGACCATGGCAAACATGGTCAGCATGTTGATGGAAAAACCGCATATTCCCAGCACGGCGAACGTGCCCAGGATCACTACCGGCACTGCAATAGTGGGGATCAGGGTCGCGCGGATATTGCCCATGAATAACCACATAACCAGGAAGACCAGCAGAATCGCTATGAGCAGCGTCTTGATAACCTCATCAATGGCTACCCGGACAAAGAGGGTAGTGTCATAAGGGTAAATGACCTTCATGCCCGCCGGGAAATACCGGCTCATCTCATTCATCTTCTCCTTGACGGCATTGGCGGTGTCCAGCGCATTAGCACCTGCCGCTTGGCGAATGGCCATGCCGGAGGTTGGCTTCCCGTTGCAGAACACTACTCTGTCGTAGGACTCGATACCTAGTTCTGTTCGCCCCACATCCTTGACTCGGACAACGGAACCATCCGGATTGTTGAGGATGGGGATGGCATCAAACTCCTCCGGGGTCTTCAGCATGCTTTGAACTATGATCGAGGCGTTCAGCCTTTGCCCCTTTACGGCCGGTGCCCCGCCGAACTGTCCCGCGGACACTTCCACGTTGTATGCGCGCAGAGCCGCAATCACATCCTGCATGGTCAGGCGATATTTGTTGAGCTTGTCTGAGTCTAACCAGACGCGCATAGAATACCCGGAACCGAAACTCATGACCTCGCCAACGCCCGGGACCCGGGCCAGTACCTTCTCCAGGTTGGACTTGGCATAGTCCTGCAAGTCCATGTCGTCCATGCTGCCGTCTTCGGAGACCAAACCTATGATGATCAGATAGTTCCGAGTAGACTTGTTGACCGTAACGCCTGAACGCTGAACAACATCTGGGAGGCCGGACATCGCTAGCTGTAGCTTGTTCTGCACTTTGGCCCAGGCCAGGTCCGGGTCGGTACCCGGCTTGAAAGTTAATTCGATGCGGGAGGCTCCAGACGACTCACTGGTGCCGGATAGGTATAGCAAGTCTTCGAAGCCAGTCATCTTCTGTTCGATAATCTGAGTGACGCTGTTTTCGACCGTTTCCGCCGAAGCTCCAGGATAGAATGCATCAACAGCGATGGTTGGCGGCGCTATGGGCGGATACTGCGAGATGGGCAGATTGTAGATGGCCAGCGCGCCCATCACCATGATGACAATGGCAATGACCCATGCGAAGACCGGCCGCTTAAGGAAGAAGTTCGACAGCATGGAGTGCCTCCGCTACTTGCCGTTTGTGATGGTCGGGGGCGCCTTACCAGACGGCCCGGCCGGTCGACTGTCGGAGCCCATGGGGGCCGCTTTGACTGGAGTACCAGGTCGCACACGCTGAAGCCCCTCGACGATCAGATGCTCGCCAGGGACAAGGCCCGAACTAACCAGCCATTGATCGCCAATGGCTCGGTCGGTGACCAGCATCCGCTGCTGCGCCTTGCCTTCGGAGTCCACCACCAGCACCAAGGGGGCGCCTTTGGGGCTACGCATAACCGATTGCTGCGGGACCATGATGGCCTTCTCGTTGGTCCCTTCCTCCACAAGCGCCCGAACGAACATGCCCGGCAGAAGAACGCCTTCAGGATTGGGAAATACCATCCGCAGGATCACCGAACCAGTACTCGAGTCCACGGATATGTCCTGGAACTGAAGCGTGCCCTTTAGGGGGTATCGCGTGCCATCTTCCAAGATGAGCTGCACAGAGTTCTGGTTGGCACTCCGGCGCGTCAGTCGGCCGTCGGCCAGCCGCCCTTTCAGGCGTAGAAGCTCGGCGGTGGATTGAGGCACATCCACGTATATAGGATCAAGCTGTTGCACCGCAGCCAGCGCCACTGGCTGGTACGCTGTGACAATGGCGCCGTCAGTGACGGCCGACTTGCCGATTCGCCCAGAGATCGGCGAAGTCATCCTGGTGTAGGCTAAGTTGATCCTGGCCGCCTCAACGCTGGCCTTCCACGACTGGACGTCGGCCTCAGTCTGTTTGAGCGCAGACACAGCATCGTCCAAGTTCTGCTGGCTGACTGCCTTTTCGGGCACTAGTTCCTTGAACCGTGCCACCCGCGCCTGGAGGGCAGGAAGATTTGCCTCTGACCGACTTAGTGCGGCTAGAGCATTGTCAACCGCCGCCTTGAATGGCGCGGAGGAAATCTCATAGAGCACGTCACCGGCCTTGACGTCCGATCCTTCGACGAAAAGGCGCTTCTCTATGAGGCCGCTCACCTGGGGCCGGATCTCTGCGATGCGGTAGGCTGCTATGCGTCCCGGCAACTCCGTCGTCAGCACAACAGCTTGAGGTTGAACAGTCACTATCCCGACTTCCGGTGGCGAAGGCGGTGGCGGAGATTGCTTGTCGCAACCAAGCAGAAAGACGGAGGCCAATAACACGGTCCCTAGGCCACACGCCCATCCACAAGACTTGATGCACGTGCTTCTGCATTCTCGCTCACCATGGCCGCTTCGCGGAAACCAGTAGCTGCCAGGAATGATTCTCTGCTTCTTCATTTTCACCAGGCTCCTTTCCCGGGTTTAGCACAGGGTTTGCACGGGGGCGGGCAGGTGTGGGGGAACCAAGTTGATCGGCCTGGCCTCAGCCCCCGTGCCAATCTCTAGGTCATTGGCTAGCGGTTTTCTCGCCATCCACTCCCTGAGGGGCTCGCTTGGGACTCGCAATTTGCTCGATGTGCAATGGGTGCGATCCCGGAGCAGGCTTCGGTTTCTCGTCGGTGGCCAGTATGGTTCTTTGTGTTGCCGGCGAGCAGATGACGAATGACCTGTTCGCAGTCGGCCATCGCTACGGGTTTGGCTATGCAATCTTCGCATCCCGCATCTCTTGCAGCCGTCATCGTCGCCTTGTCGTCGGCGGCAGCCAGAATGCACAATGCCGTGTCGCAAGCCTCTGGAATCTCTTTGAGCACGCGGCAGAGGTTAATGCCGTCCAACTCCGGCGGGCACGCATCCACAATAGCCAAGTCCGGGATGGAGCTTCGGGCCTTCTGTACTGCCTCTTCCGCAGAGGCAGCCAATGTAACTACACACCCGCAGTACTCGACCACGACACCCAGGAATCCGGCAACGCTCCGATCTGGCGTGACAACCAACACGCGTGGCCTCGACGCAATGTCTTCTGGAAGGCGGGATTCCTCTCGCAGGATCGCAAGCGCATCGGCTACAGTGTCTGCCAGCGGAATCCCCACGCCGATACAGCGCAGCGCAAAAGCCCTCACCCCGGCCGATGCCGGAGGCACAATGATCAAGGCCCCTCCCTTAGCCCGAAGCAGCTTGTGATAGTAGACCATGATGCCAAGGGCATTGCTGCTGATGTACTCACAGTCAGAAATGTCGATGACGAACTGCTTGTGATCGCTCTTGAGCCCTTCTTCGAGAAGGGCCGTGTAGCCAAGATAGTCATTGAAGAAACGGTCTGAGAGTGCAATCACGACCGCATCTAGCCCTTTCCCGAGGCTAACTATCCTGACCTCATCACGATCCTGGCTTGTCATGATGCGCCCCTAGCATGCAAACTGGGCCGAGACAGTTGAACCGGGGAAGAACGGCTATCCCTTGAGTTTCAGCACCACTCCCTTCGAGGTGTCTTCAGAGGTTATCTTGCCTTCCCTCGCGAGCCACCCGATGGCTTGGGCCGTTAGCATTGCCGAAAGCGCAGCAACAGAGGAAAGCCGCGTGACTGTCATGGGGCTTTTGTGTAGAGCCTGCCAAACCTTGCCTGCTGCTTCTCCGATCTGCTTCTCCACGTTGATTCCTTTCTTGCGCTCAGCGCATCTTGGTGCGGTACAGGGGATGATGCCGGTAACCAGGAGGGGGCTGGTGGTATGCGGGCATCAGAGCCCCCGAGTCGACACCCTTGGGGCGTTCGCATCGTTTGGACACAATGGCCTCATGTCTTGTGGCGAGCGCCTTGCTCTGACAGACGCAGTTCCTCCTCTTCCACCAGCCTTAGGAGCTCATTGGCAACTGATTGCTGCTCCTTGAGACTACGTCTATCTGTGCCAAGAACCTCCGCAATCCACATCCCCTCGACGGCTAGTGATACCACTGCCGCAAACTCCTTGGAGATGCCGCGGCTGCAGAACACCTCGGCAGCCTTCGCCCGGACTGCTTTGACTGGCTCTAGCAGCTTGGGATCCTGCGCTCCAGCGGCAAGTAACGCCGGCAATACACTTGACACTCGCGTATCTATTAGGGCCATCGCCCGAATGTGAGCTTTGAGCCCCTTACCAGGAGTGTCAGGCAGCTTGTCCTCTTCCGCCTTCCTCAGTGACTCTAGATATTCGATCAACCGATCAATCATGCCAAGCAGAAGCGCCTCTTTAGACGGGAAGTGATAGAGAAGCCCACCTTTGCTGACTTGGGCCTTGGCACTGACCGCATCCAGAGTCATGTGCGCTGCCCCTTGTTCACGAACTATGCCACCAGCCGCGACTAGGATAGCGTCTCTCAAGCTCATCTTCTGGTGCATGTATGGGCTCCTTCCTGTGCCTTGCCTACTTGTACTATACCGCCTGGACGGTATGGTATCAACACCTAAATTCCAGAAAATGCCTGTCAACGCACAACCCAAGTTACGCCTGGTAAGGAGAGTCTCACTTCCCTCCGACATTTCGCCCTTCCGCCGGGTAAGTAAGCATATGGAAGGTTGTTAACCCGCCAGACGGCGTGCCGGAGGCCAGGCCAAGGGCGTCGTGGGCTGCAAGGAGCCGCCCGTGGACGACTGCC
>Ga0302248_1000090_pt1 | contig 103472 bp, 72 predicted proteins | sample AAG_UR_Leu_MG_FD_193528 | JGI IMG/M metagenome (GOLD analysis project Ga0302248, IMG submission 193528) | Enriched activated sludge microbial communities from anaerobic digester in WTTP, New Holstein, Wisconsin, United States - AAG_UR_Leu | ecosystem: Engineered > Bioreactor > Anaerobic >...
CCATATTGGAAGCGGCAGCGGGACCTCTCTCGAGAGGGCTATCAACGAGGCCATCACAAACATTCAGCGTGAGGAGGCGGGGAGGTAGGCCACCGCTCTTGCGCCGCGCCGAGGGGCGGGGAGTAATCCGGGCTGGGGAGTGATGCTTTTGGCAGAAAGCGTCACTCTAAAGGCAAGGATATAGCGCAAAGAAAGCTATTGATATAGCTTAGGCCTGGAGCCCTCGCCGGCCACGTTTCCGCCCCACGCCCGGCCCTTCATCACCCGAATCAGCTGCTGCGGCGCAACGTGCTGCAGGTAGTGGCTGGTCGTGGCGATACCGAGACAGATAATCCACACCCCAGGCTACCCCAACTCGCGCAGGGCTGTAGGGAATCATCTCGTTGACATCACGTGCGGCCGGGCTAGCATTTTGCAGGTCGGCGGCGAGTTCTGGACGGCAACGCGATACCCGAGGGCAGGGAGGCTGGCATGGCCGAGATGGACACCAAGGCGCTCCGCAACGTCTCCTACGGCCTCTACATCGTGACCAGCGGCGACGCGAGTCGCAGGAACGGCCAGATCGCGAACACCAGCTTCCAGGTCACCAGCCAGCCCGCGACCGTGGCCGTCAGCATCAACAAGCAGAACCTCACCCATGAGATCATCGAGCAGTGCCAGGCCTTCGGCGTGTCCGTCCTCGAGGAGTCCACGCCCATGCCCTTCATCGGGCTGTTCGGGTTCAAGAGCGGCCGCGACCTCGACAAGTTCGCGTCCGTTCAGGCGGACACGGGTGCGACCGGGTGCCCGCTCGTAATCGACCACGCGATCGCAGTGTTCGAGGCCAAGGTGGTTGCGAAGCTCGACGCGGGTTCGCACACCGTGTTCCTCGGCGAGCTGGTCTCGTGCCGCGTGCTCAAGAAGGCGGAGCCGCTCACTTACGCGAAGTATCACCAGAACAAGGGCAAGGAGCCCAAGACCGCCCCGACCTACAGCCCGCCCGAAGCGGCGGCCGCGGAGAAGCAGGGAGCCGCTCCCGTCAAGAAGTACGTCTGCAGCGTCTGCGGCTGGGCCTACGACCCTGCTAAAGGCGACCCCGACGGCGGCATCGCACCCGGCACACCCTTCGAGCAGATCCCGGCTTCCTGGGTCTGCCCGGTCTGCGGCGCGGGCAAGGCCGATTTCGCGCTGCAATAGAGAAAGCTCCCATCCGGCCAGTACGCCCCGGCAGCCGGTTGCGCGGCGTGGGTGTGGCAAAGCCCATACCAGACCGCACGACCGGCTTCGGTCCCGTTCCGCCGATACGGCGAGGAATGTTCCGATAAACGGGAGCCTGGCGGACGTAATGAGCAGAAGGTGGCTGCGCCGGCAACTAGCCAGCTGCCGTGCTGCAGCGTGCAGTGGAAAACGGCACGCGGCCGGAGAAACTTCTCTCCATCCGCAAGCCGGGCGTCCCACCGCGACGCCATTGCCAGACCGATGACAGGAGGACCGGATCCAATGCGCACTCTCTGGAAATCCATGACCGCTTGCCTGGCCGCCGCGCTGCTGGTGACATCCGCCGCCCGGGCCGAGGAGCTGGCCGTGAAGCTCACCGTGGCCGAGCCGGCTGGCATCGAACGCAAGTCCGAGCCGGCCTCGGGCGGAGTGCCCTTCAGGCGCGGGCAGGTCAAGTCGGCCGACGAACTGGCCCTCTTCACCGCCTCCGGGCAGCCCGTCCCGGCGCAGTTCACCAGGATTTCACCCTACGAGGACGGCTCCGTCCAGTGGGCGCTGGTCGACGTGCTCGTCGACCTGCCGGCATCCGGCAAAGGCGAGTTCGTGATCAAGTCCGGCAAGGCCGCCGCGCCGCCCAAGGCCCTGGACATCAAGGACTCCGACGCCGCCGCGGCCGTGGACACCGGCGTCGCCAAGTTCACGGTCAACAAGGCCGACTTCAACCTGCTCGACTCCGTGGAGGTAGGCGGCAAGAAGGTCGCCGGCCCGGGTGCGGTGGAGATCACCTCCAACGACGGCAAGGCCTTCAGGGCCGGCAAGCCGACAAAGATCGCCTGGGAATACAAGGGCCCGGTCCGGGCCACCCTGCGCGTCGACGGCGAGTACCAGGGAGAAGGCGGAGCGAAGTTCATCTCCTACACGACGCGCCTGACCTTCTGGGCCGGGCTCGCAGTCGTCCGCGTCGACCACTCGGTGAGGAACTCCAACCCCAAGGAGGGCGACGACGTCAAGATCAAGTCAGCGGTCGTCTCCGTCGGATTCAAGGGCGCCGAGGCGGGTAAGGGTCCGGGCTGGGCCGCGGCAACCGAAGGCGGCACCCCACTCCTGGTCTCCCACCGACACACCGGCGGCTGCTTCCCGGGGCGCAGCGCCGAGTTCGAGAAGGTCGCGGTGGCTGACGGGCAGGCCCGCGCCTGGGTGATCCCCGAGGGCAGCGCCGGCAAGGGCACCTACGGCTACGGCGAGGGCTTCTTCGCCCTGGCCGACTGCGCCCACAAGGACTCGCAGGTCTGGTTCGACTTCCGCACCGACGCGGCCGGCGCCGAGAAGCGCCACAAGGCCTACCGCTCCTGGCTGCACGCCCTGGCCGACCCGCGGCACATCAGCGAGACGGCCTGTCTCGGCTTCGGCAGGTTCGGCACGCTCGAGGACGAGGTGGCCACCTACAAGAAGTGGGGCTGGTCGGGCATCGACGACGCCAGGAAGCGCGCCCCGACCCAGAAGGCCCCCTCCCCCAACGCCTTCCTGGACATGCTCGAGGTCCACTTCGAGAGCGAGGCCGACTCGGCTGAGCTCGACCTGCTCATGTACGTCCGCACCGGCCAGCGCGGCTTCCTGGACGAGGGCGAGGCCTACACCCGCTACTTCAAGACCCACTACATGTTCCGTTCCGACGGCTTCGAGTACGATGGCTGGAGGCACGGGCACGTCTCGGCGGCGCTCTCCGCCAAGAGCAAGCGGCCGACCAAGGGCCTCAGGTTCGACTGGCGCGAGCCGTCGGTCTACGGCTGGGCCCAGTCGCGCTGGTGCTACTGCCACTTCTGGGGCGCGGGGCTCTTCGACTACTACTGCCTGACCGGCGACGTCGACGCCCTGGAGGCCGGCATCGACTGCGCCGAGGTGGCCCTGGCGCTCAACTCCGGCAGCAAGCCGGGCAGCCCCCTGGGCCTGAGCCGGGCCTGGGGCCGCGAGTTCATGTGCGTGCTCCGCGCCTACCAGGTCACCAAGGACCCGCGCTGGAAGCAGATGGCCGAGCAGTTCGCCGACCAGGTCAAGAAGGCCCCCAACAAGGACAAGAGCGGCCTGTACAACGCCGGCGTCAACACCATGATGGTCAAGGAATACGCCGATAGCTTCTTCGGCAACGGCAAGAGCCCGGCGCCGGAGGCCTGCCGGAAGTACATCCAGGAGCACGGCATCACCCACAAGATCGAGGGCAACCGGCTCAAGCTCACCGACAAGGATGGCAAGACCTGGGAGGTCTGGGAGTCGCCGCAGTCCTTCGAGTTCGCGGCCAGCATCGCGGCCATCGCCCGCTACGCCGAGATCATGCAGGACAAGGAGATGTCCAAGGTGGTGGTGGAGCTGGCCGAGGGGGCGCTCAAGCACTACTGGTCGGAGAAGTGCCAGCACCACACCTCCTACTACCACCACCCGCACATCGGCATGCCCATCGCCGACACCGTCTACGACGAGGCCGACTGGTCGGACGTCCACAAGAACTGCGCCACCGGCGAGGGCGGCAAGCACTCCGGCTACCACTCCCGCTACATGGCCGAGATCTTCGCGGTGGCCTACACCGACAGCGGCGACCCCAAGTGGCTGGAGATGGCCAAGAAGGCCTGGAACCGCGGGACCAAGCGCGGCTACTGGACCACCAAGCAGAGCTGTCCCGACAACGAGGTGGCCGAGTTCGCCGGGCACAGGGCACCCAAGGGCGACGGCGTGGACATCCGCTGCAGCTACCGGCTCTTCTTCGAGGTGCCGAGGGCGAAGTAGGGGCCGGCCGTGGACCGGCGGCGCGCGCAGCGGCGCATGGCGCTCCGCGGGGGCGCAGCCCTGCTCCTGGCCTGCGGGGCCCCGGCCGCCGGCGCTGAGGCGCCTGACGTCGTCTTCACCGGCGGCAACGTCCACACGCTCAACGCGGCCTGCGCGCACGCCGAGGCGCTGGCCGTCCGTGGCGGCCGGATCGTCGCGGTGGGCACCGATCGCGAGGTGCTGGCGCTGGCCGGGGCCGGCACGCGCCGAGTCCCCCTGGGCGGCCTGACCGTGGTGCCCGGGCTGATCGATGCCCACGGGCACATGGCGGGCCTGGGCGCCCTCCGGTGCGGCCGCGAGGACCTGCTGGAGACGGCCTCCTTCGACGAACTGCTCAGGCGCATCGAGTCCCGCGTGCGCCGGGCCCGCCCGGGGGAGTGGATCCTCGGCTCGCGCTGGGACCAGGCCAACTGGGGCCAGAAGGAGCTCCCGACCCACGAACGGCTCAGCGCGCTCTCGCCGGCCAACCCGGTGCTGCTCTGGCGGGTCGACGGCCACGCGGCCCTGGCCAACCGCCGGGCGCTCGAACTGGCGGGCATCGGCCGGGACACGCCCAACCCGCCCGGCGGGGAGATCGTCAAGGGACCCGACGGGGAGCCCACCGGGATGCTGATCGACGCGGCCCAGGGACCGGTCCTGCGCCAGGTGCGGGCCCCGGCCGCGAGCCTGCGCGAGCAGATCGAGGCGGCCCAGGAAGCCTGCCTGGCCGCCGGCCTCACCGGAGTCCACGACGCGGGGATCGGCGACGCGGAGATCGCGCTCTATCGGAAACTCTGCGACGAGGGCCGGCTCAAGCTGCGGATCTACGGGATGGTCTCGGTCGGGACCGGACCGGCCGCCGCCGACTACCTGGCCAGGAACCGGCCCCTGGTCGGCTACGGCGACGGGCGTTTCACGCTGCGCGCGGTGAAGTGCTTCGCCGACGGGGCGCTCGGCTCGCGCGGGGCCTGGCTGCTGGCCCCCTACAGCGACCGCCCCGGCCACGCGGGACTGTCCACGCAGAAGCCCGGCGAGCTCGCCGCCCTGGCGGCCGCGGCCGCGGATGGAGGCTGGCAGGTCTGCACCCACGCCATCGGCGACCGCGCCAACCGCGAGGTGCTCGACGCCTACGAGCGGGTCCTGAAGGGCCGCGCCGGCGGCGAACTGCGCTTCCGGGTGGAGCACGCCCAGGTGATCGACCCGGGCGATCTGCCGCGCTTCGCCCGGCTGGGGTTGGTCCCCTCGATGCAGCCGACCCACGCCACGAGCGACATGCGCTGGGCCGCCGACCGTCTGGGGGAGGCGCGGCTGGCCGGGGCCTACGCCTGGGCCACGCTGGCGAACTCCGGCGCGCACCTGGCCTTCGGCTCGGACTTCCCGGTCGAGAGCGAACGGCCCCTCCGGGGCTTCCACGCCGCCGTGACCCGGCAGGACCGGCGCGGCGAGCCGGCGGGCGGCTGGTGCCCCGCCGAGCGCCTGTCCCGAGAGGAGGCCCTGCGCGCCTTCACCGTCGGGGCGGCCCGCGCGGCCTTCGAGGAGGCGCTCAAAGGCACCCTCGAATCCGGCAAGTACGCCGACTTCGTCGTCCTAAGCCGCGACATCCTGAGCTGCGAGCCGGCCGAGCTGCTGACGACCGAGGTGGTCATGACCGTGATCGGCGGCGAGGTGGTCTTCCGCCGCGCGGAGGCCCCGCAGAAGCCCTGAACGCCGCCCGGCTTACTGTGGACGGTGGAGGACCGACGGCTGAGAGCGGGGCACGGAGCCTGCCAGCTATGGGCCCTCCACCATCAACCTTCCACCCTCCACCATGGGTCCTCAGGGCACCGCCGCCGTTTCCTCCGCGGCGTAGGCCTTGTCCACGCGCACCACGCGGTGGTTCAGGCCGTCGCCGACATAGATGTACTTCTCGCTCGGCTGGGCGAAGACCGGCCAGCCCAGGGGAATCTCCGGCTTCGGTTCGGTGCTCTTGGGCCCCTGGGCGTCGTAGTTGCCGTAGCCGCCGAACCTGGTTAGCTCATTGTCGGCGTTGTCGCGCACCGAGACCTTGTAGGTGATGCCGTTGGGGATGTAGAGCCGGCCGTAGCCGTCCAGGCCGAAGCGCGGGCGCATGCAGTGGCAGCAGGACTCGGTCAGGTTGCCGCCGGAGTTGGGGCCGCAGTCCGGGTAGGTCTGGACCGCCCCGACTACCTCGCCGACGGCGTGGTCGTTCAGGTTCCTGAACTCTCCGCCCTTGGGTGTGAACTTGTAGATCGTGCCGGTGCCGCCCGTGTAGTAGGGGTCCTTCTCGAAGCCCTTGGGCGGCGTGAAGCCCTTGGGCAGGCCGATCTCGAGGACGTAGACGTTGTACTTGCTGTCGACCCGCAGGCTCCCGCCGCGGTCGACCACGTGGGAGATGAGCACCGGCACCTCTTTCTGCTTGTCGAGCCAGTCGGCCCTGGCCTTGCGCTCGAAGTCGGCCAGCCGGCCGTCGGCATCATAGGCGTAGACGACGCAGTGGTTGAAGCCGCCCATGGCGTAGACCCAGCCGCGGTTGTCGACGGCCATGCCCGGGGCGTTGTTGCCGCGCCCGGCGCGGCCGTAGAGGCTGCCGTAGGTGTTCTTGCCGGTCGCGGCGGCCGGCAGGGGCTTGAGCTCTCGGGTGTAGCGGGCCACCGGGCCGCCGTAGCTGCCGGTCTCGCCCCAGGTGTGCACCGTGCCGCCCGGGCCCACGGCCACGTCCAGGCCCTTGATGGGCAGCAGCCCGCCCTCGCCGGTCTCCCCGTTGTAGCGCCAGATCGGCCCGGTGCTCGAGGTCACGTAGACCAGTTCGGCCTCGGCGTCCACTTCGCCGTAGCAGACGAAGCTGATGTTGTCCTTGCTGGGGTTGAGCAGGCTGCCGCCCTGCAGGGCGAACTCCGCGCCGCGGTCCTCCAGGCGCAGCACCTCGGTGCCGCCGCCGAGCCACAGGACCGGCACGGCGCCGGACTCGTCGAGCGCGAGGGACTGCCCGATGGCGCCCTTGAGCGGGAATTTGGCGGCCACCTTGGCGTCGGCGCCCTGGCCCGAGAGCTTGAGCAGCTCGGCCGGCGGCACCCCGCCGCGGCTCACCGCGCGCGAGACCACGTAGCGGTCGCCGGTCTTGGAGTTCACGATGATCCGGTCCGGCCAGGGGACCTTGGCCGCGGAGAGCTTCTTGCCCTCCGGCGAGAGCTCCACGACCTCCTGGTTCACCAGGTCGCAGACGAAGATGTTGCCCTTGGCGTCCACGGCGATGCCCGCCGCGGCGGACTTCTTGTCCCAGGCGCTGGGCATCCAGTACTTCTGCTTCTCGAAGTCGGGCAGCTCGAGGTCGTAGAACTTCTCGGGATTGCTCCCGGCGGCGGACAGGTCCTGGCGGTAGATCCGGCCCTGCGGGAAGGCCGGGTCGATGTCCGACGGCTTCTTGCCGTCGTAGGGTGTGTTGGCCAGGTTCGAGTAGTAGGCGTACTTGCCGTCCGGCGAGAAGGCCACCTGGGGAGTGATCCATTTCGCCCACTTGAGCTTGTCCGGCGAGGTGCGCATGGGCACGACCTTCATGGCATTCGTGCCGTCAACCTTGTGGAATGTCAGCACGGCCTTCTCGTTGTCCACGAAAACCACGCTGCCGTCGACCACCTTGTTGTAGAGGCCGTTCCCCAGCCGGAAGAGGGTCACGTCGAGCAGCGAGGTGTGCGCCGGGGTCAGGAGTCCGTCTCCGGCGTCAATGAGTTTGAAGGCCGGCGCCTTGGCCGGCTCGGTCGACGGCGCGTAGGGCAGCAGGGTCTTCACGTACTTGCCGCCCTTGTCGAACTTGCGCAGCTGCCACGGCACGGCGTCGTGCTTCTCCCAGACGGCCGAGGTCATCTTGACGTAGAGATTGCCCTCGTGGTCGGTGGCCAGCCCCGTCCAGCCATACCAGGCCATCTCGCCGGTGTAGGGGCTCGAGCCGAGGATCCGGCCGAACTTTGTCGTCATCCCCAGCCGAACGCGGAACCGGAATGGTCCTCCAGCGGCCGGCTTGCCGCCATCGTCCTTGCCGTCCCAGGAGAACTCCTGGGCCAGGCCCGCCTTGAGCGGCTCCGGCGGCGGGTTCTTCCCGCCGAGGACGCCGGCGGCCAGGTGGCGGGCCACCTTCCCGTCGGCCGCGAGCACCGCGACCTCGACGTCGGTCGGCGCGGAGACGGCGAAGGAGACTTCCGTAGCCTCGCCCTTCTTCACTGCGGCGGGCTTCTTGGCAAAGCCGGGCGCGGCGGACTTGCCCTGAGCCGAGTCGAAGGGCTCGCCGGCAACGGCCAGCAAGGAACAAAGGGAGAAGAGTGCGGCCAGCACCATGCGCATGATTGTTCTCCTACTGTCCACCGAAGCAGACGACCTGTCCGTCGGCCGTGGTCACGATCAGCCTGCCGCCGACGGCCGAGAGTCCGTCGATGGCCGGAGCGCTCTCGAGCGGCAGTTTCTGGACATCCTTGCCATCCGCGGCGGAAATGATGCGGAGCTCCGGCTTGTCCTCGTTGTCGCGGAACTCCGGGATGCCGGCGCAGTAGACGCGCTCGCCGGCCAGCAGCAGCGCCTGGGCGTCGAGGGCGAAGTCCTTGCGCTCCCAGTTGGCCGTCCCCTTGCAGGCCAGCCGGCAGCGGCCGGCCTCGCGGTCGCCCGGCTTGTAGCTCACCGTCACGCTGTAGGCCCGTGAGGAGGCCACCGTCCTGTCCTTGTCGAAGGCGATCAGGTCGCCGGAGAGGCGGCCGTCGGAGGGGACCTTGCGCTTGTCGCGGGCGGGCTCAAGCGAGCCGAGCATGTCCAGGATCGCGAGCGGTCCGGGATAGCCGCCGTCGTACTGGAAGCACGGCCCCTTGGCCGCCGCCTTGTCCGCGCTCGTCGCCAGGACGCCGCCCCAGCCGAGCAGCCGGGCGCCGTCGCTGAGGAGCAGGTCGGCGGTGCGGGCGTTGGCCATGGTGCCGCTCGAGTCGAAGTTCTGGCTGGTCTTCTTCTGGCCGCTGGCCAGGTCCACGGAGTAGAGGGTGATGCCCCCGTCCATGGTGCTGCCGCGGCCGGCCGCGAACCAGGCCGCCCCGTCGAAGACCAGCACGCCGCTCTTCACCGGCCAGGAGGACTCGAGCTGCCCGTAGGCGCACATGTACTGCTGCGCCGGCGCGGCCTGGAACTGCCATGCGAGCCGGCCGCTGGCTGCGTCGAGGCAGTAGACCCAGCCGGCGTTGTCGCCGAGCAGGCACAGGCCGTTGTGATAGGTCGGCGCCATGGAGAGGCGTCCCTCGGCGACGAAGGACCACTTCTCCTTGCCGCTGGCGAGGTCGAGCGCCACCAGGCGGTGCGCCTCCGGCTCGACCGCGAAGACCGTGCTCCCGGCGCCCGTGGCCTGTGGGAGGGCGCCCGTGCCCAGCTTGGCGCTCCAGAGCTTCCGCAACCCAGCCGGCAGCTCCGCGGCGGAGGCGTTGCCGCGAGCGCCGCTGCTCCGGTAGACGGGCCAGTCGGCCGCAGCTGCGCCCGGACCGGAGGCCGCCGCCGAGCTCGTGCCGGGAACCAACTGGGTCAGGGGTGGAGCCTTGGGCAGGGCGCTCCCCGGGGAGAGCGCCACCACGCCGCGCAGCGATACCCGGCAGTGGCAGTTGTGCGGGCCGTAGTAGATCATCCCGTAGGCCGGGATCTCGCCCACCTTGCAGGACCCGCGGATGCCGTGGTGCACTCCGGTGGCAAAGGTGGCGCGGTCGACGAATCCGGAGCGGCCGTAGACCAGGTACTTGGCCGTGCCCCGCGGCTGCCAGCAGCCGCCGCTCGAGGAGACCGGCTTGACCCCGCTGCGGATCTCCTTGCCGGTCTGCGCGTCGAGCACGAAGAGCGCCCCGCCCTCCCCTCCCATCCAGACCTGGTCGGTGAAGGGCAGGAAGGGCTGGCGCTCGCGCTTGCCGCTGTAGATCCAGCGCACCTTGCCGGTGCGCGCGTCGAGAGCGACGACGTTCTTGGCCAGCACGTAGACCGCGTCGGCCGAGCCGACCAGCGTCGGCCACTGCGCGCCGCCGGAGGGCTCGAGCGTCGGGGTCTTCCAGAGGTTCGCGCCGTCCTTGCAGCTGTAGGCCAGGACCTCGAAGTCCTTGGTCATCACGCAGACCGCCTCGTCGGTGGCGGCCAGGTGGTTGGTGCTGGGCACTTTGCCCACGACCTTGCCGCTCGCCTTGTCGATGATCAGGCTCTCGGTGATCAGGCGGTCGCGCACCGAGGCCTTGAGGTAGCCGATCGGCCCGTAGTCCCGGAAGACCGCCCCGGTGGTCGCGTCGCGGCCGATCAGGTTCTTGTCGTCCTTGTAGTAGACGCGCTCCCCGTCCGCGCAGAGCATGGTGCGATAGTTGGTGCCGGCCACCGCGTTTACCTTCTCACGCCAGAGGACGGTGCCGTTGAAGGCGTCGCGGGCCACCAGCGTGGCCTGTCGCTTGAATGGCGTCTGCCAGATGTACTCCGCGTGGAAGGTGCGGCCTCCGGCGACGATCTCGTTGCCGTAGATGGCGCTGCCGCCGTCCCAGAGTGGGCCGCCCACCCAGCGCACCTCGCGGCACGGGGCGACGGCCTTGTCGTTGTTGACCTCTTCGGTGTACTGGGCCCACTCGTCGTAGGCCGGGTCCATCTGCTTGACGATCCTGATCCATGCGCCGGGCCGGTCTAGCTTCTCGACCTTGGCCAGCGCGCACTTGCCGGCCTCGGCGGCCAGCGCCGCGGCGTCTCCGCCGGCGTCCGAGCCGACGATGGCCACGCCTCCGGGGCAGAGCACGCGCACCACCTCGGCCAGCGCCAGATCCTTGCTTTCGCCGCCACCCCAGCCGTTCACCACGGCGAGGTTGATCAGGTTGTCGAGGTACGGAAGGTGCGGCGTCCGGCGCCAGACCGCCGACGTCCGTTCGGCAACGTCGGTCTTCTCCAGCGCCCGGCGGAGCCTCTCGGCGGTCTCGCGGTCGGCTGACACGCCCTGGACCTGCAGACGGCTCGCCTTGGCCAGCGCCGCGACGAGCCGCCCGTCGGCATCGCCAAGGACCAGGCACAGCCCCTGGTCGCACCGAGCGGACTTGGCCGCCAGCGCGGCCAGCGCATCGGCGCCGGCGTCGGCCGCGCCGGCCTGGAGACACGCGGCGAGCAGGCAAGCGGTGATCATCGACCTTCCTCCCCACTCCTGATCCTGACCGGCAGCTGGATGCGCACCACCTCCATCTCCGGGTGGCTGCGGCGCTCGGCCAGCCGGGATATGGCCAGGTTCGCCATGGTCCGGGCGCTCCAGGTCACCGTGGCCGGAACCGCTCCCGCGAAGGCCGGCCGGAAATCGCGCTCGTACTGCTCCTCGACGCAGAGGCCGACCATTTCGAAGTCCCGGCCCGGGGCTAGGCCCAGCTCGCGCGCCGCCGCAGCCACGTTGACGGCCACGTCGCGCCAGAGCACCAGGAGCGCGCGCGGACGATCCGGGCGGGACAGGAGCTCGATGGTCCGGGGGCGCACCGTGGCATCGTTGGTCTCCACCCTGAGGTCGGCGGGCATCTCCAGCCCGGCCCGCAGCAGCGCGGCCGACGCGCCGGCGAGCCGCGCCAGGCTGTGGCCGGTGAAGGTGGTCGGCCCGATCCAGGCGATGCGCCGGTGCCCCCGGCTGACCAGGTGCTCGGCGGCGATCATGCCTGCCTGGTAGTCATCCTGGACAATAACATCGAGTCCGGGACAGTCCGCCTGCGCCGATATGCTGATCGCCGGCAGCCCGCTCTCCCGGATGCGCTCCGCCAGCGCCGGCGTGGCGCGGTCGAGCAGCGCCCCCCAGGCGCGCGCGCCAGAAAGCTGGCACAGAACCGCCCCCGGGTCCTGATCGGCCACGCCCGCGCCGAGCACCGTCCATCCCCGGGACTGGGCGGCTGCCTGGAAGGCGACGAGCAGTTCCTGGGAGAACGGCTCCCACCCCGCAGGCGAGCCCGGCTGACCGGAGACGAAGGCCACCGGACGGTGGCGCTCGTCCTCGACCGCGCCGTAGAGCACGCGGTACCCGCGCCGCGGCTCGGCGGCTATCAGGCCCTCGGCCACCAGGCCACGAAGCGCGCTGTGGACCGTGGTCAGCGCGGCGCCCTGTTCGCGGCTGAGCTGCCGCAGACCGGGAAGAAGCCCTCCGGGCGGAACCCGGCCGGCCAGAATCTCCCGGCGCAGCTGGTTCTTCACCTTGGTGGGCATCCGGCCGCTGTCCTTCGATGGCATTCTTGGCTCCTGATCCCATGCCCTACACTGTATGGCATCTGTTATGCATCTGATATTCTATACACTAGGATTCAAGTTTTGTTTGCTGAAAAACAGTTGCGGCTGGACTGCCTCAGCCGCCCAGCCGCAACCGGTTGATGTGCGTTGTCTTATGCCGCCTGGAGGGCGCCTTGCTTCACATTGGCCGCAGGCCGACTGCAGAGTTCACCGCACCGGGAAGCAGCCTGCGTGACACGCCCGGTCCCCCTGGCCATTGACCGCGGCAGCCTACTTTGCCACCCCGGTCCCCCCGGAACGCGCTGCCCCCTTGACCGTGTTGCCCTCGTCGCCGTCGCCGGAGTCCCAGACTCTGGCGCTCTCGTCGACTGAGACGCACTTGAACGCCCGCCCCGGCTCGGAGTAGCGGTCGTCGCGGAAGCCTTCGCCGCCGGGCACGGTATGGCAGCCGACGAACTCGACCTCGGCCTGGTTGGCCGGGTCGAAGGTCTTGGCCGTGCAGCTGCGGAGCCACGTCCCCGACGGCGCCGGCGGCCCGGCGTAGCGATCCTGCTTGTGGGCGTCGCGGATGTGCATGTCGTAGAAGCTGGCCGGGACGTTGACCACGCCTTTGCTGCTGAACGCCGCGAAGGTCGAGGCCGTAGAGTCGGCCGCCGAGGCACGCTCGGCCAGCTTCACGGTCCCGGCGCTGGTCCGGACCACCGAGGCGCCCGGCCCGACGGTGAGCGTCGAGGCCGGGTCGACGGCGAGGCCCACGAACCGGGCATTGGCCGCCGCCGAGGCATCAAGGTCGCCCTTCAGCATGAAGCCACCTTCGCCCGCAGTGCGGATCACCGGGCAGTGCGTCGCGTCGGTGGCCCAGCCCGCTCCGAACCTGACGTTCTCGGCGTGCCCGCCGGGCCAGTCATTGTGGCATTCGGCGACGACCAGGTTGACCGGCCGACCGCCATCGAGCGCCTCGAAGCTGTGGCCCGAGGCGCACTTGATCGTCCCGGCCTGGATCGTCCCCTGGCAGCCGCTCACCAACGCCAGCCCCGCGAGGCTCACGTGCCGCAGAGTCCCGGTGCCGCCGCCGGCGAAGGCAACGGCCTTGCCGCTGTCGTCCGCCGAGAACGTCCCGCGATCCTTCACTCGGAATATCAGGGCCTTGCCCGCGCCGCCGACAAGATCGCTGCGCACCGCGGCCTCCCAGGCCGAGAGCGTCGCGAAGTCGCCGTCCTTGGCGCGGATCGAGCAGACGAACGCGCCGCCCTCGCCGGCGGCCACCTTGATGGTCTGCGTCGCCTCGGCCAGAGCCCCGCGGTTGTCGCGCACCGTCAGCCGCACCTTGTAGGTCCCCGGCTCGGCGAAGACGTGCGCCAGGAGCGAGCCGCGGGCCAGCCGCCCGTCGCCGGCCTCCCAGAGGCACTGGGCGATCTGCCCGTCAGGGTCCTGCGACTTCCTCGCGCTCAGCGTCACGGCCAGCGGCGCCGGGCCCTCGACGGCGCTGGCATCGATTGCCGCGACCGGCGGGGCGTTGGGCGCCTTCGCGCCGGCTTCGGCGAGAATCTCCACGCCGCTGAGCATCGGTTCGCCGGCCGCCGCCTTGAACTCGACGTCGAGCGAGTCGGCGATGGCCACGCCCCTGAGCTCCTTGACCATTTGGCGTTTCCCGCCGCCGGCTTCCTTGGCGACGTCCAGGCCCTTGATCGCGGTTTCGCCCTGGACGTTCACATCGAAGACCCGCTCGCCGGGCTTCTTCCCCTCCATCTCCGCGAAGTAGAGGCGCACGGTGTGCGGGCGCTTCGTCGCCGCCTCGCCTCGCGGGGCGTCGAGGTACAGCGGCGTGGTCTGGGAAGCGAGCTCGCTGCCAGAGACGCCGACGTTGATGACCATCTGCTCCCGCCAGAGCCCGGCGGCGGCGAGCTTCTCCCAGGGGATGGCCACCTCCGCGGTGAACGCGCCGCCCGCGGCCGGCTTCGAGGCGAAGGTCCAGGCCGCGGCGTCGAGGCCCTTCGAGACCCGGTCCTTGCCACCGGCGGTCAGGACCACGTCCTCGCCCAGTCGCTCGCGGCTGTTCAGGGTCACGGTCATCTGCCGGCGGTTGTCCGGCCCCGAGGTGGGCGGCGGGCCGAACGAGGCCTCGACCCCGGCGGCGACATAGAGATTCTGGTCGTCGTAGCGGAGCATCGTGAAACAGCGCTCGTCGGGCTTGGGCTGTCCGGTCGCCTTGTCGCGGTCGATCACCGTCCTGTTGACGGCGAAGACCAGCCGCCGCGCGCCCTGCCAGCAGTCGTCGCCGAGGTCGCCGTCGACCTTCGGCGCGGACTTGGCGCGCCCGGCCACCGCCGGCTGGGCCAGGTGCACGGTCAGGCCGCTCATGCCGACGACCTGCGAGGCGGCGACCCAGGCGCGGTCGCGGGCGCCGTTCCTCTCCATCTGGGCGCTGTGGTGATAGACGCTCCGGGCCGGCCCGCGGTAGGTCACCGGCACGAGCGGCAGGGCCTCGGGCATGGACTCGTAGTTGTAGCTGCAGCGGCCGTAGCGCCCGGCGTAGGGGTGGTGGGTCCAGAGCACGCCGTCCTCGGCCAGCCGGTCGCCGGGCGCACCGAAGTTGACGCCGACGCGTCGCACCGGCAGCTCCTCGACCGGGACGACGCTGCGCTCGCGCTGGTAGGCCACCCAGTTCTCCTCGCCATCCACCGGCCCCAGCGAGGTGGCGGTGTGCTGCATGAACGGCGAGCAACCGCAGGTGCTGCCCGGCACCGGCGTGGCCATGACGATGAGCACCCCGTTCCACATGAAAGTCCGGCCCGGGCACCCCCCGGCCGGAAAGAACAGGCGGCCCCAGTAGCGCTCCGAGGCGTCGAAGAACGAGGCCATCTTGCCGTGGGTCATGCCCAGGTCGCCGTAGCGATTGAAGGTGGCCGAGCAGGAGCCGTCGTTCCCGCTCGAGGGGATGCCCGGGAACTTCTCCAGCGTCCCGTAGAGCGGATTGACCAAGGGCGTGAAGATCGAACGGGCGGTGGTCACCGTCGCGGACGTGGGGTAGCCCTTCTCGGCGCCGTACTTGGGCTCCGGGGGAACGCGGCCCGGCCCCTGAGCCTTGAGCGGCAGCCAGCTGTAGAGGTCCTGCCCCTTCCAGACGTTGTTGAGCGGCAGCCAGGCGGCGAGATCCCCCTGGCAGCCGAAGGCCACCACGCCCAGCGGCGGCGCGATCCGGAGCTGTTCGTCGGCCAGACCGGTGCGCCGGATCTGGGTGAAGGCGCCGGAGCGCTTGACCTCGGCCAGGGCCAGGCCCTTCCCGGCGGCCACCGCGCCGGCCAGCGCCGCGTGCTCGGCGTCCGAGGCCGGCAGCCAGATCTCCCCGCCGAAGGGCCGCGCCCAGGCAAAGACCCTCTCCACGGCGGCCGGCTTCTCGGCGAGACCGGTGGCGGCATAGTCCTCGCTCGTCACCAGCGCGCCGATGTAGGGGGAGAGCGCGAAGTCGAGCGGCCGGCCCTCGAGCACGGCCAGGCGCGAACCCGGCAGTCCCGCGGCCTCGGCCCGCTCGCGCAGCGCCTGGAGCTTCTTCCGGTCCGGATCCACCGCCACCACGCTCAGCGACGACTGGGCGGCGAGCTCCTCGGCCAGCCGGCCGTCCTTGAGGCCCAGCACCAGGGCCAGTCCCTGCTTCAGGTCCTCGCGGCTGAGCATGGCCTTGGCGGCGGCCCCGGCGCCGTTGGCGCCCGAAGCCAGGTTCCCGGCCGGCAGCGGGTGGACCACCGGCTGCGCGGCCTTGGCGCCTCCGAAACAGTAGAGCCCGCCCTCGGCGGTGGTCACGAAGAGCTTGCCGTCGCCGGCCAGGATGCTCGCCACCTTGCCGGTCACGCCCAGCGCCGCGGCGTCGGCGGCCGAAACGCTCCGCGTCGCGGTGGAGATGCCCACCGGATCGGCCAGGTTGCGGTCGGAGCGGCCGCCCTCGATGAACGTCCCGCGCCCGTCGACGTACCATCCCTGGGATCCGTTGCGGAAGAGGCCGGGGTACTTGAAGCCCACTCCCAGGTGCCCCTGGAACTCGCCGCTGGCGGAGTCGAGCACCCAGGGCCGGCAGGCGCCCTCCACCGTCCCGAAGATGCGCTTGCCGTCGTAGGACAGGGCCAGCGGCCCGAAGGCCCCGGTGTTCCACATGTCGGAGATGCGGCCGTCGTTGACCCAGACGACCTCGCCGCTGGCGGCGTCCAGGCAGTAGGCGTACACCCCCTGGGAGGGCAGGCACCCGGCCGCGAAGTAGACGCGACCGTTGGAGATGACCGGCGAGGCCCACACCGGCCAGACCGAGGAGAGCCGCCCGAAGCCCATGGCCATCCGCCCGTTGGGCGCGGCACGGACCTTCCAACGCTCCGAGCCGTCGGCGGCGTTGAGGCAGCGGACCCAGCCGTCGTCGGCTCCGAAGATCACCACGTCCTTGCCGTCGGCCAGGCGCGTCGCCGCCGGCGGGCGCCGGACCGCGCCGCCCGCCCAGAAGCGCCAGCGCACCGCGCCGGTCTCCGTGTCGCAGGCCATCAGGCAGTCGTTGGCGCCGACCGGAACGAAGAGCGTCTTGCCCAGCTGCACCGGCCGGCAGAAGTCGACGTCCGCGTAGACCCACGCGCCGCGGTTGGCGAAGGGCCGGAGCGCGGCGGGCAGCTCCCGGCGCCACTGGAGATGGAGCTCGGCGGGCAGGCTCATCGCCGTGCAGCCGCTCCTCCACTCGTCGGCGCGCCACTGCGGCCAGTCGCCCCCGCCCTCCTTCTTGACCAGCACCCAGATCGACTGCGAGGCGGTGGTCTGGGCCTTGCCGCCCTTGGTGAAGGTCATGTTCCAGGAGAAGGAGTCCGGCCCAGAGAAGCCCGCCTTGGGCTCGTAGTGGAAAGTCTTGCCCTCGAGTTTGACCGTCCCGTTGGCCGGCTGGGTGAACTTGATCTCCGAGGGATGTCCGGCGCCGCCGTGGTAGAGCGCCGGGATCGTCACCGGCTTGCCGCCGACCGAGCAGGCCGTGGGCTGGTCCTGCGGGGCCGGCGGCGCCTCGGCCACGGTGATCGTGCAGGTTGCCTCTTTGGACTCGGCCACCCCGTCGCCGAGCTTCCAGGTGAAGGAGTCCGCCCCGACGTAGCCTTCCTCCGAGGTGTAGGTGGCGACGCCCTGGGAGACGCCGGCGGGCTGGGGCCCGGGCATCTCCACGCGGCCGTGGGCGGGCCTGGTCACGAGCGTGAAGGTCATCGGCCCCTTGCGGTTCTTGGAGCTGCCCGCGATCAGCAGCTTCACGCCGGACGGCGTGAAGGACTTGACCGTCTCGGACGAGTCCTTGACCAGCGGAGCCTGGCCCGGGTCGGAGGCCTCGCCGGGGCGAGCCGAAGCCGACAGAAACGCGAGCGTGGTCAGCGCTGCCAGAGCAGTCATGGGCTTCATCGCGGTTTCTCCTCGGACTCGACCCTGCCGCCCGGAGCCGTCGACTCCTCGGCCGCAGGCGCCGCCGGAGCCTCGAAAACCATGGGCACGCCCACCCGGTGGCGCAGCCGGCCAGGGCGGTGGAACTGGGAGATGATGAGCTCCGCGGCGGTCGCGCCCATCTCCTCGCCGTGCGCGCGGATGGCCAGCGCCGGGCCGCCGTACTGCCCGCTGGTGACGCCGGCGGCCAGCAGCTTGCGGCCGTTGAGCGCGGCCAACTGCAGAATGGTCTCGGCCTGACCGATGCTGTGGCAGACCACCGCGTCGGGGGCGTCCTCCCGCGGCAGCGCCAGGAGCTCAGCGGCCAGGGCCTGGTCGCCGTGGAAGTAGGGGTTTTTGAAGTGCACCCACTTCTCGCTGACCGGCAGGTCGTTGCGGTGCATGGCCCCCCGGAAGGCGCTCAGCCGCAGGTAGCTGTCGGGGTCGATCTGCATCCGGCCCTGCCGGAAGGCGGCGACCTCCTCCTTGTTCATCTCCTCCGACGGCGCGGGGATCGCCGTGAAGCCGCCGACGAAGTGGATCCGCCGGCACCCCATGGCGGCCAGGTGGCTCACCGCCTCGCAGTAGGCGTTGAACGGGTCGACGTAGACCTGATCGGCCAGACGGGCGAAGCGCTCGCCGGTGTAGTCGGCGAAGACCGTCGGCAGCCTCAGCGCGGCGATCTTCCCCAGAAACTCGTCGACGATGATCCCCACGGTGACCAGGCCGTCGTACCCCCCGGCCTGGACCGCGTTCATCGGCGGATGGCGGATGCTGCTGTAGCGCGACTCGGCCAGGACCTCGACGGTGACGCTGCGGTCCGGAGCCTGCCAGACCGCCCTGGTCGGCTGGCGCAGTTCGGCGATGTCCCATCGCGGCTGGACCGCTCCGAGGCCGAAGGCGTCCAGGAAACCGCGGGTGATACATCCGTAGAAGGAGTCGAGCATCATGGCCGGCGCGGCCGACTCCTTCCAGAGGACGCCGAACTTCAGGCTCCGGCCCGGGAAGACCGCCGGTTGCGCCTGGTCGGTGACATAGGTGCCGCTGCCCCTCCGGCGGACGATGAGCCCCTCGCGCATGAGCTCGCCCATCGCACGCTCGATGGTCTTGAGGCCGGCCCCGAGCCGCCGGGCGAGCGCCTTGCCTGTCGGCATGCGCGTTCCGGGCGGGAAGGCGCCTTCGGTGATCTGCTGCCGGATGGCCTCGCGGAGCCGGGAGTACTTGTAGCCCCGGGAGCGTGGGGACTTGGGCGACCCGGCGGGGTTAGGAGAAGCAGGCGCGTTCATGAGATTAGCTACACCACAATAAGCGCCTTTGTTGTGTGAAAATAGCGCTCTTATTACATGTATCTACTTATAATGCTGCGCCGCAACTATTTAGGCGCTACCGACATTGTGGTCCTACCTGCTAGATGATCAGCACTTGCTTGATGAGACTGGCCGCGGTCTTCCACCTCCCCCCCCTCACTTCACCTCACAGCTCTCCTCCGCCGCGTAGACCAGCTTCGCCCTGAGCAAGCGCTGGTTGAGGCTGTCGCCGAAGTAGCCGTAGCGGTCGGTGACGCCAACGCCAACCAGCCACTGGAATCCCAGCTCCGGCTCGGCGAAGGGGCTCTTCATGTCCTTGGGGTCGTCCGCGCGGCGCGGGCGGAGGCGGTTCGTCTTCGGATCAACGACCGGGCTCTCCGGGCCCATGCAGTTATCGGTGCCGAAGCCGCCGAACCTGGTCAGCGCGTTGCCGGCGGTGTCGATGACCCGCACCTGGAAGGTCAGCGGGTCCGGGAAGAAGGTCCGGCCGAACTCGTCGACGTCGAAGGTCACGCTCTCGCAGTTGCAGGCGTAGAAGCCGGCGTGGCCAAAGCCGGGGTGGATCCACTCGGCGCCGATGACTTTGGTCTTGTGGACTCCGCCCCAGTACCAGTCGGCATTCATGGTCTTCAGGGCGGGGTCGAGCTTGGGCTGGCCGGTGTAGGGCTCGCCAGTGACGAAGCCGGCCCACTTGGGCGCGTTGCCGAACTCGACCGTGCCGCCCTTGGGGCTGAACTTGACGATGCTGCCGTACATGCTGGTGGTCACGCCCACCGGGCCCTCGCCCTTGCCGTCCTTGCCCAGTTTGGCCGAAAGACCGCGCTTCTCGAAATCCGCGGCCAGTTCCGGAGGCATGACCCAGCCCTCGGGCCGGATCGCCTCGGCGATGTAGATGTTCCCGGCGGCGTCGAACTTTGGGCCGGTCGCCGCGTCGGAGACCTTCCAGATTATCGGGCTGTCCAGGGCGGTGACCCACTTGCCGCTAGGAGCGTACTCGTGCATGGCCTTGCTCCGCCGCGCGCCGCCTGAGGTGGTCGGCGGGTGCAGGACGAAGATGTGACCGTCGCTCCAGCGCACGCCCAGCATGTGCGGCAGGCCGCTCATCGACACGGGCACGTAGCCCCGTCTGGGGATCTTCTCCTTGGGGAAGTTCTTGTCATGAAACCGAAAGTCGCCGAGGACCCAGTCGTCGTCGATGTGAGGCAGCACCTCCCATGGGACCGCCTTCCCGCTGCGATCCCACTGCCAGAACTGGTTGGTCCACACCAGCCCGTAGATGCGACCGTTGGGCGCGGGACAAGCCTGGACTCCGGCGCCGCCCCAGAGAGTGCTGGCCTCCACGTTGATGAACTCGGTTGCGCCGGTCTTCTCGATGAAGCGGCCGTAGTAGTTGCCGTTGCCACCGACCCGGAAGTAGACCTCCTTGCGCAGCCGGTCGACCTCCACATCGGCGCAGGGGATGTTGTCCTGCATGCCCCGCTCAAAGGGCAGGCCTCCGGCCGAGAAGTCCTTGACCGCGCCGTATTTCGCCCCGGTTCCCGGGTCCTCGATCCGCAGCGTCGGGTTCCACCCGCCGCCGACCCAGACTACCGCCGGGCTGGCGGAATCGTCCACCGCCAGGGCGAAGCTCCGGTCGTACTTCGGCACCACCGGCATGACCGCCTCGGGCTTGAGCCCCTTCCAGTCCCTGGGCTCGGAGCCGGCCGGCAGGCTGAAGCGCTTGAGGCTGCCGGCCTTCCCCTTGCCGGTTATCCCCAGGACGTAGAGCGCCCCGGCGCGCGCCGAGAAGCCGAGCCGGACGGGCTTGTCCGCGGCGATCTCGCCCAGGTACTTGCCGTCCCTCTCGTCGACGACCACCACCCGGTTGCTGGCCTCGTCGGCGATGAAGAGCCGCCCCTTGCCGTCGACGGCCAGCCCCGCCGGCGCGCCTCCGAGCGACTTCTCGTCGCTGCCGGGCTTGGCCGGATCGCCGAAGAGAAGGCGGCAGCCGGTCCGCTCCGGGCACTTGACCGCCCAGACCGCGGCCAGCGGCTTCTTGGACTTCTTGTCGCCGCCCTCCAGTCCCCCGACATACAGAACCTTGCCATCCGAGGAGACAGCCAGGCAGCCCTGCCGCGCCATGACGCCGCTGGCTCCGCCGATATCAAGGTTCACGCTGAACTTGTCGTCCTTGGGACAGGCCGCGGTCAGCGGGTAGCGGTTGATGCAGACCGGCGACGCGTCGCCGAGTTGAAAAAGGTCCTCCCCGTCGCGGCCGACGGCCACGGCGTTGGAGGTCTTGATGTCATAGAGCATCGCTTCTCCGGTCGCGAAGCCGGTCTGCTGGTAGCGCCGCGGATCCGGGCGATAGGTATCCGCGTGCCAACCGAAGTACTTGGCCGCCTCCGGCCCCGGAGGCACGCCCCAGGTGCTCTGGAATGTGCCGTCCCGCCCGAAGACCCTCCACCTCGACCCCGCCTCCTGCCACCTCATCCCGCCGAACGACACATAGAGGCTGCCGTCCGGTGCCGTCGCCAGTGTGGCGGCGTAACGCAGGTCGGGCAGCATGCTGAAGGCCACCTTGTCGTACTTCGCGCTCATGCCCAGGGCCACGCGGACCTTGAACGGCCCGCCCTCGGCGGGCTTGCCGTAGTCGGCCCGGCCGTCCCACTCCACCTCCTGCGCGAGGCCCGGCTTGAGCGGCGCCGGCGGCGGGTTAGCGCCGCCGAGGACGCCGGCGACGAGGTGCCGGACCACCTCGCCCTTGGCGTCCTCGATGTAGACTGCCACGTCGGTCGGCGCCGAGACGGCGAAGGCGATCTTCACCTTGTCGCCAGCTTTGGTGGCACTCGGCTTCGACGTGAACGCGACTTCGCCGCCACCGGCCACCATGGCCGCCGCCAGGGCCCACATCGCCAGCATCGTGATCGGAGTACGCATGGTCAGCCTCCTCACTTTACCGTCAGCCGGGTCTCGATGTGTATCCGCATGGGCGGCAGCTCCGGCCGCTCGCGGCGCTCGGCCAGGCGGGCCACGGCGGTCCGGGCCAGCGTGGCCATGCTCCACGTCACGGTGGGCGGGACGGCACCCTCCGGGAAGTCCGCCGCGTAGCCGCCGGCGTACTCCTCCGCAGAGCACCACCCGACCACCTCGACGTCCTTGCCGGGCACGAGACCGAGTTCCCGAACTGCCGCGACCGCCTCGACGGAGCGCCGCTGCCAGAGCGCCAGCACCGCCGTGGGGCGGTCGGGGCGCGCGAGCAAGCGGGCCACCGCGTCGCTGGGCGACCCCTCCGGCAGTTCCAGGATCATGTCCGGCTCGAAAGCCAGCCCGGCCTCGCGCAGTCCGTTGACCGCGCCGCCGAAGCGCAGCATGCCGTGGGCGCTCTCGGTGATCTGGCCGGCCCAGGCGATGCGCTTGTGCCCGCGGGAGGCGAGGTGCCGGGCCGCCTGGTACCCGCCCAGGAAGCCGTCCTGCAGCACCGCGTCGGCGCGGGCGTCCGGGTGCCAGGAATCGACCATCACCGCCGGCAGCCCGGCCCTGGCGGCCAGCTCCAACACCCGAGGATCATAGGATTCCACGATCAGCGCCCAGGCCCGCGACGCCCGACACTGCTCGATGAGTTGCTCCGCGGGCATGCCGCGCGCCCCGACGCCCAGCAGCGACCAGCTCTGCGTCGCGGCCGCAGCCTGCAGCGCCGCGAGCAGCGTCGCGTTGAACCCGCGCCATTCCTGGTCGGGGGCCTGTGAATACATCACGCAGGCGATCGGGCAGCCCTTGGTCGGATCGTTGACCATGGACAGCACCCGATATCCCCTGCCGACCTCCGCCGACACCAGGCCGTCACCGACCAGCTGCCGCATGGCCTGGTGCACCGTCTTGGGCGCGAGCTGCCACTTGCCGCTGAGCTGCCGGACGCTGGGAAGGAACTGCCCTGGCGGGATCCTGCCCTCAAGGATCTCCTTCTTCAGCTTGCCCGCCAGGTTGCTGGCCAGCGGTCCACCCAACATTCCGACAACAGTCATGCTATCGTCCTCCTTGGTGTACTCCTATCGTAATCCTTTACCCTTTAGACCACACTTTGTTTGAGACTTTTTTGGACAATCTACAGACTGCGGTGTATTATGTCGGCAGGAGGACAGTTACATGGCCGGCAGCAGCACAGTTAACGGCAAAGCAGTGGGCCGAAGCTCGGCGGAAGTCATCGCCAGCCTGCGCTCGGACATTGAATCCGGCAAGTACGGAGCGGGCAGCTTTCTGCCTTCGGTGCGCCAGCTGGCCGGTGATCTCCAGCTCGCTCCCGAGACCGCCCGACGCGCGCTCAAGGCGCTCGAGTCCGAGGGCCTGGTGGTGGCACGGCCCGGCAGCGGCTATCAGGTCCTCCCGCAGGCCAACGACCCGCACGCGGGCTGCCCGGTGGCTTTTCTCGACTGGCGCTCGAAGACCGCCGCGTCCTCCGGCGACTTCAATGAACAGCTTCTGTCTGAGCTCAAGGCCGCCGCCGGCGAGCGCGACTGGTCGCTGCTGGTGCTGAGCGTCGGCGGGCTCTCGCCGTGCGAGACGGTCGAGCGCCTGACCGCCTCGCGCGCCTTCGGGGCGCTGCTGTCCACCCCCGACCAAGGCCTGCTCGCGGCCGTCCGCGAGGCGCGGCTCCCGGCGGTGATGCTCGACGACTGGGAGGAGGACTCCGGCACGGACTCGGTGATGCAGGACGGCCACCAGGGCGGGGTGCTCGCCGCCCAACACCTGGTCTCGATCGGCTGCCGGCGGATCGCCTGGTTCGGGCCGACCGACGGCAACTCGCACACCCTCACCCGGCTCGGCGGCTTCACCGCCAGGCTGCTCACGCTGGGCCGGGAGCTGGCCAGCGACAGATGCTTCTCGTCGAACCCCGGAGAAGACAACGTCGCCCGGGCCCGGGAGATGCTCTCCGGCCCGAACCGGCCCGACGGGATCGCGGCGCTCTGGCAGGGCCACACCGTCGCCCTGAAGCGCGCCGCCGATGAGTTGGGACTGGTCGCAGGACGCGATTTCCAGATGGTCGGCTGGTGCCCGGAGGAGAGCTACGAGCGCCAGTACCTGCCGCTCTTCGCTGGCGGCCCGGTGCCCACCGCAGCCACCTGGAGCGTCCGGACCATGGCCGTGACCGCCCTGGCCAGGATGGCCGAGCGGCGCAGCAATCCCGAACTGCCGCCGCTGAGCGTCAAGGTGCCGGTGCGGCTCAGAATGGCTGTGGATTGAAGGTGGATGGCGAGATGAACCGCAGATTGACGAATGACGAATTCCGAATGTCGAAGTGGACTTCGACCTTCGGCCTTCGATGTTCGACATTCTGCGGTTCCGGCACTGCGCCCTCCACCCTCCACCTTCAACCCTCCACCCTTCCCGCACAGAGGCCCCCCATGCGCCTGATTCTGAGCTGCGCCGCGGCGTTGGTCCTGACGGCAACGGCGAGCCGGGCCGCCGAGCCTGCCGACGACCTCGCGGCAGTCGCGGCCAAGGCCTCCTCCACCGACCAGGGCCTGGGTCTGGTCCTGGGCGACGTCGACGGCAAGCTCACCGCCGCCCTGGCCCGCGCCACCCGGATGCACGTCCAGGCCCTGGCCGCCGATCAGAAACAGGCCGAGGCCGTCCGGCTGGCGCTCGAGGCTAGCGGCCCGGCGGGCCGGACCTCGGCGGTTTGGCGGCGGACCCGCCACCTGCCCTACCTCGACAACCTCATCAACGTGGTGGTGGCCGTCGGCCCCGAGGCCGCTGGCGCCAAGGCGGAGGCCCTCGCCGAAATCGCCAGGGTCCTCCGCCCGGGCGGCGTGGCCGTCGTGGGCAGCGACGCCGGCACCGACGGTGCGGCGCTCCTGGCCGAGGCCGGCAAGGTGAAGCTGGCCAAGGCGGAGACGCTCCCCCGGAACGGCGCCTGGATCAGGATAACCAAGCTGATGGACCCGGACTTCGGCGAATGGTCGTCGTACGCCGGCGGTCCGGAAATGGCCATGGTTTCGGGCGACAAGGCCCTAACCCCCGGCAAGGAGGTCCGGTGGTACAACGGGCCCTCTTGGTCCACCGGGTCCACCGGCAACATCGTCATCGCTGGCGGGCGGGCCTTCTACCGCGAGGCTCAGTACGTCGGACCGAACCTCAAGGAGCCCAGCCGGTTCGTCGGCCGCTGGACCCTGGTGGCCCGCGACGCCTTCAACGGGTGCGACCTGTGGCGCGAGAGCGTACCGCAGGGCCGTCCCCAGGTGCTCTGCGCCGACGACAAGTACGTCTACAACGGGGAGAACCGGGACCTGGTCCAGCGCGACGCGGCCACCGGCAAGCTGGTCCGCTCCTACCCCGACGTCATGCACGCCACCGTACTGGGCAACAGCCTGATCCTGGGTGGCAAGGTCGTGGACAGGGACAGCGGCAAGACGCTCTGGAGCCGGCCGGACTGCATCGCCCACCCGGCCGCCAGGGACGGCACCGCCTACCTGCTCACCGGTGCCGGCGCGGAGGCGGTGGCCCTGGCCGACGGCAAGAGCCAGTGGAAGACGCCCCTGGAGGCCCTCAAGGACTGCAAGGGCGGCCAGCTGATGGCCAAGGGCGGCAACGTCTACCTGGTCCAGGGCATCGGCGAGGGCTTCCGCTTCCTCGATGATCCGGCCAAGAAGCGCCATCTGCGGGTGACCGCGCTCGACCGTGCCAACGGTCAGCTGCTCTGGTCGCAGATGTGGGACCAGCCCGGCCACTCGGTGCTGACCTTCGACGACGCGGTGTGGATCTCCAAGCGGGTCGGCAACTTCAACGAACACGTTCTGCTCGACGCCAGGACCGGCAAGCAGGCCAAGGTGGTGCGCGGCACCGTCCAGATGGGCTCGCACTGCTGGGGCCCGCGGGCCACGGAACGGTTCGCGTTCTTCGACATCCACATCCTGATGGACCGGAAGTCGGGGGAGTCCTTCAGCCGCTCCGGGGTCCGCTCCACCTGCGGCACGGGGCAGTTCCCGGCGTACGGCCTGGAGTACAACACCCAGCACCCCTGCAACTGCGACGTGTCCCTGCGCGGCTGCGCGGCGCTCTCGGGCGGCAGCGCCATGCCCAAGGGCGAGGTCGCGCCGGCCCTGGTCCGTGGGCCGGGAGCCCCCGGCGGGGCGCCGGCGGCTGCCGGGGACTGGCCGGTCCACCGCGCCGATCCGGCGCGCTCCAACGCGTACTCCGGAGAGCTGCCGGGGCAGCTGAAGAAGCTGTGGGCGGTCAAGGTGGGCAGCGGGGCCGTCCCGCAGGCCACCGGCGCCGGGAACCTCGTGTTCGCAGCCGACTCCGAGGGCCATCGCGTGGTGGCGCTGGCCGCCGACACCGGCAAGCAGGCCTGGTCCTTCACCACCGAGGGCCGCGTCTCCATCGCCCCCACCTACCACAAGGGCACCTGCCTCTTCGGCGACGGCGCCGGCTGGGTCTACTGCGTTGGGGCCGCGGACGGCCGGCTGATCTGGCAGCTCCAGGCCGCTCCGGAGCAGCGCTACATGAGCGCCACGAACCAGCTCGAGTCGTCGTGGCCGGTTAAGAGCGGAGTCCTGGTGCTCGAGGACCAGGCCTTCTTCATCGCCGGACGCATCAGCACCATGGAGGGCGGGCTCAGCCTCTTCGGCGTGGACGCGGCCACCGGCCAGGAGCGCTGGAAGCGCAAGTTCACCGACACCCGGCCGACCGACCTCCTGGTCAGCGACGGCAAGCTCCTCTACTTCACGGCGCTCCGGATATCCCCGGCCGACGGGCGGGACAACAAGACCGCCCCGGCGAGCACGACGCCGCTCCTACAGTTCGGCTGGAACACCAACGCCGGCATCTCCATCCTCGACCTCTTCGCCGCGGCGGCCGATCCGCTCCAGTCGCGGGACATGAAGTCGCTGCTCTCCGACAACCGGGCCAAGGGCCTGATGATCGCCTTCACGCCAAAGCAGAGCGTGGCCTGGTGGGTGGCCAACGGAGAGCTGGCCAAGAACTTCGGGCCTCCGGACCGCCGCTCCTGCCTGGTCTCCGTAGGCTCCTCTGCGTGGACCAACAAGGACACCGGCCAGCAGATCACTGGGCTGGTGCTGGCCGGATCCCGGGTCTACGCCGCCGGCGTCCCCGAGGTCCGCGACGGCCAGGGCGCACCGGCGCTCTGGGTCTTCGCCGCTGCGGACGGCAAGGAACTGCAGAAGATCCAGCTCGAGAGCGTCCTGAGCATCGACGGGCTGTCGGCGGTCGGCGGCAAGCTGATCCTGACCACCGCCGACGGCCAGGTGATCTGCTTCGGCGCACAGTGAACCGATGAGGGTAAGACCATGAAGACTTTGCGCATGATTGCTTCGCTCCTTCTCGGGATCAGCCTGGCTGCGATCGCCGGTGAGCCCGCGGCGCCGGCCGCGCCGCCCGCGTTCACCAAGAAGCCGACCGCCACGAAGGCCGGCGACAAGGTGACCGTCGAGTTCGCCGTCGACCGCGAGACCGACGTGGCCGTCTTCATTGAGGACGGCGCCGGGAAGGTCGTGCGCCACCTGGTGGCCGGCGTCCTCGGCAAGAACCCACCGCCGCCGCTCAAGCCCGGTCTGGCCCAGTCGGTGGAGTGGGACGGCAAGGCCGACTACGGCAGGCCGGCGCCGGGAGTCCCCTTGAAAGTCCGCGTCGCCCTGGCCCTCGGCGCCCGGTACGACAAGGCCGTGCTGAGCGATCCGCAGAGCCTGGGAGGCATCTCCGGCCTGGTCGCCGCCCCCGACGGCACGGTCTATGTGATGCACGGCACCGGCACGGCCCTGGGCGGCGGCGGCGCCACCGTCAAGGCCTTCGACCGAGAGGGCAGCTACCTGCGCACGGTCATGCCCTTCCCGGCGAACCTCACCGCCGAGCAGGCCAAGGCCTTCGCCACCATCGAGGTCAACGGCCGGCCCTGCCCGCTGGTCCAGAAGCTCAACGGCAACAACGGCGAGGGCTCGCCCCCCTGCGCCCCGATCGGCGCCGCCAGCGCCCGCAAGGCGCAGATGGGCGTGACCCCGGACGGCGTGATCCTGATGCTGCTGCCCTCCGGCCACCTCGGCGCGGTCGAGGGCCGGTCGGGGCTGGCCGCCTGGGGGTCCTTCAAGGGTGCCGCGCTGCCCAACGGGCCGCGCACCTTCCCGTGCGTCGCGGCCTCGCCCGACGGCAAGAGCGCCTACATTGCCGGGCTCGGCAAGCCGGTCGTGCACCGCGTGAAGCTCCCCGAGCGCACCCCGGCCGAGGTCTTCTTCGGAGAGGCCGCCAAGGCCGGAGGCGACGACGCGCACCTGGGCGCCGCGGGTCCCGCGGGGCTGGCCGTCGACGGCAAGGGCAACCTGCTCATCAGCGACCCGGCCAACAGGCGCATCCTGGTGGTCGCCGAGGCCGACGGCAAGCCGGCGGGCTCCATGCCCGTCGAGGGCCCCGGGACCCTGGCCGTCGACCGCGAGTCGGGCGCGGTCTACGTCCTCGCCTCCGGCAAGGGCGCGCCGGCGCTGGTCAAGTTCTCAGGCTGGAAGGAGCCGAAGGAGCTCTCCCGGGTGGCCATCACCAACCCCTGGGGCAACGGCACCTGCGTGATGACCGCGGACTTCTCGAAGAAACCGGCGGTCATCTGGGTCGGCACCGACGGCGGCCGGCTCTACCGCATCGAGGACTCCGGCGACAAGTTCGGTGCACCCAAGGACGTCAACAGCGGCTCCCTGGGCAACGCCGCCTTCAACGACATCACCGTGGACCGCTTCCGCCCGGACCGGGAAATCTACGCGCGCGCGAGCGAGGGCGGCAACTGGTACTTCCGCTTCAACGAGGAATCCGGCAAGGCCGAGAAGCTCACGCTCCGGGCCGGCGGTGCGGCCCACTCCGGGCTGAACGTCATGCCCGCGCCCGACGGCAACATCTACAGCCTGCGCTGGCCCTACTCCTTCTACAAGCACGACCGCACCGGCAAGCAGCTTGACTGGGAGGAGCCGCGCCGCGCCGACGTGACCATCCCGGAGAGCGGCGGGAAGAAGTTCGTCTGGCCGCCGAACAACAGCTACGTGCCGGTGAGCATGACCGACCAGCCGCACACCCTCGGCGTGCGCGGCTCGGACGGCCACATCTTCACCATGGAGCCGGCCGCCCCCGGCGACCGCCCGCCCAAGATGGTCCGCGAGTACCTGCCCACCGGGAAGCTGGTCTCGGAGACCCCGCTGGTCTGGAAGGTCTCCGACGCCGCGCTGGGGCCGCGCTTCGACGCCGCCGGCAACGTCTACGTCGCCGACGTGGTCCGGCCGGCCGGCTGGGTCTATCCCCCGGAGTTCGACCAGGCCTTCCCGGCGAAGGTCGAACTGAACAAGACACGCCCGACCGGCGCCCAGGACGCCGTGGCCAACGGCTACGGCAGCATCGTCAAGTTCAGCCCCAAGGGTGGCATCATCGACGTCAAGGGCTGGAAGAACCCCTTCCCCGGCGAGTTCAAGGCCGACCCGGCCTTCAAGGAAACGGCGGTGGTCTGGTACGAGGCCCGGCAGCTCCGCGGGCCGGAAAAGGTCGTCGGCGCCGAGTGGGTCCATCCGGGCATCAGCCAGGTCTTCCTGGCGCGCTGCAACTGCGAGAGCACCAGCTTCGACGTCGACGAGTTCGGCCGGGTCTTCTTCCCGGACACCTTCCTCTACCAGGTGCGGGTAATCGACACCGCCGGCAACGCCCTGACCACCATCGGCGGCTACGGCAACGCAGACAGCTGCGGGCCAGAGTCGAAGGACAAGGCCCTGGCCGTCCCGGAGATCGCCCTCGGCTGGCTGGTGGGAGTCGGCGTCACCGACCGGTACGCTTACATGGGCGACAGCATGAACCGGCGGCTGCTGCGGGCCAAGCTGGTCTACGCGGCGGAGGAAAGCTGCGAAGTGAAGTGAGAGGGATCTGGCCGATCCGACCTGTCTGACAGATCGGACGCGTCCGAGACGTCTGACAAAGGAGCCCTGCCCAATGAGAAACACCCTGATCCAACTCGCCTGCATGGCGCTCTGCGCGACCATCGCCTCCGCCGCTGAGCCATCGGCGCCTCCAACCTTCACCAAGAAGCCGACTGCTGCTCGGGCCGGCGACAAGGTGACGGTCGAGTTCGCCGTTGACCGCGAGACCGACGTGGCTGTCTTCATCGAGGACGGCGCCGGGAAGGTGGTCCGCCACCTGGTGGCCGGCGTGCTCGGGAAGAACCCGCCGCCGCCGCTGAAGCCCGGCCTGGCCCAGTCGGTGGAGTGGGACGGCAAGGCCGACTACGGCAGGCCGGCGACCGGCGGAGGCTTCAAGGTCCGCGTCGCGCTCGGGCTGGGAGCGAAGTACGACAAGATCATCGCCAGCGAACCGCAGAACTTCGGCGGGATCCGGAGCCTCGCGGTCGGGCCGGACGGGGTCCTCTACGTCGACGCATCCTTCGGCGGCGCGGTGGCCAACTGGGGCGGCGAGCGCATCCTCGCCCTGGGGCGCGACGGCAACTACCTGCGCACTGTGGCGCCGTTCGCCTCGAACCTCCAGAAGGACGAGGTCGCTGGCGTCGGCGTCTTCGATCTCGACGGGCGGCCGGTCCCGCTGGTCAAGGCGGTGATCCCCCGGAGCTTCTATGGCTCCGAGGCCTTCCGCAAGGGCGGCATGGCGGTGGCGGCTGGCGGCGTCATCCTTCGACCGGTCGGCGGCTATCAGGCCCGTGGTCCACTCACGTTGTCCGCCCTGACCCTCAAGGGCACGGCGGCCTGGGGCGGATCGGATCTCGGGCCGGCGATCCTGGCGCTCTCGCGGGCCTTTTACGAGCGGGCCTTCGTGTGCCCCGCGGCGGACGGCAAGAGCGCTTACGTGACCGGCACCGGCCAGATCCGCCCCGGCCAGAAGCCCGACCGACTCCGCCACGCGTGCGTTTGGAAGACGGAGCTGCCTCCCAAGGGACCCATGACGGCCTTCTTCGGCAAGCCCGAGGAGGCCGGCAAGGACGACGACCACCTCGGCGATGGGCCGCGCGGCATGGCCCTCGATGGCAAGGGCAATCTCCTGATCGCCGACCACGCCAATAATCGGATTGTGGTCGTGGGCGAGAAGGACGCCAAGGTGGTCGGCCAATTCCCGGTCGACAAGCCCGACCACGTGGCCGTCGACCAAGCCACAGGCACGGTCTACGTCTCGCGCCTGTCCGCCGGCGATGGGTCCGTGGAGGTCATCAAGTTCAGCGGTTGGAAGGACGCCAAGGACGTAGCCAAGCTCCCGCTGAAGGGCGAGGGCGATTCGCGGAACCCCTGGGTGATGGCCCTGGACTCCGGGGCGAAGCCTCCGATCGTATGGATGGGCGGAGACTACGGCAGCCTGATGCGCATCGAGGACCAGGGCGCGAAGCTCGAGGCCCGGAAGATCAACACCGGCGCGCTCGGCTCGGCCTCCTTCGAGGACATCTCCGTCGACCGCTTCCGCCCGGACCGCGAGGTCTACGCGCGCATCGGCGCCGGCCGCTGGCTGCGCTTCAACGAGGAAACCGGCAAGAGCGAGCAGGTCGGCACCGGCACGGCCATCAACCAGGGCGTGTGCATCCTGCCCGGGCCGGACGGCAACCTCTACGGCCTGGCCTACCCCCAGGACTTCTTCCGCTGGACCCGCGACGGCAAGCCGCTGGCCTGGCCGGCCGGCAACGTCGGCTACCCCGAGGGGAAGAAGGGCCCGGCCCACGGCATCTACGTGCCGGTGAGCATGGTCTTCATGACCCACACCCTGGGAATCCGCCCGAGCGACGGGCGCATCTTCGTCTTCGAGCCCGGCCACCCCGGCGACCGGCCGCCTAAGATGCTCCGCGAGTACACGGTCGAGGGCAAGCGGGTCAGCGATACGCCGATCATCTGGAAGGTCTCGGACGCGGCCGTGGGCCCCAAGTTCGACCAGCAGGGGAACATCTACATCGCCGAGCAGATCAAACCGCTCGACCAGCCCTGCCCGCCGGAGTTCGCCGGCGTCGTCGGGAAGGTCGAGCCGGGCAAGAGCTACTTTGCAGACGACCCGGTCAAGGACTCGGTCTGCACCATCTACGGCAGCATCGTCAAGTTCGGCCCCAGGGGCGGGATGATCCACTACGGCGGGGAGAACCCCTACAAGGGCGAGCCCAAGCTCGACCCGGGACTGAAGACCGCCGACATGGGTTTCTACACCGGCTTCCGGTTCAACCCGGTCAAGGTCACCGGCGCCGAGTGGGTGAAGATGGGCATCAGCCACCTGGACCTGCACTACTGCAACTGCGAGAACACCCGCTTCGATGTCGACGAGTTCGGCCGGGTCTGGTACCCGGACCTGGGCCGCTTCCGGGTGTGCGTCCTCGACACCAACGGCAACGACCTGGCCAGCTTCGGGGGCTACGGCAATGCCGACAGCTGCGGCCCGGAGAGCAAGGACAAGGCCATGGCCGTCCCGGAGATCGCCTTCAGCTGGCTGGTCGGAGTCGGCGTCACCGACCGCTACGCCTACATGGGCGACAGCATGAACCGCCGGCTGCTCCGGGCGAAGATAGTCTACGCGGCGGAGGAGACGGTGGTGGTGCCGTAAACGGTGGTGGAAGGTGGAGGGTGGGACGGGCGGCGGAAGACGGCGCGCAGTTTCCCGTGCCTTCCACCCTCCACCCTCCACCATCCACCTCCTGCCGCCAGGGAGTGAGAGCATGAGAGTGCAGAGGGAAGCGAGGACCGCATGACCAGGAACGCCACCATCGCCGTCGTCCAGCCGCTGCGCCGGCGGCCGGGCGAGCCGCCCATGACCGTGGACGAGAACCTCGCCCAGGCCGTCGACCTGCTCGGGCGGGTTCCGGAGGGCACCGACGCGGTCTGCTTCCCGGAGTTCTTCGCGACGGCCTCGACCGACGGCGAAAAGACCCTGCCGCTGGCAGAGATTGCCTCGCACACCCCGCGCTTCCTGGAAGTCCTCGGGAAGCTGGGGGCCAAGCGGCGCAATAACTTGGTGTTATGCCTGCCGCACGAGGACCGCAACGTGACCTTCCTGCTCGACCGCCGCGGCCACGAGGCGGGGCGCTACGTCAAATGCCACCTGCCGCCGAGCGAGGCCGCGCGCGGAGTGGTCGCCGGCGATGCTCTGCCGGTCGTCAAGCTGGATTTCGCCAAGGTCGGCGTGCTGGTCTGCTACGACATCTACTTCCCCGAGCCGGCCCGGGTCATGGCCCTGGCCGGGGCCGAGGTGCTCTTCCACCCGACGCGGGTCATGAACGCGCCGTCCGAGAAGGCCTTCGAGGCGCTCTGCCTGGCCCGCGCCGTCGAGAACGTCTGCTGGTTCGCGGCCAGCTCCTTCTGCCCTCCCCCGCCCTTCGAGTACGGCACCTGGCAGGCGCGCTCCTTCGTGGCCGACCCCAACGGCATGATCCTGGCCGAAGTCGGCCGCGAGCCGGGCGTGGCCATCGCCTCCGTCGACCTCGGCCTCCGCACCCGGCGCCTGGAGGGCTACCTCTGGGAGGAGTTCCGCCGCGCGCGCCGTCCCGAACTCTACCGCACCCTGACCAGCAAGTGAGGAGATCGCCCATGTCCATCGTCCGCATACTGTCCGCCGCCGTACTCCTGGCAGGCCTGACACTGGCCCCCGGCCTGCGGGCCGGAGAGGCCCAGCCCGACGCCAAGGCGGTCCTGGCCGACTCCGGCGTCAGCAGGGGCCTGTGTCTGGCGGTCGGCTGCGACCCGGCCTTCGCGAAGTCGCTGGCCGCCGAGAGCCGACTTTTCGTGCAGTTGCTGGCACCCGACGAGAAGACCGCGCTCGAGTGGCTCCGGGCGCTCGACGCCGGGCCGGAGAGGGCCAGCACGTCCGCCCTCTGCGGTGGGACCAATCCCCTCCCCTATGCCCGCGACACCGTCAACCTGCTCGTGGTCCGGGGCGGCGCCGGCGGCCCGTCTGCCGCGGAGGTGGCCCGCGTCCTGACGCCCGGCGGCACCGCGGTGCTCCCCGGGGCGCCGGCGGGCTTCGCCGCTGAGGCGGAGAAGCTGGGTTTGGCCAAGGGCAGTTCGGCCTCGGGCGCGCTCGTGGTGCGCAAAGCGCAGCTCCCCGCCACTGAGGACTGGGGAAACCTGGCCGGCGGACCGGAGCTGGGCAACTCGCTGCCCGGCTCGACCATGACTCCGACCATGACGCTGCGCTGGCGGACCGGCCCGCGCTGGGCGGCCCGCGACTACCACTTCGACGGCCTGGCCTGCGGCGCCGGCGTCTTCGTGGTCCGCCAGATCGCAGTGGTCCCCGGCTCGGTCGACCAGTTCCAGCGGGTGCTCATCGCCCGCGACGCCTACAACGGCCGCGAGCTCTGGCGCCACGCCGACGAGCCCACGCGGCGGCCGATGTACGGCTTCGGCACCTTCACCTCGCTGCTGGCCATCGGCGAAGGACGCATCTGCGTCGAGCGCGACGGCAAGCTGGTCTGCCTCGAGGCGGCCACCGGAAAACTGCTCTACTCCCCCGAGGTCAGCAAGAACGTCCGCACCGTGACCATCTACCGCAAGTTCCTGGTCTTCGGCGGCGAAGGGAATATCGCGGTCCATTCCCTGGATGACGGCAAGCGCCTTTGGGCGAAGACCGGCACCGGCAAGATGGTCGGCGCAATCAAGGGCGACGCCATCTTCGTGCCCTCCGGCGCGAAGGTCATCGCCTGCCGGCTCGACACCGGCGCCGAGCTCTGGACCCACGACACTTCCAAGGACGAGCACCCCGAGGTCGAGTTCCGCGGCGGCGTCTACTGCACGGCGGCCGGCGTCCACTACGCCAAGGGCAACAAGGCAAAAACCTTCGTCTTCGGCCTCGACCAGAAGACCGGCAAGCCGCTCTGGTGCTCCGAGGCCGAGAACCCCCATACGGTCTACCCGGATGTGAAGGACATCCAGGAGCGCATGGACATGGTCGCCTACGACGACGAGATCTGGTACAAGTTCAAGATGGGCGCGCCCCGCCCCAAGACCGGCTACATCGCGACCATGACCTGCTTCGACGCCGCCACCGGCAAGGCCAAGCGCAAGAACTTCACCATGGATAACGAGTCCACCCACTGCTGGTGGACCAAGGGCGCCGGCGAGTACATGCTCTACTCGCGGAACATGTTCTTCGGCCGCCGGGACGCCCAGGTCACGGTCAACGGCCTGATCCGCTCGGTCTGCGGCGTGGGGCACATTCCCGCCGAGCGGCAGATGTTCAATCTGGCTCACAACTGCCGCTGCGGGACACTGGTCCGCGGCGTGGTGGCCATGGGTGCTCCCGAGCGGGAGTACGACTTCGAGAAGTACGTTGCCCCCGCACCGTTGGCCATGGGCGGGACTTCCGGCGGGGGGACCGACTCGCCCGGCGACTGGCCCACTTTCCGGGGCACGCCGCAGCGTTCGAGCGGCATCGGGGCCGACATCGGCTCCGAGCTCAAGAAGAAATGGGAGACGCCGGTCGGCGGCGCGGGCCTCACCCAGGCGACCGCGGCCTACGGCATGGTCTTCCTGGCCGACGGCGAGGGCCAACGGGTCGTGGCTCTCGACGCCGAGAACGGTGCGATCAAGTGGTCCTTCCCGGCCGGCGGCCGCGTGGACTACCCGCCGACGCTTCACCGGGGCATGTGCCTCGTCGGGACCTCGGCCGGCTGGGTCTGGGGGCTTGATGCCAAGACCGGCACGCCGGTCTGGAAGCTCCGGGCCGCGCCGGACGACTGCCTGATCGGCAGCCAGGACCGGTTCGAGTCGCGCTGGCCGGTGGTCGGCGGCGTGCTGGTCCTCAACGGCGTCGGCTACGCCAGCGCCGGCCGCGCCGGGACCCTGGACGGCGGCGTGCAGCTCGTGGCCTTCGACCCGCTGACCGGCAAGCCCGCCTGGAACAAGGCCTTCCGGGAGGTCGTCAGCGCCGACCTGCTGGTGGCGACGGCCTCCGGCAGCACGTTCCTGATGAACGCCAAGCAGGTGGACCTGGCGGCCAGGACACTCTCAAGCCGCTATGCCGAGCCGCCGGGCAGCCTGAACATCGTGCTCTACTCCATCGGCGGGCTCGGCTCCTACACGGCGCTCGACGACTACTTCTCGAGCCAGGAGCGCCACAACGTCTGCCAGCGCCGGGAGTTGCTCGGCGACGGCAAGGCCGTCGGCACCAACGCAGCCTTCACCGACAAGCTCAGCGTGGCCACCGTGCTCGTGCCCAGGAAGGACCCCAAGGACGTGCTCGCTCCCGAACACAAGCTGGTGGCCTTCGAGGCCAAGAAGAAGGTCAAGTGGGAGGCCCCCGCAGCCGGCATGCGCGTGGACGGCCTGGTGATGGGGCAGGAGAGGCTCTATTGGGTCGGCGGGTCGCCCAGCGACGACCCCAATGGAGAATCGACCTTGCAGGTCTGGTCGGCGGCCGACGGCAAGAGCCTCAAGTCGCTGCCGCTGGCCGAGCGGGCCATCCCCGAGGGACTATCCATCGCCGGCGGCCGGGCGCTGGTCGTGACCCGGAGCGGGAAGGTGATCTGCTACCAGGGAGACCGTTGAACGAAGCGGTGCGGGGCTGAGGGCAGTTCTCAGGCTTCAGGTCTGAGGGGCCGGGCCTCAGGTGTCAGGATTGCCCCCTGACACCTGACACCCAGAACCTTGTGAGGTCTACCCCGCGGCGTAGTCCAGGGTCTGCTGGTTGGCCCCGGACGCCGCGGCTGCCTGGGTGCGCTTGATCAGCTCCAGCGCCACCCGGTCCTCGACGAACTCCTCGCCGCACGACTGACAGACGTTGGCGGGCACACCGCGGAAGATTATGCTCCCGGGGCCGTTCTCGAGGACGATGGTGGTCGTGGACAGCCGGGTCTCGCCCCGGCCGCAGGCTGCGCAGGTCATCCTTGGCCCTCCGGTTACTGGAGCGCGCTCTCGGCCGGCGCCTTGGGCTTCGCGGACGAGGTGCGGGCCGCTTCCTGTTTCTCGATCTCGGCCAGGCAGCGGACCGCCTCGCGGGCCAGGCGCTTCTCGATGTCCCGATGGGACATGCCCCCGATGGCCGCCACCTGGCGCCAGAGGATCACGGCGTCACCGGTGCGCTTCTGGGTGGAGCGGACCAGGGCGAGCAGGTACAGGCTCTCCACGTGCCGAGGATGGACCGCCAGCCCGGAGTTCAGGCTGGCCGCGGCGGCGTCGAGCTTGCCCATGCGGTACTGGGCCTGGGCCTGGTTGTAGTACAGCGCCACCTCGCGGGGCAGGACCTTCAGGCCATCGGCGGCGGCGCGCGCGGCCTTGTCCAGGTATCCGGCCCCCAGCGCCCGATTGCGGTCGTAGAGCCCCAGGTAGGTGGCGGTCAGGTCCACGTAGGCCGGCACCTTTTCGTAGTCCAGGCGGATGGCCTCCTCGAAGTACTTGGCGGCCTCCTCGAGCTCGCCGCGGTCCATGTAGATCACGCCGGTCTGATAGGCCAGGAGGGCCTGGGACGCATGGCGCACGCGCTCGCGGCCGGGCTCCACGGGAAGCGGCTGCTGCGCAGTGCCGGTGCCGGTCCCGGTCCCGGTGCCGGTCGCAGGCCCGGACTTCACCTCGACCGGAGGATGCTTCACGGCCAGCGGCTTGGCCGAAGCGACCGTCGTGACGTTGCCCGCGGCGTCGCGCACGCTGATCCGGAAGAGCAGGGCCTCGGTGTCGGCCCCGTCGACCTTCCAATCGAAGCGGCCCTCGCGCCCGGCCTTCTCGGGCTCGGCCAGCTTGAGCCATGTGGCGCCGCCGTTGCGGGAGATCTCGATCAGCACCGGGCGGCCGCCGGCCTCCGGGAGGAAGCCCTCGCGCACCTTCCAGCCCAGCTCGACGGTGTCTCCCGGCTGGAGGGGCTTGCCGTCGCCGGCCGGCACGGCCAGCTCCACCTTCGGGGCGGTGCGATCGAGGACCACCTGCCACTGGATGTCGCGCAGGTCTTCGGTCTTCCGTTCCAGGTTGCCGGCTCGGTCGCGGGCCACCGTGCGCAGGCTGTAGATGCCCTCGGCCGGCGCGACGAAGTCGATCGAAGCCGACAGGCTCCGCACCTCGCCGACGCCGCGCCGCTCGGTCTTGAGCTCCATCAGACCGTAGCCCTTCCAGCGTCCGTTCGGGGCCGCGTCGGGGTCGAAGACCTGGAGCAGCAGCTCGGAGATGTCCGCGCCGTTCTTGCCAAGGTCCGAAATCTCCAGGTGGAAGGGATTCTCCTTCTGGAAGATGAGCCGGGTGCCGGCGTCGATCTGCCTGACCAGTTCGGGCGGCGCGTATCCGGCGGGGATGACCCTCGGAACGTCCGGATCCTGCGGCCCCTCGGCGGCTGACGCCACGCCGCCCGCGATCAGTGCCGCCAGACCAACGCCAGCCACGAGAAGATGTCTTCCGGTGCGCACGCGCATGCCTCCCGCCGGGGGGATCAGAGCCACCGCCCGGCATCAGTGATTATCGGCTATCGGGCAGCGCATCCGTATATATTCTCCGGGGATGCGCGGGGCTGAAGCGCGACGCCGGCGGCTCGGACGTTGAAGAACCTGCCCGCCCGGCGAGAATCGGCGCAGCGGCGCCAGCGCGCCGCGGGCACACTCGACCGGAGGACCCGCGCATGTCCGCCACGAAGCCGCTCCCACCAGCCTCAAGCCGGGCCGACGCAGGCCGGCTCCGGAAGGGTGCGCGCCCATGAGCGGCGCTCGGAGCGCGTCGGCCGGGCGGTTTGGCGGCGGCTGCCTGATGGCCGTCTTCGGACTGCCCTTCCTGGCCGCCGGGCTCTTCGTGCTGGGGCACTTCGGGCAAATCTACATGGACTGCCGCCGGGCCGCCTCCTGGGAACGGGTGCCGGTCCGGATCGAATCCGCCGAACTGGAGTCCCACCGCGGGTCGAAGGGCGGGATGAGCTACCTGGTCAAGGCCAACTACAGCTTCGAGCGCGACGGGGGCCGCTGCACCGGAACGCGCGTCGCGGCGGACACCGGGGCCTCGAGCGACGTCCGCCACCTCGAGCGCTACGAGCTGCTCAAGGCCCACATGGAGCGCCGAGAGCCCTTCCCGGCCTGGGTCAACCCGGCCAACCCCGGAGACTGCATGCTCTTCCGGGAGATAGCGCCTATGTCGTGGGCCCTGCTGCCGTTCGGGCTGGTCTTCGCGGGCGCCGGGGTTGGAGTCAGCGCCGCCGGGGTCTGGCGGGTACAGGCCTGGCTGCGGCGCCGGAGGAGGCTGGCCGCCAATCCCGGCCGCCCCTGGCGGGCCGACCCGCGCTGGGCCGCCGGCTTCGTCTTCGACTCCCACGCCGGCCGGAAGGCGGGCTTCGCCTGGCTGACCGCCCTGCTGGCCTCGGCCTTCACCGGCACGGTCGCCGTGGCGATCTTCGCCGCGGAGGCGCCGTGGTTCGCGCGGCTCTTCGCCGGCGCCTTCGTCCTGGGCGCCGTGTTCATGGCCGGCCTGGCGGTCTACTGGACGGCCCGACTCGCCAAGTACGGCTCCCCGCGGCTGGCCATGGCCGAGCTGCCGGCCGTCCCCGGCCGGGCGCTCACGGCCATCGTGCTCTGCCGCCGGCACGTGGATGTGGAGGGGGCTTTCAGGCTCACCCTGCGGTGCAGGAAGACCACCGGCAGCGGCAAGCACCGGCACACGGAGACGCTCCTGGACTCGACCGTGGAGGTCTCCGGCGACCACGACCTGGGCAGGGAGCGCGGCGGGACGGCCATCCCCGTGGAGGTGCCCATCCCGGCGGGGCTGCCGCCGACCACCGAGCCGGGAGAGAACCCGTCGGTCGCGTGGACGCTGGCCGTCGCGGCCGCCACCCCGGGCGTGGACTTCGCGGCGGAGTTTGACCTGCCGGTGTTCGGCGTGGAGAATGCCGACCTGATCGAGAGGCGCCCGCCAGGGCAAGGAGACCAGTCCCGGTGAACACTTCGCCATTCGACGGCAGGCAGCTCGCACTGATCGGCGCCGGCAACATGGCCGAAGCCCTGCTCCGCGGGGCGCTGGCCGCTCGGCTCTGCACGCCGCGGCAGGTCACCGCCGCCGACCCGTCGGCCGCGCGCCGGGAGGTGTTCGCCGGGCTGGGCGCCCGGGTCACCGCCGACAACCGCGAGGCGGCCGCCGCGGCCGACGTCCTGATCCTGGCGGTCAAGCCCCAGCAGCTCGGGGCGGCCCTGGCCGGGATCGGGGACCTGGCCGCCGGCAAGCTGGCCATCTCCATCGTGGCCGGGGCGCCCTCGGCCAGGATCGCCGCCGCGCTGCCCGGCTCGCGCGTGGTCCGGACCATGCCCAACACGCCGCTCCTGGTCGGCATGGGCGCCACCGGCATCGCCGCCGGAGCGGGGGCCACGCCCGCCGACATGGATCTGGCCCGCGCGCTCTTCGAGGCCAGCGGGCTGGTCGTCGGGCTCCACGAGTCGGAGCTCGACGCCGTCACCGCCGTCTCCGGCTCGGGACCGGCCTACCTCTTCTACCTGGCCGAGGCCATGATCGAGGCCGGCCGCGCCGAGGGACTGCCCGAGTCGAGCGCCCGCCGGCTGACGGCCGCCACGCTCCGGGGCGCGGCCGAGCTGCTCTCGCGCGGCGAGGCCCCGCCCGAGGAACTCCGCCGCCGGGTGACGAGCCCGGGCGGGACCACCGCCGCGGCCGTCGAAGTGCTTGACTCCGCGGGCGTTGGGACAAGAATGGTGGAGGCCGTGCGCCGGGCGGCGGCGCGCAGCCGGGAGCTGGGGCGCGGTTAGAACCGCGAATGGTGAATGATGAATGGTGAATGCAGAATGACCAGGCACGAGGCGGCATGTCCTGCCCCGTCATTCACCATTCATGATTCTGCATTCTGCATTTCCAGGTAGTCGATGCCCAGCATCTACGTCTCCTCCGGAATCGAAGAGGGCGCCTGCTACGGCTTCCCGCCGGGGGACCAGGTCTTCATCGTCGGCCGCGCCCCCAACTGCCACATCGTCCTGACCGACCCCCTGATCAGCCGCCAGCACTGCCGCATCGAGCGCATCGGCGAGGCCTACAAGGTGGTCGACCTTGGCAGCCACAACGGCGTCTATCTCAACGAGGAGAAGCTGGCCAAGGACACGGAGCGTCCGCTCAAGTTCGGGGACTCCATCCGGCTGGGCGAGACCGAGCTGGTGCTCCAGGAGGGCGCCCCCGACGACGAGGGTGAACTGGCCGGGCGACGCCTGGGCGCCTACCAGCTGGTCAAACGCATCGGCTCGGGCGGCATGGGCGAAGTCTACCGGGCGGTGCAGATCGCCCTCGGCCGGCCGGTGGCCATCAAGATCCTGTCGCCGGAGCTGACCGAGGACGCCAGCTTCGTGCAGCGCTTCATGACCGAGGCGCGGGCCGCCGGCAAGCTCAACCACCCCAACGTCGCCCAGGTGCATGAGGTCGGCGAGGCCGACGGCATCTACTACTACTCGATGGAGTACCTGGCCGGCGGCTCGGTCCAGGACCAGATCCGCGGCGGGCGCAAGCTGGCCGTGGACAAGGCCGTCAAGATCGTCCTGGGCGCGGCCAAGGCGCTGGAGTACGCCGAGAAGCAGGGCGTGATCCACTGCGACATCAAACCCGACAACCTCATGCTCACCGAGGACGGCGAGGTCCGCCTGGCCGACCTGGGCATCGCCCGGACGGTGGCCTCGCGCGGCGCCAAGGTCAAGCAGGAGGGCGGCGTGCTGGGCTCGCCGCACTACATGGCGCCCGAGCAGGCCCGCGGCGAGCCCATCGACCGCCGGGTGGACATCTACGCGCTGGGCGCGACCTTCTACCGGCTGGTCGCCGGGCGCACCCCCTTCACCGGCAAGAACGCCCGCGAGATCATGGAGAAGCAGGTCTACGAGGAGCCGCCCGCCCTGCGCTCCATCGACGCGTCCATCCCGGCCGAGGTGGCCCGGGTCATCGGCAAGATGATGAAGAAGAAGGCCGACCGGCGTTACCAGACGGCCCGCGAACTGGTCATCGAACTGACCAAACTGCAGGAGAACCTGGTGCCGGTGAAGCCCGGGACCGGCCAGCACGCCGCCGCGGCGGGCATGTCCTCGCGGCGCAAGTTCGTGGTGCGCAGGCGCCGGAGCACGGGCATCTTCATGCTGGCGCTGCTCGTGCTGCTCAGCGCGGCGGCCTGGCTGTTCTACGTCAAGGTCATCCGCGGCAAGGACGGCGGCGACAACGACCCGCCGGCGCTGATGCGCAAGGCCGAGGACGCCGCCGCCCGGGGCGACCTCCAGGCCGCCCACGACCTATTCACCCGCGTGATGGGCCTGACCGAGAAGGGCTCGCTGCTCCACGACGAGGCCGCCGCCCGCGACGCCGAGGTCTGGAAGGAGCGGGCCGTCAGCCGCAGCGACCAGCCCGACGAGAAGGAGTGGCTCCGGATCGAGCGGCTCGCCGCGGGGGCCCAGCCGTCCGGCGAGATCGCCGCCGCCTACGAACGGTTCGCGGCCGACTACCCGTCGTCGCCGCGCGCCGAGCAGGCCCGGCTGGCCGCCCAGCGGCATCGGTCCCGGGCGACGGAGACCGCCGACGCCGCGCTCAAGGCCCTGGAGACCCGGCAGGAGGAACTGGTCAAGGCCGGGCGGTTCGCCGAACTGCAGCGCCAGTGGGACAAGCTGGCCGCGGACCTCGCCTCCACCCCGGCCGGGACCCGCGCCGCCGAGTTCGCCAAGGAGGCCAGGGCCCTGCCCGGCAGGGAGCTAGCCGCCGCCCGGGCCGCCGCCGACGCCAAGCTGGCCGCGGGCGAGCTCGACGCCGTGGTGCCGGCCTTCGACCGCCTGCTCAAGGCCGAGGCCCCCGGCTCCTTCGCCGCGGAGGTGTCCCGGGCGGTCGAGGACTACAAGGGCCGGGTCGCCGTGGCGCAGGAGGAACGCCGCAAGGCCGAGGAGCGCCAGCGCCGCTCCGCGGCCTGCAAGCTGATCGCCGACGAGGCCGAGAAGCTGGCCCGCGACTACCAGTACATCTCCGCCCGGGTGAAGTTCTCCGAGGCGGCCATGGCCTACGGCCGCGACGGGCTCTCCACCGAGGCCGATGCGGTCCGCCGGCTGGGCGGAGACTACCAGAAGGAGTACGCGCTGCTCAACAAGCTCATCGACCACGCCGACGCCGGCCGGCTGTCCATGGCCCGCGTCAAGCTGGCCGACGGGCTCCAGGCCGAGGTCGTCTCGCTGGACCCGGAGAAGCTGACCTACACGCGCGGGATGAACCGGAACGCCTCCGTGCCGTGGCGCGAGGTGCCGGTGGCGACCATCATCGGCCTGATGCGGCGGATGACGCTCTCCGCCGAAGACCGCCTGACCATGGCCAGCTTCGCTCTGCGCCGCGGGCTCTTCGCCGAGGCCAAGGACGAACTGGAGAAGCTGCTCAACACCGATCCGGCGCTAAAGGCCTCCATAGCGCCGCTCCTGGAGGCCGCGGAGAAGGGCCTCAAGGGAGCCGCCCCTGCCCCGGCGCCCGCTCCCGGCAAGGCGGAGGAGCCGGTCAAGCCCCCGGAGAAGAAGGACTGAGGCCTTGGCCGTCGAGGTCCGGAGCCACCGCCTGGGCGCCACCGTGCGCGTGGCCGCCCGGCCCGGCGCCGGCCGCAGCGCGATCCTCGGCGAGCATGGCGGGGCGCTCAAGGTGGCGCTGGCCGCTCCCCCGGAGAAGGGCAAGGCCAACAAGGAGCTCGTCCGGCATCTGGCCAAGGCCCTGGGGTTGCCGCGGCCGGACGTGGAACTCCTGAGCGGCGAAACCTCCCGCGACAAGGTCGTCCTGATACGGAACATCGAGGTCGCGGCCCTGGCGGCAAGGATAGGCGCCTTGCTGGCCGCGACGGGCGGGAGTGGCTGAGGATTCGGCCGCCGGAGGTGCGGGACCGGCGAAGACTCCGCAGTGCCCTGCCCCCCGCCGTTCTGCCTGGAATGCCGCCCGGGACCCGGATAGAATCCGCTCAGGAGGATCGGCCCATGCCCACGCCGTATGAGATCGTCGAACGCGCCGCCGAAGCGGCCGACCGGATCGTGAAGAAGAAGCCGCGCGTCGGCATCATCCTGGGCACGGGGTTGGGGGCGCTCGGCGGCGAGATCAGGAAGAGCGGCCAGGTCTCCTACCGGGACATCCCCGGCTTCCCGCAGTCCACGGTGGCCAGCCACGCCGGGCAGTTCCTGGCCGGCGACCTGGCCGGCGTCCCGGTGGTAGCCATGGACGGGCGCTTCCACCTCTACGAGGGCTACTCGCCGCAGGAGATCACCCTGCCGGTGCGGGTCATGCGCCGGCTGGGCGCGGAGGTCCTGGTGGTCTCCAACGCCTGCGGCGGCATGAACCCGCTGCACGAGCGCGGCGACATCGTGATCATCGAGGACCACATCAACCTGATGGGCGTCAACCCGTTGGTCGGGCCCAACGACGAGCGCCTGGGCCCGCGCTTCCCGGACATGAGCGCGCCCTACGACCGCCGGCTGCTCGCGGCCGCCGAGGCCGCCGCGCTGGCCGCCGGAATCCGCGCGCACCGCGGCGTGTATGTCGGGGTGCTGGGGCCCAATCTCGAAACCCGCGCCGAGTACCGCATGCTCCGGGCCATGGGCGCCGACTGCGTGGGCATGAGCACCGTGCCCGAGGTCATCGTCGCGGTCCACGCCGGCATGCGCGTCCTGGGCCTGTCGGTGATCACCGACCGCTGCCTGCCCGACGCGCTCGAGCCCGCGGAGATCGGGGACATCATCGCCGTGGCCAACGGGGCCGAGCCCAAGCTCTCGACCATCGTCAAGGCCGTGCTCGGAGGCATGAAGAGGAAATGACCCGTCCGGCCGGGCCCGCCCGCCTTCTGGCCGCCCTGGCCTGCGCCGCCAGCGCGGCCCTGGCCCCGGTCCGGCCCGGCGCGCTCGGCGGCGAGGAGTCGCCGCCCCAGGCCGCGGCAGCGGCCGAGCCGATGGCCCCGGCCCCCGCACCCGCGCCGCAACCGGCGGCCGCGGCGGAGCCGCCCGCCGTGACAACTCCGGCCGAAGCCCGGGCCGAACCACCTCCGCCGCCGGCACAGCTCGAAGCCGTTCGCGCGCTGCAGAAGCTGCGCGGGAAGGATTACATCGAGGCCCGCCGCGCACTCCTGGGCACCGCCACCGGCGAGCAGCTCCGGGCCACCCGCGGAGCGGCCGGTGCCGACGCGGCCCTGGGCCGCCTCTGCGACGCGCTGCTCTGGCGCCAGGCCGAGGCCAGGACCGCCGAGCTCCTCGACAAGCATGGGGCCGCTCCGCTCGTATCCGGATCGGCCGGCGCCGCGGAGCCCGCCGGAGACGCCCTCTGGGGCAGCCACAACGCCACCCGCGCGATGATCTCCTGTTTCGGCCAGGAGGCCCTGCCGGCCCTGGCCGAGCGCCTGCTGTACGAGGGACACCCGGCCGGCTGCCGCATACAGCTTGTCGACCTGCTCGCCGAGCTCCGCGACCTCCGCGCCCCCGGCGTCCTCTTGGAGCTGGCCTCGCGCCCCGAAGAGGAGCCGCGCTTGCGGGCCGCCGCGGTCTGGCGGCTGGAGAAGTGCCTGAGCGGCGTGCCGGCCATGACCATGCCCCACGCCGCCGGCAAGGACCCGTCCGGCCTTGGGCCGCGGGTCGTCCCGGAGCTGGCCGACCTGGCCAAGCCGATGAAGCTCGCGTCCATGGAGGTCCGGGGGGACGAGCGCGCGATGCTGGAGGCCGGGCTGGCCGGGCTGCTGACCGCGGACAAGGACCCCCGGATCCGGTCGCTGGCCGCCAGGGCGCTGCGCCACGGCGGGGCCGCGGCGGTCCCGGCGCTCTCCGGGGCGGCCTCTTCCGACCAGTCGCCGTGGGTCCGGGCCTGGTGCGCCGACACCCTGCGCCGGCTCGGGCTGCCCGAGGCCCGGAAGGCGCTGGCCGCCGCGCGCGCGGCGGAACAGAACGCCGATGTCCTGGCGGTCATGGACGGCCACGCCGAGCCGGTCCTGCCGGAGCAGGGCGTGCCGGGCAAGTCGATCCTCAGGGGCAGGTGAACTCAGCGCGTACCTCCGGACTGCTCCGGTCTACTTCTCCAACAGCTTGCACAGTTGCCTGAAGATGTCGCCCATGGTCTGGGAGGCGTCCACCGGCCGGAGCCGGTCGCGATAGAAGCGCAGCAGCTCGCGGGTCTTCGAATTGTACTCGTCGAGCCTGGTGAGCACGTGCCGGGGCTGGTCGTCATCGCGCTGGAAGAGCTTGCCGCCGCAGACGTCGCAGACGCCCGCCTTGGCCGGCGGCCTGGCCGGGCCGTAGGCCGCGCCGCAGTCGCAGTAGCTGCGCTTGGTCAGGCGGTCGATCAGCACCTCCTGGGGCGCGTTTATGTAGAAGACGCAGTCCGGCTTCATGGTGGCCGCCAGGCTCTCCGCCTGGGCCAGGGTCCGGGGGAAACCGTCGAGCACGCAGCCGGATTCGCCCAGAGCTCCCAGGTACTGCTGGACCAGGGCGTTGACCTCCTCGTCCGGGACCAGCCGGCCGGCCTTGGTGTACTCCTGGGCCCGACGCCCGAACTCGGTGCCTCCGCGCACGGCCTTGAGGATGATGTCACCGGGCGAGATGTGGCGCAGCCCGTAGCGGGCGGCCAGCAGCTTGGCCTGGGTGCCCTTGCCGGCGCCGGGCGGCCCGATCAGGACGATCCGCAGGCGCCCGGCCCGGGCCCGGACTTCGGCCGAGGGCTCCGGGACGGAGCCCAGGATCTGCCGGAAGGCCTCCGAAGGCGAGAGCGACTGGACACGGCCGGGCTTCGGGGCCGGAACGGCGCCAGCCGCAACCATCACCATGGTGTTGGCGCCAACGGCCGGCGTGAAGGCCCGGTCGATCTCCTCCAGCGCGGCGAAGGGCGAGTCGTCCTGGGCCGGGGCCGGGGCAGGGGTCGACGCCGGAACCGCCGGCTGGGCATCCGGGGACGGCTTCGGCGCAGCCCCCCCGGTGCGCGGCGCCGACCGCACCCAGTCCAGGTAGTCGCGGTTGCCGCCGTCGACCGGCAGGGCGACGACCTCGGGAACCTCGTAGGGATGCACTTCCTTGACCTGCGCGACCACCGCATCCACCTGCGCCGCGTCGCACTTGATGATCAGCAGGGACTCCTCGGCGCTCTCCAGCCGGCCCTCCCACCAGTAGCGGCTGGTTATCGAGGGCAGGATGTTAACGCAGGCGCATACCCGCTGGGTGAGGAGGTGGCCGGCGATCTCGCTGGCCCGTTCGGGCGGACAGGTCACCAGAACTACCCTGACCATGGTTCAGTTAAGGCCTCCTGACGTGCGGGCAGTATAGTCCGGTCCGAGGCGGTGTCAAGAAAGGACGATGGCTGTCCCGGTTTCTGGCAGCTTCACACCATCTCCGCCATCTCTCCCGTCCCCATACCCGAGCCCCTCCCGCGCAGCCCGGCCTGGAGCGGGGACGAGAACAGGGACAAGCACAGACGCGCCACCCCACTAGCCCTGCCAGCTTCGGATCGCAACGCCCCAGCCCATTGGGTCTTGCGGCGAAGATTGGCCGACTTTCCCTATTGACTCCACCAGGCCATGGCGATACATTATATGCGGGTGTGCGGGGGTGACCCTGTGGGGGGTTGCCCGGATTAGGCCGGCGGCGGGCGCAGTTGACTCAAGCCGCAGCCGGCGGGCCAATAGAGGAGTAAAGGAGGAGGTGAGCTGCATGACTAAGAGGAGAGGCTTCACCCTGATCGAGCTGATGGTGGTCATTGCTATCATAGGCATTCTTGTAGGCCTGTTGCTGCCGGCAGTTCAGAAGGTCAGGGAAGGCGCCAGGCGCACTGCGTGCCAGAGCAACCTGCGTCAGATCGGCATCGCCATGCACCTGTACGCTGAAGACTACGACGGCAGGTTCCCCTGCTGGACGACCACCGGGTACGGCGTGGGCAACGTGCTGCCCGACGCTTCCGTTCAGGCCCTGTGGCTGCTCTACAACGGGAAGTACACCGACAACGTCAAGATCTTCAGCTGCGCGTCCAAGGCGTCGCAATACGCCAACATCCGAAACGTCACGGACGTTGGCAGCATCGCCAGCCTGGACCCCGCGGACACGAGCTACTCGTACGACCCCAGACACACCAGCTCTCACGCAGGTCCGACCATCGTGGCCGGCGACAAGAGGGACAGCGGCTCGGTCGGCACCAACCACGGTGGCGAAGTCGCCAACTTCCTGGCCATCGACGGCAGCGTGACCAAGATGCAGAAAGCCAGGACCGGAACCGCCCTGGCCTACAGCAACACGGAAGACACGGACATCTGGGCGGTCGGTAATGCCGCCATGGTCCACGATTCCTGCCTGGTCAACACGGAATAGTCAGCCCATTCGATCCGCACACCCCCGGGGCGGCCCATCTGGGCCGCCCCGCGTTTTCGGAGGAGATCGATCCGGCTTGGACCGCACAGCAGCCAAAGGCATGGAAGACAGGCCGGCATTCTGGCCGGCTCTGCTGCTGATCCCGGCGCTGGCTCTAACCGCGCTGGCCTACGCACCGTGGCTGGGGCTGTCCATGGTGCGCACCACCTACGTCCGCGAGCTCCTGCTGGCGGTGCTGGCCGCCCCGGCGCTGGCCGCCGGACTGGCGGCTCTCGGCCCGCGGCGCGGGGCGCTGGCCCTGGCGCTCTCCGGGGGCCCGGCCCGGCTCTTCCTGCTGGCCGTCTGGGGCCAGGCCGCACTGGCCTGGGCCTCGACCGCCTGGGCGCGGGACCCGTCGCCCGCCGCCGCCCGGGCGATGGAACTCACCGCCCTGGCCGCCTGGGGGACAGGCTGGCTGCTGGCCGCCTCTTCGTCGGACACCGCGCGCCGCCGCCTGCTGGCCGGCCATCTCTGCGTCGGCGCCCTGATCGCCGCCGTAGGCCTCGCCGCGCACCTCGCGGCCCGGTTCGGCGGCGGCTCGCCCCCTTCGCGGCTCGGCGACCCCATCGGCAACCCCAACACCGTGGCTGTGCTGATGTTCTTCCCCCTGGCCGGAGCGGCGGCGCTGCTGATGCGGGGAGGAAGGTGGAAGGTTGAGGGTGGAGGGTGCGGAACACCACAGCCCGGGGCCTCCACCTTCCACCTTCCACCGTCCACCGCCGCCGCCGTTCTCGTCGCCCTCCTGTCCCTGGTCGTCTTCGTCCTGACCGGGAGCCGCACCGGGATGGTCGGCCTGGCCGCCGCCGCGCTCTTCCTGACCGCGGTCCACGTCCGACCGAAGTGGCGGATGATCGGCGCCGCGGCCCTGGCCCTGGCCGCCGCCGCCAGCCTGCTGTGGCTGACGGCGGACCAGGCGCGGATGACCAACCTGTGGGAGGCCGTCAGGCTGGGCAGCATCGGGCCGCGCTACTTCGGCACCATCGCCGGTTGGGGCATCTTCTCGGAGCACCCGGTGCTCGGGGCCGGCGCCGACAGCTTCCTGGCCGAAGCCCCGGCGCACCTGCCGCCTGAGCACTACCTGGGCAGCTACGGGGACGACTACTTCAACCTGGCCCACAACGAGTACGCCCAGACTGCGGCCGAGGGCGGCCTGGTCGGCCTGGCTCTGCTGCTGGCTCTGCTGGCCTCGGTCACCTGGGGCGGACTCAGGGGGGCAAGGACCGGGTTGGAGGTGGGGGGTGGGAGGCGGGAGGCGGGCGGCGGCTCTTGCCCACCCAACCTCCACCCCGACTCCGCCGCCCTCTCCCTCGGCCTGGCCGCGGCTGCGGCCGGAGTGGCGGTCAGTTCGCTGGGCGACCCGTCCCTGCGGCTCTGGGACTTCACCGCCTTCTTCTGGGCGGCCGCCGGGCTGGCCGTTGCCGGGCCGTCAGCACCCCAGGCCGCCACCGGAACCGAGCCGCCGTCCGCAGGCGGAGCCGTCGAGCGCGGCCTCGGGAAATCCCAGGCGCTCCTGCTGGCCGCCGGCCTGGGGGCCGCCGTGATGGTCACCGCCCTGGTGGCCATGCCCGAGGCCCGCCGCGAGGAGGGCATGCGCAGGGCCCAGGACGCCGAGGCCAGGGGCGACTTCGACGCCGCCTCGCTCGACTACGCCCGGGTGGTCCACGGGCCGGGCCCCGCCGTGCGCCGACTGCAGGCGCGCGCCGCCCTGGTCAAAGCCGCCGAGTTCGCCGCCCGCAGGGCGTCCACCCCGGAAGCCGCCAGGGAGTTCCGACGCGTGTCCCTGGCCGAGGCCGAGTCGCTGTGCGCCACCATGCCCGAGTGCCCCATCAATCTCCGCAGACTGGCCGCCGCCCGCCTCAGCAGCGGCGACCGCGCCGGGGCGCTAGGGGCCCTGGTCATGGCCGCCCGACGCGACCCCTTCGACCGCGACTTCCGCATGCGCTTCCTCCGGGTGCTGGCCGCCGAACCGGAGGCCACCCGCCGCGCGCTGGCCGCCTCGGTCGGCGACGCCCTGCGCCTGCCCGATGGGGACCGGGCCATGCTGCTCTCGATGGCCTCCGCGGCCGGGCGCGACTGGCCGGGGGCCGTCGCCGCGGTCAACGGCCTCGCCCCGGAGACGGTCGCCATCCTCCCCCTGGAGTTCTGGCGGGGGCTGTGCCTGGCCGAGGCCGGCAGGTTCGCCGAGGCACTGGCCACCATGGACCGGCACCTGGCCATCGAGCCGCTGCACGCCAACGGCTGGTTCTGGCGGGCCCGGGTCCTGCGGGCGGCCGGCGGTCCGGGGAACGCCGAAGGGGCCATGGCCTCGCTGCGGCGCTGCGTCGGCCTCGACGCCGAGGACGACGAAGCCCGGCTGGAGCTGGCGGGCATGCTGCTGGACGCCGGCCGGCCGGCCGAGGCCGTCGAACTCCTCCGGCCCAGGCTGGCGGCCTCGCCCAAGGCCGTCGACTGCGCCATCGTGACCGCCAGGGCGCTCCGGCAGCTCGGCCGTCAGGCCGAGGCCGAGGCCCTGCTCAAGGACATGCTGCGCCGGACCGGCGACGGGCGCGTCCGGGCGGCTTTGGAGCAGACCCCCAGTTCAGGACGATGAAGGCGGAATCGGCATAGCGACGCGAGCCGGTCCGGACAACCGACCGCTGCGCCCCGCTCGACGCACTCGCAGCTACGCGTCCCGCCCGGCCGCCGCGGCCAGCAACCCGGCCAGCCGCCGGACGTTCCTCTCGAGCGAGAAGCGCTCCCGCAGCAGCTCGCCGGCACCGGAGGCCAGCCGCGCGGCCAGCGGAGGGTCCCCTGCGATCCTGCCAATGGCCGCGGCCAGCGCTGGCGGGTCGGCCGGGGGAACGAGCAGCCCCGAACGGCCGTCCTCCACGGCCTCGCCCAGACCGCCGGCATCGGCGGCCACGGCGGGCAGTCCGCAGGCCATGGCCTCGAGCAGGGAGTTCGGCACGCCGTCGCGGTCGCCGTCCGGCGCGACCACCGACGGGGCGCAGACCGCGTCGGCCCGGGCGCACGCAGCAGAGAGCTCCACAGCGCCCACTTCCCCGGAGAAGGTCACGCGTTCGGTCAGCCCGCGTGCGGCGGCCAGCGCCTCCAGGGCGCCGCGCTCGGGGCCGTCGCCGGCCAGCTCCACCTCGAACCCGCCGCGCGCCAGCGCCGCGGCTTCGATCAGGTACGCGAAGCCCTTCTTGGGGACCAGGCGGCCGATGGCCAGGACCCGGAACGGGCAACCGGGGCGGGCTTGCGGCTTTGGGCTTTCGGCTTTTGGAACGGCAGGCGGCTGCTTCTCCGCAAGCCGCAAGCCGAGTGCCGGATGCCGGTCGTTCCCCTCCGGCAGCGGCACCCCGTGATAGCACAGCTCCACCTTGGCGGCGGAGGGGCCGTAGGTCCGCTGCAGGAACTCCATCGCCGCGCGGCTGCAGGCGGTGACCAGCCGGGCCTCCTCGAGCTGGGCGGCGACCAGCGCGCGGTTGACGAAGACGTCCCAGGCGTGGACGCTCAGCGCGAAGGGCACGCCGGCCAGACGCGAAGCCATCCAGCCGACCGCTCCGGGCAGGGAGGCAAAGTGCGCCCAGAGAAGCTCGGCCCCCGCCCGCCGGACCTCCCGGGCCAGCGCGGGGGCCAGGGCCATCCTGGGCAGCAGCCGGGCCAGCCGCACCGGGTCCCGGAGCTCGCCGGAGACGGCCGCGGGCAACAGCCGGAGCATCCTGCCCGGGCTGGCCGCCGCAGCGCCGGCCCCGCCCGCCAGTCCCCGGGCCGAAAGGGCGCCCGGCAGCCAGGAGACGCGCCCGGCCAGGCCGGCGAAGGGCTCCTCGGCGAGCAGCCCCTCCGGCCCCCGGGCGACGGCGAAGATCCGCAGGTCGAGCCCCAGCCCGGCCAGGGCGGCCAGCTCCCTGGAGATGAACCGCTCGCTGGCCTTCGGCCAGGTCTCCAGGACGACGGCCACGACCATGTCAGCCTCCCCGCCGCTCCGCCGCGCGGCGGTTGAGATCCTCCATCTCGCGGCGGTCCTCCTCGCGGATCTCCCGGTAGATGCCCAGGACCGCGCGGGCCGCGCGCTCCCAGGTGAAGGCGGCGGCGCGTTCCGGACCGGCCGCGGCCAGCCGGCGGCGGAGCGGCTCGTCGGTGAGGATCCGTTCGATGCCCTCGCGCAGGTCGCGCAGGTTCCCGGCGTCGACGTGCAGCGCGACGTCGCCGGTGACCTCCACCAGCGCGGGGTCCATGCTGGTCAGCACCGGCACGCCGCAGGCCGCGGCTTCGAGCGCCGGCAGGCCGAACCCCTCGACGATCGAGGGCATGACCAGCGCGTCGGCCAGGGCGCAGACCCGGGGCAGCGCCTCGGGGGAGAGGTAGCCGGTGAAAAGCACCGCGTCGGACACGCCCAGGTTCCGGACCTCCGCGAAGACCTCCCGCCAGCGCCAGGCCGGCTTGCCGGCGATCACCAGCCTGTGGGCCAGGCCCTGGTTGCAGCGGGCCGCGAAGAAGGCCCGGATCAGGCCGACCAGGTTCTTGCGGGGCTCGATCTGCCCCACGAAAAGCAGGTAGCGGTCCGGCAGCTTCAGCCGGCGGCGCTCCTCGGCGCGCCGCTCCTTTCCGCGGATCGGGCGGAACTCCTCCCCGATCCCGTGCGGCACCACCCGGATGCGCCCCCGGTCCGCGCCGGCCAGGCGCACGAGTTCCGCGGCGCTGGCCTCGCTCGGGACGATGATCCGGCGGGCCGCCCGGCAGCTCTTGGGCAGAACCCGGAGGTGCGCCACGGTCGACTTGCGGCAGAGCTTGGGATGGGACAGGGCTATGGCGTCGGCGGCGGAGAGCGCGGCGGGCACGCCCAGCCCCCAGGGCACGCCCATCCAGACCGGCAGGACGTAGGCCGGCCCGTGGAAGACGTCCAGCCGGTCGGAGTTGGCCACCGAGGGGAGCCGGAGCTGCTGCCAGAGGATCCGCGGGATGCGCCAGGAGGAATCGAACGGCATGCGCCGCACCCGGACGTTGGGCCGCGCGAGCCACTCCGGCACCGCCCAGCGGCGGCCGCAGTAGACCACGAACTCGTCGCCCGAACCGAGCGCGACCATGGCCCGCAGCAGCGCCGCGACGGTGTTCTCGACCCCGGCGGGCTCGGTGCGCAGGAGCGTTGCGTCGTACCCGATGCGCATCGGGCGCGGCGGACTACTTCCCGCCCTTGGCGGCGCGGCGCGGCGCCGGCGGGGGCGCGGAGGGCCGGGCCGCGGGCGCGGGTTCCCGGCGCTGCTCCTGCTCGGCGGCCTCGCGCATCAGGTCCAGGCGCCGGCGCTCGGCCTCGGCGCGCTCCTTGGCCTTCTCCTCGTTGGCCACCAGGCGCGCCGCCAGGGCCATCCAGACTACCACGGCGGCCACGGCCAGGGCCAGCACCACGGCCAGGGCGACCCAGTCCAGCCCTCCGGAGGTCACGGCCGCTCGTCGAACCCGTAGACGAAGCCGTCGTCCGACCCGAAGATGACCAGGCCGTCGACCAGGGCCGCGGCGGAGCGCATGGCCCCGTCGGTGTTCCGGAAGCGCCAGTGCTCGCGGTCGCTGGTCCGGTCCAGAGCCCGGAAGCAGCCGTCATGGCTGCCCAGGTAGATGCGCTTCTCGGTGATCAGCGGGGCCGCCGAGGCCGCCGCGCCCAGGCCCCACTGCCGGAGGACACCGGGCCGCGCCGCGGTGGGCTCCAGGGCCCAGAGCTCGCCCTCCATGCTCACGAAATAGAGCTGGCTGCCGGCCATGACCGGACCGCCCCGAACCTGCCCTCGACCCGGCTGCCTCCAGCGGACCTCGTGGCGGGCCAGGTCCACGGCGTAGAGGAACCCGTCGTCGGCGCCGACGTAGATGATGCCGCCGTCGATGAGCGGAGAGCCGCGCAGGGCCCCGCCCAGCTTGAGGCTCCAGAGCTCGCGGCCGTCGGTGACGGCCAGCGCCCGGAGATGCTCGTCGTCACCGGCCACGTAGACGACGTCGGGGGTCACCGCCGGGGAGGCGGCCAGCGCGCCGACCCGCGCGCTCTTCCAGCGCAGTTCGCCGGTGGCCGCGTCCAGGCAGTAGGCCCGGCCGTCGTCGGAGCCGAAGAACACGAAGGACTGGTTGTTGAGCAACTGGATGACGGCCACCCGCGGGGCGGAGCGCACCAGCCCCTCGGTCTTGAAGGGCGGCCAGCGGTCCTTCCCGTCGGCCAGATCCACGGCGTAGAGCCGCCCGTCGAAGCTGCCCACGAAGGCGGTGTTGCCGGAGACGACCGCGGCGCCGCTAACCGCCGCCAGGGCGCCGAGCGGCCGCTTCCAGACCTGTTTGCCGTCGGCCGCGGCCAGGCACCAGAGGTTGCCGGCGCGGTCTCCGAAGACGACCCGGCCGGCCCCGGGGACCGCCGTGATGGGCGCGTCGACCTGGGCGTCCACCCGCACCTTCCAGGCCGGAACCCGGACCATCTCGCGGCGCACGGTCCGCGCGGCCGGGATCTCGCCCAGGGTCGGGGAGAGCTGAGCGTCGGCGTAGCCCTTGAGGCTCAGGCAGAGCTTGTTGGGCCCGGCCACCGACAGGCGCACCGTGCAGGGGCTGAGCGTGCCCCGGGAGTCGTTGAGGCGGACCTCCGCGCCGGGGGGCTGCGTGTCGATCTTGACCGGGAAGGTCAGGCCCAGGATGGACGGGTTGCCCGGATACTTGCGGGCCAGCTTCTGGACCGCCTCGAACTCCTCCTGCTCCGAGGCGTAGGCACCGCTCTTGCGGACGGCCTCCTGGATCTCCGCAAGACTGGCCTCGACGACCTTGAGCTGGTCGCGGGCGTATTTCTGGTCGGCCTCGCTGCCGGCGCGCTCCAGCAGGCGCAGGTGGGCGCGGGCGTCCTCGAGCTTGCCGGCGTCCAGGCTTACCTGGGCGTCGCGGCGGATCTGGGCGGACTTGGCGATCACGTCCCGCTCCAGGGCGGCCTTCTCGGCGACCAGCCGCTCGGCGCGGTTCATGCACTCCTGCCGCCGGGCGGCGGCCTTCTCCGGCAGGCCCAGGAGCGACCACTTGGCGCAGATGCCGTCGTAGGCCTCTCCGGACAGGCGCGTCGCGGCGATGGCCCCGTCGTAGTCTCCGGCCCGGACCTTCTCCTCGGCCTGGTCCCGGAGGGCATCGGCCTGCACGCAGGCCCCGTCGAAGGCCGGCCGGACCACCCGGTACTCGTGGTTGGCCAGGGCCAGCGCCCCGCCGGCCAGGAGCAGGACCACCGGGATGACCGCCAGGACCTTGCGCCGCGTGTGGCGGCGGCGGTCCTCGGTGTTGAGCAGCGCGGCCATGCGCCGGCGGGCGCTCTCCCGGGAGGGCTCGATCTGCAGGGCCTTGCGCAGGGCGTCGCAGGCGGCCCGGGTCTCGCCGGCACCGACCAACTCCTCGGCCTGGGCCTCGAGTTCGTCGGCGGCCTCGGAGCCCTGCCCGGCGGCCTGCAAAGCCTCGGCCAGCAGCCCGCGCGCGGACGGGTCCCGGCCGGCGGCCTCGACGGCCGCCTGGGCCGCCGCCACCGCCCGGTCGTTGGCACCGGACTCGAGGTGGGCCTTGACCAGGGCAGCGTAGTGCTTGAGGCTGGCTTCCCGGCGCCCCTGGCGAACGTGGTGCTCGGCCAGCGCCTGGTGGGCGCGGCAGTTGCGCGGCAGCAGGTCCAGGATGCGGGTCCAGAGCTCGACGGCCTGGCCCTCGCGGCCCTGCTCCAGGGCGCGGTCGGCCAGGACGCCCAGGTGGATGGCCGCGCGCTCCGGGTCGCCGGAGCGCGCCGAGGCCTCGGCCAGCCGGCTGCGAATCTCGGGGGAGTCCTGCCCCAGGGCCAGCAGCCGCTCGTAGGCCTTGGCCAGCCGCGGCCAGTTCTGGGCCCTGGCCAGCGCGGCCGCGGCCCGTTCGATCTCCGGGCGCCCCGCGCTCCGCAGGTGGCCGCCCTCCAGCAGGAAGCACAGGATCCCGCCGACCTCGTAGCGCGAGAGCCACGAGTCGGCGATCATGTCGTCGATGTCCCTGGTGCCGTCGGCCAGGGAGAGCACCCGGTGCATGACCGCGTCCAGGCCCTCGATCTGCGCCGGGAACTGCCCGGTCGCGTCGATCGTAGCAGCCACCAGGATCTCCCGCCCGGATGGCAGGGTCTGGCGGAAGCGGCCCCACTCGTCGATGCGCCGCGCGGCCTCCATGACCAGCGAACCGGTCGAAAGCCGCACGCCGGCGGAGGGCGCGTCGCCGGTGAAGACGCCCGGCATGGGCGCGCCGTCGGTGAACTCGAAGTCCGCGTCCTCCCAGGTGAAGACCTCGTGGACCTCCTCCTCCACGAAGCGCTTGACCAGGTGGGCGGTCTGGTCCTGGGGGGCGTAGCCCAGGCGCACGATCAGGGCCAGGGCGGTCTCGTCCGAGCCGGCCATCTGCTTGACCAGCGTCGAGGCCTGCTCGGCGCTGAGCAGGCACCGGCCGACCAGGTAGCAGATCAGCGGCGGCAGGTCCTCGGCCGGGGCCGGTCCGCCCTTGCGGGGGTCGGCCTTGCGCCCCTCGGGCTTCTCCTCGCGGGGCGCCCGGGCCGGCTTGGCCAGGGAGCTCCGGGCGGCGTTGCGCACCTCGCCGTTCTCGAAGCAGATCGAACGGACCGCGGGCCCCGGCTTGCGCACCAGGCGCAGGACGCCGGTCTGGGTGTTCATGGCCAGGGTCTGGAATATGTCCGAAAGGGCCAGAGTCTTGAGATTGCCGCGGAAGCTCACGGGGGAGCCCTATTTCTTCTCTTGGTTGAAGAACTCGTCCAGCCGGTCGGAGGCGGCCTGCCCGAAGGCGGCGTCCAGCCCGCTGCCGCCGCCGCCGCCGTGCGCCTTGCGGTGCTCGGCCGCGGACTTGAGGATCTCCGCGATGCGGTTGGTCAGCTCCTGGCAGTACACGCGGACCATGCCCACCGTGGTGCGGTCGTCGAACAGGATGACCAGCAGCGAGCGGTCGGCGGCCAGGCCGATGTGGATGTGCTCGTTCTTGCCCTGGTGGAAGATCACCGAGAACTCGCTCTCGCCCAGGAGCTTGGCCAGTTCCCGGGTGGCCGCGAAAGAGCCGGCCACCAGGGCGGCCAGGCTGTCCGGGTTGAAGGAGCCGACCGACCCCTTCTTGGTCACCAGGTGCCCGTCGCGGTCGACGAGCAACGCGGCCCGGGCCTGACTGTCCTTGAGGAACTCGTCCAGCACGGCGTCGATCTTGCCGACGTCCTCGGCGTAGAACACCAGCCGTTCCTGGCGCATCTGCTCGCTGTGGTTCTGCTCTGGCACGTTCGTCCCTCCGGGCAAATCAGAACAGCTTCACGAGTCCGGTGAAGTGCAGCGTGGCCAGGGCCACCAGGGCCACGACCAGCGCGACGCCGACGATGATCATCACCGTCGTCGTCCGGTTGTCCTTCTGGATCGACTTGATGGCCTGCACCGGCTGGGGCTTCTCCGTCGCGACGGCCTCGCGCTTGCGGCGCTCGATCTCGCGCCGGATGGGGTTGGCGTCGTCGTCGTGGTCGGCGACCGGCGCATGCCGCTCGGAGGCCGGCCTGGCCGCGGGCGCCGGGGCCGGGGCCGGTGCAGGGGCCGGAGCGTGGACCGGGGCGGCCGGAGCCTTGGGCGCCGCGTGAGCCGGAGCGGCCGGCGGGTGCGCGGCGGCCGGGGCTGGCGCCTTGGGCTGGGCCGGCGGCGGAGCCGGCCTGGGCGCCGCGGCCGGAGCCGGAGCCTGGGCCGGAGGCGCCTTGGGAGCTGCATGGGCCGGCGCAGCCGGCGCCGGATGCGCCGGGGCGGCGGCGGGCCGGGGAGCGGCCGGGGCCGGCGGCGGCGCGGCCGGCTTGGGCGCAGCCGCGGGCGCCGGCGGGTGCGCGGGAGCGGCCGGCTTGGCCGCAGGCGGATGCGCGGCGGCCGGAGGCTGGGCCGGCGCGTGGGCCGGGGCCGGCGGCCGTCCGGGCGCCGGAGCCGCATGGGCCGGGGCGGCCGGCGCCGTATGCGCCGGAGCGGCGTGGGCAGCCGGGGCCGCGGGGGCCGGGTGGGCGGGCGCGGCCGGCTTGGGCGCCGGAGCCTTGGCCTCCGAACCGTGCCCGTACTCGGCGTTGAGCTTCTTGATCACCAGTCCGGCGATCAGCTTGAGCGTCGGAAAGACGCCCTCGCCCTTGAAGGCGACGGCCTCGCAGGTGGGAACGTTCCAGCGGTTGAGGACCGCGTTCATCTCCTGCACCGACTGGGCGTCGGGCAGGTCGCGCTTGTTCCACTGCAGCACCAGCGGCATGGTGGTGATGTCCAGGCCGTTCTCGCTCAGGTTGGTGACCAGGTTCTCGAGGCTCTCCAGGTTCTCCTTCATCATCTTCTTCGAGGAGTCGGCCACGAAGACCAGGCCGTCGGCGCCCTGGAGCACGAGTTTCCGGGTGCGGTTGTAGTAGACCTGGCCCGGGACGGTGTAGAGCTGGAACTTGGTGGTCATGCCCGCCACCGACCCCAGGTTCAGGGGCAGGAAGTCGAAGAAGAGCGTGCGGTCCTGCTCGGTGGACAGGGACACCAGGTCGCCGACCGAGTCCTTGGGGGCCTTGGCGTGGATCATCTCGAGGTTGGTGGTCTTGCCGCTGCGGCCCGGACCGTAGAAGACGATCTTGCAGTTGACCTCGCGCAGCGCCAGGTTGATCTGTACCATGGCTTCTCCCGTCTGCCGACTGGCAGCCCGATCGAGGGGCGCCGGGGATCCCCGGCGCCCGCCCGGGCTGCTATAGCCTCATCTCGCGGCCGGCTTCCGCCGCGGCCGCGGCCAGTTCCAGGTGCACCAGGCCCAGGTTGGCGGCGGTGTCCACCGTCGCCACCAGGAACCCGGGGCCGGCGGGCGCGAGCACGGCCCGCCCCCCCGCTCCGGACACCACCAGGTGCTTCACGGCTCCGCGCCCGAGTTTGGCGGCGGCCTGGCCCAGCGACCGGCCGAGGTTGCCCAGCACCGCGGCGGCGGTCTCCTCCGCCGGGGCTCCGCCCAGCGCGGTCCGGGCGGCGATGATGAACCCGTCCGGGCTCACCGCCATCGCTCCGGACACGCCCGGCACGGCGCAGAGCCGCTCGAGTATCTGCTTCATGCCCCGCCTCCGGCCGGGCCGCCATCGTGGTCGTGCAGCTTGCGGGCGAACGCCGCGGCGTGCTGGGCGATCAGCGCGGGCCGGCTGCGCGGCGCAGCGACGATGCCCAGGCTCATGTCGCGGATCGCGTAGAGGTAGAAGCCGCCGCCGGAGGTCTCCACTGCCGCATCCTCGAACCCGCCGAGGCCCAGTTCCCCGCAGGCCGGGCCGGCCGCGCGCCGGAGGTCGGCGGTCGCGGCCGCCGCGTCCTGCTCGGCCAGGCCGGCCGGAAGCGCCGCGGCCACCACCTGGCCGGCGGCGTCCACCAGAATCGCACCGTCGATGCCGTCCCGGCCGGTCAGGCGCGAGATGGCTATGGCCGCCATGCTGGCCTTGGTGTGCACCGGACCCGGAACCTGAGCCGCCGCAGCCGCCGGCGCGCTCGGGGCAGCCGGAGCGGCGGCCCGGGCCGGCGGCACCGGGGCCTTGACCTTGGCCGGAGTGGCAGGAGTCGCAGGAGTTGCAGGAGCCGCGGGAGCCGCCGCGGGCGACGCCGGGGCCGCCCCCCGGTGCGCGCGGTCCCCGCGGACATCGGCCTCCTCAGGAGCCAGCTGGCGCAGCCTGGCGAAGTACTCGGCAGCCTCGGTGTGCCGGCCCAGCTCGCCGAGGAGCCGGCTGAGCAGCCGGAGCGCCGACGAGTTGAATTTGTCGAGCTCCACGGCCCGGGTCAGGTGCCTGCAGGCCTCCTCGCGACTGCCCTTGTCGGCCAGCAGCAGGCCCATCACGTGGTGCAACCCGTCGTGTTCCGGGTAGCTGGCCAGGCCGGAGCGCGCCACCTGCATGGCCTTGTCGTGCTCGTTGCCGGAGCGGTAGAGCTCTGCCAGGCGGGCGCAGAGACGGCCGTTGGGGTAGCGGGCGATCTCGTCCCGCAGCCGGCGGCACTCGGCGTCGCGCTCGAGGGCCGCCAGGTCGCGCTCCAGCCGGACCAGCGCGGCGTCGCCCGGGAACGAGGTCAGCCCGCGTCTGGCGGTCTGCCGGGCCTGGGTCAGGTCGCCCTCGGCCTGGAGCAGCTGCGCCAGATGGACGAAGGCGGCCGGCGAGGCAGCCTCGGCGGCCTCCCGTTCCAGCCGGGACCTTTCCCGGTTCTTGAGCAGCTTGTCTATGAAACTCATCAGCCTCCGCTCCGGCGCCCAACCCGCGGAATGCCAAGGACATCCTCAAAGGTTAGCGACGCCCGGCCTCCCGTCAAGGACCGTTGCCTGGCCACTCACCGGGATCAGTACGCCTCGCTCTCCTCGGCGACCTGCAGCCGGCGGTCGACCTCCTGGCTGACCGCCGCGGCCCGGCACGAAGTGGGGCTCTTGCCCAGCTCCGAGCCGCCCTCGAGGTGGGCCAGGCCCGGGCAGCGCACGCACCAGCGCGCCAGCCGGCAGGTCGGACACTCGGTGAGGTCGCCCATGGTCAGCGCCCGGACCTTGGCGAGCTCCGGCCCGGCGAGCACCTCCTCCAGGCTCTGCTTGGAGAGGTTGCCCAGCTCCTGCCGCCAGATGCCGCAGGGGAAGACGCGGCCGTCGGAGGCCACGAAGATGTTGGCGCGGGCGGCCGAGCACATGGCCCGCTCCGGCTTCGCGGCGGCCAGGTTCGACCCGGGCCGGTAGGGCCCGGCCTCCTGGGCGCGACGGAAGAGGAACTCGATGAGTTGGTCGGGTGAGGCCTGGTAGTCGAGCGGCGCGCGGTCCCCGTCCAGGCGGCAGAAGATGGAGGCGTCGGTCGCCAGCTCCGCGCCCCAGGAGTTGGCCACCTCGCGGACCGCGCGGTACTCGCCGAGGTTGTGGCGCATCAGGGGCATCTTGACCACCACCTTGATGCCCTTCTGGGTGAGCAGCCGGCCGGTCCGGCAGGTGGCCTGGAAGGAGCCGGGCATGCCGGTCACCGACTCGTGGGAGCGGCGCTGGCCGTAGAGGCTCAGGTCCACGGCCATGGGCTCCAGGGCGGCCAGCCGGTCGCAGGTGTCGCGGTCCAGCAGCGTGCCGTTGGTCATGATGCGCAGGGCGAACTCCAGGCGCCGGGCGGACTCCAGGATCTGCCAGATGTCCGGCCGGGTGAACGGCTCGCCGCCGGTGACCACCAGCACCAGGAAGCCCTGCTCGGCCAGCTCCTCGAGGAGCTCCAGCGCCCGCTCGGTGCCGAGCTCGGCCGGCGCCTGGTCGTGCTTCGGGTGGAAGCAGTGCCGGCAGGACAGATTGCAGCGGCAGGTGACCTCCCAGACGCAGGTCACCAGCCGCCCCTCCTGGGTGGCTTTGACCCGCAGATCGTGCAGGTAATCCGCGTTGCCCGTCATGATGTCGTTCCTTCCCGCAGTGAGGACCGTGTCGCAGTCCACGTAACCACCGGCGCGTTTGTTCAGTACGGTCTCCATGATAACGCGGGAGCCGGGGGCGTCAAGGTGGTTCGATGGCTGCGGGAAGAACGGGATCTGTGTCGTTTACTTTGCAGCAGTCCCGGCGTCTTCTTGATTGGCCGGCCATCGCCTCGCCGCCCACCGGGGCGAAGCAACCAACGGCGAACTGCAGATTGCAGATATCCGATTTCTGATTGTTGAAGTGAGCCCCAGGCCTCTTCCCCGCCCTCTGAAATCAACAATCAGCAATCTGCGGTTCCGGTGTTGGTTGGCTCGGCCCGGCCGATCGCAGGGGAACAGACACAGGCCCGGAAGAACCCACGCTTGCACTCCGGGGCGCCCGGGTAGAATACGCGCCCAACAGGGCCGCCGACGCGGCCCGCTCTGCGTGAGGAGTGGACGAGATGAAGTCGTGGCTTCGCATCCTGGCGGCGGCGGCGTTCGCGGTCGGCATCGGCACCCTGGCCCTGGCCGGCGAGGAACCCAAGAAGGATGGCAAGGGCGAGGAGCTGGTCGGCTCCAAGGACGGCGCCAAGTATCACCTGGCTTCCTGCACCGCGGCCAAGAACATCAAGGCCGACAACAAGGTGACCTACAAGGGCGCCCAGGAGGCCTTCGAGGCCGGCTGCGCGCCCTGCGGGACCTGCACGCCCCCGGTCGAGACCAAGGTGGTCGCCAGCAAGGAATCGGACAAGTACCACTTCCTGACCTGCAAGGCCGCCGCCAAGATCAAGTCCGGCAACCAGGTCGAGTACAAGTCGCCCGAGGACGCCGCCAAGGACGGCAAGAGCCCCTGCGGCATCTGCAAGCCGCCGGAGCCGGCCAAGAAGGACGAGGGCAAGAAGGAAGACCCCAGCAAGAAGTAGAACCCATCCCAAAACCTGGCAGGGTCGCGTTGCGGGCGCGGCCGGGCGGATGCAAGGCACGAGGAGGAAGCCGTATCCAAAGCGATACGGCGACGACGAGTAACGCCGCAGACGCCCGGCCCCGCCCGCAACCCGCAGGGACGCGGGTCTTGCGACCGGCTGCTTCGTCGTTCGTCGTCGCTGTGTCTTTCAAACACAGCTTCCTCCTCTCTCCTCGCCTCCGGTCTCAATCCCTCGCGTCGCGGCCCTGCCAGGTTTTGGGATGGGTTCTAATCAACGCATCCGAGGCACAGCGCGCACCGGCCAGCCGGCGGGTCCTTCGGGATCCGCCGGCTGTCTTTTTGGGGCGGCAGCGCCGGCCGGAGCGGCCCGCCGGCTGAGCCGCACCGCCAGGTTATGTATTACGAGTGTCCCATTCATTTCACGTGGCTTACGACTTATGTAAATCGAGTGTCGCAGGGGCCTCCGGATTGTCCACGAGCCAGCAGCCCCAGGAATTGCCGCTCGAAACCCTTGCGCCGGGCCGGGGGACGGGGAGAATCTGGCGAATCATGGACCCCGGAGAGACCCAATGGGATGTAATCTGCGGACATTCCGGGCCCGACACTGCCGGAGATGGCGCTTCCGTCTGGCTCCCGTTCTCGCCTGCGCAATACTGCTCACCCAGGGCTGCATGGCATTCACCACCGCAGTCAGTGAGGCCGGATTGCGCTGGGAACGCCCGGCGGGTGGAGACAGCAGCCCGGTTCTGGCCGCCTACCACGACTTGAAGACCGGCCGACTGAGCATCCGATACCGCGCAGAGACCCTTGCCGGCTCCAGTGTCCAGCCTGTGGAGCGCTGGGTCAACGTCAGCCGGGAGAAGGTGGCCGGCGGCGGTGCCGGCATATCCCGCTTCCAGATGCAGGCGGAACCCAGTCCGGAAGCGTGGCGCAACCGCGAGGTGTGCGCGCTGCTTGACCAGAATCTGGCTGCAAGCCTGATTGCTACGCACCCGGCCTGGCGCCCTGAAACGATGCAGGCACTGGAAGTGATCGACCTCGATGCCCTTCCGGCCAGACCGCCAGCCCGGTTCCTGGGGCTCCGGAAACGCGACTTCAGCTACGAGCGCGATCGCGCGACTGGAGAGGTCATCAAGCGGCCGGCCTACGGACAGGACATGAAAGCATACTACGAGATGGAGGTACCGGAGTTGGGCGGCCCGGTGCTGCTGGAAATCGGCTTCTGCCGTGAGGACCGCACGGCCGGCGGTTGTGCGGCCTTGTGGCTGTTGCCGGTGGCGGTGGCTCTGGATGTGGTTACTGCACCCGTACAGTTTGTTGTCCTGACCTGCCGGCACGGATACGGCCCTTCGTTCACACCCTAGCGTCCCATCCACGTCGAGCTGTCCGTCCCCCAAGGGTCGTGGGAAGACTGGGGCTGTCCAACTGCTCCGACGGCACCGGCCCCGCACGTTAGGAGCACCCATGCCCTCCGACCAGAGCTTCGTCGACTTCGTCATGGACCAGATGCAGGGCGCGGGGGCCCTGGCGCACAGGAAAATGTTCGGCGAGTACGCCGTCTATTGTGATGGCAAAGTGGTGGCACTGGTCTGCGACAACCGCCTGTTCGTGAAACCGACGGCCGGAGGCAGGGCCTACATCCGCAGACCGGTCGAGGAGCCCCCGTACCTGGGCGCCAAGGCCTATTTCCTCATCGAGGATAGGGTGGAGAACCGGGACTGGCTCCGCGGCCTCGTCCAGTTGACAGCCCGGGAGCTCCCCCGGCCGAAGGCCAGGCGGAAGTAGCAAGGAGGAGCCGTGTCAGCCGTTCTTCCCGTGGGCCACTAACAGTGAATTGACGGTTGCCGATTACGGATGGCCGGTTCCAGAAGGACAATGGAGGCTCAGAGACCGACTTCAGCTATCTGATATCCGCACTCGGCGATCCGGAATCCGCCCCGCCTGGAAGCCTTCCGCTCAGAACAGCTCCCCGACCAGGGCGGCCAGCTCCTGGAGGTTCTGGCGGCTGACCACCCGGGCGATCCGGGCCTTGTCGACCCCCGCGCCCTCCAGCGCCGTCTCGACCTTGGCCCAAAGGCGGTCGAGCTTCCTGCGGTCGCGCTCGAGATAGAGCTCGGAGACAAGCTCTCCGAGCTTCTGGGTCGAGAGCGTCTCGCGGTGCTCGTAGAACCGCTTGACGATGCCCTTCTGGTAGCTGCTGAAATGCTGGCCCTTGGCCATGGCTTCGTCCTCCCGGCGAAAGCTGACGGCAGGAAAGCATAGCCCGAATCCGCGAAAAGTCCATTGAAGAGGCCGCCTCCCGGCGGCGGAAACCAACACGCAACATGCAACGTTCAACACGCAACATCAGCAAACAGAGGATGCCGCGGTCGGCCGCGGCATGGGCTGTGGATGGAGTTCTTTGCTTCACTACATTCAAGATTCATGCCGCGGCTCGCCGCGGCATCCGCCATTCACTGCATGTTAAATGTTGCATGTTTCGTGTTGCGTGTTCGCCCCGTCGTCTCGCGCCTACTCCCCGCCCCGCCCCCGCGCGGCGCTCGGCGGGTGACCGCAGGCCTTGCGGTACTCCCGCGAGAACTCGTGGATCCGCCCGTACCCCAGGTACTCGGCCACCTGCCCCACGTTGAGCGTCGAGAAGCCGAGCAGCCCCCGGGCTTCGGCCATGCGCACCCCGCGCAGGCGGCGCATGGGGCTCTCCCCGGTGGCCGCGCGACAGGCCCGGACCACGGTGGCCCGGCTGCAGCCGGCCTCGGCAGCCAGTTCGTCGATGGTCGAACGGAACCGCCGGCGCTCGCGGAGCCACCTTTCCAGCCTCCACCAGAGGGCCGCGGACTCGGCCGGCGCGGCCGGCGCGGGCTGCCGCCACCAGTCGATCCCGGCAACGATGCGCAGCAGCGCCGCGTGGATGCCCAGCGCCCGGCGCGAGTCGCGGGGCAGAAGCGACGCCGCGTACAGGTCCTCGAAGGCCGCCCGGATCGCCTCGTCCGACGCGAAGACGCGCCGCTCCGGCGGCAGCGGCGGAAGGCCCGGCGCCAGGAATCCGACCGAATAGAAACTGACCCTCCCGGCGTTGCCCAGCCACTCGACCTCCTCGGTCTCGTGGTAGTAGATCACGTCGGCGGGACGGATGTCGTACTCGCGGCCGTTGGTCCGGAGTCGGTAGAAACCCTCCAGCACCAGATGGAGCAGGTGGCCGGGCAGCGAACGCGCCCGGTGATAGCCGCCCGGCTCGCGGCTGAACCGCCAGACGCCGGACACACCCTCCACGGGCGGCGGGGTGATCGGTTCCGGGACTGCGCCATCCTGCGCCACTATCCTAACTCCTGAAGGCCAAGCTTCTAACAATATACCGCAACAGCGTCACTTATGCAATGCAGATGTGCGCCTAAGTGCGAAACTAATTGAGCTGTCCGGCTAAAGACGCGGAGCCCATCCGGCGGTAGATTGGTCGGAGGAGAAGCCAGTGAACCAATGGCGAACCGCAGATGCTTGCCTCATTCCGCTTTGGCCCCCTCTCCCCTTGGGGGAGAGGGCCGGGGTGAGGGGTGGCCAGGGGTGGGAACCCCTCACCCTTTCCCTCTCCCGCAAGGGGAGAGGGAAACTGAGTGGAGGAACTTTTCATGACCCGCCGCGACAGACTCATGGCCACGCTCCGGGGCGAGCCGGTCGACCGGCCGCCGGTGTGCTTCTACGAGATCACCGGCTACCGCGGAGACCAGGATCCCGCCGACCCGGATCCGTTCAACATTTACTCGCACCCCTCATGGAAACCGCTCCTGGAGCTGGCCTGGGAGCGCACCGACATCATCCCGCGCCGAGGCGTGCCCTTCCGCAACGCCCCGCCCGACCCGCTGAAGGAGCTGACCAGCGTCGAGGAGTGGACCGACGCGGCCGGCAGCCGCTTCCGTCGCGAGACGATCCGCGCCGGCTCGCGGACGCTCACGACCCTCACCCGGCGCGATCCGGACGTGGACACGGTCTGGACGCTCGAGCACCTGCTCAAGGACGAGGACGACTTCCGCGCCTGGATCGACCTGCCCCAGGCCGAGTTCGGCGGCGAGCCGGAGACCGCGGAGTTCCTGAGGGTCGAGCGCGAGGTCGGCGACCGCGGCATCGTCCTGATAGACAGGTCGGACGCCCTCTGCCGCGTGGCCGCGCTCTTCGACATGGCCACCTACACGGTGATCGCGCTGACCGAGCCGGAGCTGATGCACCGGGCGCTGGAGAAGGTCCAGCGCCTGCGCCTGCCCCAGGCCGAGGCCATCGCCAGGGCCCTTCCCGGGAGACTCTGGCGGGTCGTGGGGCCGGAGTACGCCGCGCCGCCGTATCTGCCGCCGCACCTTTTCGCCGAATACGTCACCCGCTACGACCGGCCGCTGGTCGAGGCCATCCAGCGCCCGGGCGGCTTCGCGCGGATCCACTCGCACGGGAAGCTCCGCGAGGTCCTCGGCCACATCGCCGCCACGGGCTGTCTGGGGCTCGACCCGATCGAGCCGCCGCACCAGGGCGACGTTAGCCTGGCCTATGTGCGCGAGCGCCACGGCGGGCAGATGGCGCTCTTCGGCAACATCGAGGCCACCGACCTCGAGAATCTCCCGCCTGAGCAGTTCCGCGGAAAGGTGGCCACCGCGCTCCGCGAGGGCACCGCGGGACGGGGCCGCGGCTTCGTCCTCATGCCCAGCGCCTGTCCCTACGGGCGGGAGTTGCCCGCCAAGGCGCTGGCCAACTACCGGATCATGGTGGAGATGGCCGAGGCCGTCACGACCCGCTGAGCCTGCGGACATCGCGCCACCGCCTCCGTCCGGCAGAGGGCGAGACCCCTGCCCCACCCACCACCGAAACCGGCCCCTGGCCGGGCTTGCGGAGGGTGTTTTCCACCTGTTATTTTGGGACGGAAAACGTCGGCATCCTTTTGACTTCGGTGTACTTACGGGGAGATGACGAAAGGCACTTGTCCGGTCGGCGACCGGCGATAGGATAAGTGCCTGTCGACAGTGCTGACAGGTCGGTCAACCCCGGGCATTCATGAACAAGGGAGATCCCGTGAAAAACCGAAGATTCTGGCCTTTGGCCGGCGCCATGGCGGCGTTGTTCCTGTTCTTCGCGGCGGACAACGCCTGGGCGGCCATCCCCGCGGTGGTCGGGCCCATCCAGGCGCTGATCGCCATCCTGCCGCAGCTCATGGCCATGCTGGGCGCCGCCCTGGTGGCCATGCTCAAGCCCGGCACCTACAAGGTGCTGGTCAAGTACCTCTGGACCCACAAGCTCTTCACCGTGGGCTTCGCCGGGTTCATCTGGCTCTGCGTGTGGGGCTGCGGCAAGCTCTTCGCCGGCGGCGTCGGCGCCGAGGGCGTCGGCGAGAACTGGTCCGCCTTCCGCGGCGGCCAGGCCCGCCTCGGGGCGGTCAGCAACGCCAAGGGCCCCGACGCCTACGCCAAGCCGGCCTGGCGCTACCAGGAGGAGCCCCTGGAGCGGGTGGACTCCTCGCCCTGCGTGGTCGGCAACCGCGTGTACGTGTCAACCGGCACGCTGCGCCTGATCGGCGCATCCACCGGCACCATCTACTGCCGCGACGCGGACAAGGGCGGAGAGGTCTGGCGCTGGACCGCAAAGGACCTGCCGGACACGACCGAAGCCGAGAAGCAGATGAAGAAGCACTGGCTCGGCAGGAAGGGAGACAACCTCGAGAACCTCAAGCCCATCTTCTCCTCGCCGGTGGTCGGCGGCGACTACGCCAATAGCAAGGACGTGCCCGCCGAGAAGGGCAAGCCCCAGCAGGGCCGCTACCTGGTGGTCGGCGAGGGCTACCACACCGACTGGAACAGCCGCATCATCTGCCTGGACCTGGAGCCGGTCAAGACCGGCAAGTCCAAGAAGCCCAGGCTGGCCTGGTACAAGCAGACCACCTGCCACGTGGAAAGCAGCCCGTCGATTCTCGGCGACCGGGTCTACATCGGCGCCGCCGACGACGGCGTGTGGTGCATCGAGCTCGCGACCGGCAAGACCGTCTGGCACATGGAGGGCACCCCCGCCTACTACGTGACCTCCGCCAGTCCCAAAGCCGCCGAGCTCGAGGGCCTGGTCGGCAAGTTCGTCCGGGCAGTCGGCTCAGTGGAGCGCATCGGCGCGACCATCACCGAGCCGGGCGAGGCCAGGTTCACAGTCAGGGAGATCGAGGTCGTCGACGATCCGTCCAAGGTGACCTTCCAGGAGTTCGACAACGGCCAGACCTTCGAGCGTCAGGTGGTCGGCAAGGTCACCGCGGTGCCCAAGGCCCCGAACATCACCATCGACAACAAGGTCCAGCCGCTGGACGGCATCTCCAAGGTGAGCATCGTGCCCCCGGAGTTCGCCATCGACGTCGAGAGCTCCCCGGTGGCCGTGACCCTGACCAAGGAACAGACTCCGCCCCTGGCCACGCCCATCCCGGTCAAGGACGACGGCAAGGGTGGCAAGGCCCGCGACCCCGAATACATCGGCGTCTACGTCGGCTTCGGCTTCGGCGGCGAGGCGGTGGCCTGCATCGACGGGGCTACCGGCCGGCTGCTCTGGAAGACGCCCGGCAAGCTGGGCTTCCCGGTCTTCGGCTCGCCCACGGTGGTCGGCGACAAGGTGGTCGTGGGCATGGGCAACGGCGACATCATCAACGACGACCCCAACCCGAAGGGCGAGGTGCGCTGCTACTCGACCCGCGGCAGCGAGGAGAAGGGCAAGGAGAACGAGGCCAAGCTGATCTGGAAGTTCGAGGCCAAGAACACCATCCTGGGCTCGGTGCCGGTCTACACCGACGCCAAGAAGGGCCAGACCCTGGCCTACGCCTGCTCGCGCGACAAGAACCTCTACGTCCTCAACGTCAACGACAAGCCTGACGCCAATGGCAAGATCAAGGAAACGAAGAAGGTCTGGATCGGCTCCAAGATGGTCTGCTCGCCGGCGGTGACCAACGACGCCATCTACCTGACCACCGACGGCGGCCGGGTGGTGTGCGTCAACCGCGACCCGGTCTTCAAGCGCTGGTCCTTCCCGCTGTGCCCGGGCCAGCAGATCATCTCCTCCCCGGCGGTGGCGGGAGGCAAGATCTTCGTCGGCTCGGTGAACAAGGGCGTCTACGGCCTGGTCAACGATCCGGCCGGCGACCCGATGAAGCGCGAGGCCCAGCCCTGGGCCGGCCAGGGCGGCACCCCGGACCGCGGCGCAATCGCCGACGAGATGGGCATGCCCGGGATCAGCGACCAGAAGGCTCCGCGCATGTGGTCGGAGTACAGGCTCTGCAAGTTCGACGCCGAGGGCTCCGTGGAGAAGTCGCGCACCATGGAGGGCCCGGTGGCGGCCTGCGGGCAGGCCATGTACCTGATGCTCCGCAGCGAGGCGGCCGACGACGACAAGCCGTACCTGGCCCGCGTCAACCTGATCAACGGCCGCCAGGAATGGCTCAAGGACCTGGGCGCCCCGGTCAGCGCCATTGCCGCCCAGGAGTCCAGGATCTACGTGCTGACCGGCGCCAAGGGCGACGGCCAGAAGCTCCTGTGCCTGAACGCGGCCGACGGCGCGCCGGCCTGGAGCAGCCCGGCGCCCGACCTGGCGGAGGGCGTGCTCACCCTGGTCGGCCAGCGCCTGCTGGTCGCACCCAAGGCCGGCGGCCTGCGCTGCCTGCCGAACAGCGGCCAGGGCAAGCTCTGGGAGCTGCCGCTGGGACCGGTGGTCGGCTCCCCGGCCGCCGACTGGGGCCTGATCATCGTCAACATCGGCGGCGACTCGCCGCGGGTGGTGTGCCTGAGCGACGTCAAGGGCACCGAGATCTGGTCCGCCAAGCTGCCCGGCAAGCCGGTTGGCCCGCCGGCGGTCACCGGAGCCGGGCTGGTCTTCGCCGCCTGCGCCGCCCCGGGCGGCGAGAAGGGCATCATGGCCTGCATCCGGCTGACCGACGGCCAGGAGGCCTGGCAGAAGGAGATCCCCGGGCTCCCGGTCCACTACCCGGCGGCCTCCGACGAGGCCGTGGCCGTGGCCAGTGCCAAGGGCATGCTCTACGCCTTCGCGGCCGCCGACGGCCGCTTCCTGGGCTGGGACGAGGGGCGGCAGCCCATCCCCGGCCTCCAGGCCCCGGCGCTGGCCCAGGGCACGGTGCTCTTCGCCGGCGAGAAGCGGGTCAGCACCTGGAACGCGCCCTCGGCCGAGTGGCCGTGGTTCTTCCGCGATCAGGGCATCATCGGCAAGGTGCTGGCTCCGCCGGTGGTCGCCTGCGAGACCGTCTACGTGGTGACCGAGAAGCGCGGCGTGGTGGCCATCGCCCCGCCGCCGTCCCCGCGCATCTTCGAGACCGAGCTGGCCGACCGCAAGAAGCCGCTGGCCGACGGCCGCCTGCGCATGGAGTTCCAGTGCCGCGAGGACGCCAACGGCATCAAGGCCGAATCGGTGCAGGTCGAGCTCTTCAGGCTGGTCGAGAAGCCCAACGCCAAGACCGGCGAAAAGGAGACCGTCGCCCAGTCGGAGGGCAAGCTGGTCGAGGGCGGGCTCTGGAAGGTGTCCTGCCCGGAGATCAAGGCGGCGGAGGGCCAGCCCGCCGTGGCGGTCGCGGCCGACGGGGCCGTCACGGTGACCTTCACCAGCCCCAAGCCGCTTTCCGCCGGCGAGTACGAGGTCAAGGCCTCGGTCGCCAGCAAGGCCGGCGCCAGGACCGATGAGACCTGGAAGCTCGTCATCAGCAAGGAAGGAGCAGGCAAGTGACCGCCCCGACCAACGCCCAGCCCTCGAACGCGGGCTGCGTCCACCACTTCGACCCGCAGCACCCGGGCACCAAGACCGACGCCCTGGAGGTGCTCGGCGGCAAGGGCTGCAACCTCTGCGAGCTGTCCAAGGCCGGCTTCCCCGTGCCTCCGGGCTTCGTGGTGACCACCGCGGCCTACGACCGCTTCCTGGAGGCCAACGGCCTGCGCGGGAAGATCATCGCCGCGGCCTCCAAGGTCGACCCGAGCAACGCCGACGGGCTGGAGGCCTGCTCGCTGGAGATCCGCAAGCTCTTCGCCGGCTGCGACGTGCCCGCGGACCTGGCCAGGGAGATCTGCACGGCCTACTCGCGGATGGCGGCCGACGCCGCGCACAGCGTGGCGGTGCGCTCCTCGGCCACCGCCGAGGACCTGCCTGAGGCCAGCTTCGCCGGCCAGCAGGACACCTACCTCAACGTCCGCGGCGAGGAGGCCGTGCTCAAGGCGGTGCGCTCCTGCTGGTCGAGCCTGTGGACCGCCCGGGCCATCAGCTACCGGGCGCAGCAGAACATCCCCAACGAGGACGTGTCGCTCGCCGCGGTCATCCAGCGGATGGTGCTCTCCGAGGCCTCCGGGGTGATGTTCACCGCCAACCCCATCACCGGGGCCCGCAACGAGATCCTGATCAACGCCTCCTGGGGCCTGGGCGAGTCGATCGTCGGCGGGCACGTCACCCCCGACAACCTGGTGCTGGACAAGGCCACCGGCAAGGTCAAGGAGGTGACCGTCTCCGAGAAGACGGTCATGACCAAGGCCACCCAGCAGGGAACCGTGCAGGCCGAGATCACCGACGCGACCCGCCACGCCCGGGTGCTGGACGACGCCAGGGCCGCGGAGCTCGCCGCCATCGGCAAGAGGATCGAAGAGCACTACAAGTCCCCGCAGGACATCGAGTGGTGCCTGGCCGGCGGGAAGTTCTACATCGTCCAGGCCCGGCCGATCACCGCGCTCCCGGTGAGCCCCGAGGAGGTCGAGGCCGCCCGGCGCGACGAGATCGCGAAGATCAAGAAGTACGCCGAGGCCCATGGCCAGAGCCAGTGGGCCATCTACAACCTGGCCGAGACCCTGAAGAGCCCCCGGCCGCTGACCTGGGACATCGTCGGCGGCTTCATGGGCGGCTCCGGCGGCTTCATCCGCATGTACCGCGACCTGGGCTACTTCCCTTCCGACCGGGTAGCCAAGGAGGGCGTGCTGGACCTCATCGGCGGGCGCATCTACGCGCACCTCGGCCGCCACGCCGAGCTCTTCTTCGACCAGTGGCCCCTGGAATACGATACCTCGACCACCACCGACATGACCGCCATGATCGAGGCGCCGCCCACCAAGTTCAACTTCGAGCGCGCCGGCATGGACTTCCTCCGGCGCATGCCCATCTACATCGTCAAGATGATCCGCCAGGGCCGGCGCATGAAGAAGCTGGCCCGGCGCTACCTGGACCAGTTCATCAACGAGGTGGTCCCCAAGTTCCTGGAGTACGTCAAGGAGGCCAAGGCCAAGGACCTGTCGCGGATGTCCGAGGCCGAACTGCTGGCCGAGCTCGACCGGCGCGAGGCGGCCTTCAACGAGATCGGCCGCGAGGCCGAGAAGACCAGCTCCATCGCCGGCTACTACCACGGCATGGTCGCGAGCGTGCTCGAGCAGGCCATGGGCGAGAAGGCCGGCCAGGAGATGGTCGCCAGGTTGATCGGCGGCCTCGACAACGACCGCACCATGCAGCAGAGCATCGACCTCTACAAGGTGGCCCAGGGCCAGATGCCCCTCGAGAAGTTCCTCGATGAGTACGGCCACCGCACGGTCGGCGAGTTCGAACTGGGCGAGCCGCGCTGGAGCGAGGACCCCGCCTACCTCAAGCAGCAGGTCGACACCTACCGCCGCTTCCCGGGCAAGAGCCCCATCGAGAGCCACCACCGCCAGAAGGAGCAGCGGCTGCAGGCCGAGCGGGAGCTCGGGCAGGTGCTGACCGCGCACGGCGCCTCGTCGATGGAGGACCAGATGCGCCTCGACCTGGCCGGGGCCCAGCGCTACCTGCCGTACCGCGAGACCAGCAAGTACTACTACATGATGGCCATCGCCCTGGTGCGCTGGAACCTGGAGGAACTGGGCAGGCGCTGGGGCATCGGCGGCGACATCTACTTCCTGCACCGCAACGAACTGGCCCAGTTCTCCTCCCGCAAGGAGGCGCTCAAGGCCGAGATCGCCAGCCGCAAGGTGCGCTGGGAAGCGCTGCAGCGGCTGGAGATGCCCGACCTGGTCTCGTCGGACGACCCGGAGGCCATCGGCCGTCCGGCCCCGATGGTCGAGGCCAAGGACGGGCTCTTCGTCGGCAAGGGCCTGGCCTCCGGATCGGAACTGGGCGTCGCGCGCATCGTGCACTCGCCCAACACCGCCGGCGACCTGGGGCCGAACTACGTCCTGGTCTGCACCTCGACGGACCCGGGCTGGACGCCGCTCTTCGTCAACGCCCGCGGCGTGATCGTGGAGCGCGGCGGGATGCTTTCCCACGGGGCCATCGTGGCCCGCGACTTCGGCATCCCCTGCGTGGCGCTCGCCAACGCCACCAAGCTGATACCCAACGGGGCCGAGATCCGCGTCGACGGCAACCGCGGACACGTCGAGCTCGTCGGCGCGGCGGCGGCCGCCGCCAAGGAGGCCTGAGGTGGACACCATCCTGCACTTCTACTTCGCGGTTCTGGAGCCGGTGTTCCGGTTCTTCTACCCGCTCTGCGACTGGCTGCTGGCCTGGTGGGTGCTGTACCTGCCCCCGGTCTGGGGGGTGGTCGCCACCGGCGTGGTCACCGGCCTGGGCGTCAACCTCTTCCAGAAGTTCTTCAGCAACCAGAAGTACCTGGGCAGGTGCAAGGACGACCTGGACCTGCTCAACAAGCGCATCGCCGAGGCCAAGAAGGCCGACGACGAGGAGGCCTTCGTCCGCCTCAACGGGCTGGCCAAGACCATCGGCGGCAAGTACGCCATGCGCTCGCTGCTGCCGTCGCTCTGGACCATCCCGCCGGTCATAGTCCTGTGCATGTGGATCGGCTCGCGGCTGGGCTTCGCGCCCATCAAGCCCATGGAGCCGGTCAAGGTCACGGCCAGCATGGAGGCATCCTCCACCGGTTTCGCCACCATGCTGCCCTGCGAGGGGGCGGAGATCAAGGCCATGAAGTGGGGGCCGGCCCCGACTCCGGAGCCCGTCAAGGACGACGACGACGAGGTCACCAAGATGCGCAAGGAGGCCCGGTCGCAGCCCAGCCTGGAGCCCTTCGATGGCCGCATCGCCCAGGTTCTGGAGGGCAAGGAGGACCCGCACAGGAAGGACGCCCGCATCGAACTGACCGAGGACTGCAGCCGGCCGGCCTGGTGGAAGCCCTGGAAATGGATCTACTTCGCGCCGGGCAACGAGTTCAAGCCCTGGAACTGGAAGATCCAGGACGAGTCCGACCGCCTCGCCTGGATCAGGGACCAGATTGGCAAGACCGCCCCGCCGCTGGGCCCGGAGGCCAACTGGCAGGTGCGCTTCGCCAAGCCCGGCGACTACACCCTGGTGATCCGCTACAAGGACAAGGACCACCCGGTGCAGATCAGCGTGCGCGAGAAGGGCGGCCGTCCCCCGGAGGTGGCCAACTACTTCTGCTGGAGCTCGCCCACCGAGGACCAGATCCAGTTCGTGAACTTCGACCTCAAGGACAGCATGCCCTCGGCGGACTGGAACCTGGGCTGGCGCTGGATCGGCGTCTACTGCATCGTGGCCATCGCGTTCGGCGTGGGGCTGCGCTTCGCGCTGGGGGTCAAGTAGCCGCAGTCGAAGGATTCATACGACCGATGCCGGGGCGCGGGAGACCGCGCCCCGGTCGTTTCCGGGACGCGCCGCCGAACACTGGGCCCCTGGCCCATGCGTCCCGCCGCGGGAGCGGGATCGATACCCGCCCCTACCTTCTGGCGCGTCCGCCCTCCCGCCGCCGGTACTCGCTGGGCGTCAGTCCGGTGTAGCGCCGGAAGGCCGTGGCGAAGTACTGGCTCGAGGGGAAGCCCAGGCGGAAGGCCAGCGCGGTGATGTCCTCGCGGCCCCCGGCCAGGGCCTGTCGGGCGGCGGTCAGCCTGGCCCGGCGGAGGTAGTCGGCCGGGGTCAGGCCCATGGTCTGCTTGAAGACGGCGTGGAACCTGGTCGGCCCCAGGCCCAGGCCCCTGGCCAGGTCGCGGATGCGGGGCGGGTCCTCGAGGTCGGCCGTCAGCCGCCGGGCCGCGGCCTCCACCGCGGCGGGCAACCCGGCGCCGCCCGAGCCTGCCGAGCGCCCGGCGCGGACGCACTGCACGGCCAGCAACGTGGCCAGGGCCCCCGCCGCCGCCATCCAACCGGCCCCGGCCTCCGCGCACTCGGCGAGCAGGCGCTCGAAGATGCGTCCCAGCCCGTCCGGCGCCCGGGCGGTGAACGGCTCGCCCGTCATCAGCGCGCGGAGGGAACCGGCGTCCAGCGCCGGGCGCAGCGCCACCGGCTGCACGACCGCCCAGTAGAGGTCCGACGGGGCGATGGCGTCCATCTCGCCGCGGTGGGCCACTCCGGGCTGCATCACCGAGAGCATGCCGCCGACCAGGCGCATCCTCCGGCTGCCCAGCATCCAGACCACCTCGCCGCTGGCCAGGTAGCAGATCTCCACGCCGCGGTGGGAGTGCTCCGCCAGGGGCAGCGTCGAGGCATGGAAGTCGTGCCCCACCTGCTCGAACCCCGGAACGCCCTGGGGATGGAAGGAGCTGCGGCGCAGACGGCTCATGGCCGGTGTTCTATCACGGCGCCGGCTGAGGCGCAAGTCGCCCGGCGCGGCCGGCTATACCGCCAGGACCGAGTGCGCCCGGCGGTAGGCACTGGGCGTCTGCCCGGCGGCCTTCCGGAAGGCGCGGCTGAAGTGGAACTGGTTGGCGAAGCCGGTGGCTTCGGCCACCTCGGAGACGGCCAGCTCCGTGGCGGAGAGCAGCCGGCGGGCCTCGGCCAGGCGCAGCTCCCGGACGTAGGCCATCGGCGCACGGCCCAGAGTCTCGCGGAAGAGCGTGTGCAGCCGGGAACACGACAGGTAGACCGCGCCGGCCAGGTCCTCGACGGAGAGCGGGTCGGCCAGGTGCGAGCGGATGTAGGCGGTCACCGGCCTGAGCCGCTCGCTGGCGCCCAGCGCCTCGATCGCCCCGGCGCGCGCCGGGGCCGCCTCGCACAGGAGCCGCAGCCCCCGGAAGGCGAGTTCCTGCCGCCGCGCCGCCGCGGACAGGCCCGAGGCCGGCACCGCCAGCAGCTCCTCGATGACGTCCCAGAGCGGCTTGGTGCGCTCCGCGTCCAGCCGCAGGGGAAGATCGAGCAGCCCGGCGAAGTCCACGGCGCCGAAGAGCGTCCAGTGGGCGTGCAGCCAGCGCGAGGTCATCACCCCGCCGGCACCGCCCTCGCAGTGGTGGGTGATGGCCACCTCGCGGTTGGCGTTGACCAGGAAGGCCTCGCCCGGCTCGCACATGGCGTGCTCGCCGCCGAGCTCCACCTCGTACCGGCCGACGACCGGGAGCGCGACGATCGTGAACGGACAGGTCTTGACGTGAACCCAGCCGTGCTTGTATCCCTCGCCCTTCCCTGGCTTGAGGAAGGTGCACTCCAGGGCCTCGGGGTCGATGACGTCCAGCAGTTCCGGCAAGGCGTTTCCTCCAGCATGTCAGTATGCAGGGATATATTTACGGCAGCCGTGGGCATTGTCAAGCCCAGCGTCTGCCGGGTATGCTGATGTGAGCAAGGAACCCGATGGGAAGGAGAGCCGCCATGCGCCTGGGAGGTCCGATCTTCAGCAAACCGTCCGATCCCGAATCGTGGGTCTCGGCCTGCCGCGCGAAGGGCTACCGCGCGGCGTTCTGCCCCCTGCCACCCGAAGCCTCCGATGCCGACTGCTCCGCCTGGTCGGCCGCGGCGGCCAAGGCCGGGCTGGTCATTGCCGAGGTCGGGGCCTGGAGCAATCCGCTCTCGACGGATTCGGCCGAGCGGTCCGCCGCCATGGAGAAATGCAGGAAGGGGCTGGACCTGGCCGAACGCGTCGGGGCGCGCTGCTGCGTGAACATCTCCGGCTCGCGCGGAGCCAAGTGGGACGGACCGCACCCGCAGAACCTCACCGCGGAGACCTTCGCGATGATCGTCGACTGCGTCCGGGCGATCATCGACGCGGTCCGGCCGCGGCGGACCTTCTACACCCTCGAGACCATGCCCTGGATGTACCCGGACTCGGCGGAGAGCTACGCGCGGCTGCTGGCCGCGATCGACCGCCCGGCCTTCGCGGTGCACTTCGACCCGGTCAACCTGGTGGCGAGCCCGCAGCTCTACGCCGCCAACGGCGCCATGGTCCGGGATTTCGTGAAGCGGCTGGGGCCGCGCATCCGCAGCTGCCACGCCAAGGACATCCGCCTGGCCGAGAAGCTCACCGTGCACCTCGACGAGGTCCGCCCGGGAACCGGCGGGCTCGACTACCGCGCGTATCTCTCGGCGGTGGCCGCGCTCGACCCGGACACGCCGGTGATGCTCGAGCACCTTCCCTCGGAGGCCGAGTACGACCTGGCCGCCGGCCACCTGCGCGAGGTGGCCAGGGCCGAGGGGCTGGCACTGTGAGCGCCCGGGACCTGCCGGCTCCGCCCGCGCTCCGCCGCCGGGAGCAGATGCCCCACAAGGTCTTGGGCGCCTGCCACGGCGGCGCCGGCGACGTCGGCTGCCGCATGGCCCTCGACGCCGCCGACAGCTCCGCCGGGCTGTCATTCCTGCACGACGACATCCTGCCGCCGGGCGTCTCGATCGGCGAGCACGACCACCGCGACATCGAGGAGACCTACTTCGTGGCCGAGGGCTCCGGCGAACTCCTCTTCGACGGCCGGCGGCTGCCCGTCGGCCCGGGCGACGTCTCGGTCTGCGGACCGGGGCACACCCACGGCATAGTCAACACCGGGGCCGCCCCCCTGCGGCTCCTGGTGATCGCCCTGAAACTCAAGGAGGCCGCCCATGCCCGCTGAAAGCCTGGCCGTTCGCTTCGCCGCCCCGGAGCGCGCCGAACTGGTCGCCGATCCGGCCGAAGAGCGGCCGCTCAAGGATACCGAGGTCGCCGGGCGGACGCTGGTCTCGCTGGTCAGCGCCGGCACCGAGCTGGCCTCGTACCGCGGGCTGATCGGCGCCTTCCCGAAGTCGAGCGGCTACGCGGCGGTCTTCGAGGTCGACGCGGTCGGGTCGGCCGTGCCCGATCTCAAGCCCGGCGACCGCGTCTTCTGCATGGGCAACCACCGGCTGCTGCAGAGAGCCGACAGGCGCGAGTGCGCCCCGGTGCCGGCGGGGCTCGAGCCGGAGCGCGCGGTCTTCGCCCGGATGATGGGCATCACCATGAGCACGCTGGTGACCACGACCGCCCGGCCGCCGGACCTGGTGGCCGTCACCGGCCTCGGCGTCGTGGGCTCCCTCGGCGCGCAGCTCTTCGCGGCCTCGGGCTACCGCGTGCTGGCCTGCGACCCCGTGGAGTCCCGGCGCGAGGCCGCCCGGCGCGCGGGGCTCACCGACGTCCGCGAAGCCATACCGCTCGACGACCCGGAGGTCAAGGGGCGCGTCGCGCTCGTTCTCGAGTGCTCCGGCCACGAGGCGGCGGTGCTGGCCGGCTGCCGCGCGGTGCGCCGCCGCGGCGAGGTTGTGCTGGTCGGCGTCCCCTGGGAGAAGCGCGCGGAGATGCCGGCCTTCGACATCCTCCACGCCGTCTTCCACAGCTACGCCGTGCTCCGCTCCGGCTGGGAGTGGGAGGTGCCGCGCCAGCGCGAGGACTTCCGCACGGGGAGCCTCTTCGAGAACTTCCGCGCGGCCATGGAGTGGATCGCCGCCGGCCGCGTGCGGGTCGACGGCCTCTGGGAGGCGCGCTCCCCGCGCGACTGCCAGGCGGCTTACCAGGACCTGCTCAAGGGGCGGTGCGCGAGACTCTCGGTGCTCTTCGACTGGCAGGGGGTATGAGCTCCGGGCTTTGCTGATCACACCGCTCGGACGGATCCGACGGACCCGTCCGGTCGCCTAACTCGTCGCGAAGGCGACGAGCATCCCGGCCAGGTCGGTGTACTTGATCGGCCCGGCCGGCGGCTCGAAGCCGTCGGGCACAATCAGCGCCGCCTTGCCGCCGCCGGAGCGGCCGTGGGTGCCCTTGATGAGGCTCGCGTCCCGGGCGGTGCCCTTGCGGTCCGGCGCGAAGAATAGCTCCAGCGGATCGTAGCCGGGTTTGCTGTGGATGTCGACGGTCTTCGCGTAAGGCGGCGCGAAGGCCTCGTCGGTCCACCAGTCGTAGGCGAACCAGTGGCCCGGCGCGGCCTCCAGCACCAGGTCGCCGGAGCGCGGGTGATCCAGATTGAGGCCGGCCTGCTCCAGGCGGTCGAGGACCCGGGCGACGCCGCTCGCGCCGCGGAGCGCTTCGGCCACCTCCTCCGGATCCTGCCCGTTCTGGCAATAGACGTGCGCCACCTGGTGGTCGGCGACCGCGAAGGCTGCGCTGGTCCCGAGATCGGGGAGTTCGAACGGCCCGACGCGGCGGACGTCCAGCAGTCCGGCCTCGCGCAGAACGCGGTTGGGGAAGCTGACACCGCCGGCGGCCTCTATGGCATAGTCGCCAACCACCACCAGTTCGTAGCCGGCGCGCTCGGCGCTCTCGGCCAGACCGTTCAGGAGGCCGCAGAGGTCCTTGCCGGCCTGGGCCGCCTGCGGCGAGTCCGGTCCGAAGCGCTGCAGGTCGTAGTCCAGGTGCGGCAGGTAGACGAAGATCAGGTCCGGCGCGCCTCCGCGCTGCAGGCCGCCGATGCCGGTCGCTCCCACCGGCAGGCCGAAGTAGCCGGCAGCCTCGGTGGGCGCCCCGGAGTTCGGACCGAAATCGGAGGGGCTGAGCGTGAGCGCCTGGGCCGCGGCGCCGGCGATCCATTTCGAGGCGGGCAGGCCGGCCATGGGGCCCCAGTAGTGGTGCAGAGGAAAGGGCCCGAGCCGGGACTCGAGCACCCGGTCCAGGCCCGCCGGCAGGGCGTAGCACGCCGGCAGGGTCTTGCCGTCCGGCCCGTGCAGCGGAGCCGGGGTCACGATCATCTCGACGGCCGAACCCACGCTGTTCTGGAAGAAGAGAAGGGCCGCGCGGACCACCGCGCCGCTCTCGCGCTCCAGGCGCTCCCAGATGCGCTCGCCGGACACGAGCTCCGCCGACTGCTCCCAGAAGTAGGCCCGCCGCAGCTCGCGCTGGTAGAAGCCGTTGCCCACCGCACCGGTGCCGGCGGGGGGCAGTCCGGTCAGGAGCGCCGCCTGCGCGGGGACGGTCAGAGCCGGGAAGACCGGCTCGACCTCCAGGAGTTGTCCGAGCTTGCCGAGGCCCGCCCGCCGCGCCTCGGCGATGCCGAGGGCGGCGCAGCTGACGACCAGCAGCCTCCTCATGACTGGGCGGGCTCTGGCTGATCCGACGGACGGGACTGATCCGACTGATCTGACGGATCCGACGGATCCGACGGATCAGTCTGGGCCGGCGCTGCCAACCCGATGGAAGCCGCCGTTTCGGCCGGCGTCTGCGGCGCCTCGGGAGCCGCCTCCGGCTTGGGCGCGGGCTTGCGCGAGAGCTCGGCCGAGCGCGGCAGGTCGGCGATGGACACGAGGCCGAAGTGCTCCAGGAACTCGCTGGTGGTGCCGTAGAGCAGCGCGTTGCCCAGCTGCTCGCTGCGCCCGGCGATGCGGATCAGGCGCTTCTCGAGCAGGCTGCGGAGCATCTCGCCGGCGTTGACGCCGCGGATGCGCTCGATCTCGGCGCGGCCGACGGGCTGCTTGTAGGCCACCACGGCCAGCGTCTCCAGCGCGGAGCCGGAGAGCTTCTTGATGGAGACGGCTCGCTTCAGCCGCTGCACGAACGGCGCGTACTTCTCGCGGGTCAGGAGCTGCCAGCCGCCGGCGATCTCCCGCAGCTCGAAACCCCGCTCGGAATCGGCCAGGGCCTCGGTGATGGCCGCCAGCTGGGCCCTGACGCCCTTGGCGCCGATCCCGGACGGCAGCGCCCGGGCGATCTGCGCCGGGGTCAGCGGCCGGTCGGCGGCGAAGAGCAGGGCCTCGACCGCCGCGAAGAGCTCCGCGCCGGAGAGCTGCGGCTCGGCCAGCACCGCCTCGGGGCCTTCCTCGACGGGCTCGACGGCCGGTTCGCCATCGGTGGCAACCTGTTCGGCGGAGGCTTCCGGCCCCTGCACCAGATCCGACCCGTCGGACGGGTCAGACCGGTCGGATTGACCCGACTCGACCTGGGCCTCGGCCGGAGCGGCCGGCGGCTGCTCGGCCTGGCGGGCGGCCAGGCGCGCGGCGATGGCCGCGAGGTCGAGGTTCCCCTCTTCCGCGACGGCCGCCTGTTCCGGCTTCTCCGGCCCGCCGGCCGGCTCGGCCGGAGCGGCTGCCGGGGCCGCGGCGTCCGGACCGACCGGCGCCGACCTGCGGCTCTTGCGGCTCACTTGACAAACGCCTCCCGCATCCTGGCGATGGCCTGGGAGATGCGTTCCTCGCTCTCGATCAGCGCCAAGCGCATGTAATTCTCGCCGTCCTCGCCGAAGGCCACGCCCGGAGCGGCGTTGACGCCGGCCTTGTCCATGAGCAGCTTGCAGAAGGCCATGGTGCCCATGGCCCGGAACTGCGGCGGCACCTTGGCCCACACGAACATGCCGCCCCTCGGCGGGTTGAACTCCCAGCCCAGCTCCCGCAGGCCCCGGCAGAGCACGTCGCGCCGGCGCTGGTAGAGGGCCGCCTGGGCGGCCGCCGCGGCGTCGCCCTCGCGCAGCGCGACGATGGCCGCGCGCTCGGTGCCGGCGAACAGGCCGTAGTCGAAGTAGCCCTTGATGGACTTGAGCAGCCCGACCATGTCGCGGTTGCCGACGCAGAAGCCTGCGCGCCAGCCGGCCATGTTGTAGGGCTTGCTCATGGTCCAGGTCTCGCAGGCCAGCTCCCGGGCGCCCTCGAACTCCAGGATGCTCGGCGGCTTGAACCCGTCGAAGGCCGTCTGGGCGTAGGCGAAGTCGTGGATGACCAGGAAGCCGTGGGCGCGCGCCAGGCGGATCAGCTCCGGGTAGAAGTCCCGGTCGAAGACCCGCGCGGTCGGGTTGTGCGGGGAGCAGACGATGACCGCCTTGGGCCGGGGGGTCAGCGTCCGGCAGGCCGCGTCGATGCCCGAGAGCAGCCGCTTCTGGACCTCGACGTCGCTGCCCTCGCCGGCGGCGACCCCCACCGCGCTCGCGCCGGCGATCATCGGCGAGTAGCGGTGGATCGGGAAGGCCGGCGTAGGAGTGAGCACCACGTCGCCGGGGCCGAGGATGGCCAGGCACAGGTGGCTGAAGGCCTCCTTGGAGCCGATGGAGGCGATGACCTCGGTCTCCGGATCGAGCTTCACGCCGTAGCGCCGGGCGTAGAACGCGGCGGCCTCGCGGCGCAGCTCGGGGATGCCGTTGGCCGTCGAATAGCGGTGGTTCTTCGGCTCGCGCGCCGCGCGGCAGAGCTCGTCGATCACGAAGCCGGGGGTGGGGTCCACGGGGTTGCCCATGGCGAAGTCGATCACGTCGACGCCGGCCGCGGTCTTCTCGGCCTTGATGCGGTTGAGCTCGCCGAAGATGTACGGCGGCAGCAGCTGCATGCGCGCGCTGGCTATGCTCGGGAGATTGGCCATGTGAGACTCCGGTTCCTGGGGAAGGCCGGGCCGGGCCCGGCAGGCCGGGGATTATAGCGGCCCCGGCGGGGTGCTTTCAAGGGACGGCGGAGGCCACCGCGTCGGCCACGTACTGCTGCTGCTCGACGGTCAGCTCCGGGTAGATGGGCAGGGCCAGGACCTCGGCGGCGGCGCGCTCGCTCTCCGGCTGGGAGCCGGGGCGGCCGCCCAGCGCGGCGAAACACTCCTGGAGGTGCAGGGGCACCGGATAGTAGATGTCGTGGCCGACCTTGCGCTCGGCGAGCTTCGCCTTGATGGCGTCGCGCCGGGGCGAGCGGATCGAGAACTGGTTGTAGATGTGCCTCCGGCCGGGGAGCTCAACGGGGCAGACCACCCTGCCGCCGAGCCCGGCCCGGGCGAACATCTCCCGGTAGCGGGCGGCGTTGCGCTGGCGGCCGGCGCTCCAGGCGTCGAGGTGCCGGAGCTTGATGCGCAGCACCGCGGCCTGCAGGGCGTCCAGGCGGAAGTTGCCACCGACCAGCTTGTGGTAGTACTTGGGCTCGGCGCCGTGGTTGCGCAGCATCCTCATGCGCGCGGCCAGCCTCTCGTCGTTGGTGGTAACCATACCGCCGTCGCCGAAGCCGCCCAGGTTCTTCGAAGGGAAGAAGGAGAAGCAGCCGACCGTGCCGAAAGAGCCGGCCCGGCGGCCGCGGTACTCCGAGCCGATGGCCTGGGCGGCGTCCTCGATCACCGCCAGGTTGTGCTTACGGGCCACCTCGGTGATCGGGTCCATCTCGGCGCACTGTCCGAAGAGGTGCACGGGGATGACCGCCTTCGTCTTCTTGGTGACCGCGGCGGCGATCTTCGCCGGGTCGATGTTGAAGCCGTCCGGCTCGATGTCCACGAAGACCGGCCTGGCCCCCAGGCGGTGGATCGAGCCGGCGGTGGCGAAGAACGTGAACGGCGCCGTGATGACCTCGTCTCCCGGTCCGACGTCCAGGGCCATCAGCGCCAGGATCAGCGCGTCCGTCCCGGAGGAGACGCCGATCCCGAAGCGGCAGCCGCAGTAGGCGGCGACCTCGGACTCCAGGCCCTCGACCTCGGGACCCAGGATGAAGTACTGGCTGTCCATGACCCGGTCAACGGCGGCCCGGACCTCCTCGCGGATGCCGGCGTACTGGGCCTTGAGGTCGAGCAGCGGTACGGAGGTCACGGCGGTCTGGCTGGACATGGCTCTCTCCTTGACTGACGAGGAGATCATAGGAGGCCCGGCGGGGAAGTCAACAGATGGGAGAGCGGCCCCCGCTCACAGCGCCGCCAGGACCGCCGCGTGGCACAGGCCGTTGGTGGCCACCGCCCCGGCGTTGGCCACCAGGGTCGCGCCGCGGCTGAAGTCCAGTTCGCGCCCGCGCGCGTCGGTGACCCGGCCGCCGGACTCGGCGACGATCAGCGCCCCGGCGGCGTGGTCCCAGATCTTCTCGCGGTAGTCCGGGGTCGCCGGGTTGGGCAGCCGCACGTAGGCCGCGGCGTCGCCCCTGGCCACCAGGCCGTACTTGGCCTGGCTGTCCATGCGCAGGGGCGGCACCCGGCAGCCGAGCGCGGTGCGCAGGCGCTCCTGGCCGCCGAAGTCGCCGTGGCCGGACTCCACGCTCTCGGCGATGACCATCCCGGCCCCGGCCGGCTCGGCGCTGACCCGCAGCGGCCGGCGGTCGCCCGGCGCGGACAGGGGGGCCTGCCAGCCGCCGGCTCCGGCCTCCGCGCCGAAGAGCGCCCCGGGACCGCGCCCGCCGCCGGCTCCGGCCTCCAGGCGCGGGCAGCCCAGCAGCCCCAGCCGGGGCCGGCCGCCCTCGAGCAGGGCCAGCGCCAGGGCGTACTGTCCGCCGCGCAGGAAGCCCTTGGTGCCGTCCACGGGATCCAGGACCCAGGACCTCCCGGCTCCGGCGGCCCCGTCGCCGCGCCCGTGCTCCAGCCAGCGGCGCAGGTCGTCGGGCGACGCGCCCGGCCGGAAGTGCCGGCGCACGGCCTCCAGGACCGCCCCGGCCATGGCCTCTCCGCCGGCGGCCAGCAGCTCGGCCGCGTTCTCCTCGGCCACCACCCGATCGCCGGGGAAGGCCTCGGCCAGAAAGGCGCAGACCACGGCCTGCACGCCGTAGTCGGCGACCGTCACCGGGCTGCGGTCCTGCTTGGTGGCCGCCCGGATGGCCTCGCCCGCGCCGGAAACCGCCTCGGCCAGACGGGCGGCGGCCGTGACGGCCTCGACCGCCAGGGCCATCTCGCCGGACCGGGAAGCATTGGCCGTCATGCAGTCACCCCCGCCTTCTCCATCCAGTCGCCCAGGACGACCAACGCCCAGAGGTGCTCGCCGAAGTCGTCCCTCCCGGCCGCGTGGCGCCCGAGCAGTTCCCGGACCGCCTCCGGCCGGACCACCGAACCGAGCGCCCCGCCGGCCGAGAGGGCCTCCAGCCGCGAACGCCCGCCGCCGCCCGGAACGAACCAGGGCCCCAGCGGTATCGCGAACCCGTGCTTGGGCCTCCTCAGGACCCGGGCGGGCAGCACCGTTGCGGCGAAGCGCCGCAGCAGGTACTTGCCGGTGGCGCCGCGCAGCCGCCAGTCGACCGGCAGGGAAAGCATGAACTCCGCCACCCGGTGGTCCAGGAGCGGGGCGCGGGCCTCCAGGCTCACGTCCATGCTGGTCCGGTCGACCTTGGCCAGGATGTCGTCGGGCAGGTAGTCGGTCATGTCCCGGCGCATGGCCGCGTCGGCCGGGTCGAGCCGCGCGGCCTCCGGCGGATCTCCGGCCGGCCCGGCCCCGGCCAGGCGCGCCAGGGCTTCCGGCTGCAGGACGGCGGCCAGCATCGCGGGGGAGAAGTACTCCTGCCGGCTGGCGGCCGGGCGGGTCTCTATCTGCCGGGCGTAGGCGGCGAAGCGGCGCAGCCTGCTCCGGAGTCCGCCGCCGTAGGCGCGGGCCGAACCGCCCAGGGCGTCGGCCAGGGCCCCGGCCGGGCGCCGCAGCGCCCGGGGCAGGCGGTTGTAGCGCTCGGCCCAGCGCCGGGCCAGGTACCGCCGGTAGCCGCCGAAGACCTCGTCGCCGCCGTCGCCGGACAGGGCCACGGTGACCTCCTGCCTGGTGAGCCCGGCGACCTGCCAGGTCGGGACCGCCGAGGAGTCCCCGAAGGGCTGGTCGAACATCTCCGGGATGCGACCGGCCACCGCGTCGAGCCCCCCCGCCCCACCCTCCAGGCGGAACTCGCGGTGCTCGGTACCGAGGCGCTCGGCCAGCTCGCGGGCCGCCGGGGACTCGTCGTAGTCGGTGCGGTCGAACCCGACGGTGAAGGTCCGCAGCCGCCCGCCGGAGGCCTCGCAGGCCAGGGCGGCCACCAGGGAGGAGTCGATGCCGCCGGACAGGAAGCAGCCCAGCGGCACGTCGGAGCGCAGGCGGATCCGGACGGCCTGGCGGAGCAGGCCGCCGAGTTCCTCGACCAGCTCCTCCTCGCGGAACGGGCCGGGGCGCGGGCGGAAGCTCCAGGGGTCCCAGTACCGCGCGGTCCGCAGCCCGTCGCGGCCGGCCGTCAGCACGTGCCCGGGGAGCAGCTGGCGGACGCCCCGGTAGACGGTGCCCTCCCCGCCGATGTAGAGCTTGGCGAAGTACCCGCCCAGCGCCGCCCAGTCGACCTCTCGCGCCACCCGGCCGGAGGCCAGCAGCGCCTTGATCTCCGAGGCGAAGAGCAGCCCGTCTCCGGACGGCGCGTAGTAGAGCGGCTTCTTGCCGAACCGGTCGCGGGCCAGCACCAGCCGGCCGGCGCGCGCGTCCCAGACGGCGGCGGCGAACATGCCCGCCAGGGGGGCCACGAAGTCCTCCCCGCGCTCCTCGTAGAGGTGGACCAGCACCTCGGTGTCGCAGCTGGTGCGGAAACGGTGCCCGCGGGCCTCCAGTTCCTGCCGGAGCTCGAGGTGGTTGTAGATCTCGCCGTTCTGGACCACCCAGACCGTCCCGTCCTCATTGCCGATGGGCTGGTGGCCGGTGCGTAGGTCGATGATCGCCAGGCGCCGCGCGCCCAGCGCCGCGGGGCCGTCCAGGCGCTTCCCCTCGTCGTCCGGTCCGCGGTGGACCAGGGTCCGGAGCATCCTGTCGAGCTCATCGGCGCCGAGCGGCCGCTCCCAGGACAGGCCTCCGCAGATCCCGCACATCAGGCCGGCCCCCCCGCCGGGGCCGGGGGCTCGGAGGACCCGGCCGTCCCCCGGAACTCGGGCATGGTCTCGTGCCCGGCGGCGCTAATGCCCTCGCGGCGCAGGACCTTGACCATGGTCAGCGCCAGGATCCTGACGTCCAGCCAGAGGCCGCGGTGGTCGACGTACCAGACGTCCAGCCGGAAACGCTCATCCCAGGTCTGGGCGTTGCGGCCGTGGATCTGCGCCCAGCCGGTGATCCCCGGACGGACCTCGTGGCGCCGGGCCTGCTCCGGGGTGTAGAGCGGCAGGTACTTGACCAGCAGCGGTCGCGGACCGACCAGGCTCATGTCGCCGGTCAGCACGTTGACCAGCTCCGGGAGCTCGTCCAGGCTCCAGCGCCGCAGGAACCGCCCCACGGCCGTCAGCCGGGCGCCGTCGGGCAGCGGCTCCCCGCCGGGGCCGCGCGACCCGGTCATGGTCCGGAACTTCCAGATCCGGAACAGCCGCCCGCCCCGGCCAGGCCGCTCCTGACGGAAGAAGACCGGCCCGGGGCTGCCCAGCTTGACCAGCACGGCCACCACGATCAGCAGCGGGGAGAGGAACACCAGCCCGAAGAACGAGCCGCCGATGTCCATCAGCCGTTTGAGAAGCGCGTACACGGTCAGCTTCCACTCCACCCGGCCAGCAACTCGCGGTAGTTCTCCGCCACCCGGCGGAAGACCTCGCGCTCGTCGAACTCGGCCAGCGCCAGCCGGCGGGAGGCAGCTCCCATCCGCGCGCGGAGCTCCGGCGAACCGGCCAGCTCCAGCGCGCGCCGCGCGAAGCCGGGGGCGTCGCCGACCGGCACCAGGAAGCCGTTCTCCCCGTCGCGCACGCAGCGCCGGCAGCCGGAGACGTCGCTGGCCACCAGCGGCAGCCCCATGGCCGCCGCCTCCATCAGTACCCGGGGGAACGCCTCGCGGTGCGAGGGGAAGACCAGCAGGTCCATGGCCGCGTAGAGGCGCTCAACGTCCTCGCGCATCCCCAGCATGGCCCCGCACCCGGCCAGGCCCATCCTGGACGGCAGGTCCGCCGGCAGCACACCGCGCTCGCCGGGCATGGACTCGCCGGCGACCAGGAAGCGGACGTCGGGGCGTGCGGCGCGCATCAGCCCCACCGCCCGGAAGAACTCGGCGTAGCCCTTCTCGGCGGTCAGCCGGCCGACCATGCCGACGACGAGGGCGTCAGCGGGAATGCCGGCCTCGCGGCGGACCGCGGCGCGCGCGTCCGGAGCGACCCGGGCCGGGTCGAAGCGCTCCAGCTCGATGCCGTTGCCCAGGGGGCGCAGCTTGCCCTCCGGACAGATGCCCAGGCCGACGTAGCGGCCGATGTCGTCCGGGTTCTGGGCCAGCAGCCGGGCGCAGCGCCGGGCCGTGAAGCGGTCCAGGGCGACGAGCAGCCGGCGCCGGAGCCCGGTCATGTGGGGCTGCAGAACCGGCCGGAGCGTGTTGACCACCACCGGCACGCCGGCCCAGGCCGCGGCGATGGCCCCCAGCAGCGTGGCCTTGGGGAAGTGCAGGTGCACGATGTCGAAGCGCTCGCGGCGGAAGAGGCGCCGAAGGTCCCAGAGGGCCAGCAGGTCGGCGGCCGGATTCATCCGCCTGGAGATGCGCACCGGATGGAGCGGGATGCCCAGCGCGGAGCGGATGTGCCCCGCGTGACGCCCCGGCCGGCAGGCGGCGTGGACTTCGAACCCGGCGTCCCGCAGCCAGCACAGCTGCCGGCCCAGGACGTACCGGAAGGAGTCGTCCACGGCGGCCAGGTGCAGGACCCGGGGGCGCCGCCCCGCGGGGGCCGTCACGGGATCAGGTCCCGGCCCGGCCGGCATCGCCCCGCTCCCCGCCGGAGGCCCCAGATCCGGAATCGGCGCCGGACCCGTCCGCGCCTCCGTCTCCCGCCCCGGCCCCCTCCCCCGCCCCGTCAGCCTCACCGCCGCCGCCCGCGCCCTCATCCCACTCGGCGGCCGGCTCGGCCTCGCCGGCGAGCGCCTCGCGCCGGCGAGCGGCCAGCATCGAGTGCAGCGCGACCGTCAGGGCGATCAGCAACCAGTAGGTCCGGTCGCGCAGCGCGCGGTTGTAGAGGTAGCTGACCTGCAGGGCCACCATGCCCGGGAAGATCACCTGCGCGAACCCCACCCAGATCGTGCCCCGCGCCAGGCGCACGTTGCGCCAGGCCAGGTACAGGAAGGTGCAGGTCATGGCCAGATAGACCAGAGCGCCGATGGTACCGCACTCGGCCAGCACGCGCAGCGGGGTGCTGTGGATCTCGTTGCCGGTCGAGCTGTAGTCCGATCCGGCGAAGTGCCCGTAGCCTATGCCCAGGAGGGGCCTCTCATGGAAGGCGGCGACGGCGTCGTCGAAGTTGGCCTTGATGAACGGGACCCCCTCCTCGCCCGGGTTGTAGAGCACCCGCAGGCGGTTGGTGAAGAACTCCCGCAGGGTGGGCTCGCTGCTGATCAGCTGGTGCGCCCCGAAGACTGCCAGGGCGAAGAGCCCGCCCAGCACCACGGCCCGGCGCAGCTCGCCGGCATGCAGCACCAGGATCAGGAACATGCCCACGGCCAGGGAGGCCAGGGCCGAGCGCCGCGAGCTGAAGACGATCAGCACTACCATGGCCGCGGCCAGGATGCGCAGGGCCAGGCGCTTGCGGGCCGGCAGGTCCGGAACCATGGAGTAGGCCACAGCCACGAAGAAGCTGCTCAGGGCGTAGACCCCCAGCTGCGGCGGGCGGCGGAACGTGGCGATCACCCGGTACTCGTCGCGGTAGCGGTTGAGCCGCGGCAGGTGCAGGATCACCGCCACGCACTCGTAGAGCCCGATTATCGCCACCAGCGCCGCCGCCAGCATCCAGACATCAAGCACCCGCTTGATCTCGTCGTCCCCGGACATGAACTGGTCGGCGATCAGGCAGAAGATCACCAGGTAGCCAAGGATGAGCACCTCGATCACGCCGTGGGAGAATCCCTCCGGGTCGGCGCCCACGAAGGAGACCGCCGCCACCAGCAGGAAGAGCAGCGCGAAGAGGTGCACCATCCGCAGCGGCCGGAAGGGCCGGCGGCGGAAGGCCAGGCTCCAGATCCAGACGAAGAAGAAGAACACGAAGACCACCTCGGGCAGCCCGACCCGCATCAGCAGCCGGTCCCGGGTGGGGTTGTAGATGAACGGCGTGCTGAAGATCACCAGCAGGAAGGCCCGCTGGGGGTTGCCCAGGCACCAGATGGTGGCCAGGGCCAGGACGCAGCACAGGCCGACGATGGTGGCCGGCAGGGCCAGTCCGGCGGGGAGGGAGTACGGCTCCACCTACTGAGCGCTCGGGACTTCCGAACCGGCCGATTCCGAGGTGATCTTCAGGAAGGTTTCCTCGAGGCTGCCGCCGCCGGCCAGGCCCTTGATGCCCTCCGGCGAGGAGCAGGCCAGCAGCCGGCCGTGGTCCATGATGCCGATGCGGTCGGCGAGCTGCTCGGCCACCGGCAGGACGTGGGTGGACAGGAACACGGCGGAACCGTGATCCCGGGCCATGCCCCGGAGCAGCTCCCGCAGGTGCCGGGAGCTGCGCGGGTCCAGGCCGACGGTCGGCTCGTCGACCACCAGCGCCTTGGGGCGGTGCAGCAGCGCCGCGGCCACCACCACGCGCTGCTTCATGCCGTGGGAGTAGCTCTCGGAGAGCTCGTCCAGGAATCCGCCCAGATCGAAGGCGGCGGAGAGCTCCTCGGTGCGCTCGGCGATGTCCCTGCGGCCCATGCCGTAGAGGTCGCCGACGAAGCACAGGAACTCCCGGCCGGTCAGCTTGTCGTACAGGTAGGGCTCGTCCGGGACGTAGGCCAGCAGCCGCTTGGCCTCCAGGGGCTGGCGGACCACGTCGAAGCCGCCCACCGAGGCAGTGCCGCTGGTCGGGTGCAGCAGGCCGGCCAGGACCTTCATGGTGGTGGTCTTGCCGGCGCCGTTGGGCCCGAGGATGCCGAAGATCTGCCCCGGCTCTATGCGCAGGGACAGGTTCTCCACGGCCACCTTCCGGCCGTAGCGTTTGGTGAGGTTAGTGATCTCGATCACCGGCTGCGCTCCCCATTCCCCCGCCGCCGCGCGTGACGCAGCGGCAATTATGCCCGGGAGCGGTGCGAAGGCAAGGTCTTGCGGAGGGCAGGCCCGAGCCGAGGGCGGCTCTCAGTCCGTGGCGATGCGGTCGAAGTGGCGGGCGGCACGAAGGATCAGGCCCCAGGCCACAAGCAGGCGAAGTGCCATGCTAACGGCCAGGAAGATGGCCATCAGCCAGACCGGGTTATTGCGGACCGGCATCTCCGTAAGGAAATCTGTCGCATCCGGAAGCAACCCAAGGGAGATGCCGTGGAAACGGCCGTCTGTTGGCCTCAGGTACCAAGTGAGTTCCGCGCCAGCCCGCTCCACCACAAACCAGACACACTCGATCATAACGCACGCACTGAGGCCCCTGAGCCAGATCACCACCACGTGCTGCCGGGAGGCCGCCGCCCAGATACCACAAGCAACGAAAAGCAGATACCAAGACACGTCTGAACCGAAAGCCAGCAATCCCCAGAGGGCGCTCCACGGAGCGCTCTCATAACCCAACACGCTGGCTGGCATCAGCCAGCGCAACAAGCCACCGTGGACATAGGCCGTGACCTCTCCAGCGTCGCCATAGGACATGCCCGTTGAGCAGTACAGCGGGAGAAACAGGGCGGCAACCACCATGAATTCGGCTGATCCGGCCAGCTTGCTGATTATCAGTGTCCTGCGCGGAAGAGGCGTCATGACCAAGGCCTCAGCTGTGCCGTCCGACACCTCACTGTGAACCGACTGAATGCCAAGACCAAGGGCAACGAGGCTGAGGACGGCCGCGGCCCCCGCGACCATATTCACTGTCACCAATCCCGGATTCTCACCTGTAAGCGCCCAGATCACCCACAGCCCGTAGACGCTCACGACGATGCCCACACCGACTATCTTCCAGGACAACGCCCCCTTGCGATCGGCACCGGACTCCCTGCGATATAGAGGGTCCTTGGGCCTGAACGCCGCGCGGATGCTCGCGAGTAGCGGCACCGGCCGCCCTTAACCCAAGCTGTCCCGCGGATCTACCGGGCGCGGCTTCTCCAGGCCCTGGGTGTCCCAGGGGCCCTTGGGCAGAGACGGGAGCCGGGGCGGCTCGGGGGGCTTGGGCGGGACGGGCATGGTCGAAGGATCGACCGGCTTGGCCCGCTCGAGGGGCACGACCGGCTTCTCCTCCTCCTTCGGCTTGACCTCCGGCTTCGGCTTCTCCTCCGGCTTGGCCTCCGGCTTCGTCTCCGCAGGGACCGGCGGCGGCTCGCGGCCGGCCGGCACGGACGGCTTCTTCTCGGGCCCCGGATCGGCCGGCAGGATCGGAGGCCGGGACTTCCCAGCTCCCTCGTCCGGCGCCGTCCCGAGCGCGGCGGGTGGCTCGGCCGGCGGCCTGGCCGGTGGTGCCTTCGGAGCGGCCGGGTCGGCAGGCAGGATCAACCCGTCGCCGGCCGAGTCCCGGTCGGGGCGCAGAAAGCCCAGGATCTGCTTGATCTGGGGAGAGAAGGTCAGGCACAGCCCGCCTATGAAAAGGGCCACGAGCAGCAGCAGGAAGACGGTGCGCTTGGCTCGGCGCCAGCTGAACCCGTGAAGGTGACGCTCGGAGGCCCGGCGCTCGCGGGCGGACATCGGCGGGCGCACCAGCCCGCGCTGGCGCGGCGGAGCGTCGGCCGGCAGGACCGGTTGCGGCTCGCCCCCGCCCTGGACGGCCGGCGCGCTGCCGGCCTCGCCGGCGCCGCTGGCCTCCCGGAAGCGCTCCACGACGCGGGCGGCGGCCTCCGGCCCGGGCGCCGGCTGGGCGGACTGGACCTCGGCCTGGCGCTCGCGGCGGGCCTCGGCCAGGCGCTTTTCGACCAGCGCCTCCCAGTTGGTGCCGTCGTCTCGCATGATCGCCGCCGCGCCGGCCTCCTACTTGATCTTCAGCTTCTTGCCGCCCCGGTCGCCGTCCATCCGCGCTGCGCGCGAGGCCTCGGCGGCCAGCGGCAGGCACCAGAGCTTGATGAAGCCAGGGGCGGCGGTGTGGTCGAACTTGTCGGCGGCGGTGTAGGTGGCCAACTTCTCCTCGTAGAGGGCCAGGGGCGACTTGCGGCCCTCGACCACCGCGCTGCCCTTGTAGAGCCGGACCCGCACCGTCCCGGAGACCGGGCGGTTGAACTCGGCGAAGAAGCCGTCCAGCGCCTCGCGCTGCGGGCTGAACCACAGGCCGTAGTAGACCAGCCGCCCGTACTCGGCGGAGAGCGGCGCGGCCATGTGCACCAGGTCGCGACTGACGCAGAGCTCGACCAGCGCCTTGTGGGCGGCGAAGAGCACCGTGCCGGCCGGGGCCTCGTAGACCTCCCGGCTCTTGATGCCCACCAGCCGGTCCTCGACGACGTCGAGCCGGCCCACGCCGTGGGCCCCGGCGATCTCGCCGAGCTTGGCGACCAGCTCGACGGGGTTGAGCTTCTTGCCGTCGAGGGCCACGGGCACGCCCTTCTCGAACTCGATCTCCACGCGCACCGCCTTGTCGGGCGCCTTCTCGGGGCTGACCGAGAGCTGGTAGGCGTCCTCCGGCGGGGTGGTCCAGGGGTCCTCGAGCGAGCCGCACTCGATGGACAGGCCCCAGAGGTTCCGGTCGTAGCTGTAGGGGCTCTTCTTGGTGACCGGCACCGGGATGCCGCGCTTGGCCGCGTAGTCGATCTCCTCCTCGCGGCTCTTGAAGCCCCAGTCGGGGTCGCGCACCGGGGCGACCACCTCGAGCTCGGGGGCCAGCGCGCGGACCGCGGCCTCGATGCGGACCTGGTCGTTGCCCTTGCCGGTGCAGCCGTGGGCGATGCCCGCGGCGCCGTTCTCGCGGGCCACGCGCACCAGCTCCGCGCCGATCAGCGGCCGGCCCAGCGCCGTGGCCAGCAGGTAGCCGTTGGAGTATGCCGCCCGGGCCTTCAGCGCCGGGAAGACGAACTCGGTCAGGAAGCGCTCGCGCAGGTCCTCGATGCAGACCTTGACCGCGCCGGACTTCTTGGCCTTCTCCTTGACCGGGTCGAGCTCCTCGCCCTGGCCGAGGTCGGCCGAGAAGGTGATGACCTCCATCCCCCGCTTCTCCTTGAGCCAGGGGATGATCACGGAAGTGTCGAGACCGCCGGAGTACGCCAGGACGACTTTCTTGGCCATGGGTTCGGGCTCCTTATGCCTTTCCAGGTTCTGCTTGGCGACGGCGAGGCACCGCTCGCGCGGCTGGGATTATACGGAGGCAAGGCGCCCGGCGTCAACCCCCTATAGGGGCGCGGCCCGCGCCCGGAGACACGCCCAGCCAAGGTCCGGGCAAGCGCTTTGACAGCCCTCCTCCACAGGGCTATAAGAAGCGCAACCTGACGGCGGGAGGGCGCAGCATGGGGTTCTTCGACTTCCTCAGGAAGCGGCCCGCCGCCACGCCGGCGCCGCGGCCGGACCTCCAGGCCGGCACCGGCAGCGCCGGCCCGGTCGACTTCGACGCCCTGTGCCTGGAAGCCGAGGCCAAGCACGACATCAACCTGCTGACCGAAGTCTACGCCAGGGCTTTCGCGCTCGGGCAATGGTACGTGCTGGCCAGGGGCCGCGGGGCCCGCATCGCCACGGGGAAGCTGGGGGACCGGACCTGCGTCTTCGCCTTCACCGACCCGGGCCGGGCCGAGGCCTTCCTCCGGGGGCCGGACGGTTCGGCGGCGGACGGCGAGGCCGACATCACGGCTGTTCCCGTTGCCGCCTTCATGTCGGGGCTCGCCGAACTCCAGGGGGCCGGGGTGGAAACCGTGTGCATCAACCGCGCGCCGGGCGGCCGCGCCTTCGGCGGGCCGATCGATGTGGTGCTCCCCATGTACAGGAACTACTGCTGGCAGCTCGAACACGGTCCGGACGCCGGCCCCGGACCGTACTAAGGGCTACTCGCCCCGGAGCACGATCCTGTCCAGGTAGAACTCCGAGCCGGCCTTGAGCTCCGCGGCCCCCTCGGGGGCCTTGAGCCAGCAGCTCAGGTCGGTGACGACATCGCCGGTGCCCAACTTGCCGCGCAGGTTCTCCAGCGGCAGGACCAGGTCGCACCACCGGTTCTCCGCGGGGACATCCTGGTAGAAGCTCTTGAGCTTGCTGCCGGAGACCACCGCCACACGCACCCGGCGCTCCTGGCGGACGAGAACCCGCACCACCAGGGCGCCGCGGTAGTCCTCGGGCACCACGAAGTGGCCGGCCTTCTGTTCGAAGACCATGTGGTGGTCGGTCTTGGAGACGCGCTCGCCGACCAGCACCGTGCCGCCGCCACCGAGCGGGTCGGGAACGGGCTTCACGTGGTTGCGGAAGCTCAGCTTGGTCGCGTGGTCCACCAGCAGCTTCTCGCCCATGGCCAGGTCCTTTCCGGGGCCGCCGCTGCCGGGGGTCCTCGGGGCACAGCCGCAGGCGCCGGCCAGCGCGACGGCGAGCGCGATGACGATTCCTTGCCAGGACACGGCTCTCATGGCAGCCCCCTCCGCCGCCATTTACGCGCTCCCCGCTGCGAAATCAAGCGCCGCGCGGCCGGTTGGCCGCAAGGCGCGAGGAGAAAGCCGGGTTCAGGTCAGACTTCGAGGACGCAGGGGATCACGGTCAGGCGGTAGAGGCATTCGGCCCCGTCCCCGCGATGGGTCTTGAAGTTGCCGTTGGTGAAGACCAGGAACCGGCGGCCGTCGGGGCTCATGAACTTGGCGTCGATGCATGGGTTGTAGTAGCCGGTCCCGGGAAAGAGCTGCCCGCCGAACTCGCGCCATGGGCCCCACGGCGCCGGCGCCTCGTAGTAGATCCAGGCGGTCTCGTCGGCGGCCGCGTGCCCCGAGCCCCGGGTGTAGTGCCACTGGATCATCAGGTAGCGGCCGAGGGGCGCGATGTACTGCGCCCCGGTCATGCTGCACTTGCCGGGGCTCTCCACCACCGGCCGGGCGCGGCCCGCCTCCGCCGCCCAGGCGGAGTCATCCAGACCGTCCGGGCCCGAGAGGAACTGCCAGTCGCGCGGGTCGAGCCGGGCGATCCTGGCGCGGGGCACGCGGGCCAGGATCATGTCGTCGCCGTTCTCCCAGAAGCCGTTGTTGGCCAGGGCGTAGACGTACCGGTCGGCGCCGTGCGCCTCCCCGCGGCCGTCCCGGCCGTACTTGATGAAGAATGGGCTGCCGAAGCGGCGGCCCGGGAACATCGGCGCGTCGTAGTTCTCGCGCGCGCTGCGCCGCCAGGAGCGGCCGTGGTCCGTCGAGACGATGAGGCTGGAGTTCGCCGCGCTCTGGAGCTTCGAGTCGTCGCGGCGCGCCGGGTCGGTGAAGGCCGCGGCCTCGTGCCGGCTGACGAAGGTGTAGAGCGCGCCGTCCACGCAGGTCGTGCCGTTGGCCTTCCACATGCAGCCGTCGGGGCCGCGCTCGGACATCCGCCCGTACTCGTCCATAAGGTTCACGGTCTCGCCGCGGAGCGACTCCGGCGAGTCGCCGCGCAGCGCGTTGAAGTGCAGGTTGCGCGTGGGCTGCCCCCCGAACCCGTAGGAGTCGTCGGAGGTGACGTAGATGTCCCCGTCGTCGGCCCAGCAGGCGTCCCAGGTGTCGCCCTTGGAGTTCATGTCCATCCGCGGCGTGCCGAGGGTGATTTTGAGCATGGCGCGCAATCTCCTGCCGGCCGTTCAGGCCAGGACCAGTTCGAGCTTCCGGGCGAAGAAGGCGTAGTCCTCCTTGCTTCTGCTCTGGGTGAAGTCGCCGCCGCAGACCATCCACATCCGCTGGCCGCCGTCCTCGAACCACTTGGCCGGCAGCGACGGATTGTACCAGGCCTTGCCGAAGTCCTCCTCGACGTGCACCAGCGACCACGGCCCCCAGGGCTTGGGCGCCTCGTAGAGGTGCAGGAAGGTCCGGGCCCACGGATCCGGGCCGTCGAGGTCGACGTAGGCCCACTCGGGGAGCAGGAAGCGGTCGACCGCCGGCACGTAGTGCATGCCGGTCATGCTGGTCGAGCCGCGGAACTTGAAGACGGGCTGCTCCTGGCGGAAGGCGCCCGCGCGGTACGGCTTCCAGGCCGGCTCGCCGTCGGAGGAGAGCCCGCTGTACATCTCCCAGTCGTCCGCCTCGAGCGCGCCGAGCTTCTCGCGTGGCACGCGCCCGAGCGTCAGGTAGTTGCCGTTGTTCCAGGACGTCCCGGAGACGGCGTAGACGAAGCCGTCCATGGCGCCTTCGTAATTCCTCCCGAACTGGACGAAGAAGGGCGTCGAGAACCGCGGGCTGGGGAACATGGCGTCGCGGCGCTTGGGGCTCCAGGTCCGGCCGTGGTCGGTCGACTTGATGATCGACGCGTCGTAGGTGCGCTGCACCAGGTCGCCGTACTCGTTGGCCCCGGAGTGCTGACTGACCGCCATGTAGAGCACGCCGTCGACGCAGATCAGCCCGTCGGCCTTCCAGGAGTCGGCGCGGTCGTGGTAGCCGAGCTTCCCGTACGCATCCATGGGGTTGACGAGCGCGACCCGGTGCTCCGGCGGCGCGCCCTCCACGCGGAAGACCGCCAGGTTGCTGTTGTTGCTCTCCTCGATGCCGTGGCAGTCGTCGGCGGTGCTGTAGATGTGGCCGTCGTCGGCCCAGGTGCAGCTCCAGGTGTCGCCGTGGCTGCCCGGGTAGCGGAGCGGCTCGGAGAGCCAGCGGATGCCCTTGATCAGCTTGCTCCGTGGGTAGGGCGAGGTCGGCGGGGCTTTGGGATCGGCGGCGCTCATGGTCTTCCTTTCGTTCCCGGGCCGCGGCGCCGGCTTGTACGCAATGCGCTGGCGCCCGCGGCGCTCACCCATAGAATACGCTGGGAAGCAGGAGGCGGCAATGGCCAGGAGTGCGCAACCTTTGTACGGAAGTGCGCGAGCCCCGAGGCTCGTGGCCATCGGCCGGATGGCCTTCCGGCCGGGACACACCGTGCGGCCGCATGCCCATCCCTTCACCGAGATGCTGGTGATGTTCACCGGCGCGATGCGGGTGCGGGTCGGGCCGGCTGAGGTCTCGGCGGAGGCCGGGGACGTGCTCGTCTACCCGCCGCGCACTCCGCACGCCGAGGCGGTGAGCGGTCCGGCGCCGGCCGAGTTCATCTGCGCTGCGGTCGATGGGCCCCTGGGACCCGGCTCACCGGCCGTGCCCGACCGGACCGGGCGCATCCGGCTGCTGGCCGGCTGGATGGCCGACGACCTCCGGCTCCGGGACGACGCCCGCCGCGATGTGGCCGGCGCGCTGCTTCCGGGGCTCCTGGCCGAGCTCTCTCACGCCGCCGCCGGGAGCCCCGCCGGGCTGGTCGCCGAAGTCCGCGCGTACCTGCGCGAGAAGCTGGCCGGGCCGGTCACGGTGGGGGAACTGGCCGCGCGAGCGCACATGGGCCGCGCGCACTTCATCCGCACCTACAAGCGGCTGGCCGGGCGCACGCCGATGCAGGAGCTGCGGGCCATGCGCGCCGAGGCCGCGCGCGACCTGATCATCGGCACCGGCCTGCCGCTCAAGGCCATCGCCCCGCAGGTCGGCTTCTGCGACGAGTACCACCTCTCCAAGGTGGTCAGACAGGTCCTGGGCACTCCCCCGGGCCACTTCCGCTGGAGGTGCGCGGACCGCAAGCCCGCGCGCCGCTGAGCACCCTACTCCGGCCGCAGCGAGATCCGCTCCAGGTAGAACTCCGAGCCGGCCTTGAGCTCCTTGACGCCCTCGGGGGGCTTGAGCCAGAGGGTGAGGTCGTTGACGGCCTCGCCCGGCAAGAGCTTGCCGCGCAGGCCCTCGAGCAGCACGACCAGGTCGCACCACTGGTTCTCGGCGGGAACCTCGAGATACACGCTTTTGAGCTTCTCGCCGGACACGATGGCGATGCGCACCCGGCGCTCCTGACGCACCAGAACCCGGAGGACCAGCGCTCCGCGGTAGTCCGCCGGCACCTTGAAGTGGCCGCCGTTCTGCGCGAAGACCATCTGGTGGTCGCCCTTGGAGACCTTCTCCCCGGACAGGACCGTCGCGCCGGAGCCGAGCGGGTCGGGGACGGGCTTGACGTGGTTGCGGAAGCTGAGCTTGGTCGCGTGGTCGGCCAGCAGAAGGTCCCGGCCGGCGGCCGGCGTGCCGTCGGTTTGCGAGCGGCAACCGAGCGCTCCGGCCAGAAGCGCGGCGGTGATGAGCAGTGGAATCGATCTCATGCCTTTTGGCCCCTTCCTGGTTGACCGCCTGGGAATCATGGATTTCTGCCCCGGTCGTCTCCAGAAATCCCGCGTTTCTGGCAACTCCGATGCCATTTATGCCGGATCCTGCAGAAAATCAAGGACTGCGGACAGGCCCCCTGGCCATTGACAGCTTTGTGATCGCGTGCAGACTGGGTGCATGCAGGGCCAGGTCCATTCCCGGACAGGAGCGGAAGCATGAGCAAGAGTGCACTCGGAGCAGCACGGTTGATCGCGGTTCTTCTGATCCTCGCCGGCTGCGGGCAGCAGCCTCCGCCCGGCCCGGCCGCTCCCGGAAAGGGCAATGAGCCGGAATCCGCCCCGGCGCAGCCCGCCCCGGCGCAGCCGGCGCCGCCGACTCCGCCGCCCGCGCCCCCGCCCCCACAGGCGCTTGAGGCCCCGACGGCTCCGGGCGCCCCCGCCGAGGCCGGGAAGCCCCGCCGGGTCCGGGCGCTGGTGAGCGGGCATGTCCAGGGCGTGGGCTTCCGGGCCTTCACCAACTCGCGGGCCGGCCAGCGCGGGGTGACCGGCTGGGTGAAGAACCTCAGCGACGGTCGCGTCGAGGCGGTCATCGAGGGCCCTGCGGACAAGGTCGAGGGCCTGCTGGCGGACATCCGCCTCGGCCCGCGCGGCTCGCGCGTGGACGGGGTCGAGGTGGAGGAGCAGACGCACACGGGGGAGTTCAGTGGCTTCAGGGTGACCTACTGAACAAGGCTCTCCGCTCCGAACGAATTGTTGAAGTTCCGCACTCTCCGCGGATTGGTCGCGGTCCAGTCCACGTATTCCGCCCGGAAGATGACGTCGCGCCAATCCTGTTCCGCAGCCTCGATCATCCGCTTCAGCTCCGGAATGGAACCCTTGGCCAGAAAGGCAATGCACCGGAGCACCCGCCAACTTTCATCAAGACGCTTCTCGACAGGATGCTTCCCGATATACGTCTGGAGCAGGACCTCGGCCTCGGTGGCATCCCCGCCAAAGTGCGTGGTTAGGAAGACGGAGATGTCTGGCGCCAGCTCCCTCATCGAGCGCGCCCTCACACCCCCAGCGTCCTCTGCAGCAGCGACCGCGCCGCGCCGGTGTGGACCTCGAACTCGGCCTTGAGCTCCGCGCCGGCGGCCAGGCCCATCCGCCGGGCCAGGCTGTCGAGCTCCTCCGGGGCGGCCGGCAGGGACCTGACCGGCCGGCCCTCGAGGACTCGGGCGCGCATCTCCAGGCGCCGGAGGAAGCGGTGGGCGTCGATGGCCTTCTGGGCCTCCGCGCCCGGGAGGATCTTCGCGGCCGCGGCCGCGGCGAAGACCGCCTCGGTGCCGGTCTGGCGCAGGGACTTCTCCCGCCAGCCATGGGCCAGGGCCAGGTACTGGGCCAGGAACTCCAGGTCGGCCAGCCCCCCCGAGCCGCGCTTGAAGTCGCCGGCCTCGGCGGTGCCTTCGAGGCGCAGGCGCATCTCCCAGATCTCGGCGGCGAGCTCCGCCGGCGGCTCGGCGCCGTAGAGCGTCTCGGCGAGGAAGCCATCGACCGCGGCGCGGGCCTCGTCGGAGCCCGCCACCGGCCTGGCGCGGACCAGCGCCAGACGCTCCCAGCTGGCCAGCTCCCCGCGATCGCGGTAGGCGCGGTAGCCGGCGAGTGAGGCCACCAGCTGCCCCTTGGAGCCGGCCGGCCGCAGGCGCGTGTCCACCTCGTAGCCGGAGGCCGCAAGCACCCGCAGCGCCTCCTGGACGATGCGCTCGTCGCCGGTCTCGGGCTCGGCGCCGGCCAGGACGAAGACCAGGTCCAGGTCCGAGCCATAGCTCAGTTCCCGGCCGCCGAGCTTGCCCAGGCCCAGGACGACCAGCCCCGGCCGCGCCCGAAGGCTCCGCAGCACGAACCCCAGGGCACGCTCGGCCTGCGCGGAGAGCTCCGCCGAGGCCTGCTCGACGGACGCTCCGCCGAGCAGGTCGCGCAGCCCGACGGCCAGGACCGCCTTGCGGTTCAGGCGGGCGAGCCAGGCGGCCGCCGCTTCCGGGGCGACCGCAGCTGCATCGGCGCCGCCGGGCGCCTGGATGGCGTCGAACGTGGCCACCGCGCCGGCCTCGGCGCCGTCCCCGAAGTGCAGGTCGAGCTGGTCGGGCAGCTCGGCCAGCAGCCCCGAGAGGTAGTCGCTGCGCCCGGCCACGCCCAGCACCCCGTCGCGCAGCCGGGCGTCGCCGGCCATCCTGGCCAGGAACGCCCCGCCTCCCGCCGCCGCCGCGATCTTCTCGAGGTTGGCCAGCCCCCGCTCCGGATCGGGCCCCTGCCGGAGCCGCTCCAGGAGCGGCGCGAGCACCCCCGGGCCGCTCCCGGGCAGCCCGGCGAGCAATCGCAGAAGTCCCGCCGCGCGCCGACCGGAACCGAAGCCCGTGAAGCGCAGCAGCGCGACCAGTTCCTCCTCGGCCGCGCCGGGGGCCAGGAGCGCCCCCAGCCTGCCGGCCAGGTCGTCGCCCGAAGCCCCCTCGCCGCAGAGCTCGGTGTAGGCGGCCCGCAGGGCGGCGGAATGCCCGGCGAGCTCCCGCTCGAAGGTTGTCCGCGCCGCCTCGGAGCTGCCCGCGTAACCCAACCGGCGGGCCAGCGCGGCGAGCTCCGCCGGCGACTCGGGCAGGGCGTGGAGCTGGAGCTCCTGCATGGTCTGCAGGGCGTGCTCGACGCGGCGCAGGAACTCGTAGCCGGCGCGGATGGTCCGGGCCCGCCCGCGGCTGATCAGCCCCTCGGCCTCCAGCGCGGCCAGGGCCGCAAGCGTCCCCGCGCGGCGGATGCCGGGGCGCGTCGCGCCGTGGGCCAGCTGCAGGAGCTGCACCGCGAACTCGGCGTCGCGGATGCCGCCGGCGCCGGACTTGACCTCGATCGCCCCGCCCGACTCGGCGGCCTTCTCCATTTCGCCGCGCAGCGTCGCCGCCCGGGCGAGCTCGGCCACGGAGAGGCCCGAGCCCCAGACGAAGTCGGCGATGCCCGACAGGAACTCCGCGGCCAGTTCCGCGTCGCCGGCCACCGGCCGGCACTTCACCAGGGCCTGCCGCTCCCAGGGCCTGGCCCGGTCGCGGTAGTAGGCCAGCGCCGCCCCGAGTTCGGCCACCAGCGGCCCGCCCGAGCCCTCCGGCCGCAGGCGCAGGTCGGTGCGGTAGGCCACGCCCTCGGCGGTGGGCTCGTCCAGTGCGCGGACGAGCCACTCGGCCACGCGGGTGACGCCGGCCGAGGCCCGGTCGGTGATGAAGAGCAGGTCGATGTCCGAGCTGTAGTTGAGCTCGGCGCCGCCGAGCTTGCCCATGGCCAGGACGGCCAGGCGCGCCCCGGCCGCTCCCGACTCCCGGCGGGCCACCTCCAGCGCCCCGGCGATCACCGCGTCGGCCACCGCGGAGATCTCGGCGGTGATGGAGGCCAGGTCGGCCCGGCCGGCCAGGTCGCGCCCGGCGATGCGCAGGGTCTCGCGGCGGCGGAAGCGCCGCAGGGCGCTGAACGCGGCGGCGGGATCCCCGGCGGCGCCGAGGGCGGCGGCGAGTTCGCCGGCGAGCTCCTGCCCCGACTTGGCGCGCTCCAGTGCCCCGGGGGCGATGACCGCATCGACCCACTCCGGCCAGCGCGAGAGCGTCGCGCTGAAGGCCCGGCTCGAACCCAGCAGCGCCAGGAGCACCCGCCGGGCGTCGGCATCGGCGGCCAGGCGCGCGGCGATCCCGGAACGCAGCTCCGCCGGCGCGGCCTCGACCAGCGCCGAGAGCCCGTCCAGCGCAGCATCCGGGTCGGCCGCCGCGGACAGGTCGTCGAGCAGCCCCGGGACCAGGCCGCGGAGCTCGGCTGCCCCGGCCAGGGCGGCCAGCGCCACCGCGGCCCGGCGGGGCACGGCGAAGCCGCAGCCGGCCAGCAGCATGGCCGAGCGCCGGCCGGAGGGCCGGCTCAGGATCTCCTCGATGTCCCGGGCGGTAAGCATCGGGGTGAATGTATCCCCGCAGCAGGCAGGGCGCAAGCGCCGGGAGTGGCAATCAGGGTCATTGAATTCTCCCGTGACGAACGAGGCTGACGGTTTGGCTGCGATGTTCGGCGAAGTATTCACGGGCTTCAGGGACACAGCGGTATTCCAGGGCGCGGATCAGGGTGAGGCTTGTGTTGC
>Ga0302248_1000093_pt1 | contig 101180 bp, 75 predicted proteins | sample AAG_UR_Leu_MG_FD_193528 | JGI IMG/M metagenome (GOLD analysis project Ga0302248, IMG submission 193528) | Enriched activated sludge microbial communities from anaerobic digester in WTTP, New Holstein, Wisconsin, United States - AAG_UR_Leu | ecosystem: Engineered > Bioreactor > Anaerobic >...
GTCACGACCGAGTCCGCCCCAATAGGGCCCTAACAGAAAATGAGGCTGTTTGCAGAAACGACGCAAGCCGCGGTGTAGTCGCGGCTTACGACGGATTGTGTTGGTGGAGGCGGGGGGAATCGAACCCCCGTCCCAGAGCGCTTCAAACGGAGCTTCTACGCGCGTGTCCGGCCTTCAGATCTCGTCCGGCCGACTCCGACCGACGGGAGCCGTACGGACCAGCCCGGTTTGATCTCGCCGCGGAACGCCCCGGGCGGGGCTTTCTCGCGGCCAGCTTACTTAGTTACGCCTCGACCCGACCCCGTAAGCGCGGACCGGCGAGACGGGTTGCCTTGTTAGGCAGCCAGGGCCAACTCAGTGTTGGCAGTGTCTTGTTGCGCCAGGTGTTTAACGAGGCCTCCCGGCAACCTCGGCGCGCCACTCCGATCTCCGCAGCCCGGTCGAAACCATTTCGCCCCCAGAGCCGCCGAACCGGTCGGCTGTACGCCGACATCATAACCCGGCGCCGCAGCGGGTCAATGGCCGGCTTGCGGGCCGCCCGGCGGGCCGGGCATCCGGCCGGATTTCCGGTTGACTTGCCCTTCCCGGGCGGTAGGCTTTTATGACTGTCCGTGGGGAGCCTGTTCAGCGGGGGGCATCTTTGCAGCTAAATATCAGCCACCACGGTGACGTGACCGTCATCGACGTGGAATCCCAGCCGCGCAGCGAGGACCTGGACACCCTCGTCAAGCGGGTGCTCAACTTCTGCCGCGGCGGGCACCGCAAGTTCATCCTCAACCTGCGCGGCCTGGAGCGGCTGTCCAGCACCGACATCGCCGCGCTGGTCAACATCAACGACACCTGCAAGGAGCACTCCGCCAAGCTGATCCTCTGCCAGCTCCAGCCCAAGATCAACTACGTGCTGGAGATCACCAACCTGCGCTCCTTCTTCGAGGTGGCCGACAGCTTCAGCGCGGCGGTCTCGCTGCTCGGCGGGGCCTCCGCCGCCCAGGTGGCCGTGGAGCGCGCCTCCCCGGTGGCCGCCCGGGAGGCCGAGCGCCGCGCCGCGGCCACGGCCGAGAAATTCATCGAGGCCGTGGCCAAGAGCCGCCTGCACCTGCGGGTGCTGCAGCTGCTGGAGTCCAGGCGGCTGGACATCATCAGCCCCGCCGGCCTGGCCCAGGCCACCGGGGAGAACGAGGCCCGCATCCTGCCGGTCATCGCCGACCTGACCGGCCTGGCCATCCTCCGCGAGGTCGGCGCACGCACCTGGAACTACACTCCGAACCTCGAGCGCGCCAAGGAGATCCGGCAGTTCCTGGACCTCTGGAACTCCCCGCGCTACCACAGCTCGATCCTGGCCAAGCTCCTGAAACGCGAAGGCGCCACCGCCTGACCGGCCGGCGCCGCCCCGAACGCGCGGCCTGCGTCCTGTGAGGAGACAACCCATGCGACCGACCACCATCCGCCACTCCCTGGGTTTCGCCGCCGTCCTGGCCCTGCTGCCCGCCGCCGGCTGCTGGACGGCCGCCGCCAGCGCCGCCCAGCCCGAGGCCCCGGCGGCCAGCGAAGGGAAGCTCATGCTCAGCGCCAAGGATCTCTACGCCGGCTTCGAGGCCCGCCGGGTGCTCCTCGACAAGGACGGCTCCAAGCTGATCTTCGACGCCCGGGCCGTCAAGCTCGGCAAGGATGCGATCGGCACCGTCACCACCGACGTCATCGACCTGGCCGGCGAGAAGAACGGCCTGGCCAGCGGCTTCGAGAGTGCGACCGCCGTCGAGGTGGAACTCGCCGCCGAGGTCCCGGAGGGCGCCTCGGTCAAGGTCGAGACCCGCAGCGGAGCGCGCTTCTTCGACCAGTCCGACTGGACGCCCTGGAAGGACCTGGGCGGCCTGAAGGGCAAGGTCGCCGACCTCAAGGGCCGCTACCTGCAGGTGCGCGCGACCCTGAAGGCCGGCGGGGCCGACAAGCTTCCGGCGCTGGCCTCCCTGGCCCTGCGCCCGGAGATCACCGTCCAGAAGATCATGCTCGTGGCGCCGGCGGCGGTGACCGAGAACAAGGCCCAGACCATCGTGCGCTCCCCGGTCGACTTCAAGTACGAGCGGCTCGACCAGGAGAAGCTCGCCCGCTTCCGCAAGGAGAACGACCTGGACGGCGTGGTCGCCGGCAAGTACGACGAGGAGATCGCCACCCCGGAGCTCCGCAAGATCGACAAGGAGATGAAGGGCGCCGGCGAGGACTTCCTGCAGCTGGTCCGCCTGATGGACTGGGTCGGGCACTGCACCAACGACCGGACACAGCACCCCGAGAAGTCCGTCGGCTACTATGACTGGGACATCGACAAGGTCTTCAAGCTCGTCGAGGTCGAGAAGGACGGCAAGAAGGTCAAGCAGCCGACCATCTACGGCCACTGCATGAGCTACTCCGAGGTGCTGGTCACCGCGGCGGCGGCCATGGGCTTCGCCGGCTCGCGCCACATGTGCATGGTCGGCTTCCGCGAGGCCAGCCACGAGATCGCCGACATCTGGGTCCCGTCGCTCGGCAAGTGGGTGTACTTCGACCCCTCGCTGACCAACTACTACTTCGACAAGGAGACCAAGGTCCCGCTCAACCTCATCGAGATGCACAAGGTCGTCGCCGACGCCTTCGTGCCCGAGGGCAAGGACATGCACTGGTGGATGGTCCGCGGCAGCGACGAGACCCGGGCCCGGGTCAAGGCGGTCGGCGGCAAGAAGCCCATCGGCTCGCGGCTGGGCCGCTGGTGCTACGGCGCCCCCATGAAGCCGGACTACGACTGGGGCTGGAGCCACGGCTACCTGGCCGCCGGCTTCGTGCAGATGACCCCGCGCAACGACTTCCACTCCGAGCCCAAGGCCAACCCCAAGGCCTTCGAGAACGGCCCGGGCTACGCCGGCTACCCCAACTGGGTCGACGACAAGACCCCGCCCAAGCGCGGCGCCAGCAACTACTTCACCAGGATGCGCGACTTCTACTGGACGCTCGACCAGGCCGGGATGAAGCTCACCCGCACCGGCGAGGACGCGGTCTCCGTGGAGCTCGGCAACTCCATGCCCTTCTTCAAGAAGTACGCCGTCAAGGTCGACGGCAAGGAGGTCGCCGACGTCAAGAGCCCGTTCGCCTGGCAGCTCAAGGCCGGCGAGAACAAGCTGGAAGTCGCCCCGGTCGACGAGTTCGGCAAGGCCGGGCTGGTCAGTTCGGTGACGGTCAAGCTGGGCAAGTAGGCACCGCAGAACCTTCCCGCGGGGCTCCGGCGCCGGCCGCCGGGGCCCCGCTGCGTCTGGGCCCCGGCCCCGTCACCGTTGACACCCGCCGGGCGCCATCTAGAATGGGCTGCGGGTCCGCCCTCCGTCCGGCGGGCCCTGGGGGACCGGATGACGCAGGCAGAGCCCTCTCCGCGCGAAGAGCCCCGGGCCCCCGCGCCCGGCGTTCCGCCCTTGCCGGAAGGCGGGCTCATCGACCCCAACGCCGACACCATCGAGGCCGACGTCGGTTCCTCGCACGCGCCGGGGGTGGCGGCCGGCGCCGGAGCCGAGGCCGCCGCCGAGCCGGGCTCCGCGGGGCGCCCCGCCGCCGACAGCCAGCGCCTGCGCTGCCGCGAGTTCGGCGACTACGAGATCATCTCCGAGGTGGCCCGCGGGGCCATGGGCATCGTCTACCGGGCGCGCCACAAGCGCCTGGACCGGGTGGTGGCGCTCAAGGTCCTGCTCTCCGGCGAGCACGCCTCCGAGGGCGAGATCCGCCGCTTCACCCGCGAGGCCCAGGCGCTGGCCAGGCTCAAGCACCCCAACATCGTGCCCATCTACGACATCGGCGAGGTGGGCGGCCGCCACTTCTTCACCATGGACTTCGTGGAGGGCACCACGCTCAGCAAGGTGCTGCTCGAGCGCCAGCTGACCGCCACCGAGTCCCTGGGCATCATGGAGCAGATCGCCGACGCGGTCTCCGCGGCCCACGGCCGCGGGGTCATCCACCGGGACGTCAAGCCCAGCAACATCATGCTCGACCCCGAGGGCGGCGTGCACATCATGGACTTCGGCCTGTCCAAGAGCTCGGCGGCCGACAGCAAGCACACGCGCGACGGCACCACCATCGGCACGCCCGCCTACATGTCCCCGGAGCAGGCCAAGGGCGAGATCTCCCGCGTCGACGAGCGCAGCGACGTCTATTCGATGGGCGCGGTGCTCTACGAGATGCTCGCCGGCCGACCGCCCTTCGGCGGCACCAATCTGCTGGAGATCGTCCTGGCGGTGATCAGCGAGGACCCCCCGCGGCTGCGCGCCGTGAACCCGCGGGTGCCCCGGGAGCTCGAGATCATCGTCCAGAAGGCCATGGAGAAGTCCCCGGAACGCCGCTACCGCACCGCCGGCGAGCTCCGCGACGAGATCCGCCGCTACCGCTCCGGCGAGCCCATCCGGGCCCGGCCGGCCAGCCTCTGGTACCTGGCCGCCAAGAAGGCCCGCAAGCACTGGTCCAGCCTGGCGGTGGCCGCCAGCGTGCTGGCCGTGGCCGGGCTGAGCGTGGCCGGGTTCTTCTATCACCAGTCCACCCAGCGGGCCAAGCAGGAGCTGGAGGCCCGCATGCAGGAGTTCGCCGCCGGCTCCCAGCCCAGCTGGAAGCCGGACCCGGGCTTCGCCGCGGCCGACCTGCAGTCCGGCTGGGAGCCCCGCAACTTCCAGGGCGAGTTCCGCCTGGACCCCGAGACCGGCGAGGACCGCCTCGACCTGCGCGCCGCCTGGAACGCCCGCGTCTCCAAGGAGATGATCTACGGCAACGCCCGGGTGCGGATGACCTTCGAGCTGTCCGGCGCGCCGGGCGACTTCACCCTGGGAATGGGCTTCGCCGGCGACCCGGTGCCCTGCTACTTCCGGCTCAGGCCCGGGCGGCTGGAGCTGGTGGCCGCGTCCGACCCCGACCGCCTGGCGGCCGGCACGCCGGCCCCGGTGACCGCCGACCGGCGCATGCCCGCGCTCGAACCCGGCCGCCGCTACACCGCGACCATCACCCGCGAGGGCATGACCCTCTCGTTCCGGCTGGCCGGCCCGGACGGCGCGGAGCTGGCCGCGCTGGAGTGCGCCAGCGCCGGGTTCTCGAACTACCGCTACCGCAACCTGCGCCTGCTGGTCCGCGGCCCGGAGGAGCTGCGCCTGACCGGGCTGGAGGTCCAGCGCCAGCTGCTGCCCGAGCACCCCAGCAAGCTCTTCGCCGCCGACAACATTTTCAACCGGGGCGACTACAACGGGGCCTTCGAGCAATACGAAGCCATCCTGGCCGGCGCGCCGCGCCGGGGCGAGCCGGAGCGCATGGCCGAGCGGGCCATGACCCAGCTGCGCATGGGCCTGTACTTCGACCTCAAGCGCGACCTGGACCCGGACTGCTCCCGGACGCTGCAGAGCTACGCCGAGGCCCGGCGGCTGGCCGCGGGCGTCCCGGCCGGCACCGCCGCCGACGAGCTGCAGCGCGCGCTGGCCGAGGCCGGCGGCCGCGAGCTGGCCGTGGCCGGCCGGGCACTCCGTGACGGGCACCTGGGCGCCGAGGCCTTCGTCCGCATGCTCGACGCCGCGGCCAAGTCGGGCGGCGCCGCGCTGCGCGGCCCCTGGGCGCTCTCGCTGGGCCCGCTGGTCGGGGAGCTGGCCGCCGCCGGGCAGCTCGACGCGGCCCGCAGCCTGGCCAGGGCCCTCGAACCCCCGCCAGGATCGCTGCTCTTCGCCCGCGGCTACGCCGGCCTGGCCCGGGCACTGGCGGCCGGAGGCGGCCACCACGAACTGCCGGCTCTGGCCGCGCGCTGCCCCGAGCGCCCCCTGGCCGCCCCGCTGGCCGAGGCCATCCGGCGCGGCGTGGCCGGCCGCGAGCTGGACTGGGCCCTGGGGGCTCTGCGCGGCGGCCGGCAGTCCCGCGTGCTCGCATCGGACAACCCCGCCACGGTCGAGGCCCTGCGGAGCATCTGCGACGCCGGCATCCAGCGCGGGGACTTCGTCCTGGCCAAGGACGCCATCTACGAGGCGGCCGGCGACGGGCTCCTCGGCACGCCGATGAAGGACCTGGTCAGCCGGGTGGTGGCCGCGGCGGTCTCGGCGGCCTCCGAGGAGGCGTCCGACCCGCGGAAGACCCGGGAGCAGGCGCTGCAGGTCCTGTCCCTGGCTTCCGGCCGGATGGGCACGGCCGACAGCCGCGTGTCCATGGCCGCCCTGGTGCTCGGCGGCAAGTACTGCAAGGCGCGCGAGTACACGGCCATCAGCCGGCTGTTCTCGATCTATCCGGCAGCGGAGCTCGCCGACGTCTACGCCGAGGCCGCCTCCGGGCTGACCGCCTCGGACCCGGCCGCGGCGCTGGCCATGCTCGAGGAGGCCCGCGGCAACTGGCCCGGGGCGGTCAGCCAGAAACTGGCCGCCGCGGCGATCCGCCTCGGACAGGGCTTCGCCCGCTGCGAAACCCCCGAGGACGAGAAGTCCCTCCTGCGCGTCGCCGAGATATGGCCGGACCCCGGCCACCTCGACAACTTCGCCCTGGCCCTGGACAACCTGACCGGCGAGAAGGCCCGCCGGAAGCGATTCGCGCCGGCCGGCGAGATCCTGGCCTTCGCCCGGGCCCAGGGCATGTTCGACGTCCGGCTGGCCGACCGGGCCTCGGCCGCCGTCGAGGCCGCCCGGAAGAAGCCCGACGACCTGGACGCCTTCATGCGCCCGCTGCTGGCCGTGGAGGCGTCGCTCGCCGGGCAGGAGCAGCGGGTCGCCGAGTGGCGCCTGGAGCTCGCCGGCTACCACCTGCTCTCCGGCAACCTGCCGGCGGCCGGAGCGGCCTATGAGCGCGTCCGCGAGCAGGGCTCCCGGTTGCCGGCGGAGGCGGCCAACGCCGAACTGCGCCACGGGCTGCTGCTGGCCCTGCGCAACCAGCGGCCGGCGGCCGACAAGCTCCGCAACGCCCGGCGCCTGGCCGAGTCCGCCAAGGGCGCCGAAGCCGTGGCCTTCGCCGCCCGCGGCGCGATTGACAAGGAGCTTTCGGTGGAGGACTTCCGCCGGGAGAACGAGGAGCGCCGGCTGCTGCCCCCCGCGGAGATGGAGCTGGTCCTGGCCGCCCGCGCCGCCATGGCCGGCGATCCCAAGGGCGCCGACGAGCGCCTGGCCGCCGCCGCCAAGGCCCTCTCCGGCCGGGCCTGGCCCTACGAACTGGTCAAGATCGAAGCCGCCCGGCTGCCCGGGACCTGAACCTTCCCCGCAGATTCCGCCGATTTCCGCCCCTTGAGCGTCCACTCTTGCATAGGAGGAGGCTCGTCGGCCAGGCACCCTGACCGGCCGGCTTCCCGGACGAAGGAGTCCCCATGACGCGCAGGCTTCTGAAGCTCTCAGCCATCACCGCCGTGCTCATCCTGACCACCGCGCCCGTCCGGGCCGGAACCCTTGAGGCGCCGCTCGACACGCGTAGGGAAGGCGAGGTCAAGTTCGCCGCCGCGCCCAAGGCCGAGGCCGCCGGCGACAAGGTGAAGATCAGCTTCGCGCTCGCCGCGCCCTCCGACGTCGAGGTGGCGGTGGTCGACGGCGGCGGCAAGATCGTCCGCCACCTGGCCGCCGGACTCCTCGGCAAGAACGCGCCCGAGCCGCTCAAGAAGGACTCGCTCGCCCAGGAGATACTCTGGGACCGCAAGGATGACGTCGGCAAGCCGGTCGCCGGCGCGTGCAAGGTGAGGGTGCTGGCCGGGCTCAAGCCCCGACTCGACCGGTACGCCGGCTTCGACGGCAACTGCCTGCCGGGCATCATGGGCCTGGCCGTTGGCCCCGGCGGCGAGCTCTTCGTAATGATGTCCGAGAGCTTCCGCGGCGGCACGGAAATGCGCGTCCTCGACAGGAACGGCAAATACCTCCGGACCATCATCCCCTACGCGGCCAACACCCCCAAGGAGCGGATGGCCGCCGTGGGCATGCTCGAGGCCGAGGGCGAGCGGATGCCGCTGGTGCACAACGCCACGGCGCGGACCAACTACCCCCTGATCAACGGCCTGCACCACCAGAACATGGCCGTGCACCCCAAGGGGCCGATCGTCATGGTCAGCGCCGTCGGCACCATGTGCGAGCAGGGCTCGCCGCGCCACCTGATCGCCGTGCACCCGCAAGGCGGAGGGCCCGAGGGGATGAACTTCGTCGGGCCCCAGCTCCGGAAGGGCAGCCGGGGCATGCTCGGCGGCGCCGGCGAGGGCACCTGCGGGCTCTTCGACCACGTGGCGCTGAGCCCCGACGGCGAGTGGTGCTACGTGTCGGTCGGCGCCAACAGCCGCTACGGCGCCAAGCGCCACGCCGTCCTGCGCATGAAGTGGACCGACAAGGAGGCCGGCACGCCCTGGCTCGGCAAGGACGAGGCCGGCTCCGACGACGCGCACTTCAACAACCCCACCGCGCTGGCCGTCGACAAGGAGGGCAACGTCTTTGTCGGCGACCACGGCAACAACCGGGTGATGGTCTTTGACAAGGATGCCAAGCTCCTTGGCAAGTTCGCGGTCGACCAGCCCTACCAGTTGGCCGTGCATCCGGCCAGCGGCGAGATCTACGTGATGTCCTGCAACGTCGAGGTCAAGTGGGGCCGGCTGCTCGGCCCCAACTCGGTCCTCCGGAAGTTCTCGCCCTGGGGCAAGGGCGAGCCCAGGGAGCTCGCCAAGCTCGACTCCAAGGGCATGGGCGTCATGGCCCTCGACGCCACGGCGGCGCCGGCCCGGCTGTGGGTGGCGACCGCCAAGGGCCTGTGCCCGGTGGACGACAAGGGCGCGAGCCTGGAGCCCGGCGCGGCGGTCAGCAACGACAACTCCATGCACCACGCGACCTACATCGCCGGCGACCCGGCGCGCAACCGCGTCCTGGCCTACGAGAACGGCGAGGTCCAGATCTACTCGATCGACCTGGCCACCGGCAAGAAGGCGCCGTTCTGCAAGGGCACCTACGTGACCCTGGACCGCGAAGGCAACGTCTACGTGATGGGCGGCCGCGACAACGCCGTCTACCGCTTCGACCCGACGGGCAAGCCCCTGGCCTTCTCCGGCGAGGGCTCCAACAAGATCGTCACCAAGGGCTACCGCGGCTTCGGGCCGAACATGGGCATGCCCGGCATCTGCGTGGACCTGAAAGGCAACCTCTACGTCTCGCGCAACTCCAACTACGGCGGGGCCGAGGCCTACGGGGGGCGCGTCGACGTCTACGGCCCGGACGGCAAGATGCTCAAGGAGAAGATCCTCGACGGCATGGGCTACGGCGACTGCGGCCTGGGCGTCGACGCCGCCGGGAACATCTACGTGGGCATGAACCTCAAGCCCGCCGACAAGCCCTTCCCGGCGGCCTTCATGGGCAAGGTGCCGGACAAGGGCTGGGTCTTCTGGAAGGACAAGGAGCGCGAGTTCCCCTGGAACCACGTCTACTACAACGCCTACCTCTGGCACTGGGGCTCGGTCTTCAAGTTCAGCCCGAACGGCGGGGTGATCTATGGCCAGCACCCCTGGAACCTGAAGCGGGCCGACTACGGCGAGCCCAAGGCCGCCGACAAGCTCGAGAACGCGCCGGCCGACGCAGCCACCTACCGCTCGGCCTACCTGGGCTACGAGGTCAAGGTGGCCGGAGCCCAGTGGCGCTACCCGGGGTGCGGGATCATCCCCAGCTCCGGCGACGGGCTGATGCCCGATCCGGGCTGCGCCTGCTACAACTCGTCCCTGGCCGTCGACGAGTACGGCCGGGTCTTCGCCCCGAACCCGTTCCGCTTCTCGGTGGAGATGCTCGACTCAGGCGGCAACCAGCTCGCGCGCATCGGCCGCTACGGCAACGCCGACAGCGCCGGGCCGGGCTCCAAGGTCCCCGAGCCGGAGATCGCGCTGGCCGGGGCCTATCACGTCTCGGTCGCCGACGGCCGGGTCTTCATCGGCGACGCCAGCAACCGCCGGGTCGTCGTGGTCAAGTTCGAGCCCTCGGCCAGCGCGGAGTGCGCGGCGCCGTGAAGTCCCGAGGCGCCTGTGAACAGCATTCTCACGCCAAGGCGCGAAGCCGCTAAGAACAACAACGGCAGCGACCTTTTCGGTCCCGAGAGAAGAAGCCAGCGGCTCTTGGCGTCTTGGCGTGAGAATGGCCGTTGTGAGCGCTCCCGCTTTTCCCCGGAATCCCCCGAGGGATTTCCGCCCGCCGCCTGACTCTCTTGAGGAAAGGGGAGCCGAGCGCTAAGCTTCGAACCCATGCGCACCGACCCGGAACTGCTGGCGGCCTACGCGGCATCGCGCGACGAGGCGGCCTTCGCCGAGCTGGCCGCGCGGCACGGTCCGATGGTCTTCCGGACCTGCCTGCGCGCCCTGGGCGACCGGCACGACGCCGAGGAGGCCTCCCAGGCCGCCTTCGTGGTCCTGGCCCGCAAGGCCGGGTCGCTCGGGCGCCTGGAGGAGCCGGCGGCCTGGCTGCACGAGGTCGCCAGGCGCACCGCGCTGCAGGTTCTGCACGCCCGGCTCGACCGATCCCGGAAGGAGAAGGAGGCGGTCATGGTGCGCGAGCGCGCCCCGGAGCCGGAGCCCGTCGAGTCGGGGCTGGCCCGGGATGAGGTCAGGGCCGGGCTCGACCGGGAGCTCTCCGCTCTGCCGGCCGCCCAGCGCCAGGCGGTGATCCTGAGATACCTCGAGGGCCACAGCGAAAGCGCCGCCGCCGAACTGGCCGGCTGCCCGCTGGGCACGCTGAGCCGCAGGGCCAGCGACGGCCTGGCCCGGCTGCGCGAGCGCTTCGAGCGGCACGGCGTGGCTCTGTCCGCCGCGGCGCTGACCGGGGCGCTCGCGGCCGAGTCGCAGGTCGCCGTGCCCGGCGGCCTGGTGGGGTCCATCCTGGCGGTGACCAAGTCGGCGGCAATCGCCGGCGCGGCGGGAGCGGCGGGAATCGTAGGGGCACAGCATGCTGTGCCCGTACAATTGGCGGAGGGAACCATGAAGGCAATGTTCTGGGCCAAGATGAAGATGACGGCGCTGGTGCTGGCCGGCCTGACCGCGGTCGGCGTCGGCGGCGGGGCAGCCATCCACATGGCCGCGGGCGAGCCGCCGGCCCTCAAGGCCGTCCCGGCGACCGTGCCGGCCGACGCCGCGCCGATCTTCGACGACGGCAGCTGCTGGCGCTTCCACGTGACGCTGCGCAAGCCGCTCGTCCCGGGGAAGGACGGCGGCGCCGGCGGGATCATCAAGTGCGTCGTGCCCTACCGCGACTACCCGGGCATCGAGAACATCGAGACGCCGCCGCCGCCGGCCGAGTGGGCCTCGCCGGACTTCGACGACGCCGAGTGGGCCCGCGGCTTCGGCCGCAATCCTTCCAAGGACCAGCACGCCTCCGGGTTCGTCCGCAGCGTGAGCCAGATGATCTCCAACCCCGGCATCCAGTTCTCGAGCGGGGTCATCAGCCTGCGCGGCAAGTTCGCGGTGACCGACCCGGCGGCGGTCAAGGGGCTGTACCTCAAGCTCGCCTACCGCGGGGGAGCCGTCGTCTACCTGAACGGCCGGGAGGTCGCCCGGCAGGACCTGCCCGAGGGCAAGCTCGACGCGGCGGCGGCCGGCGCGGCCTACCCGGACGAGGCCTGGGTCGACTCGGCCGGCAAGCTCATCCCCGACGACTACCACGCCAAGCAGCGCGTCGCCAAGGGGGAGAAGGACCTCGTCGAGCGCATCGCCAAGCGCGACCGCTCGCTCGGGCCGGTCGAGCTGCCCCGCGAGGCGCTCCGCAAGGGGGTCAACGTCCTGGCCGTGGAGATCCACCGCAGCCCGTACCACCCGGCCGCGGTGCAGAAGGAGTTCAGCGCGGAGTACGGCTGGGTGCCCTGCGGCCTGCTCGGCGCCGAGCTCCGCGCTTCCGGAACGGGCGCCGTAGCCAACACCGGCCGGCCCAAGGGCCTGCAGGTCTGGAACCACGACGTCAACGACCGCGCCGGCGTCGGCGACTACGGCGACCCCAACGAGAAGCTCCGGCCCATCACCATGGTCGGCGCGCGGAACGCGACCTTCTCAGGCAAGGTGATGGTCGGCTCGGACACAGCCATCAAGGGCCTCAAGGCGGTCGCGAGCGACCTGAAGGCCGCTTCGGGCGGCGGAGTCATACCGGCGGCGCAGCTCAAGGTGCGCTGGGCCCGGCTCGACGGCCTGGTCTACAAGCAGCTCGAGTGGTTCGACGCGCTTACGCCCGAGGCGCCCGCCGAGGTGCCGGTGGTCCGGGCGAGCGGTGCGATCCAGCCGATCTACCTGACCGTCCGCGTTCCAAAGGATGCGCCGGCCGGCGAGTACCGCGGTACGCTGACCATCTCGGCCGGGGGCGCCGCCGACGTGCCCGTGCCGGTGGTGCTGCAGGTCGGGAACTGGACCGTTCCCGACCCGGTGGCCTTCCGCACCTACGTGGGCATGTACCAGTCGCCGACGAGTCTCGCGCTCCAGTACAACGTCAAGGAGTGGTCCGAGGAACACTGGAAGCTCGTCGACCGGAGTTTCGCGCTGCTCGCCGAGCTCGGCAACAAGATCGTCAACATCCCGGTGGTGGAGCGCACCCAGTTCGGCAACGATGAAGGCATGGTGATCTGGGTCAGGAAGGAGGACGGCTCCTTCGAGTACGATTTCTCGGTCTTCGACCGCTTCGTGGAGCTGACCAAGAAGCGCCTGGGAGTGCCCGACGTGGTCGGCCTGCAGATCTGGCACTCCGGCGGCTGGGAGGCGCGAAAGGCCAACCAGGAGAACACCGTCACGGTCCTCGACAGGAAGACCGGACAGAAGAGCCGGCTGCAGGTGCCGTCCTTCGACAGCGATGAGAGCAAGAAGTTCTGGAAGCCGGTGCTCGAGCAGATCCGCGAGCGGCTGGCCAAGCAGGGCATGGAGAAGGGCATGGCCATCGGGATTCTGTCCGACGGCACCGCCCCGGCGGAGGTCTTCAAGGCCTTCGACGAGATCTGGCCCGGCGGCGGTCCGGCCAGCTGGACCCGCGGCTGCCACAGCGTGACCCGCGACCCCAAGCCCTACGCGGCCTCCAAGCTCGGCGGGCGCGTGGTGCTCCACGAGTTCTGCTACGGGATGTCCATCGCCGACCCGGACAAGGGTCTGCCGCCCATCTGGAAGCAGCGCTCCTGGCCGGGCACGGCCTACGTGCGCCACAACTTCGACGACACCCTGTCGCTGCTCAAGTACCGGACCTTCGCGGAGCGCGCGCTCTTCTGCGGCACGCGGGGCATCGGCCGGACGTGTCTCGACTTCTGGGACTGCGCCAAGGACGACAAGGGCCGGGGCATGCGGGTCTTCAACCGCTACCCGTTCTCGAGCTGCGGCCAGCGCGAGCCCAACCTCTGGCGGCTGGCCTGGCCCGGTCCCGATGGCGCCGAGCCCACCGCGCGCTTCCTGCAGATGCTCGAGGGCATCCAGATGGCCGAGGCGCTGATCGTGGTGGCCGAGGCCCAGGGCGAGAAGGACAAGGCGGACGCCATCGGCGCGGAGCTCGCCGGCAAGTGCCGGCAGATCTACGTCGACCGGCTCAACTACGCCCGGGCGCACGCCCCGGAGGGCGGCCGGGTCAGCTACGGCACGGTCCACCTCGGCTGGCAGGAGCTCGACCGGCGGGTCTTCGAGCTGGCCGCGGAGGTCGAGAAGAAGCTCGGAAAGAAGTAGCCGGAGGGTACCTAACCACCAGGACACCAAGGCACCAAGAAGTCACCAGGACGTGAGTCAGGCTTGGTCTTTCTTAGTGTCTTGGTGGTGAAAAGCCTTGGTCTCAAGCCCGCCCAGGCCCCGCTCGCCCTTGCGCCCCCGGCGGCTCCGGAGAGAATCCGGGCCGGCATACGGCCACTGGCCGGGGGAGCCGCCCATGAATCGCAGCCTGAACGCAAGACTCAGCCCGTGCGGAGCGATCGGAGCGCTCCTGCTCTCCGCCGGCCTCGCCGCCGCGGGCGAGCCGGCCGGCGACGCGGTCGCCCAGGCCAGGAAGGCGGTGGCCGCCCAGGAGGAGCTCGCCGGGCAGGTCGCCGAGCTGGTCAAGCGGGACGAGGCCTCCCAGGCGGCGGCTGACCGGGCGAACCTGGCCCTGGCCGAGGCGCGGCTGATCCTGGCGCGGGCCGGGAAGAATCCGGAGGCCGAGAAGGAGGCGCTGCGGGCCGTCGTCGAGTGCCGCGAGGCGCACGCCAAGCGCGTGACTGCGGCGGTCAACGCCGGGCTGGCCTGCGCTGACGAGCTGGACCGGGCCGAGCGGGACAAGGCCGCGGCCCGCGCCGAGCTGGCCCGCGCCGAGGGCAACGCCAAGCTGCTGGCCGCGGAACTGGCCAAGTGCCTGACCTACCAGACCAAGATCGCCAAGCGCGCGGAGAAGGGTGCGGCCCTGGGCCTTTGCTCCGGCGCCGATCTCAGAAAGGCCCAGGAGGAGGCGGAGAGGCTCCGCGCCCAGGCGGCCGAGGCCGCCAAGCAGCCGCCCAAGCAGCCGGCGCCGCGCCCGGTTCCGCCGAAGCCCCAGCCCGTGCCCAAGCCGGATGCGGACGTGTTTTGAAGGAGAGCCGCCATGATCGGACTGGTGATGGGACCTATGTTGTTCATCCTGGCCGTGCTGGCCCTGCGCGGTGAGGCCGTGCGCTGGCGCTGGGCCATCCCGCTGGCGCTGATCCCGGGGCTCATAGCCTTCTTCTTCGGCATCATCGGTGCGCTGGGCGGCGCCCTGATCACTGGCGCCTACTGGAAGATAAAGCTGCCCTGACCGTGAGCACTCCGCGCCGAAGATACCGTCCGCCCGCCGGGCCAGCCGCGCCGGCCGCTCCGACCGCGACGGCCGGGCCAGGGCCGGGGAGCGCGCCCGCACCACTCCCCGCTCCCGCCCCTGCCCCTGCCCCGGCACCGCGCGCCGCCATGCCCCTCAAGGAGTGCCCGTTCTGCCTCAGGGAAATCCTGATGGCGGCGCTGGAGTGCCCGGAATGCGGCAAGCGCATCGCCGGGGCGGGCACGCCGGCGGGCTTCCGCAAGCGGCTGCTGGTCCAGGAACTGACCCTGCGCCAGGCCATCCGGGAAGGCAAGGTCGGGGCCTCCCGCGGCGGGCTGCTGGGCGCTCTGCGCATGCGCACGCTCACCGCTTCGGGGGCGACGGGCCTGTGCCTGTGCGCCGAACTGCTGGCCGTGACCAATCCGGAGCTGGCCCGACTGGCTTCCCTGGCCATCCCCGGCGGGATCCTGACGCTGGTGCTCCTGGCCTACTTCGCGATCGGCGACCTGGCCTGGCTCGCGGTCCGGCGCCGGCGCACCCCGGCGCACGCCCTCTCCGCGTTCGTGCGGGCACTGGAGATCGGCCGCTACGAGGAGGCCAGCGGATGCGTCCTGCCCGGCGACCGCAACCCACGCCCGCGGCTGCGGCGGGCCATCCACGCCATCAGCCTGGGCAGCGCCCGCTGCAGCTTCGCCGACGCGGCCGGGTTCCGCGCGTACTGGCGGCCGGTCTTCACCGCGCCGGACAGCAGCCTGACCCTGTCCCGGCCCCAGGTGGTCCGGGAGGAGGGCGACCTGGCGGTCGTCTCCGCCGAGCTCTCGATCCGTCGCCGCGCCGGGGGCTGGGGCGGCGGGCTGCTCGGCGCAGCCCTGCGCAGCGCCATGGCCAAGGAGGACGAGATCAAGCTCACCAAGCTCGTCCGCAAGGTGGACGGCCGCTGGTACCTGGTCAACGGCGAGATCCAGAGTCCGGAGGACGGGGCCCTGGAGGAGTTCGCCACCCTGGCCGCCGCCTCCGACGAGCGGCTGGTGGAGCTCACCCGGCAGCTGCCGGCGGCGGAGCCTGCCAATGCGGCTTCGGCAGCTGATGTGGATGGCGGGGAAGGAGCCCAGGCCCCATGACCTGGTACATGGCCGCTTTCCGACTCGAGTGGCTGGCCATGGCGCTCCTGCTGGTCAGCGCCACGATGGCACTGGCCGCGCGCCGGAAAGGCCTGCTCGTGCGCTGGGTGTTTCCTTGTGTGGTGATCGGAGGGCTGGCGCTCTGGGCGCTGGCTGCGCTCGGGCTGGCGCTGTATCTGCGCCTGGGCAAGGAGACCTATCCGCACTGGCTCTATCACGACCTGGCGCGGGCACTGGCCTTCTTCGCGGGAGCCGGCGTGATCCTGTGGAGAGGCAGCAGGCCGGCGGGGAGCACTCCAGATACGAACCGGGCGGCCGGCGCCTGGCCTCTGCCGAGACTCTTCAAGGTGTCGGCTGCTGCGGCGCTCATCTGGGGCGCCACCTTGTGGGCATTCTGCGCCCATGCTGCCGGGCAGTTCGAAGCCGCCAGGCGCGACGCCCGGGCTTTGGCCGTGTCCGTGAAGCCGCCGGCAGTGGCTGAGGAAGCCAACGCGGCCATGCTCTACAAGCGGGCGTGCGAGCTGATCCCGAATCGGATGAGGATGAGTGAGGCCGATGCCAGAGAGCATTCCTCCTGGAGCTTCTCATGGGGATGGGATGAGGCGGCCGATCCAAGGATGCTCGCATATCTGGAACGGATGCAGCCTGCCCTGGAACTTCTGGAGCAGGCGGCCGTCAGGCCCGGTTGCCGGTTCAACAGTGAGCATGACTATAGCCATCCAGGGTTGCAGGAGTTCACATACGACAGGGGAATCCTCCGGGCAAAAAGCCTGCTGCGGATGAATGTCCGCCGCCGGTGCATCCAGGGCGATGCGCGAGGTGCGCTTGGGAGTGTGGCTGGCCTGCATACCTTGGCGTCTCATATTGCCCAGGAACCGGCTTACTCCAGGGTGACGCAGGCCATCGGCATGTACCACCCCTGGGTACTGGAATACGTCCTGGCCCGCACCTCCCCGTCCAGCGAGGACCTCAAGATCCTGCCCAAGATCGGAGATGCCGCGCTCGACCAGCGCTTCCGGGCTGCCCTGATTCTTGAGGAGGCCCTTGCCCTGTCGGAAATGGCCATGGTCGAGGAAGTGGCCTTCGCCCGGAACCGCATCACCGGCGATGAGCCGGTGGCTGTCATGCTCTTCGGCAAGCTCGGTTTCCGGCTATGCCTGATCGGCTGGCGGACGTTCTACCTGGCTCCCGATCTGGCCGACTTTCGATCTAGGATGAAAGCGGCCCGTGACCTGGCCGCCCGGCCATTCCTCGAAGTCCAAGAGGAGTGGCGGCAGTGGGACCGCAACTGTCTGGAGGAGCCCCACGGAGTCATGACCGGGCTGTTCCTGCCCGCCGCAGGCAGGCTCGCGCTCAACGTGTGTCGGGGAACGGCCCAGATCCGTCTGACGGACATGGCCCTGGCAGCCGCTGCGTACCGGGCTGAGCACGGTCGGTACCCGGTGAAGGCCGGGGATATTGTCCCCACGTTCATCCCCGCGATCCCGCAGGACCCCTTCGACGGCCAGCCGCTCAGGATGCGCGCCGTTGACGGGGAACTCCTGCTCTACAGCGTGGGGGAGGACGGCAAGGACGACGGCGGCGCGGAGATGAACCACAAGCAACACACTGGCGATATCACCTTCTGCCTGGGAACCAAGCTCTGGCGCGAGCGGCGCGCCGAGTCAGTCTCCGGAACCGATAAGGCTGGAGCCGGGAAGCCCGGAGTCGGTAAGTCCGGAAGATAACGAGTGCCCAGGCCAAATTTGTTTTGAAAGGAAGTGCCCAGGAACTCCTCCCCGCAGAAGAAAGTCTATGGTTTGCCCAGCTTCATGCGACACTAATCATGGCAGTGCTGTGTGTTTGGATAAGGCTCATGAATCGGTCGCTTAGAGTTATGTATTAGGAGTGACACAGGACCACTTCAGCCTCCGATAGACACCTCTGCACAGGCGCCTTTCCTGATTTTTAGCGATTCCAGTCGACACTTGCTGGCCATGGGTGTATCTTGCACAGTCACGGCACCAACGGAGGCACAGGAATGGCACCCAACAAAGAAGCGATCTCTGGCGGGCGAAGCGCGACGGGTCTTGCCGAGTCGATTCGCGACTCGATTTCCGGTGGCCAGTACCCGGTCGGGCGCTTCCTGCCAGCCACCCGGCAGCTGAGCGGCGAGCACGGAGTCACGGCGGAGACGGTGCGGCGCGCGCTCAAGCTGTTGCAGCGCGACGGCCTGCTGGCCTCCGTGCCGCGCCATGGCTTCAGGGTGATGAGCCGCGCCAACGATCCGACCCGCGGCTGCCCGGTGGCCTACGTGCTGTCCGCGCAGAAGGCCGGGGCCGCCTGGACCGGCTTCAACCAGGTGTTGCTCAGCAACATCCAGACCGCAGCGGCGCAGCGGGGCTGGGGCATTCTGGGAACGGGGGCGGGCGGACTGCGGCCCCAGGATATCCTCGACCAGTGCCTGGCCTCGCGCGCCTGGGGGCTGATCGTCGACGTGCACGACCCGGAGATCGTCAGGCTGGCCCGCAAGGCGGGCCTGGCCGCGGTGATGGTCGATGCCTGGCACGAGGACGCCGGCGTGGACGCGGTCATCCAGGACAACTTCCTGGGCGGCAAGCTCGCCGGCGAACACCTGGCCGCGCGCGGCCACCGGGAGGTCGCCTGGTTCGGGCCGGTCACCGGCAGCGTGCACAGCATGGAGCGCTTCGGCGGCGCCGTCGCCGGTCTGCGCAAGGGCGGCGCGCGGCTCGTTTCCGAGACCGAGCTGGACATCGAGGACCCGGAACTCGCGGCCAAGGCCCGCAGTTTCCTGCAGCGCAAGGGTCGCCCCGCGGCCGTCCTGGCGCTCTGGAGCAACCTGGCCCGGGCGCTGGTCGGCGCAGCGCACGACCTGGGCCTGGCGGTGGGCGGCGAACTCGACATCGTCGGCTGGTGCTCGGAGGAGCTCTACGAGTCCGAGTATCGCGCCGGCATGGGCGTGATGAGCGTGCCGCCGGCCGTGACCTGGCGGGTGCAGGACCTGGCCGACATGGCCGTTGCCCGGCTAGCCCAGCGGCTCAAGCAGCCCGACCTCGTCCCGCAGCGGATCAACGTGCCGGTGCGGCTAAAGACTTCCGGCGGGAATCTCTGAAGGGGGGAATGGCGATGGGGACAAGAGCGAACCTGATGGCATTCGGCGCCGCGGCCTTCCTGCTGATGGCGGCGGGGATCGGCCTCGCGGGCGAGGCGACGTTCACCGCCAAGCCCACGGCGACCCGGAACGGGGACAGGGTCAAGATCGCCTTCGCCGTCTCCGCGCCGACCGACGTGGCGGTGTACATCGAGAACGCCAAGGGCGAAGTGGTCCGCCACCTGGTAGCCGGGGTGCTGGGGGACAAGGCCCCGGCGCCGCTGAAGCCCGGCCTGGCCCAGGAGGTCGAGTGGGACAGCAGGGCCGACTACGGCAAGCCGGCCGAGGGCGGCCCGTTCAGGGTCCGCGTGGCGCTGGGCCTGGGCGCCAAGTACGACAAACTGGTCTCCTGGGAGCCCGAACGCGTCGCCGGCGGCATCTATAGTCTGGGCGTGTCAGCGGAGGGGGTTCTCTACGCCGACGGCATGGCCTTCGACCGCGACGGGAAGTACCTCCGGAGCAATTCGCCACACTCTTCCGCCCTGACGCCGGAACTGGCAAAGCATTTCGACGTCATGGACGACGGCAGCCCCGACCTCAGCAAATGCAGGATTGGCAAGTATCTGTCGGCCGGCCCGGTCTTTAGCGGGTACAACGACGCAGGAGCGGGCGGCACGCTGTTCGTCGTCAGCCCCGACGGCCGGGAATTGTATGGCCTCACCGGGCCGGGCATCTCACGAGCGCCCCTGTGGGGCCCCTGCCCGGCCGACAAGTTCGTCGTGGAGCACGGCATCAAGGAGGCTCAGGGGCTGGATGCCGCGGGCTCGTTCCTGATCCTGTCCTCGGATGCCAGCCAGTTCTTCATGACCGGCCTCAGCGGCGGGGGCAAGGGCGGCCAGAACCTCCCGGCGGTCTTCCGGGCGGACTTCCCGGCCCGCACCGGCGGCCGCGCGTTCTTCGGCGACCCGGCCAAGGCCGGCAAGGACGATTCCCACCTGGGCAGCCCTCGCGGGTTGGCGGTCGACGGTGAAGGCCGGCTCTTCGTGGCCGACTTCGGCAACGACCGGGTCGTCGTGCTGGACGAGAAGACCGGCAAGTACCAGGGAGAGATCCCGGTTCCCCAGCCGAAGTGCCTGGGCGCATCACAGAAGACCAAGTGTCTCTACGTGACCAGCGGCGACAAGGCCGCGAGCCTGATGCGCTACAATCTGCCGGCGGGCGGCGGGAAATGGGCCGATCTCAAGCCCTCGGCGCAGATCCCGCTGGGAGAGATGCGGGCCAAGTCCCACGTGATGGCGGTTGACCCGACCTCGAGCCCCGCCATCATCTACGTCGGCTACCACACCACCAAGGCGTTCCTGCGGCGGATCGAGGATTCGGGCACCGGGACCTTCGGCAAGAACTCGACCTTCGGAACCGGAGAGCCTTTCGGCATCGACTACTCGGACCTCGTCGTGGACCGGCTCCGCAAGGAAGTCTACATCCGCATCACCGGCAACGGCCTGACCTATCAGCGTTACAGTGAAAGCGCCGACAAATCCGAAATAGTCCGCCTGGGCTCTGCGGTCTGCGCCACCGGCGACGGCGTGCAGGCCACCCCCGCCCCCAACGGGAACATCTACGGCATCCAGTGGGGCAACAAGTTCTGGCAGTGGGACCGCCAGGGCAAGGCGGTCCCCTGGGAGAAACCCATCCGTCCGAAGCCCGGCGAGCCGCTGAACCGCAGCAAGTGGGAGGAAATGGGGCCGGCCCGCAGCTTCGTGGTCTGCGGGATGGTCTGCCAGCCCCACACGCTGGGGGTGCGCTGGAGCGACGGACATCTCTTCATCCTGGAGCCGTACAACTTCCAGCAGGACCTCGGCGCCGGGGGGCGGACACCCAAGTCGCTCCACGAGTTCCTGACCACCGGCGAGCGGATCACCCCGCGGGATGGCCCCATCATCTGGAAGACGTCCGCCAATGCGGTGGGGCCCAGGTTCGACGCCGCCGGCAACATCTACATCGGCGAGGTCATCCGGCCCAAGGGCTGGAGCCATCCGCCGGAGATCGATGAGCGCCTGGCGAAGGCCGGGAAGAAACCCAGCAAGGACGTCCCCCAGTTCTACGGCAGCATCGTCAAGTTCGGCCCCAAGGGCGGCATGATCCATTACCCGGACAGCTCCTTCACGAAGGGCACTCCCTACGACGGGGAGCCCAAGCTCGACCCGGGACTGAAGAGCACCGACGTGGACTTCCGCGACCTGTTCGGCGGGGTGAGACCCGCGAAGGTCACCGGTGCGGAGTGGGTCCACCCCGGGCTCGGGCACGTTGGGATCTGCGGCTGCAACTGCGAGAACATGAGCTTCGATGTGGACGAGTTCGGCCGGGCCTTCTTTCCCGACCAGCTGATGTTCCAGGTCCGGGTGGCCGACACGGCCGGCAACGCGGTCACCCGTTTCGGCGGGTTCGGCAACGCCGACAACCGCGGCCCGGAAAGCCCGGTCTTCGACGAGAAGACGGGGCGCCCCCGGCCGGCCAAGCCGGGCGAGAAGAACCCGCTGGCCCAGCCGGACATCGCCTTCGCCTGGCTGCTCGGCGTGGGCGTGACCGATCGTTACGCCTACATGAGCGACGCGATGAACAAGCGGGTGCTCAGGGCCAGACTGGTCTACGCCGCCGAAGAGTCCTGCGAGATCAAGTAGGGAAGGGAGCGCCGCAGCGATGATTGCTGACAGACTGATCAGGCACGCCGCGGGGATCGCCCTGTTGCTGGCAACGGCTGCGTCCTGGATGCCGGCGGCTTCCTGCCCGGCGGCCGAACCGGCCGCGGCGCCCGCACCCGGCAACCCACCGGTCCTGCAGTTGGAGAGCTACTGGCGACAGCACCTCACGCTGCGGCGGCCGGAGCACACCCCCGGGTCCGTGGACGGGAAGGGCCGGGAGCTCAAGCGCATGGGCTACGCGCGGGGCATTCACCTCAACAACTTCGAAGGGCAGGTGTACTCGCCGGACCCGCCCGCCGCGTGGATGAAGGCGGACTTCGACGACTCCAGCTGGCCGCGCGAGCGCGGGGTGACCCCGGCCGGCCGCGACTGGTGCGAGCTGACCGTGCGGGTCAAGTCCCTCCGGGGCAAGTTCGAGGTGCCCGACCCGGCCAAGGTGACCAAGCTGAACCTGGACATCGAGTACATCGGCGGCGTGGCCGTTTACCTCAACGGACAGGAGGTCGGCCGTGGACACCTGCCTGCCCTGAGCTCGCCGAACGGGCCGGCCGGAGCGCTGACCGGGGACACGCTGGCCGAGGCGTATCCTCAAGAGGCCTACGAGTGGGGCATTCCCGAAAACGGCAGCTCCAAGGGCGCGCCCCCGGAAGATGTGAAATGGGTGCGCCCCGACGACAAGAGCGCGCGCTGGCGCAGGCTGACCCTGACGCTGGACAGCAAGCAGCTCGTCAAGGGGACCAACGTTCTGGCCGTGGCGCTCCATCAGAGCTCCTTCCACGCCCTGGCGGCGCGTTGGAGCTACGGCAGCATGAACGGCGTCAAGAACTGCCCGTGGACGCACTGCCACCTAAAGATGCTGAGACTTCAGGCCGAGCCCGCCGGCAGTGCCCTGCCCCAGGCCCGTCCGGCGGCGACGGCCCTGTGGAGCGAGGATCCGCACCGGCGGCTGACACCCCAGGAATACGGCGAGGCCTCGACCGCGGCGCCGGTGATCCGCCTGGTGGGCGCCAGGAACGGCATCTATTCGGGGCAGGTGGCCATCAGCGCGGCCGCGGCGCTGCCGGCGATCTCCGCGGAGATGAGCGAGCTGAAGCAGGCGGGCGGCGCGGGGAAGATCCCCGCCGATGCCGTCCGCGTGCGCTACGGGGCGGCCGTGGGCAAGGACCGGGTCTTCGACCAGCTCGGCGAGAAAGCGCCAGGCGCCGTCCCGGCGGGGCAGTGCCAGCCGCTGTGGGTGACCGTGAAGGTGCCGGCCGACGCTCCGGCCGGGGAGTACCGGGGCACGCTCACCGTGAACGCCGGCGGCACACTCAGCGCGGAGGTCCGCCTGCAGGTGATGGACTGGGCCCTGCCCGAAAGCCGGGACCTGAGCAGCTTCGTGGGCGTGCAGCACACCCTCTGGGCGGCGCCGGGCCAGTACAAGGTCCAGCCCTGGTCGGAGGAGCACTGGAAGCACGTCGAGCGCGTCGTGAAGCTCCTGGCCGAACTGGGCAACGACCTGGTCATCCTGCCCATGATGCACGGCGGGGAGGGCAACGTGCCCGAGACGCTGGTCGCCTGGGTGAAGAAGGATGGCGGGTACGATTACGATTGGAGGAACCTGGACCGCTACCTCGAACTGGTCGCCAAGCACTGGGGCAAGGGTACCGAGGTGGTTGCCGAGATCACGGGCGGCGGGTGGGCCAAGCCCGGCGTGACCGTGGTGACCGACGGCAAGAGGGAGTGGCAGCCGGCTTCGCCGACGGGCGCCGAGGGCAAGGCCTTTCTCAAGGCCCTGCGCGAACATCTCAAGGCCAAGGGCTTCGACCACCTGCACTGGGGGACGATGTACGACCGCGTCGACGCGGCGCTGGGCGAGGCGCTGGCCGCGGAGATCCCCGACGTGGGCTGGTTCCGGAGCAGCCACGAGGCCCGGTCTCCGTTCCCCAAGGACTCCGGCGCCAAGGTGACCATGTCGATGCACGTCCGCGACAACGGCACGCCCTTCGACCGCAAGACCGGTACCCCGCAGAGCCTCTACGGGTGGAAGAACCGCCTGAACCTCCTCTTCCCGCGGTGCAGTTCCGACGCCCACTTCCTTACGCCCTTCGCGCCCCCGATGAGCTTCCGGTGGGTCACGGAGGTCGCCCTGCTGGACGGGACCGGCGGATTCGGGCGGGTGGCGGCGGATTACTGGCCGTCGGGCCCGAAGGCCAGCGACAATTGGATGACCTTCGCGTGGGTCGAGCCCAGCCTGCTCCTGCCCGGGCCGGACGGCGCCGAGGCCAGCGCGCGGTTCGAGGCCCTGCGCGAGGGCGTGCAGGAGGCGGAGATCCGGATCTGGCTGGAGAAGAACGGCAAGGACAAGGTCGAGCCCGCGCTCAAGGCGCTGACCGATCGCCACCTCATCCAGGGATCCTTGCCCGGCGCCACCGGGATCAACAGCTACTCGCCCATCGCCGCCTACTACGCCGGCTGGCAGGAGCGCAGCTGGGACCTCTACGCCGCGGTCGCAGCGGCCGCCGGCGGCAAGGCCCCGGGCGCGGAGGAGAAGGCGAAGTTCTTCGGGGGGAAGTGACCGGACCGGCCCGGCCGACTCTCACCCCATCCCCAGCACCTGCCTGAGGTACCGCCCGGTGTGGCTCTCGGCGGCGCGGGCCACGTCCTCGGGCCGGCCCTCGGCCACGATCCGGCCGCCGCCGGCGCCGCCCTCGGGGCCCAGGTCGATCAGCCAGTCGGCGCACTTGATGACGTCGAGGTTGTGCTCGATGACGATCACCGTGTTGCCGAGCTCGACTAGGCGGTTCAGGACGTCGAGCAGCTTCTGGATGTCGGCCAGGTGCAGCCCGGTCGTCGGCTCGTCGAGGACGTAGACCGTCCGGCCGGTGTTCTTGTGGGAGAGCTCGGTGGCCAGCTTGACGCGCTGGGCCTCGCCGCCCGAGAGCGTGGTGCTGGACTGGCCGAGCTGGACGTAGCCCATCCCGACGTTGACGAGCGTCTCGAGCCCGGCCTTCAGGCGCGGCACGTTGCGGAAGGTCTCCAGGGCGTCGAGGATGGGAGTCTCCAGGACGTCGGCGACGGAGAGCCCCCGGTACTTGATCTCAAGCGTCTCCGCCGAGAAGCGCCGGCCCTTGCAGTGCTCGCAGGTCACGTACACGTCGGGCATGAAGTGCATCTCGATCTTGCGGGTGCCGTCGCCCTCGCAGTGCTCGCAGCGCCCGCCGCGGACGTTGAAGCTGAAGCGCCCCGGACCGTAGCCGCGGATCTTGGCCTCCGGGGTCATGGCGAAGAGCCCGCGGATGTGATCGAAGACGCCGGTGTAGGTGGCCGGGTTCGAGCGCGGCGTCCGGCCGATCGGCGACTGGTCGACGTTGACCACGCCGGCCACCCGGTCGACGCCCTCCAGTGCCTTGAAGGCCAGGGGCTTCTCTCGCGCGCCGTGCAGCTCCCGGGCGAGCGCCGGGTGGAGCGTCTCGGTCACCAGCGTCGACTTGCCGGAGCCGGAGACGCCGGTCACGCAGGTGAAGCAGCCCAGCGGGAAACCGGCGGTCACGTTGCGCAGGTTGTTGCCCCTGGCGCCGCGGAGCACGAGGCGCCGGCCGGTCAGCACCTGCCGGCGGGCCTTGGGAACGGCGATGCTCCGCTCGCCGGAGAGGAAGTGCCCGGTGACGCTCCGCGGCTGCGCGGCGAGCTGCTCCGGACGGCCCTGGCCGACCACCTCGCCGCCGCCGCGGCCGGCGCCGGGCCCCAGGTCCACCACCCAGTCGGCCGAGCGGATGATCTCCTCGTCGTGCTCGACCACCAGCACCGTGTTGCCGAGGTCGCGCAGGGCCTGGAGCGTTCGCAGCAGCCGGGCGTTGTCGCGCTGGTGCAGCCCTACGGTGGGCTCGTCCAGCACGTAGGTCACGCCCACCAGGCGCGAGCCGACCTGGCTGGCCAGGCGGATGCGCTGGGTCTCGCCGCCGGCCAGGGTGGAGCTGGTCCGGTCCAGGGTGATGTAGTCCAGGCCGACGTCGGAGAGGAAGGTGAGCCGCTCGCGGACCTCCTTCAAGGGCACGGCCGCAATCCGCTCGCGCTCGCCGGCCAGCGTGATGCCCCGGACGAAGGCCAGGGCCTCGGCCACGGTCATGGCCGTGAAGGCCTGGATGTTCTTGCCGCCGATGGTCACGGCCAGGGCCTCGGCCCTGAGGCGCGCGCCGTTGCACTTGGGGCAGGGCAGGGGGGACATGTACTCGTGGATGCGGCCCTTGACGAACTCGCTCTCGGTGTTCTGGTAGCGGTTCATCAGGTCGGGGATCACGCCCTTGAAGGGCCGGCCGTACTCCTCCTCGTCGGCGGCGGTCGTGCCGTGGAGCAGGATGCGCCGGGCCTTCTCGGGCAGGTCGCGGAAGGGCACGTCGGTGGAGACCCCGAAGCGCCGCGCGAAGCGCTTGATGGTCTTGTTGTAGTAGAAGTTGAACCGCGCACCGTGGTGGCGCCAGGCGGCCACCGCCCCGCCGGAGAGCGTCAGCGACTGGTCCGGGACGATCAGGTCGGGGTCGAGCTCCTGGCGGTTGCCGAGGCCCGCGCACTCCGGGCAGGCGCCGTAGGGGTTGTTGAAGCTGAAGCTGCGCGGCTCGAGTTCCTCGATGGAGACGCCGCAGGCGGCGCAGGCGTACTTCTCGGAGCAGACCGCGTCGAGCCACTTCTCCGAGCCCTCGCCCTCCTCGCAGGAGACGATCACCAGCCCCTCGGCCAGGCGCAGGGCCGTCTCGATGGAGTCGACCAGGCGCGTGCGCACCGCCGGCCGGACGGTGACCCGGTCGACGAGCACGGCGATGTCGTGGCGCCTCTTCTTGTCGAGCTCCGGCGGGTTCTCGAGCTCGACCATCTCACCGTCGATCCGCGCGCGGATGTAGCCGTCGCGCTTGAGGTTGGCAAAGACGTCGCGGAACTCGCCCTTCCGGCCGCGGGCCACCGGCGCCAGGACCATGCAGCGGGTGCCGGCCGGCAGCCTCAGGGTCTGGTCGGCGATGTCCCCGGCGGTCTGCTTCCGGATGGTCCGGCCGCACTTGGGGCAGTGCGGCTCGCCGGCCCGGGCGTAGAGCACGCGCAGGTAGTCGTAGATCTCCGTGGAGGTGGCCACCGTGGAGCGCGGGCTCGACGAGCCGGTGCGCTGCTCGATGGCGATGGTCGGAGTGAGGCCGTCGATGGTCTCGACGTCGGGCTTGTCCATCTGCCCGAGGAACTGCCGGGCGTAGGCCGAGAGCGACTCGATGTAGCGCCGCTGGCCCTCGGCATAGATCGTGTCGAAGGCCAGCGAAGATTTCCCGGAGCCGGACACGCCGGTGACCACCACCAGCCTGTTGCGGGGCAGCTCGACGTCGACGTTCTTCAGATTGTGCATCCGGGCGCCGCGAACGCGGATGACCTCGCCTTCGGGGCGGGGAAACGCGGAAGAGCAGGCCGCCGGGGCGGTTCCCTTGCGGGCCTCCGCTCCGGCGCTCGACTGGCTGACAGGCTGAACGGACACGCGTACCCCCTAACCACTCCTGCGGACCCGGCGTAAACGAGTGATTATAGCCCGGTGGGGCGGGGCGTCCGGGAAAATCCGCCGGCGGCGCAGCGGAACGTTCCGTCGGTCCGGGGCCTCAGCGCAGCTCCCCGGTGCTGTCCCGGTAGGCGCTGGGGCTCAGCCCCGCATGGCGCTTGAAGGCCTTGCTGAAGACGAAGACGTCCTCGTAGCCGCAGCGCCGGGCGACGGCCTTGACCGGCTCGCCGGTGGAGATGAGCATCTGCTGGGCCAGCCGCAGCCGGATGTTCCGGAGGAAACGGACCGGCGAGCAGCCCGTGGCCCGGGTGAAGACCCGGTGGAACTGCGCCCGGGACATCCCGGCCACCTCGGCAAGACGATCGCGCTCGATGGGCTGGTCCAGGTTGCGCCGCATGTGCTCGATGACCGCCTGGACCGAGGCCATTCCGGCGAGGCGCCTCTCCGCGCCGGGCCTGACCCGGCACACGGCGGAGAGCAGGGCCAGCAGCCGGAAGCCGAAGGCGTTGCGCTGGGCGTGCAGGAACACGGAGCCGCCGCCCTTCGCTTCCGTCTCCACCCACTCTTCGATGGCTTCGCCCAGGAGGACCGCCAGCCTGGGCTCCACGACCGGCGGCACTTCCAGCAGGGAGAAGAGGTCCAGGCTGTGCAGGACCCAGTAGTTGGCGTGGACCCAGCGGCTCAGCCCCGTGGGCGAGGCCAGGTCCACGCGATGCAGGGCCCCGGCCGGCAGAACCAGCGCCCGGCCGCCAGAGAGGCGGAAGGAGCCGCCGCCCCCCAGGCGCAAGACTGATCTTCCCCTCTGGAGCTCGGCGCAGACCAGGCCGGGCAGCGTGCGCCATCCAGTGGTGTGCGGGCGCCGCATGTGTGTGACATTGCCGCACATGAGTTCGAAGCGCAGCGAACTCCCAAGCAGCCTGTCCAACTCGGCGCTGGGTCGCTCGTCCGCGCTCACGGCCGCCTGCTGAGACGCATTGACATCGGAATCAGACCCCCGGCCATGGACCCGCCTCGTCCTCGCCGGCCATAATATGGGCGTTGGCGGCCGGGGTCAAGGCGGCGGGACCCGCTGCCCCGGAGCGCCTCAGGAGGACCGACCCGATGTCCGCCGACCGCTCTGTCGCCAAGCCCATGCGCGTGGACTTCGGCTACGCCTTTGCGACGCCGCACCGGCTGACCGTCTGCCTGCCCGACAGCCGCGACAAGACACTGGCCGACTGCCAGCCGGAATTCCTGCGCCTGGCCTGGACCTACGACGACCTGCGCAGGAAGCCGCTTGCGGCCTTCACCGCGCCGAAGGCCAACTGGGACCTGCGCCTGAGCGTCGAGCTGGATGGCAAGCCGCTCCCGCTCCACGACTGGCACCGCGCCGAGGGCTGGCTGCCGGTACTCGAAGCCACGTTCGGCAAGGGCGCGGTCCGGCTCCAACTCGGGATTGCCGGCGGTTCATCGGCGGCCATCGCGCGGCTGAGCGTTGCCAATCAGGACCGGAAGCCGCACCGCCTGGTCCTGCGCTGCGAGAAGCCCGGCGGCTGGGCCGGCTGCAACCCAGCCTGGGTCCAGCCGGAGTGGGACGCCGACGTGCTGCTCGCCGGCTGGCAGGACCGGGCAGACCGGGTGCTCGTCCTCGGTCTCGGGGGCGACGCCAATCCGGTGACGAGCGCCACGGCGCTCAACTTGGCCTGGGACCTCAAGCCCGGCACTCGGCGCACCGCGTGGCTGGTCCGGCCCTACCGGGCGTACGAGCCCATGCTGCCGGCTCTGCGGAAGAGGAACTGGGCCTGGGAGTTCGACGCTGCCAAAACCGCCTGGCGGAAGCTCATCGGCCGCGCGGCGCGGGTGACCGTCCCCGACGCCGGCGTGGGGAATGCCTTCCGCGCCTGCCTGGCTGACTGCTTCGTCATGCGCGAGACCGTGGCTGACGGCTCGGTCGTGGCCACGCCCGGCACGGAAGTCTACCGCGCGCCCAACCCGTTCGAACCGCTGATCGTCTCGGTGCTCTTCGACCAGCTCGGCCTGCACCGCGAGGCCGCCGGCAACACCGGCATGTTCCTCCGCCAGCAGGGTCGCGACGGGAACTGGGCCGATCCCGAGGGCTGGTGTCACTACATGTGGGGTGCCTCCGGCGTCAAGTCTTGGGCGACCATGGAGCACTGGCGGCTGACCGGGGACCGACGGATGCTCGCCGCGGCCTATCCGCGCATGGCGGCGAGTTCCCGCTGGCAGGAGTCGCAGCGGCGGCGGACGCGCGTCACGGTCAAGGGCAAGCGCCCGCTCGCCTACGGCCTCATGCCCCGCGGCATGGGCGACGGCGGACTGAAGGACGACGATGACCTCTACGGCGTCTTCCTGACCCACAACATCCTGGCGGTCTACGCCGACGCCATGGCCGTCGAGGCGGCCGAGATTCTAGGCCGAAAGCGCGACCTTGCCGAACTGCGCCGCATCCACCGCCGCGCCCGGACCGACCTGCTCCGGGTCATGGAGCGCGGCGCCATCGCCGAGAATGGCTACCGCTGGATCCCAGGCGTGCCGGGGAAGACCTGCGGCAGCCGCTGGGGCGCGCTCTACGCCGCCTTCCCCTGCCGGATCCTTGCACCCGACCACGAGCTCATCACCGGGACTATCCGCAAGTTCGAGTCGCGGATGAGCCCCGGCGGCATCCCGGTGCACACCGGCTGGATGAAGGACGGCATGTGGGTGGCCATCACCCTCGACAACCTGGCCGAGGTGCTGCTGCTCCGCGGCGAGGGCGACGCCGCGGCGCGCTACCTCTACGCCACGCTCAACCACGGCACACCACTCTTCACCTGGTGCGAGGAGCGCGGCCAGGAGCCCGGCGCCAAGGACTGCTCCGGCGACCGCCAGCATCTCTGGACGCCGGTGGCGGTGGCCCGCTTCCTCCGCGACGCTCTGGTCATGGAGGACGGCGGGGCGCTCCACCTGGTCCGCGGCGCCGCCCGCCAGTGGCTCGGCAGCGGCGAGCCGGTCGGCGTCCGCGGCATGGCCACGCACTTCGGCCGGCTGAGCTACGAGCTGCGCTACGACGCCAGGGCGCGGCGGGTGACTGGCTCGCTGGACCTCGACGGCCGAGCCGGGTGCCGCGTGGTCCTGCACCTCCGGCTGCCGGGCGGGCTCAGGGCCAAGTCGATCTCCGGAGTGGCCGGAGCCAAGGTAAGCGCCGACGGCGAGGCCGTCGAGTGGTCGCACACCAGCGGGCGGGTGAAGTTCGAGATGGCAGTCGGATAGACCCGACTGACGGCCACGAAGGGCTCAGCCAGTCTTCACGGACACCAACAACCCGTCGACGCTGCCCTCGCCGCGGAAGACCGGGATCATCATCGAGCAGAGGCCGGGGTTCCCGGCGACCGCGGCGTTGTAGCGGGCGATGCCGGTCTTGGCGCCGCTGGCCACGTGTTTGGCGCCCAGGGCGTTGTCGGCCAGGATCAGTCCGCCGGGGCGCACCAACGGCAGGACCTGCTTGAGGTAGCCCTCGTAGCCGTCCTTGTCGGCGTCGATGAAGACGAGGTCGAAGGGCTCATCCGCCCCCATGCGCGCGAGCGACTCGGCCGCCGGGCCCAGGCGAACCTCGACCAGGGCGGAAAGCCCCGCGCGGCGCAGGCTCTCGCGGGCCACCTCGGCATGGTGGGCGTCGATCTCGAGCGAGACGAGCTTGCCGTCGGCGGGCAGCGCCCGGGCCAGCCACGCCGCACTGTACCCGCCGAGCGTCCCGATCTCGAGCACCCGCCGGGCCCCGACCGCGCGGGCCAGGAGCTCGAGCAGCCGGCCCTCGCTCGGTGAGACGTTGATCTCCGGGAGCCCCGCGACGAGCGCCCGCTCGCGGATCTCCCGGAGCGCGGCGTCCTCGCCGGCGAAGAGTGTCTCGATGTAGGAGTCGTACTGCGGCAGGAAGCGGGCGTCGTCAGGCATGGGGGGGGGCTCCGTCTGCTAGTGTGTCTCAACGCCTCAGGTCGTATTCGCGTGGACACTGCGCTCCGGAGGTGAGCCGTTTTCCAGCATCAAGGAGCTTCAGGGCTGCGGGACCTACAAGGAATGCCTGGACCCTGGTGAAACGCTTTCGGAGCGCCGCTTTGAAGCGCTTCATGAGTCCCTGAGAAGCGTCGGAATCCCAGACGGTACTCACACGACCGGGCAGAACGATATCCTCGCTCCAGAGGCCCCCGGAACTGAAACCGACGACATCGGAGTTGATGAGCTGGTCAACGCAGTAGCGCGTAGTGCCGTCGGACGCCTCTATGGGTCGTACGTTCACTGGCGTTGCACTTCCGGTCACCAGAAATGATGCGCAACCAGTGGCGGATCCTGAGGTGGGTCGCCCCAAGTCGGGAAGTTCTGCTCCGCAGCTGTAGACTTCAAGGCCTGGCTTGGTGAAGTTCCCGGTCAGGACGTACTTCAAAGCGCCCTGTGCTTCCACTACCTCCAGCACCGGCAGGATGTCCTCCTTCAGTGCGAAGAAGTGTATCTGCCTAAGCACACCGGTTCCTCACCCCGGCCGATACCGGTTGGTGATCGGTATCCGCCGGTCCCGCCCGAAGGCCTTGGGGGTGATCTTGACGCCCGGGGCGGCCTGGCGGCGCTTGTACTCGCTGACGTCGATGAGCCGCGCGACCTCCGCCACCACCTTGGCGTCGAAGCCCATGGCCACGATCTCCTCGACCGAGCGGTCCTCCTCGACGTAGGCCTTGAGGATGGGGTCCAAGAGCCGGTAGGGCGGCAGCGAGTCCTCGTCCCTCTGGTTGGGCCGCAGCTCAGCGGTCGGCGGGCGGTCGAAAACGCTGCGGGGGATGAGCTCCTTGCCAGAGCGCTGATTCGCGAGCTCGCTGAGCTCGTAGACCACCTTCTTGGTGACGTCCTTGATGACCGCGAAGCCGCCGGCCATGTCGCCGTAGAGCGTGCAGTAGCCGGTGGCCACCTCGCTCTTGTTGCCGGTGGTCAGCACCAGCCAGCCGAACCTGTTGGAGAGCGCCATGAGCAGGTTGCCGCGGATCCGCGCCTGGAGGTTCTCGCCGGCCAGGCCCGGCTCGCCGGGCCCGAAGGCGACGGCGAGGTCCGCCAGGTACTGCCCGTAGACGCCGCCGATGGGTATCTCGAGGAACTTGATGCCGAGGTTCCTGGCCAGGACCTCGGCGTCGGAGCGCGTGCCGCTCGAGGTGAACTGCGAGGGCATGGTCACGCCGACGACGTTGTCGCGGCCGAGCGCCTCGACGGCGATGCAGGCCACCAGCGAGGAGTCGATTCCGCCGGAGAGGCCCAGCACAGCCTTCTTGAAGCCGTTCTTTCCGAGGTAATCGCGGGTGCCGAGGACCAGGGCGGAGTAGATTTCGTCCAGGGAGTTGTGGGTTGCGGGTTGCGGGTTGCGGGTTAACTCCGAACCCAGCCCGCAGTTGCCGTCGGCTCCCGGCGTCAGGTCCACCACCAGGAAGTCCTCGGCGAATCGCCGCGCAGCGGCCAGGACCTCGCCATCGGGGGAGACGACCAGCGCGCCGCCGTCGAAGACCAGTTCGTCCTGGCCGCCGACCAGGTTGTTGTAGAACACCGTCGCGCCGGTGGCCCGGGCATAGCGCGCCAGCGTCGCGTGGCGTTCGGCGAGCTTGCCGGCGTGGAAGGGCGAGGCCGAGAGGTTGACCACGAGCTTGGCCCCGGCCTCGGCCGGCCAGCGCTCGACCGGGGAGCCCGGCACCCAGACGTCCTCGCAGATGGTCACCGAGGCCTTGACGCCCTTGACGGTCAGGAAGTGCGGCCGATCGCCGCTCGTGAAGTAACGCTTCTCGTCGAAGACGCCGTAATTGGGCAGCTCCACCTTGCGGTAGAAGCCGGAAAGCCGGCCGTCCGCGAAGACCGCCGCGGCGTTATAGACCTTGCCCCCGTCAACCTCCGGGGCGCCGACGACCGCGACCAGCCCCTTGGTCGCCGGCGCGAGCGCCTCGAGCTCCCGGCGGCAGTCGCGCAGGAAGCCGGGGCGCAGCAGCAGGTCCTCCGGCGGGTAGCCGCAGATGGCCAGCTCCGGGAAGGTGACCAGGTCGGCCCCGGCGGCCCGGGCGCGGTCGCAGGCCGCGGCGACCTTGGCGCGGTTCCCGGCCAGGTCGCCGACGGTGACATTGACCTGGGCCAGGGAGACGCGCAGGACATCCGTGGTGCTCATGGCCAATAGCCTAGCACCCCGGCGCCGGGAGGTCAACTGCGGAGCGGGAGCCCCGACGCCGTTTCAGAAGACAATCGGCCGGTCTGAACCGCCGAGAACGACAGCAGGGACACCAGACCACAGAGCACACGGAGGACCCAGAGGACGACTGGGGACTGCCGTTCGCGTCAACGGAGTGATTCCCTCCGCCCGGAACTCCTGCCGCGCACGAGATGCCCGGCTGTCCTCCGCGTCCTCTTTGGTGGAGTTCCGCGCCGCTCAGAACTGCTCGGGCCTGGCCGGGTCGGGCTTGGCCTCGGCCCGGGGCTCGGCCTTGGGCGGAGCCAGGGCCTCGGGGGCCAGCTTGAAACCCTCCTTGTTGGCCTGCCACCAGGCCAGGAACCCCTTGACGGCGGCCTTGGTCTGCTCGACCTGGGCCGTCCCGTATCCCGCCTTCGGGACCGGGATCCGCGCTCCGGTGCAGCGGTTGAGGAATTCGAGGGAGGACGTGCTGAGCAGCTGGTAGCCGTAGGCGAAGGAGTAGGTGCCCGCGCCGGTCAGGGGCGAGGCCTCCTGGCGGCTGACGCTCTCCTGGAGCTGGCGCATGTAGGCGGCGACCCCGCGCGGGTCGTTCTGCTTGACGAGATAGCCGCAGGCGGCCATGAAGAACCCCTGCCGCGAATAGGAGTAGCCGTACCCGCCAGCAGTCGACGTGCCCGGCTCGTCCAGGAGCATGACCGTCGCGCGATCGGCGGCGGCATCGCAGCCGGACCCGTCGCCCAGGCGCAACAGCGCGCCGACCGCCTCGGTGGCAACCCCCCAGTCCGGGTCGGAGACCAGCGTCACCAGCGTCGGCGCGACCAACTCCCGGGGCAGCGAGCCCATCGAGATGGCCAGATACTTGCGGACCCCGGGCTCGGGGGAGGCGGCCAGGGCGACGAGCTCAGCCAGCGCCTTGGAGCCCTTGGCCTCGGCGCCGGCCTTGCCGATCTCGACGCGCAGTGCGTCGATCCGCGCGGCCAGCCTGGTGCGCTCCCGGTCGGCCTGCTCCGTGCGCGACCTGGTCCAGTCGGCGTCCACCAGGGCCTGGAGTTTGCGGACCTCGCGCTCCAATTCCGCGACCCGGGCGGCCAGCGCGGCGGCTTCGGGCGCAGCGGCCGGGGCCTCGGCGGCGGTGACCGGAGAGGCGCAAAGCAGGGCGGCGACCAGCGGCAGCGGCAGGATCCAGCGGCTCATCGGCAATCTCCTCTGCGCAGCCCCTCCAGGGGCACGGGACTGCAGGTGAGACCAGTCCAGGCCTGCTGCGGTTCGGGGAATTCCGCGGGAGAGCCTCCAGTCCCGATGAATGATGGCTACGGGCTGTCGGGTAACGCAGCGGGGATGGCGCTGTCGGTGACGCCATCCAGCAAGGAGATGGCTGGTCAGGTGGGCGGGCCTTTGGCCTGAGGACCTGGCAGGCAGGGCTACAGCCCCGCCCAGCCCGCTCATTCAGCAGTCGCCGCCATCCTCCGGCTGTCATCCTGGGACGCATCGTCGGCGCCCGGCAGCGGCAGGGAGGCGCCGCCCGATACCACGAAGGCCATCACCGCGGAGCTGTCCACGTCGAGCGGAGCCACGCACTCGCGCGGGACGATCAGCAGGTTTCCGGCGAAGTTGTAGGACTGCGGCACGTAGACGGCGACCTTGCCGGGCAGCTTCAGGGCGGAAAGGTCCCCGCGGGTCACGAAGCCGAGCATGGCCACCTCCGAGCCGGGGAAGGGACGGATCTGGACGGGCTTGTCGAAGCGCTTCTTCTCGCCCACGAACGAACTGAGCAGGTCGCGCACCGAGGTGTAGAGCAGCTTGACCATGGGCAGGCGCTCGAGGAGTTTCTCGAAGACGCTCATCAACCGCCAGGTGAGGAAGTGCGAGGCCAGCACGCCCAGGGCCAGAATGGTGACCAGGACGAAACCGAAGCCCACCCCGCGAACTGGCTCCCCGAAGATCGCCTTGACCGGCACCGCCATCAGGTCGTCGACCTTGTCGAAGACCATGTAGCAGACACCGACGGTCAGGGCGATGGGCGCGCCGAAGAGCAGGCCTCGCAGGAAGTAGCGGACGATCAGAGTCATGGTTCCATCTCCTGATGTTGTTTCGCGGGTTGGCGGCCGGACGGCGCCGGGCGGCGGCTATGGTAGGCGCGCCGCGCGGGACGTCAAGCCGGACGGCGGTTTCTCCAATTGCCAAGGGCTCCCGGCAGGACGATAATCGCCCCGTTGCGGGGCGCGGCGGCCTGACTGCCGCACCCCAGGCACCGGACCAATGGAAAGGGACGCCCATGCGCCAGCTTCTGGCCCTGCCTGCAGTTCTTGCCCTCATGCTCCTGGCCGCGCTCTGTCCCGCGCCGGCGGCGCGCGGAGCCGAACTCGAGGAGGCCCTGCCGGAAAGCACCGTGGTGCTGGTCAAGGTCGCCGATTGGGCCAAGACCCGCAAGGACATCGACGCCACCGCGCTCGGCAAGATCCTCGCCGAGGAGGACGTCAAGGAATACATCAAGGGCGTGGGCGCGGCCTTCGACAAGATCGTCGCGGCCCTCGAGAAGAAGACCGGCGTCAAGTCGGCCGACCTCGCCGCGGCCTACGGCACGGAGCTGGCCTTCGCCGTGCTCGGTCCGGAGCCGCCCGCCCCGGAGGAGGTGGCCGTCCGGGCGCTCAAAGCGAACGAGACCGCCGCGATCGGTTCCTGCCGGACCTATGCCACCGCCCAGATCATATTCAAGCGCAACGACTGGGACGATGATGCCGTCCTGTCATACGCCAGGGACTACCGGACGCTGGCCAGCACCAAGGACGGCGCCGGCCAGGCCATCATGCTCATCGATGCCGCCTTCGCCGCGGCGGCCGGAGCCAAGGGGCAGCCCAAGGCCGGCTACGTCTTCCAGGACGTGAAGACCATCGGCGGCAAGGAAATCGACTGGATCAACGACTACGCGCTCTGCGCCACGCCGGCCGAATACGGCAAGACCGGCAAGCGCACCTTCCTGATCGACACCACCGGCACGGTCTACGCCAAGGACCTGGGCAAGGCCGGATTCGTCGAGGCCTGGCCGGCCGATCCCCTCAAGGACGGCTGGGAGGTCGCGGACGCCATCGGCGGCGGCAAGGACATGCCCCCCTACGTGCTGGCGCTCATCGCCAGGATCGGCGACCCCGCCGCGGCCGGGCGGATCAACGCCACCATCGAAGCGGCCATGAAATCCCTGCCCAGGGCCGAACAGAAACCGGTGGTCTGGGGAGAGGTCAAGGGCCTGTCCACCTACGAGCAGGACGCGGCCGACGAACTGGTGGTCTACTCCCTGCGCGCCGGGGCCTACCAGCTCTGGGCGCTCAGCTCCGCCGAGGGCCGGGTCAAGGATCTGGCCGCGGCCCTGGCCGCCGGCAAGAGCCTGAAGCCGCTGTCCGCGTGCGAGGAGTTCAGGTTCTGCCGCGGCAAGCTCGGCGCGCGCGCCGACCTGCTCTGGTACCTGGGCATCAGGAAGGGCGTCGAGCAGATCCTGGCGCAGCTGCCCGAGGCCAAACGCACCGAGGCCACCAAGGTCCTGGATGCCCTGCGCGTCGGCGACCTGACCGCGGCGGCCGGCTCCATGGCCGTGGAGCCGCCGGGCTTCCGCTCGCGCACCTTCCTGGCCTGCAAGGACACGGAGGAGGGCATCGTCGGACTGCTCGGCCGGGAGCCGCTGCCGGCCGAGTTCCTGAAGCTCGCCCCGGCCAACGCCACCGGGCTGATGGCCGGCAGCTTCCGGCTCGACCGGGTGATACCCCTGGTCCGCAAGGTCGCCGCCGCCGTCGACAAGAACGGCGCCGCCGAGTTCGACAAGAGCCTGGCCGACGCCAAGACGGTGCTCGGCATCGACCTGGAGAAGGACCTGTTCGGCGCGCTGACCGGCCGCGGCCTGATGTTCTCCATGCCCGCACAGGCGGTCGGCGGCAATCCCCTGCTCGGACAGCTCAACGGCCTGGTGATCGCCGCGGAGGTCAGGGACGCTCCGGCCCTGCGCGGCGCCGCCGAGAAGCTGGTGGCCATGGCCAAGGCGGGCATGGCCGCCGACCGCGATACCAAGGAGATGCTCAGCGTCAACGACTTCGACTACCGCGGCCAGAAGATCACCTGCTTCAACCTGATGATGGTCGCGCCGGGCTTCGCGATCACCGACAAGCACCTGATCGTCGGCGGCAGCGTCCAGGCGGTCAAGAAGGCCATCTCCCAGGCGGGCGGCGGCGAGGCCCTGGTCGACACCGAGGCCTACCGCAAGGCCATGGCCGCGGTCGAAACCAAGGACGCGGCCAGCATCAACTACATGAACCTCTCCGACTCGGTGGCCACCGCCGTGGCCAGCGTGGGGATGATCTCGGGCTTCGCCATGTCGGCCTTCGCCGGGATGCGCCAGGGTATGCGCCGGGCCGGCGCGGTCAGCAGCAAGAACAACCTGCGGCAGATCGGCATCGCCTGCCACCTCTGGGCCGACGAGAACGACGAGGCCTTCCCGCCGGACCTGCTCGGGCTCTTCCCGCAGTACACCGACACCAAGAAGATCTTCGTGGGTCCCGGCTTCGCCAAGCACGCCGCCGAGGGCGTGGACTACGCCTACGTCGCCGGGTTGCGGTCGTCCGACCCGGGCACCTACGTCCTGGCCTACGAGCCGGTCGCCGGCGCCGACGGCAAGGTCAACGCCCTGTACATCGACGCCCACGTCGAGCAGCTCAAACTCGAGGACCTGAAGAAGGCGCTGGCCGACCAGACCGCCAAGCTCAAGGAAGCCAAGCGCGAGATGAAGGTCGTCGAGCCCAAGGGCGTCGAGGCCGGCGCGCCGCCAGCCGAGGACGTCGACCCGGAGCTCTTTGTCGAGCTCCTCAAGGCGCTGCTCAACCCCGCGGCCATGCCCGCGCCGGACAGCTTCACCAAACACCTCTTCCCGGCGGTGGGCACCAGCCGCCGCGTGGAGGGCGGGATCATGTCCGAGAGCTACACGCCGCTGGGCTTCTCGGGGCTGCCCGGGCTGGGCGGGGGCGGCGGCGGCACGAGCGTGGCCGGGATCTCGGTCATCGCGGCCATCGCCATCCCCAGCCTGCTGGCGTCCCGCCGAAGCTCGCTGGAAACCGCCGGAGTTGCCGCCTGTCGGGCATACGCCGCCGCCCAGACCATGTTCAGGCGCAACGACTGGGACGGCAACAAGGTGCTGGAGTACGCCGATGACTTCTCCAAGCTGAACACCACCAAGGATGCCGAGGGCAATCCCATCCAGCTGATCGACGCCGCCTTCGCCGCAGCCACGGGGCCGGGCTCGCCCAAACACGGCTACTACTTCGTGAACATGAAGACCATCGGCGGTGCCAAGATAGACTGGGCTAACGACTTCGCGCTCTGCGCGGTGCCGGCAGTCTACGGCCGGACCGGATACCGGACCTTCATCATCAACACCAACGGCACCACCTTCGGCATCGACAACGGCGGCAAGCCGGTCGAAGACTACCCCGCCGACCCGCAGAAGGAAGGCTGGATCATCGCGGAGTAGCCGCAGCGGGGTGGGGCTCCCGGAATCGGCGCTGGCAACACGTTCCGGAGGAGCGCGCGGCGGCGTTCAGCCCTTGGGCTTGACCTTCGGAGCGCTCGCCGGTCCGGCTGCCGGAGCCGCGCCGGGTCCGGCCGCCGGCTTCCCGGCGACGGGTGCGCCCTTGGCCGCGGCGGGCGCGGCCCCGCCGCTCACGAAGAACTTGCACTGCTCGAAGGTCTGCCTCATGCGGTCGTCGAGCAGGTTTTGCAGGCCGGGGGGCAGGCCCAGCACCTGGTAGCAGTATTCGGGCACCTCTTCGATTTCGCGGTCGCCGCACTCCAGCCCTCCCAGCTTGGCCAGCTGGTTGGCGATGTGCACCAGGGAGAGCCCGCGCAGGATCTCCGCGGGCAGGCCCTGCTTGGCGGCGAAGGCGGGGTGGTGGTGGTACTCGATGATCCGGGCGAACTCATTGGGCAGCTTCCACGACTCCAGGAGCATCATGCCGTAGATGGCATGGGTGCTGCCGAAGAGCGCCACTTCCTTGGCTATGCCGGTCAGGCCCTCCGGCCCCTGGAAGGGGTCGATCAGCTGTTCGGTCAGCTTGGGGTGGGCCACGGCCATGGCGAACTTGCCGATGTCGTGGAGCAGCCCGATGGTGCCGGCCTCGGCCTCGCCCATCACCGGAGCCTTGCGGACCAGCAGCCGCGCGGCCACCGAGGTGCCCAGGGCGTGGGCCCACAGGGCGTCGAAGCTGTAGCCGCGCGCCCCCTTGGGCTGCTTGAAGATGTTCTGCAGCCCGGAGACCATCAGCAGGTGGCGGATGTTGTTGAGACCGATGACCACGATGGCCCGCTGGACGTCGACGATCTCCTCGTCCTGCGCGTAGAACGCGCTGTTGGCCATGCGCAGCAGGGTCAGCACTATGCCGGGGTCCTTGATGGCGATGCTGGCCAGACTCTTGGCGCTGGAGTTGGGGTTGCCGATCTCCTTGAGCAGCTGCTGGGCAACGATGGGCAGCGGCGGGATGGCCGAGACGTAGCGGCGGATGGTCTTGACGGTGTCCGGATCCAGTTTGTCGGCGGAGACCGGCTCGTAGGCCCGCGCCGGGGCCGCGGCGGCCGGAAAGACTCCGCTCGCCGGCCGGACAGTGGCCGGGTCCCGCGACGGAGCCCCGCCTGAGACCGGGGGCGGGGCCGGGACCTGCGGCTTCGCCGGCTCGGGCAGTATCGCCAGGGCAGGCAGGTCCTCCTCGGTAGCCGCCAGCTTCTTATGGATCATGCTGACCCAGAGGTTGATGCCCTTCTGGCCGGCGTCCTGGCCATAGGCCCGGATGAGCAGCCGGAGCACCGGCATCATCTCGGGAGCGGGACTGAAGCAGTACTGCCCGGATGACGTCGGCCGGAACAGGCCCCGGCGCGCCCAGTCGATCATGACCCGGGCCACCTCGGCCGGCTTGACCTTCATGGAGACGGCGAAATCGGCCACCGAGACGAACCTGGCCTTGCGGCGGATGCAGAGCAGAAGCATATCCAGGGCCAGCCTGCTGCGCAGACTGCCGAATACGAACTTTCTCAGCTCCTCGGTCCCGGCTTGCGCCAAGAACCACCTCCACCAGCATAGTGGCCCGCACGGGGATGCCCGAAGCCGCCCGCAGGGGCGACATTGTGCCCGGTTGTCCACCTCTTGGCAAGTGCAGTTGCCACGGCCCGCGCCCTGATATATCGTCCCGGGAGGGCGCGGCCCGCAGTCCCTCTCCGGCGCGGCCCGGGCTCCGAAACTGGTTGCCCCGGACCAGCCGGCCGGTTACCATCTGCGTCCGGAGCGGGGCGGATGGGAGGGTCCGCCCCTCGCGCGGCGGGCGGCCAGGCGGCCGCCGGCGGACTCGTTCCGCCGGAGGAAAGTCCGGCCTCCACAGGACAGGGTGGTGGGTAACGCCCACCGGGGGAAACCCCAGGGAAAGTGCAACAGAGAGCAGACCGCCCAAGCTCGCCGGCGCTTCGGCGTCGGCGGGACGGCAAGGGTGAAACGGTGCGGTAAGAGCGCACCGCCCCCCTGGTGACAGGGGGGGCACGGCAAACCCCACCCGGAGCAAGCCCAAATAGGGACCGAGGCGTGGTCCGCGCCGTTATCAGGTCCGGGTTGGGCGCTTGAGGCCGGCGGCAACGCCGGTCCCAGAGGAATGGCCGCCCACGACAGGAGCCGGCTTACCGGCCGCCCGCCGCGCGGGGAAACCGAAGTTGCTGGTTGATGGTTGCTTGTTGCTGGTTTCGGCCCTCAGGCGTTCCCCTATCACCAGCAACCCGCAACCCACAACTAGCAACCGCCGTTAAGCCATCGTCTTCCTGACCCTGCTCACCGCCAGTCCGAAGACGACCACGGCCATGACGGCGAGCGCCGCGACCTGCGGCCAGAGAGCGCCGATGCCCGCGGCCTTCAGGAAGACTCCGCGGATGATCACCAGGAAATAGCGCAGCGGGTCCAGGCAGGTCAGCCACTGTACCGGCTCGGGCATGTTGGCTATCGGGAACATGAACCCGGACAGCAGGATCGCCGGGAAGAAGAAAAAGAACGTGCTCATCATCGCCTGCTGCTGGGTCTCGCAGACCGTGGAGATGAGCAGCCCGATGCCCAGTGCGACCACCAGGTAGATGAGCAGGCAGCCCAGCAGCAGCAGGACGCTGCCCCGCAGCGGCACCCCGAACCAGAGCGTCCCGACCAGCATGATCATGACCGCGTCGGCCACGCCGATGATGGCGAAGGGCAGCGTCTTGCCGGCGATGAACTCCGCCGGGGTGATCGGCGTGACCATGATCTGCTCCATGGTGCCCAGCTCCTTCTCGCGAACCACGGCCATGCTGGTCAGCAGCAGGGTCACGAGCAGGGTGATGGTGGCGATGACGCCCGGGACGAAGTAGTTGCGGCTCTCCAGGTTCTCGTTGAACCAGGCCCGGGTCCGAAGCTCCACGCCCTGAGGCGGCCGCCAGGCGCCGCCAACCCGGGCCAGCCGCTCGGCCAGGAGGGATCCCGAGTAGTCGCCGGTGATCCGCGCGGCGTATCCCAGGACGATGGCCGCGGTGTTCGAGTCGGTGCCGTCGACCAGCAGCTGGACGCGCGCGGTGCGCCCGCCGCGCAGGTCGCCGCCGAAGCCGGCGTTCACCGCCAGGACCAGCTGAACATCGCCCCGGTCCAACAGCCGGCGGGCCGCGGTGTCGTCGGCCGGCCGCGCGACGATCGTGAAATGGCCGGAGCGCGCGAAGCGGTCGACCAGCTCGCGGCTATCCGGGGTGTTGTCCAGGTCACGCACCGCCAGGGTGACGTTCCGGACGTCGGTGGTGGCCACGTAGCCGAAGACGATCAGCTGGATCATCGGTGCGATGAATATCACCCCGGCCATGCGCGGGTTGCGCAGGGCCTGGAGGAATTCCTTGACCATCATCCGCCAGACGCGCTCGAACACGGCTACTCCCTAACAGGCGGCATTCGGCCTTCGACTTTGGGCTTTCGGAACCGCCGTTGTCCCGAAGGCCGAAAGCCGATGGCCGAAAGCCGAAAGCCGGTCGTTCGTTGACTCCATCATGCCAGTTTCTTCCGGAACTTCCTTATCGCCAGCGTCACCATCAGCGCGCCGAAGGCCAGCAGGAGCAGCGCCTCCAACCACAGCACCTCCAGTCCGACTCCTTTCAGGTAGATGCCCTTCAGCAGGAAGATGAAGTAGCGCGCCGGGATCAGGTAGGTCACGAGCCTGAGCGGCGCCGGCATGTTGGCGATGGCGTACATCAGCCCGGAGAGCAGGAAGGCCGGCAGGAAGGTCATGATCATGGCCAACTGGCTGGCCATCAGCTGGCTGCGCGTCACGATCGAGAAGAGCATCCCCAGCGAGAGCGCCCCGAGCAGGAATACCGCGGCCATGCCGAAGAGCAGCACCAGGCTGCCGCGCAGCGGCACGTCGAAGAGGAAGACGCCCATCAGCGCCGCGATGGTCATGTCCAGCATGCCGATGGCAAAATAGGGCGCGAGCTTGCCCAGGACCAGTTCCGAGCCCTTGAGCGGCGTGGAGATCAACTGCTCCATGTTCCCGCGCTCCCATTCGCGGGCCACGGTCAGCGAGGTCAGCAGCGCGGCGATGACCATCATGATCACCGCGATAAGCCCGGGCACGATGAAGTTGCGGCTGGCCAGGTCCTCGTTGAACCAGACCCGGGCGCGGACCTCGAGCGGCGCCTCCGGGGCCCGCCGCCCGGAACGCCGGACCCGCTCCAGGACCGCGTCCTGGGAGAAATCGCGGACCACGGCCTCGGCGTAGTTGGCCGCGATCTGGGCGGTGTTGGCGTCCGACCCGTCGAGGATGAGCTGGACCCGGACCGGACGCCCGGCGGAGAGCGCACGGCCGAATTCCGGAGGTATGACCAGGGCCGCCAGCGCCTCCCGACGGTCGATGGCCTCGTCGATCTGGGCATAGCTCACGGCGCTCCCCGCAAGCGAGAAATACCGCGAGCCGGTGAAGGCGGCCCCCAGGTCCCGGCTGGCCGGCGTGCCGCTCTGGTCCCAGACGATCAGGGGCACCCGGTCGACGTCCAGGGTCAGCGCCCAGCCAAAGAGGCAGAGCAGGAAGACCGGCAGGGCAACGCCCATGCCCAAGCTGCGCGGGTCGCGCAGGACGTGCAGGACCTCCTTGCGGGCCACCGCCCAGGTTCTCCGGAGCCTCACGCCTCGACCCTCCGCAGGTCGACGCCGCTGGCCCGGTCGTGCTCGCCGATCAGCGCCACGAAGGCGTCGTCGAGCGACAACTCGGCCGAACCGGGTGCGGTCCGGCCGGCCCGGGCCTTGAGCTCGGCCGGCGTCCCCAGGGCGATGAGCTGGCCGCGGTAGATGAGCCCCAGCCGCCCGCAGTACTCGGCCTCGTCCATGTAGTGGGTGGTCACGAAAACGGTGGTGCCGGCCTCCGCCATGGCGTAGATCAGGTCCCAGAAGCGCCGGCGGCTGGCCGGGTCCACGCCCGAGGTCGGCTCATCCAGAAAGAGGATTGGCGGCTCGTGGAGCACCGCGCAGCCCAGGGCCAGGCGCTGCTTCCAGCCGCCGGAGAGCACCGCGGCCCGCTCGCCGCGGTGGGCCTCCAGCCCGGCCATGCGCAGGACCCAATCCTTGCGCGCGGCCTTTCTCTCCTTGGGGATGCGGTAGATGCCCGAGAAGAAGTCGATGTTCTCCTCGACGGACAGGTCCTCGTAGAGCGAGAAGCGCTGGGACATGTAGCCGATGTTGGCCTTGGTCCGCTCGGGCTCGGCGCGGATGTCGCAGCCGGCCACCGTCCCGGAGCCGCCGGATGGGGCGAGGATCCCGCAGAGCATCCGGATGGTGGTGGACTTGCCGGCGCCGTTGGGGCCGAGGAAACCGAAGACCTCGCCGCGCGCCACCTCGAAGCTGATGCGGTCCACGGCCACGAAGTCGCCGAAGCGCTTCTCCAAGTTGCAGACCGAGACAGCCGCAGATGTCATCCAAGCACCGGGGGGCAGAGAACAACAACAGAAGCAACGTCATTTTGCCGCAGATGAACGCAGATGAACGCAGGTAGGATGGAGACTACAAAGCCCCACCCTTGACCCAGGTTCCAGCATCTGCGTTCATCTGCGTGCATCTGCGGTTACTTCCCGTCTTTGTTGCCTGTGGTTGTCAGTGAGACGAGGACGTCCTCGAGGCTCGGTTCGATGCGGCGTATGGCCACGTCCTCGCCAAGGCATTTCCTGGCCTGCGCATCCGCGGCTTCGGCCTGATCGGTCACGACGTGGACCCGGTCGCCGAAGAGCCCCACCGAGCGCGCGAGTTCCCCCAGCCCCTCGCGGATCAGCCCGGCCGAGCGGCGCGGGTCCGCCGAACGGACCTCGAGGATCGTCCCGCGCATGAGTTTCTTGACCTCGGTCGGCGCGCCACAGGCCAGGAGGCGCCCGGAGTGGAGCAGGCCGACCCGCCCACAGCGCTCGGCCTCGTCCAGGTAGGAGGTCGAGACGAAGACGGTCACGCCCTCGGCCAGCAGCCCGCTGAGGATGCCCCAGAACTCGCGGCGCGAGATCGGGTCGACGCCGTTGGTGGGTTCGTCGAGGAGCAGCACCTCCGGCGAGTGGACCAGCGCGCAGGCCAGCCCGAGCTTCTGCTTCATTCCGCCGGAGAGGTTGCCGGCCAGCCGCTTCCGGAACTGGGCGAGGCCCGAGAAGCCGAGCAGCCGCTCGGCGCGCGCGGCCAACTCGCGGCGCGGAACCCCGTAGATGTCGGCGTAGAAGGCCAGGTTCTCCCCGACGGTCAGGTCGGCGTAGAGCCCGAAGCGCTGGCTCATGTAGCCGATGCGATCCTTGACCGCCTCGGCCTCGCGCACGGTGTGCCGGCCGGCCACCCAGGCGTCGCCACCGCTGGGGTCCATGATCGAAGCGAGCAGGCGCATGGTTGTCGTCTTGCCCGCGCCATCGGGGCCGACCAGGCCGAAGAGTTCGCCGCGCTCGACCGAGAAGCTCAGACCGTCAACGGCGGAGAGTCCGCCGAAGCGCCGGGTGAGTCCTTCGGTCCTTATCGCGTCCATGACGGCTTCGCCAGAGGGAACATCCGGCTCTCTGCCTTGGGCTTTCGGCTATAGGCACAACGCCGCTCCGAAGGCCGAGTGCCGAAAGCCGACTGCCGACTCCCCATCTTCATGTCGGGCGCTACTCCGCGGCGATGTCGGCGTCGGCCGGCATGCCCGGCTTGAGCGCCATCTCCGGATTGGCGATCTCGATCTTGACCCGGTAGACCAGTCTCACCCGTTCCTTGTGGGTCTGGATGTTCTTGGGGGTGAACTCGGCCTGGGAGGCGATGAAGGCCACCTTGCCCTTGTAGGTCCGGCCCGGCCAGGTGTCGGCGGTCACCGCTACGGGTGCCCCCAGTTTGACCCGGCCCAGGTCGGTCTCATTGACGTAGGCGCGCAGGTACACCCTGCCCAGGTCAGCGACCGTCACCACCGGCGTCCCGGCCGAAACGTACTCGCCGGGCTCGGCGGCCTTGGAGAGCACCGTGCCGGACAGCGGCGATCTGAGCACCGCGTAGCCCAGCCGCGTGTCGGACAGCTCCGCGACCTGCCTGGCCGCCTCGGCGCGGGCGCGGGCCTGGTCGACCTCCTCCTTGCGCGGCCCGGCGCGGACCAGCCTCAGCTGTGCCTCGGCCTGGGCGGCGGCGGCCTCCGCAGCGTCGCCCAATGCCTTGCGGGCCTGGAACTCCTGCTCAGTGATGACCTTGTCCCTGTAGAGCCCCTCGGCGCGGGCCCGGTCGGCCTTGGCGGCGACCGCCTCGGCGCGGGCCCGGGCGGCGGCGGCCTCGGCCGCGGCGACCTCCTCCGGACGGCTGCCGGCTTCGAGCTGGGCGAGCAGGGCCTTGGCGGCCTCGGCGTCGGCCCTCCGGGCCCCGGCCTCCTGGCTGAGCTCGCGGGCGTCGAGGCGGGCCACGACCTGGTCGGCCTTGACCTGTTCGCCCTCGTCGGCGGCGCGCGACTCGATCCAGCCGGGCAGGCGGAAGGCCAGCTCGACTTCGGTGGCTTCGATGTTGCCCGAAACGCGGATGCCGCCGGCCGCGGGATGCTTGGCGCTGCGGACGATCAGCCAGGCGATCATCGCGGCGGCCAGCAGCACGGGAACGACGATGAGTCTGCGGTTCATCTGCCACCCCTCTTTTGTGAACTGGTGTTCACGGCAATGGCATTCCGGAAAGTGCTCCAGGCCCGCGCAGCGTGGCGGGTGACGTCGAAGCCGCCCTCGGTGAGGTGCCAGAGGATGGCCGCGGGCATGATCAGCCCCAGGAACATTACCGCCGTCGTCTCGGGGGCGAGTTCAGGACGGATGGTCCCGGCCGCCTGCCCCTCCTTGATGATGTCGGCCAGACCGTCGAGATAGAGCCGTATGTTTCCGAGGACGAGCTTCTTCGCCCCAGCGGGGCCGCCGGCCAGGCTATCGGAGAAGACCACCCGGGGCATGGCGATGTTGTCCCGGATCATTCGGACGTGGCGGTTGAGGACGCTCTCCAGCCGCTCCAGCGCGTCCGGCGACTCCTCGCGGACCGCCCGGATGTTCTCCATGATGCGTTCGCGGAAGAGTCCGATGGCCGCGACCGTCATCTCGTCCTTGCCCCGGAAGTGCCGGTAGATGGCCGAGGGCACGAGTCCCACCCGCCGGGCCACCGCCCCCACGGATAGGGCCTTGGGGCCCCCGGCGGCCAACGCCTCCAGCGCCGCGGCGGCGATCTGCCTGCGGCGGACCTCGGTGCCCAGCTTCTCCAGGCTCATGGGAGCTCCTTTGTGAACATGAATTCACATGATACCCTCAAGAAGAAACCTGTCAACAAGGCGCGGCAATCTGATGTGTTCGAGCCCGAAGTCTGAGAGGCTTCCCGAAGACGCCGTCACTTTATCCGGTTAACCACGATCATGGCGGCATCCTCCGGAAACTCATTGTGCAGCCACACCGAGGCCGGCGCACAATCGACCTCGACCGCCTGGCCGTCCATGGCCCGCAGGCGGGCCAAGGTGGCTTCGGTGGTTTCATCGTAGCCTTTGTGCACGGTGTATGTGACCCCGTCGGCGATTACGGTGACCAGCGTGTAGTCCTGGTAATCCGGCACTCCGTTGATGACGGCTCCGTATCCGCGGTACTTCGCCAGCCGGACGGTGCCCTGCAGCGTGAAGCTCTTCTGCGCCTTGTAGCCGGAGATGTAAAGGCGGCCCCTGTGCTCGACGACCGGCAGGCCGAGGGACAGGCTGCTGTTGTCCTTGGAATCCCGATCCCGCCAGGTGATCTTGACCCAGTACCGCACCTTGGCGCCTGCCGGGAGGTCTGGAAACGAGTACCGCTTGTCCTTGTCGGAGACCTCCCAGGAGCGCATGTCCGTCGGAGCCCGGGCCAGGGCACCCGGCTTCAGCTGCAGGGGGGCGGCCTCGCCGGGACCGGCTTGGGAGGGGGGCGCTGGGACGTTCATCGACCTCAGAAAGTCCGGGTTGTAGTCGGCGAAGCAACGGTAGAGCAAAGCCTTGAAGGTCTCGATGTCCGCGGTCCCGCCGTAGGTCTGGCCGATGGTCCGGGGATCGCCGGGCCCGGGTGCCGAAGTGGGGCCTCCAGCGACAGGCTGGTCCTGGGAGCTCCTCGGCGCGCCACCGACAGGAGAGCCCCCGGGCGCCGGGGACTCGACGGGGGCCTGGATGTCCTGCTGCATAGAGGACGCCCGGTCTCCCCCCCGCAGCCTGATGGCCGCCAGGGCCAGTACTAGGAGGAGCGCAACCGGCAGCGGCAGCACTCCTATCCAGGCCAGGGCCCGGCCGGTCAGTCGACCTCCCGAGTTCCGGATCTTGCCGAGCGCGGCGATGCCCAGAATCAGCCCCAGCAGAAGGACCGGCGAGCCGCAGAGCAGTCCGACTCCGAACGAGAGCTCCTCACGACCACCCAGGACATACGCCACTGCACTGGCCACGGCCCCGATCACAAACGCCACCGGCAGGCACAGCGCCGAGAAGAGCGCCAGCCAGGACATCCGCGGCCTGGCGGCAATCCCCTGGATCCCCGCCGCGGCACTCGCGGCGCTGCCGATCAGACTGCCCAGCCCGCCGCCGATCACCACGCGCTTGTCGCCGTTCTCCACTCGGATGCCGTCAGGACCGATCTCGACCACCTTCTTCCCGTCGCGGCTGTGCACTGCCACCGTGCTGCCGGACTTCCCTCCCGCGGCGCCCAGCGTGGCCACGTCGCCCTTCATGTCGGTCACGCTCTGGTAGCGGCGCCCGGGCTCCTTCTCGAGGGCCCTCAGCACCACTTCGTCGAAGCGCACGTCGACCTGGACCTTCTGGCTCGGCGACGGGAAGCGTCCCAGTGGCAACTCCCCGGTGAGCATCTCGTAGAAGACCACGCCCAGCGAGTAGATGTCCGCCCGGTGGTCGACCGCCGCGGTGTTCTCGACCTGCTCAGGGGCCATGTAGTGCGGCGTGCCCATCACCTGCCCGGATACTGTGGCGTGGCTGGCCGGCGCAGTGGCTGCGTCCGGAGAGACGGCCGTGCCGGCGACCATCTTGGCCAGACCGAAGTCGGCGATCTTCAAGTTGCCGACCTTGTCGATGAGGATGTTCTCCGGCTTGATGTCCCGGTGGATCACCCCGCGGCCGTGGGCGTACTCCAGGGCGTTGCAGATCTGCGGAACGTAGCGCAGGGCGATCTCGGGCGGGAGCTTCTGGCTGGCCAGTACCGAGCGCAGCGAGGCGCCGTCTACGAACTCCATGGCCAGGAAGTAGAGCCCGCCCTCCTCGCCGTAGTCGAACACCTGGACGATGTTCGGGTGGCTCAGGGCGGCGAGCGCCTTGGCCTCGCGGCCGAAGCGCGCGGCGAACTCGGGCGTGGCCGCCAGCCGCGGGGCGAGGACCTTCAGGGCCACCAGGCGGTCGAGGCCGGCCTGATTCGCCTTGTAGACGAATCCCATGCCGCCGCGACCGATGTATTCGGTGATCTCGAAACCGCGCAGCCGGGCTCCGGGCTCCAGCGGCGGGACATCGTCCTCTCGGACAGGGGCGACCTCCTTCGCTGATGCTTCGGAGGTCTCCGAAGCCGACGGGCGAAGGCTACCGGAGGCATCACCTGGCTGGCTGCGCAGCAGGTCCGCCACGCAGCGTGGACAGGCGCCGCCCAGTTCGGTCACAGCCTGCGGATCGTACTGGTGACCGCACTTCGGACACTGCTTGTTCATCTGCTCGTTTCCTCCTTCACCCGCCTAAGAAGAATCCGCGGGCAAAGGTTACAGGGAAAACGCCTTGAAGAGGTCCGCCAACTCCTCGCCCTCCTCGCCGGGCTTGGCGACCGTGGTTCGCAACTCGCGCAAGACCAGCTCCTTGAGCAGTTTGCGCCCACGGTGGGCCAGCACCTTGACATTGTCCTCGGAGGTGCCGAGCTCCGCGGCGAGCGCCGCGAGGCTCCCGCCGGCCGACTGCTGGGCCTTGACGACGCGGGCCTCGCGCGGTGCCTGGGTCCGGAGCTGGCCGAAGGCCCGCCCGAGCACGGTCGCCGCCCAGTCGCGCTCGAAGTCGCCGGCGGCGCTGAACTGCGGCTCGGCCTCGCGGACGTCGAAGTCGCCGCGGCGCTTGGCGGCCCGCCGGGCGTCGCGCTCGTTGGCGAGGAAGTGCTCCAGGCAGGCGCGGACGAACGTCCGGAACCTGCCCCTGGCCGGGTCGACCGCGGCGAGCGCGTCGCGCTCAATCAGCGAGGCGAAGAACTGCTGGGTGAGGTCCTTGGCATCCTCGACGGAGTGGCCTCCGCGGCGGACCTGGAAGTAGACCGGCTTCCAGTAGGTGCCAATGAGCTGGTCCCAGGCGAGCCGCGCCTCGGTCGTGTCCGCGTCGCGGGCCTGCCGAATCTGCGTCCAGGCGGTGGGCCGGAACTCGCGGCCGGCGCCGCCGATCTCGGTCTCCCGGCTCAAGCCGCGGGTCTCCGAAGGCGGAGGCCGCCGGGCGCAGATGGGCGCAGATCGACCCGGAAGGAGCCGAGAGAGCCCCGGCCCGCAGCGCTATCTGCTTTCATCTGGGCTCTTCTGCGGCTGATCACCCTTCGGCGGCTTCTTCCCGGCTTCGAGCACCGCGCGGAGCTTGCGGGCCACCTCCGCGGCCAGGGCGTCGGTGTCCTCGTGGAAGGACATGCTGAAGACGAACCGGGCGCAGGCCCGGCTGAGCATGAGGTTGGCGCCGCGGTCCTGCCCGGGGCGGTAGTCGGTGCGCACGCCGATGACCGGCACGCCGCGCGCGGCGGCGAAGCCGACCTCGAAGGCCGTGCCGCTGTCGGCGTCGGGGCCGTCGAACACCGCCACCAGCGCGTCGGCTCCGGCGATCGCCTCGGTGCACTGGCGGTAGATGCTCGCGAAAGTGCGGGGGTCGTTGTAGCGGTCCTCGACCCGGAAGTCCTGGGGCAGCAGCACCGTTGCGCCGGACAGGGCCTCGGCCAGCGCGGCGGCCAGCCGCCGGTTCCACTGGCGCTGGGCCTGGGTGAAGAGGGGCGCGGACAGATAGATGCGCGGCGGGGCCCCGGGCGCACGGTTCCGGGCTGCGGGCTCAGCGGGCATGGACCGCGCTTCCCGGAAAAACGCGGGGGCCGATCCCGGCGGGACCGGCCCCGGCGATTGTTCTTGGTGCGGCCGAGTGGAGTTGAACCACCATGAGGGAAACCCTCACCAGCCCCTCAAGCTGGCGCGTCTGCCAGTTCCGCCACGGCCGCGGGGGTGCTGCGGGCGGAGATTATGCCGGCGAACGGCGCGGTGTCAAGCGCGCCGGGCGGAATCCCCCCGCCTTGCGGTTGACACGCCCGGCGGACGGCAATATGCTCGCCCGTCGTTGCGGCTGCCGCGCCTTTCACGCGGGGTGGCGGGCCGGCGGCCGGGTCCCGTGACGGAGAACCTCGAACATGAAACTTCTGCGGATCGTGACCGTCTGCGCCCTCGCCGCCGCCATGGCCGGCTGCACCCAGCGGGTGGTGGACTTCACCGCCATCAGCACCAAGAACGTGGAGATAGCCGGCAAGCGCGGACAGCGCGTGGTCGGCAGGGACGTCGGCCACATCATCCTCTTCATCCCCACCCGCATCCCCGAGATCAAGACCGCCACCGACCGGGCCCTGGAGACGGGCGGCGGCGACTGCCTGGTCGACGGCGTGGTCGAGGCCACCTTCTGGTACATCCCGCTGATCTACGGGCAGAACCGGATCACCGTCACCGGAACGGTCATCAACACCCGCGAGAAGTAGTACGTCCAGCATCCCCGGCACAGATGGCGCCCCCGGACCCGGCCGCGGCCGGGTCCGGCGCTTTCTGCGCGGCGCCGTCTGGCTGCCGCGCGGCTTCGCACTGCTCTTCGCGGCGCGCGGGGCCGGCGTGCTGGCAATGGTGCCGCTGACTCTGACCTTCTTCGTCTTCCTGGGCGTCGGAGCCCTGGCCGTCTGGCTGGCAAGCCGCGGCGGCGGACGGCTGGCCGACGGCGGCTGGGGGACGCTGTGGGCCTGGGTGACCGGCGTCCTGACGTTTCTGGCCTTTCTGGTTGTCGGCTTCTTCACCTTCGCCATGATCGCCTCGCTGGCCGCCGCGCCCTTCAACGGGCTGATCAGCGAGGCCGTCGAGCAGCACCTCACCGGGAACACCGGCGAGGTCCGCGGCGACTCCCGGAGCGCGGAGGTCCTGCGCGCGGCGCTGTCGGCCGGCAAGCTCCTGGCGCTGGAGGCCGGGGTGATGCTGCCGGCCCTGGTCCTGCTTCTGGTCCCGGTGCTGGGCGCGCTGACCTACGCGGCGCTGGCCGGCTTCTTCCTGGCCCTCAACTACCTGGATCCCGCCATGGACCGCCGCCGGCTCGGCCTGCGGGCCAAGCTCGCCTTCTGCCGCGAGCACCTCCCGGAGGCGCTGGGCTTCGGCCTCGCCGTGTACGTCGCCATGCTGGTGCCACTGGTCAACCTGCTGGCCGTGCCGTCGGCGGCGGCCGGGGCGGCCGGGATGTTCGTGGAACTGAGAGCGCCTAACCCGCAGTCTCCGCAGCCTCCGTCCCCAGCAGCCGGCCCATCAGCCGCCAGCCCTGCTTCTCGACCAGCTTCGTCTTCCGGGCGGAGGCCTCGCTGAAGGACTCCGCGCCGTTGGCGGCGAAGCCCGGGCCCCAGAGCAGGAAGGGCACCGGGTCGGCGGTGTGGGTGCGGACCTCGATGGGCGTGGCGTGGTCGGAGGCCACCAGGATGCGCGTGTCGCCGCGGCGGTCGGCCAGCTCCGCGATGGGCGCGACCACCTCCTGATCGATGCGCTCCAGGCTCTTGAGCTTCTCCAGCGCCTTGCCCCCGTGGCTGGCCTCGTCGGGCGCCTCCACGTGGACGACCACCAGGTCGTGGCTCTCGAGGGCCTGGCAGGCGTGCTCGCCCTTGGCGGCGTAGTCGGTGTCGAGGTACCCGGTGGCCCCCGGCACCTTGATGATCTCGAAGCCCAGCAGGATGCCCAGGCTGCGCAGCAGGTCCACAGCGCTGATCATCGCCCCGGAGAGGCCGTAGCGCTCGACGAAGGGCTCCAGCCGCGGCCGGCGGCCGCCGCCCCAGAGCCAGAGCATCCCGGCGGTGTTCTCGCCGAGCGACAGGCGCACCTCGTTGACCTCGTGGCCGGCCAGGGCCTTGACCGAGCGGGCCATGACCTCCAGCAGCAGGTCCGAACCCGGGCCGCTCGGCAGGTTCGGCTGGATGAGCTGCCCGGTGATGTCGTGCGGCGGGACGGTGCGCGCCGCCGCCGCCTCGGCGTAGTCGGTGACCAGCAGGTTCCGGTAGCTGACCCCGGCGTAGAGGCGGACGGGCAGGTCGCCCACGGCCTCGCGCAGCGACTGGACCAGCACGGCCGCCTCGCGGCTCTTGATGTGCCCGGCGGAGTAGTCGACCATCACCCCCTCGGCGACGGTGACCAGGTTGGCCCGGAAGGCCACCTCGTTCTCGCCGAGCTCCACCCCCAGGCTGACCGCCTCCAGCGGAGCCCGGCCGGTGTGGTACCGGAGCGGGTCGTAGCCCAGCAGGCTCATGCAGGCCACGTCCGAACCGGGGTCCAGGCCCTTGGGGACGTTCATCGAGAGGCCGACCTCCCCCTCCCTGGCCAGGGTGTCCATGGCCGGGGTCCGGGCGGCCTCGATGGGCGTGCGCCCCTTGAGCACCTCCAGGGGCCGGTCGGCGAATCCGTCGGGGATGATCAGGACGTGTTTCATCGGACGTCGGTTCCCAGTTCCCAGTTGTCAGTCGCCAGGCGTCAGGTTTCAGGCTCAGAACCCAGTTATCCTGCCGCCCTCCGCGTTCCTCCGCGTCCTCTGCGGTGAGAGCCCTAGTCGGCCTCCGCCCGGATGAACGCCGTCGGCTCCAGGGCGAAGTCGCAGCCGTCTATGGCCGCGATGGCCTTGCGGAAGTCGGCCTCGCGCGCCGGGTGGGTGAGCATGACCACCGGGACCACGCCGTCCGGGCGTTTCTCCTTCTGGAGCACCACCTGGATAGAGACGCTGTTCCTGCCCAGCTCGGTGGCGATCTTGCCCAGCACCCCGAACTGGTCGGCGGCGTTGAAGCGGCAGAAGAACCGCGACCGGGTCTCGCCCATGGGGAGGACCGCCCCGGCCGACAGGGTCCCCGAGCCAGGCGCGCGCGCGCCCTCCGGCAGCCGGCGCCAGCGGGCCGCGTCGATTATGTCGGCGAGCACCGCGCTGGCCGTGGGCCGCTCTCCGGCGCCGCGGCCGTAGAACATCAGCCGGCCGGCGGCATCGGCCTCGACCACGACCGCATTGAAGACGCCCCCCACCGCGGCCAGCGGATGGTGGCGTTCGAGCAGCATGGGGTGGACGCGCAGCTCGAAGCCGCCGCCGGTCCGTCGGGCGGTGGCCAGGAGCTTGACCACGAAGCCCATCTCAGAGGCGTAGCGCACGTCCTCGGGCGTCACCCGGGTTATGCCCTCGACGTACACGTCGCTCAGGGCGAAGACCCGGTCGAAGGCCAGGGCGGCCAGCACCACCAGTTTGTGGGCGCTGTCGTGGCCCTCGACATCCAGGGCGGGGTTGGCCTCGGCGAAGCCCTGCTTCTGGGCGGCGGCCAGCACCGTCCGGAAGTCGGCGCCGCGCTCGCTCATCTCGGTGAGGATGTAGTTGCAGGTGCCGTTGACTATGCCCTGGACGGCGGCTATGCGGTTGGCGGCCAGCCCCTCGCGCAGGCTCTTGAGGATGGGGATGCCGCCGGCCACCGCCGCCTCGAAGAAGAGCGCGCCGTGTGCCGAGGCCGCCGCGGCGCTGAGCTCGCCGAAGTGCTCGGCCAGGAGGTGCTTGTTGGCGGTGACCACGCTCCGGCCGGAGCCGAGCGCCTCCAGGACGAACTCCCGGGCCGGCGAGAGCCCGCCGACCAGCTCGACCACGATGTCCAGATCCCGGCGGGCCAGAAGCTTCCGGGCGTCGGTCGTGAAGGCCGCCGCCGGGATGCCCAGCTCCCCGGCGCGGCCGGCGCGGGTGTCGGCCGCGGCGGCCAGCTCCAGGTCCATGCCGGTGCGCGCGGCGATCTCGGCGCGGCGCTCCAGAAGCAGCTTGGCCACGCCGCCGCCGACGGTGCCCAGCCCGATCAGACCAACCCTGGCAGTCGACAAGTCGAGTCCTCCATCACGGTGACACCGGGATTATAGGGTTCCAGGGCCGGGGCTCAAGGTGCGAGGCCCGGGGCGGGCACCGGAAGGCCCCGCGTGCCGCGCCGGCGGTGGCGCGGACCGCCGCGCCGCCCTACTGAGGACGGCTGAGCGGCGGACGCGGACCGGGCTCGGGCTGGGCGGCCTTCGGCGGAGTCGCCGGCGGCGTGGGCAGCTTGACCGGGTCCGAAGGCCGGGTGGACGTCGGGGCGATGATCACCAGTACCAGCGCCACCATGGTGAAGACCAGCAGAATGGAGAGCACCACCAGCCAGCCGGTGGTCCGGCGCCGGGAGGCCGCGGCCAGGGCCGCCTCCGGATCCTCGTCCTCGTCGGGAACGGCGCCCTGGGCGACGACCGCGGCCTTCTGGCCCGCGCCGAGGCCCTCGGCAGCCGCGTCGATCTCGCGGAGCACCGCATCCATGTCGGAGGGGCGGTCCTCCGGGTCGGCGGCCAGCAGGCGCATGACCAGGGCGTCGACCGCTTCGGGGACGCCCTTGCGGAGCGTGCCCGGCCTGGGCGGATCCTCCTGGGAGACGCGCAGCAGCGTCTCCAGGGGGCTGGCCCCCTGGTGGGGCGGACGACCGCCGATCATGTGGTAGAGCGTGGCGCCCAGCGAGTAGATGTCGTTGCCCGCGGTGGGCACCGCCCCCTTGATGGCCAGCTCCGGAGCGGCGTAGATCGGCACGCTGCCGGCGGCGCGGGCCAGGGCCATCAGGTTCTGCAGCGGGTTCGAGACCATTCCGAAGTTGGTGAGCTTGACCGCCGAGGCCGGGGTCAGCACGATGTTGCTGGGCCTGATGTCCCCGTGGAAGACGTCCTGGGCGTGGGCATAGCGTAGGATCTCGGCGACGCGCTTGGCGATGCGCAGGGCCTCGACCACCGCGAGCGGTTTGCCCGATGCCAGGACGCTGCGCAGGCTGCGCCCCTCCACGTACTCGGCGGCGCAGAAGACCCGGCCCTTGTCGCGGCCGACGTCGACCACCCGGGTGATGCCGGGATGGCGCAGCTTGGCGCCGTCGCGCGCCGCGGCCGCGAAGCTTTCGGCGAACCCCTTGGCGCGGGAGCGCTCGGCGCTGAAGACCTTGACGGTCACCAGCGCCTTGTCGCCTTCCTTGCGGGCCAGGTACAGCCCGCCGGAGGCGTTGGCGCCCAGCTTGGCCAGGATCTGGTAGCCGCCGAAGGCCGCGGCCTGGGCGGGCTTGGCGGCCGCCGCGGCGACCTGCTCGGCATCCTCGGGGTCGGCCGCGGGGGCTTCGGGCAGGGGCTGCGCCGGCGCAGCCGGTTCGGCCTCCTCGATGGCGTCGGCGGAGAGGGCCGTCCGGCATCCGGGGCAGCGCGCGCCGGATGAGCCCTTGGCGACGGCGATGGCCTGGCCGCACCCCGGACACTCCTCCAGCCCCAGGCCCTGGCACTCCAGCACGGCGGCCACGTGATGGGAGCGCAGCGCGCCGGCCTCGACCAGCATCTCGCCCAGGCGCTTGCCGCCGCCGCCGGACGCCTTCTGGGCTTTCAGGGCGGCCTCCACGGCGGACGCGGGGCAGAGCCTGAGGCGCACGGCGATCTCGCCGAACTTGCCGCCGGACTGGCTGGCCTGACCGTCGAGTATGGCCTGGACCTGCTCGGGCTTGAGGTGGCCCCGGGAGGCCAGCAGCTCGCCGAGCCGGCCGACCGTCCGGCCGGCGGCGCGCTCCGCGGTCTGGAAATCGAGGCACTCCTTGAGCTGGGCCTCGGTGATCAGCCCGGCCCGGACGGCCATGTTGCCGAAGAGGATGTCGCGTATGCCGGCCATAGCGTGGTTCCTGTCAGTTCCCGCCGGTCCTGCCGTCGGCGGCCGCCGCCTCGTTGCCGGGCAGTTCCAGCGACAGGGTGTCGGTAAGCATGGTCAGCTCGAAGAGCCGGAGCAGGCTGGAGTTGAGCTTGATCCGCAGGCGCCGGCCGGCCTCGGCGAAGCGCAGGTGCACGGCCACGGTCATGCCCACGGTGGTGCTGGAGGCCCCGGACAGGACCGACATGTCCAGCACCCCCTCGCCCCCCTCCTGGCTCTCGTCGACCAGGGCGCAGAGGGCCTGCTTGACCGATTCGATCTCGGTGATCTCCGGGTTGCGGAGAAGCTTCAGGGTGTTGCCGTGGACCTCGAAGAGCGGACTGGGCATCGCCTTCCCCCGTTCGGTGGACGGCGCCTATTTAACACCCCGCCGAGGGGCGCGTCAAGGGTGGAAAGGCTTCGGGCGAGCCCGCCGCCGTCCCAACCGGGGCCCGGGCCTCTCCGAGCGCCACTTGCATTCCATCTCCGGCGCCGGTAGCATCCGGTCCGCAGCCGGCATCCTGGACCGGGCGATTAGCTCAGCTGGCTAGAGCGCCTGCCTTACAAGCAGGAGGTCACTGGTTCGAGCCCAGTATCGCCCACCAGCCTTCGCTCGCAGCGCAGCGAGAGCGAAGGCTGCCGCGCCGAAGCTCCGCCAGGAGCGCAGGCGGGCTTCCGCTTCCAAACGCGGGATGCGCTGCGAGCTGCAGCTCGGCAAGCCAGCCCATGCGGCAACCCCAGCGCAGCGAGAGCGAAGACCCACCCATCCAGCTTGACTGCGCCGGAAGCAACCGCTAAGATGCCCCCGAATGATTCGCAGGGCGCTCGAATTCCTCGGCCAGCGGCTGCTCAGCTGGCTCTCTCTGCTGGGCGGCGCCTGGGGGCTGGTCTGGCGGACGGGCTACTGGGCGCTGTTCCCTCAGAGCTCCGGGCCGGGCGGTCTCCGGCGCCAGTCGGCGGCCGAACAGATGGTCCGGGTGGGCATCCGGGCGGTGCCCATCGTCTGCCTGGTCAACGTCATCGTGGGCATGATCCTGGCGGTGAGCATGGGCGGCCCGATGGCCGACATGGGCTACATCACCGCCGTGCCCAAGATCGTGGCCGTGGCCGTCACCCGGCACTTCGCGCCGATGATCACGGCCATCATCATGTGCGGGTTCGTGGGCGCGGCCATGGCCGCGGAGCTCGGCACCATGACCGTCAGCGAGGAGGTCCTGGCCCTGCAGGTCTCCGGCCTGAACCCCGGGCGCTTCCTGGTCGTGCCTCGCATGCTGGCGGTGGTGGCCATGATCCCGTGCCTGACGGTGCTGGCCAACTTCATGGGCATGTTCGGCGGGTACCTGGTGGGGACGCAGATGCTGGGCATCGGCTCCGAGCAGTACCAGGTGCTCAACATGCAGTCGGCCAGCGCCTGGGACGTCTTCCGGGGCTCCTTCCTGAAGGGGCCGGTCTTCGGCATGATCATCACCGCGGTGGCCTGCCACGAGGGCCTGAACGTCAAGGGCGGAGCCGATGGCGTCGGCCGGGCCACCACCCGGGCGGTGGTCTTCTCCATGGTGGCCATCTTCGTGGCCGACCTGCTCATGACCCTGCTGTTCAACAGCATCTGGGGCAAGTGACATGACCTCCGCCATTCCGGCCATCGAGGTCCGCGGGGTGCACATGACCTTCGAGGACCGCCGGATCCTGGCCGGCGTGGACCTGGTCGTCCGGCCGGGCGAGCGCATGGTCATCCTGGGCAGTTCGGGCGGCGGCAAGAGCACCCTGCTGCGGGTCATGCTCGGGGCCTACCGGCCTAACGCCGGCGAGGTGCTGGTCTTCGGCCGGAACATCACCACCATGGAGGAGGAGAAGCTCAACGAGTTGCGCCGCCGCTGGGGAGTCGTCTTCCAGGGCGGGGCCCTCTATAACTCCATGACCGTCGGCGAGAACGTGGCCCTGCCGCTGCGCGAGAACACCATGCTGGACGACAGCATCATCGACATCATGGTGCGCATGAAGCTCGACCTGGTGGGCCTCAACGACGTGGAGGACCTCAAGCCGGCGCAGCTCTCCGGCGGCATGGCCAAACGGGTCAGCCTGGCCCGGGCCATCGCCCTGGACCCGGAGATTCTGTTCTTCGACGAGCCCACCACCGGCCTGGACCCGGTCACCGGCGGCGCCATCATGCGCCTGATGAACGATCTGGCCTCCAAGACCGGCGCGACCAGCGTGATCGTCACCCAGGACATGCGCTGCGCCTTCGACTGCGCCGACCGGATCGCGTTGCTCCACGGGGGGCGCGTCCACGCCGTGGGCCGCCCGGAGGAGATACGGGCCTCGACCGACCCCCTGGTCCGGCAGTTCATCAACGGGGAGCCCGACGGCCCCATACCCTTCCGGCTCAGCCTCGACAACTGCGCCGGGGAGCTCCGGGCGCCGCTGCGAACCAAGTCCGGAAGGCGGCCCAGGCCCACGGCGTCCGCGCCGCAGGCCCCGGGCAGAGACGGAAACTGAGGAGTCCGAAACATGCCCAGCCAGCACGCCGAGATCAAGGCCGGAGCCTTCGTGGCCTTCGCCCTGGCCCTGCTCTTCGTCATGGTCTTCTCGATCGGCAATTGCCGTCAGGTGCTCCGCGGCCGGCAGGAGGTCACCGTGCTCTTCAGCCACGTGACCGGCCTGCAGCCCAACAGTCCGGTCAATTACGCCGGCGTCGAGATCGGCCGGGTACGGGAGATCCGCATCCTCACGGTGACCCCCGAGCTGCTGGCGGCCATGCCGCCGGTCACCGCCGACGACGTCGACCGCCTGCCGGTGTCCCTGGAAGAGTCCGACCTGCTCAAGACCGTCGTCAACCCCCAGGAGCTCAACGACAAGGCCCGCCAGGTCATCGCCGGCCGCACCATCATCGGCCTGGAGCTGGAGATCGCCCGCAGCCGCGGGGAGATCGTCTTCCGCGAGGACGATCTGGTCCGCCTGGAGGCCACCCTGATGGGCCAGAGCGCCGTGGACATCTCCCCGGGCAGCGGCAAGGAGATCCCGCCCGGGCGGAAGATGCTCGGCGACGGCTCCAACCTGCTGACCCAGATGAGCGCCTCGATGCGCGACGTCCGCAAGCTGCTCGAGCGCGTTTCGAACATCGTCGGAGACGAGGAGCGCACCTCCATCCGCACGACCCTGGCCAACGTCCGGAAGATATCCGACGACGCCAGCCAGACCACCGCCACGGTCCGCGACATGATCAAGGAGAACCGCGACCCCCTGCGGCAGTCGATGGCCGACCTGCGCCGCTCCATGGAGGAGACCCGCAAGGCCATCGAGGAGGCCCGCCCCGCGGCCATGGCCATGCTCGAGAGCGGCCGAAAGATGATGGACAAGGGCCAGGAGACCACCCGCCTGTCCGCGGAGCTCCTGGCCGAGGCCAAGCCGCACCTGCTCTCGCTCATCCAGAACGCCGACAAGGCGGCCAAGGCCACCGCCGGCACCATCGAGGAGCTCGACAAGCTGCTGGTCGAGTCTAACGACACGGTCGACGAGACCCGCCCGCTGGTCCGGCGGGCCATGCTGGACATGCGCGAGAGCTCCCGCAACCTGCGGGAGATGACCGACCGGCTCAAGTTCGAGCCCTGGCTGCTGATGAAGGAGCCGGCCAAGGGCTCCCAGGATGCGGCGCTGCTCGACCAGTCGGCCCGCAACCTGGCGGAGGCCAGCGACAACCTGACCCTGGCCGTCGCCCAGCTGAAGAGCCTGGCCGACGGCAAGGCCGCGGACGTCGATGCCACCCGCATCGCCGACCTGATGGAGCAGATGCGCGCGGTGATCAAGAAGCTCGAAGACCGGCGCGCCGAGGTCGAGAAGAAGCTCAGGCCCCTGCAGCGCAAGGACGGCGGCCGGGTGATGGAGACCGTCCGCGAGAAAGCCGCCCAGGAGAAGTAGGCCGGGCGGCGCCTATCTGCCCGGCAGGGCGCAGGACGCCTCGGCGGCGTAGCCGAGCTTCACCCGCACGATCCGGCACCCCGAGCCGTCGGCCACGTAAAGCCGGTCGGAGGCGGCGGCCACCCAGCCGGGCTCGATGAAGCCGAGCTTCTCCGGAGCCGTGTCCAGGTTGCCGCGCGAGCCCAGGCGGCAGAGCACGTTGCCGGCCGAGTCCAGCACGGTCACGCGCCGGCGCAGCACGTCCGGCACATAGATCCGGTCAAACTGGTCCAGGTCGAAGCGCGCCCCGCGGCAGACGCAGCGCTCCACGTGGGTCACCCCCTGGTACTGGCCGGGGATGGCGCTGATCCCGTGGTGCTGCCAGAGCGCCCCGGTCACCCGGACGCGCTGGCCGCCGAAGGCCAGCCACTGGACTTCCGGCGCGGGCGTCCAGGTGTCGCTCTCCCGCCGCGGCCGGCTGTGGACGCGCTCGAGCTCGGCCTCCGGCAGGCCGGCGATCCGGCCGCCGGCCGGTCCGAACTTGAAGACGCTGCCCATCTGCCGGAGCAGCGGGTCGTACCCGCCGTCGGGCAGCCGCGCCGGGTAGGGCCGGCGCAGGGGGTCGCTCAGGCGGCCGTCGAAGTCCCGCGGATAGGCGAAGCCCAGAGGCATCAGGTTGTCGGCCACGTAGACGTTCCCGGCGCGGTCGGCGCGCACGCCCTGGCCGCCGGAGCGGAAGTGGGCCACCAGCCGCGGGTTCACCAGCCGTCCGTCGCGGTCGTACTTGGCCACGGCCTGGGTCATCAGGAAACCCCGGTCCCAGGGCTCCTCGGGGAGCAGCTCCTTCGGGCGCTTGACGTCGTAGTAGAGCACGTACATCGAACCGTCCGGCCCCACGGAGAAGCCGCGCGGCGAGCCGGGGGGGCCCTTCATCACGTGATCGGCCCGGACATCGCCGGCCGGCAGCGGCAGCTCCCGGCCGTCCGGATCGAAGCGCAGGATGTAGTTGTCGGCGTACTGGTACTGCCGGAAGCCCAGGACGTAGATGTTCCCGTCCGGGCCCACCGCGGTCTCGGCGATCTGGTGGCGGGAGGTCTTCTTCTCAGAGCTCTTCTCGCCGGTCTTGGGGTCAGTCTTCTCGACGGTCTCCTCGAAGGTGAACTTGAGCGCCGGAAGCTCCCGGCCGTCGCCGGTGAGCCGCCGGAGCCGGTTCTCGCCGTTGAGATAGAGGATGTCCCGCCCGCGGTCGAGGGCCAGGTGGCGGACCCCCTCGGCCAGAACGCCCTCCGCCGGCCGCGGGCAGCACTCCCGCGGGGTCCCGAAGGCCTTGCCCTCGTCCTCGATGCGCAGCAGCGCCCACTTGGCGGAGAGCGGATCGGGGCGGGCCAGGCCGACCCAGATCACCGGCTTTTCGCCGGAGAAGTCCGCGGCCATGCACGCCCGGAACTCCGCCCAGGTGCCCTCCTTGCGGGTCCTGACGAAAGCGTCCTCGAGCTTGAGCTCGAAGTCGGTCTGGCCGTCGGCGCCGATGCGCACGAGACGGGCCTCGCGCATCATCGCCGGGTAGTCGTATCCGTATTTGGTGAAGCCCTCCTCGCGGCCGGCCAGGACGTAGATCTGGCCGGTCCGCGGGTGGACGGCCACCTGCTGCGGGTTCTTGACCGCGAACGTCCGGAGCAGCCCGCCGTGCGGGGTGTAGACCGCGACGGTCCCGCCCTCGTTGTTGCAGACGTAGACCCGCCCGCGGGAGTCGACGGCCAGCCCGCGCGGCCGGCTCACTTCGAAGCCCGGCGCGCCGCTGTTCTCGTCGTCCCCGGTGAAGATCTCCGCCGGGCCGGGAGCGTCCAGCCGCAGGCGGTAGACCGCCTGGCGGTAGCAGACCCGGCGGGCGTCGTCCCCCTGGTAGCCGGCCTCGGCGCCGGCGAAGTACAGGCTCTTCCGGTCCGGCGAGACGGCCATGGACAGGAAGCCCACGTCCGACAGGGCGGTCAGGCGGTGGTCGAAGGCCCCCTTCCGGACCGATCCGTCGGTGCCGATGACCGTGAGCTTCCTCGGGTAGCGCCCGGGCCCGGGCAGGAAGAGCTCCGAGCCGTCGGCGGAGATGGCCATCGAGGCGATCATCTCCCCGGGCAGCTCGTAGCCGCGGGCGAAGTAGGTCGTGCCGTCGGCCAGGGTCACCGGCTCCAGTCCGGCGAGCTTCGCGGGGTTCATCTCCGCCGGGGCGGGGACGATCTGGCGCCGGTAGCGGCCCTCGCGGTCGAGGACCACGATGCCCCGGCTGCAGTAGGCGTAGAGCTCACCCTTGGCGCCGGCGGCCAGGGCGTGGATGCTCCCGAGCCACTGCCGGTCGGAGCCGATGGTCCGGTCGTATTTCGGCTCGAGGCCGAAGCCCACGCGGACGCTGGCACCCGGGGCCGCCTGGCCCGCGTCGTCCTTGCCGTCCCAGAGCAGCGACTGCTCGAGCTTCCCGGCGGCGAAGGGCGGCGGGGCGCCCGGCCCGAGCAGCCCGGCGGCCAGGTGGCGGACGGTCTTGCCGTCGGGCCCGGCGATCCACACCGCGCAGTCGGTGAACCCGGGAGCCCGGAAGCTGATCCGGTAGCCCGCCGCCTCGGGAACGACCCTGAGACCGGCGGCGCCGGCCTTGGCGTCGGCCTGACCGGCACCGTCCGGCTGCTTCGTGCAGCCGGCGAGGGCGAGGGAGACAACGGCGGCAACGGCGGGGATGAACTTCATGGCGGTTACCTCCGGAAATGGATCACACGCGGAGCCTTTGGAACTCTCGCAGTCGGAAGGCCAACGTCCCTCGCCGCTGGCGGCGAGAGCCGCGGGAACGCCCCCTCACCGCATCTTGCCCGGCCGGAACCGGATGGTGCTGGCCAGGGTGCAGAGCCGGTCCCAGACCTGTTGCCCGCTCGGCGGGAACTGCTCGATGAAGCAGGAGATGACGAACTCGCCGCTGCGCTCCGACGGCTCCACCGAGAGAGGCCGGCAGCCCAGGACGATGCGGTCGAGGATGTCGGCGCACTCCACCTGCACCTCGACCTTGAGGTTCTCGTTGGCGATGCGCTCGGGGGTGATCCAGGCCGGGAGCGGCCCGACCACGGTCAGGTCGCGGGCGCTCAGGTCGCGGGTCTGGCCGGTGGCCTCGCGATCCGGATTCATGACCTGCCCGGCGGAGTCCAGGAAGCGGTACTCGACCTTGAACTCGGACTTGAAGCGGAGCTGCACCTGCCGCGGGACGCTGTCCACGTTGTAGAGGCGCCGCAGCCACTCGGCAATCTTCCGCTCCGCGGCGATGCCGACCCGCACCCGGCGGGAGCAGGCGGCCTCGAAGCGCTCGATGAGCGGCAGGGAGGGCAGCGTGGCCATGGCCACCAGCAGGGTCTGGCCGTCGTCGCGGACCGGCACGGCCCGGTTCTTGACGAAGGCCTCCCGGGGGAAGGCCGCCACCTTGCTGATCTCCGGGGCGTCCTTGACCATGTCGAGGTAGGGCAGCCGGGCCTGCTCGGCCAGGGCGCGGGCGATGGCCACGTCGTCGACCAGGCCCTGTTCGGCGAGCTTCTGGCCCAGCGGCCGGCGGTCCTCGGCACCGCGCGCCAGGATCTCCTCGAGCTTGCCGGCCTCCACGGCGCCCTGCTTGACCAGGATTTCGCCCAGGAACTGCCGGTTGCGCCGGCGCGGGGGCGGCTTGCCGGCATCGCCTGCTCCGCTCGCCGCGGGCTGGCCGGCCGGGCCCGGCGCGGCGGTCCTGGCCGGCGGCGGGGCGGCCGGTGGCTGCGTGGCCGCCGGCTTGACGGGCTGGAACTTGCCAGTGTCCTCGAAGCTGGCGCGCTTGCTCCGGAGCGTTCTGGGCGGCTGGACCGGCGGGGCCTCCTGCGCGGAGCGCAGCTTGGTGAAGGCCAGGTTGAGGACGGCCCGCTTGATGGCGTCGGCGACGTCGGGGGCCAGGCCCGCGAACTCCAGGCCGACGGCCATCCCGCCCCGCCCGTGATCCTGGGTCACCCGCCGGACCGTGCTGTGCACGCTCAGGCTGCGTTCGGAACCCTCGATGCGCACCTGGAAGTCAAGGCCGTCGCCGGACTTGAGCGGGAAGGTCCGGCCCTGCGGCCAGGCGAAAGCCAGGCGGATGCCGCTTTCGGATATGTCCGCCACGACGGCCTGTTCCGGAAGACCGCCGGCGCTGCGGCCGGAGAACCTCTCGGCCGTGCCGCCACGGGACGTGAGCCGGACATGCCGCCGGCGCTCGGCTCCGCGCTCTGGCATGGACGCAGATTCTAGTCCCGGCGCCGCGGCGCGCAAGGGCGCAACCGGCCCGCCGGAGCGTCCGGGCCGCAGGACGCGAGAAGGCGGCGCTTGCGGCCGACCGAGGGTTCCAGTATGCTCTGCCCGGACACATGCGGGCCCGTAGCTCAATGGTTAGAGCAGCGGACTCATAAGACTAAGCTGCGCGCACGGAACTACAAACCCCGCCGAGGCTTGCGCCTCGCGGGGTTTGTCATTGTACGGCGTTTGTACGTGGGCACTATGTTGGGCCGGTGCGGACATGGGTTCGCGTACAATGCTTCCCACCTTTCGCCGACCGCGGGAAGGGATCCGTTCAGCGACCGCGTTACACCCGCGAGCCGAGTGTAACCGGATCGAACTGGCTCCGGCCCCCCGGTCTGAGGCAGGCGGCGCAGGTCATCGTCAAGAGCATTGGCGCAAATTGCGGTGCATCGCCGGATCAGACCCCGAGAGCGATTCGCGCTTGCGCTCGGCATCGCATTTACCCCCGAGCGCCTTTCTAAGGATCGCCTCACAATCAGCAATGACTATCGGCTTGGCAATGAAGGTGTCGCAACCGGCAGCCACTGCATCGACCAGCATCGCACGGTCAGGCTCGGCAACCAGGACACAGAGCGTCGCCCCGCAGGTCTCAGGACGCTCCCGGACTGCCCTGCAGAGCGCGATGCCGTCTCTTGCGGGAAGGCCGACGTCCACGACCACCATGTCCGGGCTGATGTTGCGAGCCTCGCGTAAGGCCTCCTCGGGAGAAGATGCTATGGTAACCATATGACCGCAGTACTCCGCTACGACCCCAAGGAATCCCGCAGTGCTCCGGTCAGGCGAGGCGATCAGCACGCGGGCCTTTCGGGTGCATCCCGGAGAGACTCGAGCCGCCATCTGGAGCAAAGCAAGCGCTTCTTCAAGCGTATCTGTCAGGGGAACATCTATGCCAACATATCGCAAGACAAACCCCTGTGTCGAAGCTGCCCGCGGCAATATAATTACAAGCCCCCCACCCTTTGTTCTGACCAGCCGATGGTAATAGACTAGGATGCCGAGAGCATTGCTGCTGATGTGCTCACAGCCCGAAAGGTCCACAGTGAAGAACCTCCGACGATTCTGGACCAGCTCCTCAAGAACTGCGGCGTAGCCCAGGTAATCGTTAAAGACGCAGTCTTCCATCGTGATCACGATGGCTTCGCGCCCATCACCAAGGGGAACAATCGTGGTCTCGCCACCTTCTTCACCTGTCATGACAGAAACCTCCTTGTGGCATCAGCCCTTGAGCCGCAGCACCATCCCCTTCGGGCCGGCTTCCGAGGTTATCTTTCCTTCCCTCGCAAGCCAGCCGATGGCTTGCTGCGTGAGGATCGCTGACAGCCCCGCGGCCGCGGAGAGCTGTGCCACCCTCATCGGACCTTTGTTCAGAGTCTGCCACACCTTGCCGGCTGCTTCTCCAATCTGCTTTTCCATGTGCATGCTCCTTTCCTCTGTCCCGCGAACCGTGGCTCTCCACACCGGGCCCCAACTGACACAGGGGGGCGAGGTTGATGTTGAACTCGGACGAACCGCGACAGTCCTCAGTCCCCCCTGTGCCGATGGCCTTCGGAGAATCAGTGCTTGTGCCCAGCGTGAGAATCCTGCTCTGTATGCCCATGGCCACCGTCGGCAGTGTTCTTTCTCTTCACGACCCGCTCCCTGCGGCACAGTTCTCTTCGAGTCGCCCTTCTCGCGCATCTGGGCCCCCATCCTGTGAGGGGCGATTTAACAGGGCGTATAGGACCGGCAGGATGATTAGGGTCAGCGCCAGCGAGCTGATCATCCCTCCGAAGACCACGGCCACCAACGGCCGCTGGATTTCGCTGCCCGACCCCGTGGCGAAGAGCATGGGGATGAGCCCCAGCAACACGGCTAATGAGGTCATCATCAGCGGGCGGACACGAAGCCGGCAGGCCTCGAACACCGCCTCCTGCACCGGCTTGCCCGAGTTGCGGAGTTGGTCGAAGAAGCTGACCAGGATCAGACCGTTGGAGACGGCTACCCCGAAGAGCGCGATGAAGCCTATGGATGCCGAGACGCTCAAGGGGATGCCCAGCAGGAAGATAGCCAGAATGCCGCCCACTAGCGCGAACGGCAGGTTGACCAACACCAGCAGGGCGCTCTTGATGGAGTCGAGGGACAGGAAGAGCAACAGGAAGATGAGCAGGACGGCGATGGGCACGACGACCCGCAGCCGAGCCATGGCCCGCTGCTGGTTCTCGAACTGGCCGCCCCAGGAGAAGCGATAGCCCACCGGCATGGTGCGCTCCACGGCTGCGACCTTGGCCTTGGCCTCGGCCACAAACGACCCCATGTCCCGGCCGCGGACGTTGCACTCCACGGTGAGCCTGCGCATGGAGTCCTCCCGGCTGACCTGCGCTGGAACCTCGACCACGTTGATTCTGGCCAGCGCCGATAGGGGGACTTTGTGCCCTGCGGGGGAGGGGATCATCAGTGTCTTGATGACCTCCGCGCTGTTACGCAACCGTTCGGGGAAGCGGACCAGGACGTCGAAGCGCCGCTGGCCTTCGTACAAGGTGGTAGCCACCTTCCCGCCCACGGCGGTTTCGATCAGGTCGTTGATGTCTGCCGCGTTGATTTTGTGCCGGGCCATTGCCTCCCGGTCATGCTGGATTTCCAGCTGCGAAAACCCGGACACCTGCTCGATCTTGACGTCGCCAGCTCCTTCGACAGAGGCGAGGATTGGCGCGAGGCGCTCACCGGCCGCGCGCAGGACATCCATGTCCTCGCCAAATATCTTGATGGCCACGTCCGACTTGATGCCGCTGATCAGTTCGTTGACTCGCAGGGCGATGGGCTGTGAGAAAGCCGGACGTATCCCAGGGACAGTCGCAAGCTCCTGGCTCACCTCCCGAACCAACTTGTCCCGGGTCATGCCCTTGGACCACTCCTTGCGCGGCTTGAGCATGATCAGGAAGTCGCTCTGTTCCGGTCCCATCGGGTCCTCGGAGATCTCGGCGCGACCGGTCTTGGAGATGACCGTGGTGATCTCGGGGAAGCGCTTCAGGAGCCGCTTCTCGACCTCGGTGCACTGGAGGGCCGAGCCCTCCACGCTGGCAGTGGGCAGGCGCACGACGTTGATGGCCAGCGCCCCCTCATCGAGCGGCGGCAGGAACTCCGTCCCGAGCCTAGGCAGGACCGCCAGCGCTCCAATCAGCACAGCGGTGGCTATGGCAATGGAAACCCAGCGTCCTTTCATAGCCAGTGACAGGATCGGCAGGTAGCACCGCTGGATAAGCCGCACCAGCGGATTGCCCTTCTCGCCTTCAGGCGCCCGCTTGACAAGCATCGCGGCCAGAGCAGGGATCACCGTCAGCGTGACCACCAGCGATCCGACCAGGGCGAAGATCATCGTCAGCGCCAGGGGCCTGAACATCTTGCCCTCGGTGGACTGGAGCGAGAAGAGCGGCAGGAAGACGATGATGATGATCAGGAAGGAGAAGGCCACCGGCCGAACGACTTCCTTGGTGGCCTCGTAGGCGATCTCCGTGCGGGAGAGCGCCGAGCCGGCCTTCTCGCGCATATGTCGCGAAATATTCTCGGTGATCACGATAGCGCCGTCCACCACCATGCCGATGGCGATGGCCAGGCCGCCGAGACTCATCAGATTGGCGGTTAGCCCTTGCCATCCCATGAGGACGAAGGCCGCCGCCGCGGTCAGGGGCAACAGGAGCGCCACGATCAGTGCCGCCCGGAGGTCCCAGAGGATCAGGAAGAGGATGGCCACAATCAGAATCACGCCTTCCCCGATGGCGCTCGAGACGGTCCGGATGCAGGCCTGGATCAGGTCGGTGCGGTCGTAGAATGGCGCGATCTTCACCCCGGCCGGCAGCGACTTCTGGATCTCGGGGATGGCGACGCGGACGCGGTCCACCACCTCCTTGGAGTTGGCGCCCTTCAGCATGATGGCCATGCCGATGACGGCCTCGCCCTGGCCGTCCTTGGTGACCACTCCGTTACGGGTCTGGTGGCCGGGCCGGACCTCCGCCACGTCCCTGAGGTACACGGGCGAGCCGTCCTCTGCCTTGAGCACAATCCTCTCGATATCCTGGATGTTACGGACCAGCCCCTTGGACACGACGTTCATCTGCTCCCAGTCCTGGACCAGGAACCCGCCGCTGGCGTTGGAGTTGTTAGCTTCCAGCGCCTCGATGAGCTCTTGGGTCGTGAGCTGATACTTGATCAGGAGGTCGGGATTGGGGATCACGTGGAACTGCTTCACGAATCCGCCGAAGCTGTTGACCTCGTTGACGCCCTCGAGCCGGCGCAGCTGCGGCGTGATCAACCAGTTCTGCAGCGTGCGCAGGTCGGTGGTGTCATGTTCGCTCTTGGCCAGTGCCGCACCGCACTCGCCGCAATTGCCGGCGACCCGGGACCACGCGGACGGGTGCTTGGCACAGTAGTACCCAGATTCCAGCGCATATTGGTAGATCTCGCCCAGCCCGGTGGAGATCGGTCCCATCTCGGGCTCAACGCCCTCCGGCAGCTTTTCCTTAGCCTGGCTGAGCCGCTCGAAGACCACTTGCCGCGAGAAATAGGTGTCCACGTCGTCTTCGAAGACCACGATCACCTGCGATAGACCCGCCTTGGAGCTGCTGCGAACCTGCTTGACCTTGGGCAGTCCGCCCATCTCGGTCTCGATGGGGACGGTGATGAGCCGCTCCACTTCGCTGGGCGCCAGGCCCGGCGCTTCAGCCAGGATCATCACCTGCACGTTGGTCACGTCCGGGAAGGCATCCACTGGGAGCTTCTGCCAGGCCAGCACACCTCCGGCGAAAAGGATGGCGGCCCCCAGCATCATCATCAGCTTCTCTCTGAGGACGAACTTGATCATGCGGTCGAACATCGCTGGTCTCCTGTCAGGGTTCCGGTGGCATCGTCGTGCCGCCGGCCGCCCGCGAGATTCCTCAGTCGGCGCACCCGGCGCCCATCTTGGAGCGGAGGACGTCACTCTTGAAGAGGAATCCACCTCCGGTCACGACCTTGGCGCCCGGCTCCAGACCGTCGAGGACTTCCACCATGTCGCCCTGCACCCGGCCGGTCTTCACGTTGCGCCGTAGCCAGAGGTCGTCCTTCCAGTGGACGAAGGCGAACTGGTTGCCCTCGTCGTTCAGGATCGCCCCGCGCGGGGCCAGTACTGCCTTCCCGCCTTCCGGCAGGTCCACCTCCGCGGTTGCGAACATCCCGGGCTTCAGCTTGCCCTGTTCGTCCTTGACGGAGATGCGGGCCTTGACGGTGCGGCTGTTTTCGTCCATCACTCCGCCAAGCAGATCGAGCGTCCCGGGAAGCGGCTCGGCGAAACTCGCGACCTTGACGGTGGCAGCGGGTTTACCTCCTCGCGCCATGAATTCGTGAAGGGCGCCCAGGTCCTGCTCGTAGAGGTCGCACCAGACCCAGAGGCTGCTGGCATCCGCAATCGTGTACAGATTCTGCGCCGTCTCGACGTATCGCCCTTCGGTGATGTTCTGGGCGATGATCAATCCCGAGCGTGGCGCCTTGATCTCCAGCTGGGCGAACCGGCCATTCTCCTGCGAGTGTCCAATGGACCGGGTGGTATCATGGTCGAGCCCGAACAGGTGCAGCCTCTGTTCGGCAGCCGCCAGCTTGGCGTCGGCCAACCGGGACGCGTTCTCGGCCTTGAGGCGGTCGAGATGCAGGTTGAGTTGGACCTCCTCGGCCAGGGCCGAGTAGTCGGCCTCAGCGGAATGCAGCTCGCGCTCGGCTGTCTCCAACTCGGCTTTGCTCGATGCCTGCTTGGCGACAAGCTGCTTCTCACGCTCATGCACGGCCTTGGCCTGTTCAAGGCGGGTAAAGGCGCCCACGAGCCTCGACTTCCACTCGCCAAGCGGTTGGCCCCCGCGCTGAACGCCTTGGTGCCCCTTGGATAGGCCATCGAGCAGCTTCTCCAGGGCCTGAGCGACGGCCGACTGCCTTTCTTTCTCCTTGGAGGCGATGTCCGCAGTGGTCTTGGCCTCAAGAAACGCCGCCTTGGCCTCGCCGAACTCCCCCGAATGGATGACGGCCAGCACTTCACCCTGTTTAACCCGCTGTCCCAGCCGGGCGTTGACGCTGACGACCCGGCCGGAACAGATGGGCACCACATCCACCACCCCCGTCTGGTCGAACTGCACCTCGCCCGTAAGTCTGAGTGCCCTAGCCAGCTTGCCATCCTTGACCGTGACCGTCTTGGCGAGCGCGTCGGTGACCGACGGTTCGACTTTGACCACTCCCAATTCGTAGCGGCACTCCTGACAGTCAATCTGGCGGATCTTGTGCTCGCACTCCCGCTTCTCGATCTCGTCCGTGGCTAGATTCCCGAGTCCTCCGTGTTCCGCCCCTTCTTTCTCAGCGTGATCGCCATGCTCGTCACGTGCGTCGCCATGCTGCGCTCCGACCTCTGTTTTGTGGCCCAGATGCAGATTGCCGGTGAGCCAAAGCACCACACCTCCAAGGACTGCCAGGAGCAGGAGCCCTGTCCCGACGCGCCTAGCTCTGACCCACGTGCTTTTGGAGTTCTCCACTGACATGACAATCCCTCCTACTTCTTTTCTGCGGGGCCAAGCCCCTGCCCGAGAAGGCGCTCAAGCGCAACTTTGGTTGTGTGGTAACTGGTCAGGATCCCCAGCATCTGTTCTTCGGCGTCGAAGAGAGCACGCCGGGCGTTTAGCACTTCGAGGTATCCGAACTTCCCCTGGCGGTAGCCCTCGTTGGCCGCATCGAATGCGGCTTGGGCGGCCGGCAGAACTTCTTTTTCCAGCCCCCTTGCCTGCCCAATCGCCGAAGCGAGAGTCTGGTACGCATCGGAGAAAGCCGCCGCAATCCTGACTTCCTCGGCCTCGCGTTCTTTCTCCGCTTTGGCGACCCCGTATAGGGCCTCGCGCCTGCCACCCTGATTGCGGTCAAAGATGGGCAGCGGCACCGACAGCCCAAGCCCGAAGGCGTAGTCGTCGGTCTCCTGGAAACGCGTTGCGCCCGCCGACAGGGAGGGCGAAGGGATGCCCTTGGCCCTCTCCTGCGCGAGGATCGCCCGGCGGCGCTCCATCTCCGTCGCCCATCGCGCTATCTCGGGGGTCTGAGGAAGGAGCTTGACCAGTTCGTCAAAGGATGCTACGTCCTCCACCGAGCGTAACAGGCCAACGGCTTTCTCGAAGGTGGCGGACCTCCCTCCCCACGTGGCGGCCAGCCGGACACGGGCAGCCTCCACTTCGCGCTTGGCCTGCCCCACTCTAACCTGCGCTGTGGCTGAGGCCGCTTTAGCCTGAAGCTCCTCTAGGGGAGGAGCCTTGCCGAACTTGACCCGCTCCGCCGCGATCTTCCACTCGGCTTCGGCCAGCGAGTGCAGGCGTTCGGCCAATGCAACCTGTTCCTGTGCGGCCAGGAGCACCACAAAAGCCGTGGCGGCCTCGGCGAGCACGTCGAGTCGCTTGGCCTCGTAGTCCCAGCCGGCGAGGCTGCGCTCGAGTTCAGCCACACGTACTCGTTTGCCTCTCTGCCCGCCGAGTTCGAGCAACTGGCTCAAACGGATGCTGGTCTCGGCTCCGTCGAAGCCTTTTCGTCCGTCCCGACCGCCGAACTCACCCACCTCGGCCTCCAATTCCGGATTGGGCAGCAGGCCGGCCTGGAGCACTCTGGCCTCCGCCGCCCGCGTCTCCCAGGAATAGGTGGCCAGCTGGGGGCTGCGCAACAGCGCCAGGGACAGGACGTGACGCAAGCTCACGGCGCCGGTCGGGTCGCTGACCTCCGCCTTCTTGTCCGCGCTGGCTGAGGGCCTCTCAGGAGCCCTGTAAGCGGGCATGTCATTGCCCCCGGGACGGGGCTCGGGATAGAGGGGCGTGGCCGAGCTGCCTACGCAACCGGCGAGCGTACCGAGTACGATCAGCGGAAAGTAGGAAACGATTGAAAAGCGCATGAACTGATCCTCCAGCCGTGTACGCGGCGTGCCCTTCACTTGCTCGAAACAGACCCGCTTGCGGCGGCCTTTGCTTTCTCACGAGCGATCATGGCTTCGTACTCCCGCACCCCTTGGGGCAGCCCAGCGGTGTGCTTGAGCATGTCGTCATGCCCGGGCCCCCGCAATGTCCACAAGACCGCCCCGTTCGGCTCCACGAAGGCCACCACAGGGTGTATTTCGGCGACTCCGTATTGCCGGGCGGTCTCCTGATATTTCTTGAGGGCTTCTGCGTAGGACTTCTGTACCCGATTGATCTCGTCAGCCGAGGCGTTGGGCGCAAGCACTGGTGCAACTGGGGGCAGAACGCGAATGGGAATGGCCCCTGACTTGGTCAGGGCATTGCGGAGAGGCCAGGACTCGAATGTGCCGGGCCCCTTGAAATTGGACGTCGTGAACACCACTATGGCCGGCTTGTTGGATGACTTGGCCTTGGCCAACCCGGCCTCCAGCGATTCCCATTTCATGGGCGGCAACGGTTTCACGGGTGGCGGCCTGCGATAGTAGGTTGCCGCATAGGTGACGTCAATCTTGGCGGCGAAGAAGAGAGTGAAGATCGTTCCCACCAACAACCAGCGTCGGTTCCTGCAACAAGGGATCATGCTCCAAGTCCTCCTGTAAACGTCCCGTGCCCGAAGGCACGTGGCTACCTGAGATGCGGAGATCAAGCGTCCTGCGTAGGGGGCGTGCCTCGCGGCTGAACACCAGGCCGACACCGAGCGGTGCCAGCCCCCTTACGTGCAGATCGGGAGGATTGGGCTCAAACGAGCAGGATAACTGTGCGCAACATCAATAATACAGCAGGCATTTCCTTGGGATAGAGCGAAGAGAGGGAGCACCTTCCTGCGTATTGGAGAACAAGGAGTGTGTTGACTTTGGCTACATAATCATTAGCGGGCATGCCTTTGCGACTTTTCGATCCCTTGTTGCCTTTGTGGTGAGAAGCCACTAGATCGTCGTCGCACCGCCCGCAATTGTTTGATTCCGATGTCTTCCCGGAGCCACTGGGCGACTCGCATATCCCGCCCCAACACCAAGCAATGACGCTGCCATCAGCACCGTAGCATATATCCGCATTTCCTGCAAAGAAGATCAGGAGGCATGCAACCGGCAGTAACCGGCCCCATCGTAGTGCTGAGCGCGCCACAGACATTGCCCCTCACCCTCTTACGGCTCAACTATCGCCGCAGCACTCTTCGCCCGGCGCCATTTGGATGAATCGAGCTGCCTCAACAGCAGCATGGCCGCTCCGGTCGGGCGAGCATTGTAGTCATCATCCCGCCTCCACGCAAGTCCGTCGTTCGCTGCGCTGTCGTTCGCTCGCGATTGCACACTGGCGACCACGCAAGTTGCCATCCTGCCCCAAGTGAGGCGGCAGAATGCTGCTGCGCTACGAACGACCTAGCCATCAGTCGATCCGTGTAACAAGTAGCTTCTTGCTGTAATTCCCGGACAAGCTAGGAGCATTTCGCCGTGTTCGATCAAGTCCTTCATCCTCGTCCAGACCATGACCAACTCGCCTATAGGGAAACAGCCAGCCGGTTTCATCCGTCGCGAAATGCCAGAACAACGCGTCGGAATTTTGGAAAAGGCCCAGGAATATCCCTTCGGAGGCGTTTGTTTTGTCGAATTGAGGTTGACAACATCCCCAGGCAAATTACCATGGTCGAGCGGAAGAGTTGCCGAGGTGCACTGATGACACTGGCATGGCGAAGAGGTTCGCGAGCAGTCAGCTGCTTCTGCAGCATCACCATGCTCTTGGTCCTTGGTGTGTCGACGGATCTGGTGCTATGCTTCGGGCCAGGCTGCGGTGGTGTGGTGGAAGCTGCCTGGAGCACTCTCTCCTGCAATCCGGGGAGCGGCGATGCGCAGGGTTCTTCGGTTCCCTCCCTGTCTTCGAGTAAAGTCTTCTCTGACACAAATACTCATTGTGGCCCGTGCGTGGACACACCGCTGCAGGAGAATGCTGCCACCCCAGGCGCGAGGGCTTCGCGGGATAATCTCCCGGCGCCAAGTGCGATCCGGGTCGCTGCGGTCTCCCTTGTCGAGATGGGCGATCATGTCGTTTCGCCAAGGTTGCTTAGCGCAGCGAGCACAACACTCTATTCGGTCCGGACCACCATCCTTCTAGTCTGATCCTCTCCCAGGTCTGTGCCAGTTCGGCCCTGTGCCCGCTGAGGCACGCCGGCCGGCAACTGCGCATTGCGCCCTAGCGCAACGCCAAGGACCATGGGACGGAGCAACTGCCGTGACATCGAACCTCAAGATCGTGTTTCTTGTCCTGGGCGTTCTGGCTTTCGCCGGAGCTCTGGCGGTCCTGGCGTGGAAGCTGGAGGACAACGCGAAGTCGGAACAGACCGTTCTTGACAAGCGGATCGGTGAGGACGTGGTGGCCACCTATGTTGGCGGGGAGATCACCGCCCAGGAACTGCGCAACTACATTAACAAGGTGACAGCCGGCGAAGGCAGGCACACCGTCTGCGAGAAGCACGGCGCCGACCACAGCAAGTGCGACGGAGCGGAGAAGTGCGAGACGCACCCTCTGGAGTCCGCAGAATCCTACCGTATCTTCCTGCGGGAGATGGTGATGGAGCGGATGGTGGACCGGTGGGTGCGAGAGAAGGGCATGCTTGCCCGGAAAGACGTTGGCCACAAGCTGAAGCACCTGGTGGAGGAAATCAACCTCGACGCCCTGGCGGGGAAGATGCACTCGGACAAGCTCAAGCCTGACAGGGTGGAGATGCAGCAGTACTACGAGGAGCACAAGGATGAGTACCAGAACCTCCAGTTCGCCGATGTGGAGAAGGAGATCGAGAAGAAGCTAATTGCCAAGAAGCAGGCTGAGTACATCCCCAAGTACATCGAAGAACTCAAGCAGAACGCCGCCATCGAAAGAAACTACGCGCTGCTGGAAGTTGCTGAGCCCACGGATTCCGAGATTCGCAGCTACTACGACGAGCACCGCAAGGAGTTCGTCCGTCCGGATGCGGTCCGCATCCAGTACTTGAAGTTCCCGGCGGCCGGCGACGAGAAGGGTGCGCGAGAGAAGGCGGAGTCGGCGCTGGCCAAGGTCCGGGCGGGCGGCGAGATCGGCAAGGTTGCGGACGAGCTGGGCGCAGAGAGTTCCACTTCCGAATACCTCGAGAAGGACAAGCCGTCGAGCTGGGGCGCTGAGTTCCTGGACACGGTGTTCCGCTACCAGCGTGGAGAGACCACGCAGGTTCTTAAGGACGGCGGGGCATTTTACGTGGCCCGGGTGACGGACCGGGTGGGTTCGGAGACAAAGCCGCTTGAGGCCGTGCGAGGGGATGTCAAGGCGTCCGTATACCTGGCCAAGGAACGTGCCAAGCTGGAGCAGAACAAGAACGAAGCGCTCTTCTCCCTGCATGGGAAGCGTTTCTCGGTCGAGGAGTTCCTGCAGGAGTTCGACGAGCTCTCTACCGAGCAAAAAAGGCAGTTCGCCAGCCTCGAGGCCAAGAAGAACCTCCTTGACCAGTTGGTAGTCAAGGAACTGCTGATGGAAAAGGCCGAGGACGATGGGCAGGACAAGCAACAGAGGGAGTCCCGGGACGACCTGAAGCGGGCCGCCCTGGCTCAGATGCTGCATAAGGAAGGTGTTGACGAGAAGATCGATGTCCCAGACGCAGAGGTCAATGCCTTCTACGAGAAGTACAAAGATCGGTTGGTCGAGCCGGCCAAGGCCAAGGTGAGCATCATCCGTCTACGTATCGGCTTCAGCGACGACGAACGCAAGCGTGCGAAGGAGCGCATGGACCAAGCCCTGGCCAAGTTGCGTGCGGGCACGGACTTCGCGGCGGCTGCCAAGGAGTACTCGGAAGACTGGACCGCCACGCGAGGGGGCGAACTCGACCAATGGATATACGAGGGGGCCAGCCATCTCGCCGAGGCTTACGAGCACGGTTTCCACAACTATGTGTTCGCGCTGACTGCCGGTCAGACTAGCGACGTTTTCGAGTTCAGAAACAACTACTGGATCGTCAAGATGCGCGAGCGCGCGGACGCGCGACAGCAGACCCTGGAGGAGGCCAAGCCGCGGATCGTCGAAGTCCTGAAGGCGGCACGGCACGAGACCCGAACGCGGGAAATGGAGAACGAGCTGCTGGAGCAGTCGCAGTTGGTCATCAGGGATTTCGTGTTGAGCCGGCTGCTTGCGGCCGAGTCGCGGGGGCACGCCGGCGAAGACCCCTTCGTCGCACACTAACTGAGCCGAGGTGGAGGCATGGGCATGGACAGGAAACAGCAGACCCTACTCATCACCATGGGCGCCAACGCACTGCTCATCGCGTTGCGCTTCGTGCTGGCCTTCGTGTCGGGGAGCTTGGCGCTGAAGGCCAACGCCTGGCACTCGCTGGCCGACCTGGTGGTGCTGGGCATAGTCTACTTCGGGCTGGTCTTCGCGGCCATGAAGGATGAGCGGTTCAAGGGGCTGATTGCCCGTGCGGAGAGCATCGTCGCCATCATCGTGGCGCTATTCATCTTCTACATGGGCTTCGAGCTCTTCTCAGAAAGCGTTGCCGGAGGGGAAATCGAGCTGAAGTACGCCATCTGGACCGCCCTGGGCGCGTTCGTCGGCGTGTGCATCACCTACTTCATGGGGCGATACCTGCTCTATGTGGGGACCCAGGTGAACTCGCCCAGTCTGATCGCGGCCGGTTACCACGCGCGGATGGACATGTTCTGCTCGGGTGCGGTGTTGATCGGGTTGGTCGGGGCTGCTCTGGGCATGACCGGACTGGACAGGGTGGCCGCGACCATCGTCGTGGTCTTCATCTTCCTGGCCGCGGTGGAGATCCTGTGGAGCAACCTGAAGGCTATTCGCGCCAAGGGAGAACCGGTACTGGACCATGCACACGAAGCAGGGGATGGCGTCGGAAGGCCCGGTTGGGCCGTGGCCATCGGCTTGGTCCTGCTGTGCGTCCTGGGCTACGCGGCTTCCGGCTTCTATCTGGTCCGGCCTGGCGAGAAGGCCATAGTTCGACGGCTTGGAAAGGTGTGGTCCCCGCACGTGGGGCCGGGGATACATTACCGCTGGCCGTTCCCGCTGGAGCGGGTGGACGTGGTGCAGACGGATGCCATTCGGGTGGCCAGTACCGGCCGACAACTGCTCTTGACCGGCGACGAGAACCTTCTCGAGGCGGAAGTCGTGGTGCATTTCCGGGTGTGTGATGCACAACGTTTCCTGTTGAGCGCAACCGCCCCGGAGCAGGTGGTCAAGAACGCCGCGGAGTCGAGCCTACGCGCCGTGATCGGGCGCAACGTCATAGATGTTCTTCTTACCACCGGAAGAAATACGGTGCGTGCGGAGACCAGTCAGGCGCTCCAGGCAGAACTGGACCGCAACGCCGTCGGCCTGGAAGTGGCCGATGTGCTTATCCGCCGCCTGGCACCTCCGGAGGACGTCAAGGATGCATTCCAGGACGTCGCCAGTGCGCGGGAGGACCAGGCCACCTACGTTAACGAGGCAGGCGCGTACTACAACGCCCTGGTCCCCTCGGCGCGAGGAGAGGCGGCGGAGAAGACCTCCGCCGCGGACGCCTACAAAGTCGGGAAGGTGGACAAGGCGGAGGGCGAGGCCGCCCGCTTCTTGAAGAAGCTGGACGAATACGGCAAGTCACGCGCAATCACTCGGACCCGCCTGCAGATTGAAGCAATGGAAAAGTCCCTGCCCGGGGCCAAGAAGTTCCTGGTCGGGCCGGGTGTGCAGACAGACGGGGCCGATTTGTGGTTCCTGGGACCCGGTGCCGAGGCGCCGGTCCCGGTGAGATAGCACCTGGCGAGAGGGAGGAATCGCGATGCCTGCCAAGCATGGTTGGGTGAAGTGGGTGGTGGTGATCGGGTTTGCCGGCGTGGTGCTCGTGGCCAGCAAGCTTGTGACCTTCGTGGTGGACACGACCGAGTACACGGTGGTGACCCAGTTCGGGAGGCCAGTTCGGATCATCCTGGAGCCGGGCCTGCACTGGAAGCTGCCTGAGCCGGTCCAGACCGTGCAGCGCTATGACAACCGCCTGCAGGTCTACGAGGCCGGCCAGGTCGAGTTCCTGACCCGGGACAAGAAGAGCGTGGTCTCCGACTACTACGGCTCCTGGCGGGTCAAGGACCCGCTGGAGTTCATGAAGACAGTCAAGGACAAGGTCGGCGCCGAAGCCCGGCTTTCGGACGTGTTCAGTTCCGCGCTCGGCGTCCAGTTCGGCCGTTTCGATCTGGCGGATCTCGTGAACACCGATGCCGGGAAGATGAAGCTCCATGATCTGCTGGCGCAGGTGACCCAGGACTGCAAACAGAAGGCCGCAGGCTATGGGATCGAAGTCGTCAACGTCGAAATGCGGACGCTGAACTTCCCGGAGAAGAACCGGCTCTCCGTGTTCCGAAGGATGAAGGCGGAACGGGAGCGGATTGCCCGCAAGTACCGTTCCGAGGGCAGCGAGGAGGCCGCCAAGATCCGGGCGGAGGCCAAGAAGGAGCAGACCCAGATACTGTCGGAGGCGGAGAAGAAGGCCGAGATCGTCAAGGGTGAGGGCGATGCCGAGGCTATCCGCATCTACGCCCAGGCATTCCAGAAAGACCCGGAGTTCTACAAGTTCATCCGTACCCTGGCGGCTTACGAAAAGATCATCGACGACAAGACCACCATCGTGCTCCCGGCTGATTCCGACCTCCTGCGGCTTCCAGGTGCGGGCCAGCCGACCCCGGCGAAACAGGATCCGGCCAAGACCAAGGAGATGTCGAAATGACAGCGGAAAGAAGAGAGCCGCTGGACGACATTGCGGGGGCGTTTCGGCACCTCCGCTGGAGCATAATCATCGCGTCGGCCCTGCTCGTGGCCTTGGGAGGGTACTTCCTGACCGGTTTCTACACGGTCAAGCCGGGCGAGCAAGGCGTCGTTCGGCGTTTCGGGAGAGTGATTCAGACCGTGGAGCCGGGCGCGCACTACCGGCTGCCCTGGCCGGTCGATAGGGTCGAGGTGGTCAACGTCGGTGAGGTGCGCCGGGCCGAGATCGGGCTGCTTCTACCGGAGCACGGGCACCCAGCCTTCATGTCCGAGAAAATCCAGCTGCTAACCGGTGACGAGAACGTCATCAACCTGGAGGCCATCGTCCATTATCGGGTCAAGGATGCGGCTCGTTACCTTTACCGCATCAACTTCAGCGAAGAACGGCTGCTGCATAACGCGGTGGCTGCCGCACTGGTCGAGCTCATCGCCCAGGTCGGCGTTGATGACATCCTTACCACCGAGAAGATCGCGGCGCAGGGGAAGATTCTCTGGAAGGCGCAGAAGGTGCTGGACGACTACGACAGTGGCCTGCAGATAACCGCCTTCAACGTCAAGGCCATCGTGCCCCCGACCGAAGTCGCCGACGCATTCCGAGACGTGATGACTGCCCGCGAGGACAAGGAGCAGTCCATCAACCAAGCGCAAGGCTACCGCAACAGCGTCATCCCCGAGGCGCGGGGCAAGGCGCGCGAGATGGTTGCCGAGGCCGAGGGCTACCGCACCGAGGCAGTCAACCAGGCCCAGGGCAACGCCGCACGGTTCGATGCGATGCTGGCCGAGTACCGCAAGAACTCTCAGATCTACTCTGAAGACGTTACGCGCCACCGGCTCTCCCTGGAAACCATGGAGAAGGTCCTGCCTAGAATGAAGAAGTACATCCTGCGGGACTCCGACGGGAAACAGAGGATCAACCTGCGATTCCTGAACAGGCAATAGGAGGCTCTGCATGCTTGAGATTGTGCGGATGCTTTCCCTGGGTTTCTCGGCACTCGTGGCGCTTGCTGCGGTGGTAGTCCTGATTCGAGCATACCTGCTGCTGGATCGTGTCCAGAAGCAGCGACGTGCGCAGGAAACGACAGAGGAGGGAGGTGAGGCCAAGCATGGATAAGATCGGACCGATTCTGACGAGCGTGGGCGCCCTGATCGTTGCGGTCGGGATGCTCGTGGTGCTGCTCCGCGCTGGTGCGCTGATCGAAGGGCTGTCGGAAGCCCTTGGCGGCAAGCGGAAGAGCGAAATTCCCCCGGAAGAGTCAACGCCTGAGAACGGCTAAGGAGGCCATGCCATGTCCAACGTTTCCGAAATCCTGAACGCCATCGGGACCCTGCTGGTAGCCATTGGGACTGTGGTGGTACTGGTCAAGACCAGCGGGCTCATCACCACACTCACGGAGAGGATCAAACAATGGCAGAGCTGAGACTCGCCGACCGCCCATGAACTGGGCACGCTCGGCCTGAGAGACGGGGGTGGTGCCGCCCGACGGCTTCCTGCCACGGGCAGGTATTCTTTGCAGGCCGCGCGATTGAGGCCCGATTTGTGTTCCCCCACATGCCGATGTACGATGCTGGTCGCTCGACGAGATGTCGTGCGATAGAGGATGTGCCATGAGCGAGACAAGACGGTACAGGATTCGCGGCCTGGACTGTGCCGAGGAAGTGGCGGCTCTCCGCAAGACGGTTGGCACGCTCCCCGGCACGAGCCAGCTCGACTTCGACATCCTGAGCGCCAAGATGACCGTGACAGTGGAGCCTGGCGCGGTCGAGGAAGAGGACGTTCTGGCCGCCGTGCGCGAGGCGGGACTGGAGGCCCTGCCTTGGTCCGAGGCCCGTCAGGAAGGCGAAGCTGCCGGCCACCAGGGCTTTTGGGAGCGTCGTGGCAGGCTGACCATGTGCATCGCCAGCGGCGTGCTACTGGTTGTCGGCTTTGTGGCTCATGCGGTTCTCCACGGAGGCATCGTGGATGCCTTCGTGGCCGGAGAAGGCATTGGGCAACACTACTTCCCCCTCCTGTCGATCCTGCTCTACATCGGCTCAATGATAGCAGGCGGGCTGCATGTCCTTCCCAAGGCGTGGGCATCCGTGCGAACCCTGCGCCTGGACATGAACTTCCTGATGGTAACGGCGATGTGCGGCGCTGCGATCATCGGGCAGTGGTTCGAGGCGTCCACGGTTGCCTTCCTCTTCTCGGTCGCATTGCTCCTGGAGTCATGGACGGTGGAGCGTGCCCGCCGGGCCATCGGTGCACTGATGGACTTGGCGCCTAAGATGGCTCGCTGCATCTGCCCGTGCCACGGCGACATCGAGGAGCGCCCCATAGCGGATGTGCCCGTAGGCACGACGGTGCTGGTTCGTCCGGGGGAGAAGATCCCCTTGGACGGTGTGGTGATCGAGGGGCGGACCTCCGTCAACCAAGCGCCGATTACGGGCGAATCGGCTCCGGTCGTCAAGGAGACGGACAGCCCGATTTTTGCCGGGTCGATCAACAACGAAGGCGCCTTCAAGCTCAAGACCACGAAGGTTGCCGAGGACACCACGTTGGCCCGGATCATTCGCATGGTTGAAGAGTCCCGGTCTAGGCGTGCGCCCTACGAACAGTGGGTAGAGAAGTTCGCTCGCTACTATACCCCGGCCATGATGGCTGCGGCCGTGGTCGTCGCGGTGATCCCTCCGCTGTTGGGAGGCGCTTGGAGTGCATGGGCATACCGCGCCCTGGTTCTCCTGGTCATCGCTTGTCCATGTGCGCTGGTGATCTCCACGCCGGTGACCATAGTTGCCGGGCTCACGGCCGCGGCTCATGCCGGCGTGCTCATAAAAGGCGGTGCCTACCTGGAGGCGCCCGCTCATCTGGAGGTCGTCGCTTTCGACAAGACCGGCACCATAACTCGCGGCCACCCCGTGGTCCAGGAAGTCTGTCCGCTCAATGGGCACACACCTCAAGAACTCCTGGCTAGAGCTGCCGCGCTCGAGGCTTCCAGCGAGCATCCGTTGGCCCGGGCGATCCGCGACAAGGCGCAATCCGAAAGAGTTGTCTTCGCCACGGCCCAGGACTTCCTGGCGATCAAGGGTAAGGGGGCCGAAGGCACTATCGATGGAAGGCGTTTCTGGATCGGCAGCCACCGTCTCGTCGCTGAGAAGGGTATGGACGCAGCTGAAGTCCATGCCTGGGCCGAGCAATTGGAGGATGCCGGCCACTCAGTTGTGGCCATTGGCAACGATCAACACGTCTGTGGCCTGATCAGCATCGCCGACGAGGTCAAGCCCGGGGCGGATGCCGTCATTCGCGAGTTGCGGACGGCGGGGATCAAGCGGGTGGTCATGCTCACTGGCGACAACGAAGGTACGGCTCGCGCAGTTGCCCAGGCCACAGGGGTATCCGAGTTCAAGGCCGAACTGCTTCCCGAGGACAAGGTCAGGGCGGTGAAGGCGCTGGCGGGCGAGTCAGACCACGTGATGATGGTCGGGGACGGCGTCAACGACGCCCCCGCCATGTCTGCGGCCACGCTGGGCGTCGCCATGGGCGCGGCCGGAACAGACGCGGCCATCGAAACAGCCGACATCGCACTGATGTCCGACGATCTGGCACGCCTGCCGTGGCTGATCCGACACTCCCGCCGGACGCTTGCGGTAATCAGGCAGAACATCTGGTTTGCATTGGGACTTAAGGCCATCTTCATGGTCCTGGCCGTGGCGGGAGTGGCTACGTTGTGGATGGCCATCGCGGCGGATACAGGGGCATCGCTGCTGGTCATCTTCAACGGCCTACGGCTGCTCAAGTGACCCCATAGGGAGCGCTGGCGGGGCGGGCGGAGGGAGCACTGGTGCTTTCGATGGTCAGCAGTTTGAGCCTGTCGACCAGGGCGTCCTTCTCCCTAGTCGTGCTGGTCGTCGTGGCTGTGCTCAGCGCCGCGACGGCGCTCTTTTTCGATTGGCGGGTGAGCCAGGCCGACCAGCACATCAACCACGAGGAAGCCGATGTCCGCATGGCCACCGACCTGCAAGCGGCCCTCTTTCATCAAAGGATATGCGTGGATACCTACCTGGTGAGCGACGGCGAGGTCCGTTGGCGCCAGGAGATCGGCGCCCACGAAGCCAAGTTTCAGTCCGACTTGGCAGCATTGCGAAGGTCCGCCGAGCGCACCGACGAACTCGCCCTGATCGCCAAGGTGGCCGAAGCCGATGCCAGGTACGATGACGAGCGCGGCCAGGTGTTGGCCCTTTTCGACCAGGGCCGGAAGACCGAAGCCCGGGAGTTCTTTCTGTCTAGGATGACCGTTGGCTACGAAGGGGCCATGGCCGCCGCCGAATCCGTTCGGGAAGTCAACCGCACCGACATGCGCAGCGCCCTGGCTGCCAACTCGGCCGCCATGTCCTGGTTGGGCACCACGATGATCACCAGCGCCGCACTGACCGTACTGCTGGGGGCCGGCATGTTCTGGCTGCTTTTCAGCAGAATCCTAAGACCCCTTCGCAAGATGGCCGCGCAAGTCCGGGTGGCCTCGAACGGCGCCGACGCGTCGCCGGGGCCGAGGATCGGCAGCGAGGTCGCAGAACTGGGCTATTATCTGCATGCCATCGTGTCCGAGCTGGACGAAGCCCGCTCAACCGCCCGGCAGGAACGCTCCCGCGACGACCAGGCCGCGCGACTGGCCGCCTTGGGCACCGCCGTGGCTCACGTGGCCCACGATTTCAAGAACGCGCTGACATCCATCGGTGGATTCGCGCGCTTTATCGAGCGCCACCCGGAAGATCCTGGGCGCGTCCGGGAAGAGGCGGCCATCATTGCCCGCTCCTGCACCCGTCTGGAACAACTGGTGCACGAAACCGTGGACTACTCCCGCCCGAACATGATGGAGCCTGTGGTTCAGTCGCTCAACGCGGCCGTACAGGAGACTCTCGCCGGCATCGCCAGCCGGGTGCCCAAGAGCGTGAAGCTGGAGATGGATCTCGGCCCTGAAGTCCCCGACGTGCCCTTCGACGCCGTTCACCTCGAACGGGTGATTGCCAACCTGGTCGGCAATGCGCTGGAAGCGGTGGGCACCCACGGAGAGGTCCGGGTCCGGACCCGCCCGTGTGATCTGGGCGTGGAGCTGGTCATTGAGGACAACGGGCCGGGCATCCCTCCGATGGTCCGCCAGCGGCTGTTCGAGCCGTTCTTCACCACCAAACAGAAGGGCAGCGGCCTGGGACTACCCATCTGCCGACAGATCGTCACCGGCCATGGCGGGACCGTCTGCTACGAGCCGGCGCCAAGCGGAGGGACGGTGTTTCGGGTGACGCTGCCGCGTGGGAAGGTTCCGTTCAGAAAGGAAGGAAAGCGATGAACCGGAGGATGCTTCGCCTGTCGTGGGTCTTCGTGGTCGCCGGGGGAACATTCCTGATTGGGCTGGCTTTTGTCGGGCATGGGAGTGCTGCTGGCGCGGGAGCCGGGGAACCCGATCAGCGCGTCCCCGCGGCCTCCGCCACAAAGAACGTCGTCCCGGCCATGGGCAGCAAGGAATTCAGCAGGCCGTTCATCAACGTCGCCAAGACGCTCGCCCCGACGGTGGTCCATATCGAGGTTGAGCAGAAAGCCAGGAACGATGGCATGGAGCCCAACGACCCCTCGGACATGTTCAACGACGAGTTCTTTCGCCGTTTCTTCGGCCAGCCGCGCGAGCGAATGCGCCCGGCGCCCGAAGAACACGTCCAGCGCGGCCAGGGCTCGGGGGTTATCGTGGACGCCCGCGGCTACGTCCTAACCAACAACCACGTGGTTGGGAGTGCCGACAAGATAAAGGTCACCCTGGCTGACAAGCGCACCTTCGAGGCTAAGCTGATCGGCGCTGACGAGCGCTCCGACGTGGCCGTTATCAAGATCGACGGCAAGGATCTGCCCGTTGCGCGTCTGGGGGACAGCGACGCCCTGGAAGTCGGCGAGTGGGTGCTGGCCATCGGCAACCCCTTTGGGCTGGACCAGAGCGTCAGCTGCGGGGTGGTTAGCGCCAAGGGCCGCACGCGCGTTGCTGACATCATGAACGAGGACTTCATTCAGACCGACGCGGCCATCAACCCAGGTAACTCCGGCGGGCCGATGGCAAATCTGGACGGCGAGGTGGTCGGCGTCAACACGGCCATCTTCAGCCGCTCGGGCGGCAACATGGGCATCGGCTTCGCCATCCCCATCAACATGGCCCGGACGGTGATGAAGGACTTGATCGAGCACGGAAAGGTGATCCGCGGTTGGCTGGGTGTGCGCCCCCAGGATCTCTCCGAGGACATGGCCAATGCACTCAAACTTCCCAAGTCCTCCGGTGCGCTCGTCGCCGAGGTGGTTGAAAACAGTCCTGCGTCGGCCGCCGGCCTACAGGAACGCGACGTGATCGTGGCCTTCAATGGTAAGGATGTTGGAAGCGCCAGCGAGCTGGTTAACGCTGTGGGCTTCACTACGGTCGGGAAGGAAGTCGAGATCAAGGCGTTTCGCGACGGCAAGCCCATGGTCTTCAGGGTCAAGGTCGCCGAGCGCACCGCCGAGGCAGAGAATTCCGGGGCCGGAAGCGCGGTGATAGAGAAGCTAGGCATTGCCATTACGGACCTCACCCCGGAGATAAGCGAACGCCTTGGCCTCAAGAAGAACGCCGCCGGCGTGGTGGTTAGCGAGGTCAGGCCAGGAAGCCCGGCCGCCAACGCGGGCTTCGAGCCCGGAGTGGTCATTGAGGAGATCAACAAGAAACCCGTGGCCAGCGTTGCCGAACTCAAGAAGGCCCTGGACGCCGAGGTCGGCACTGTACTCATGAAGGTCCGCTACCGTGGCCGCTCGACATACCTGGCGCTCAAACTGAAGTAACAGACAGCAGATGTGCCGTAAGCCGAGGAGTTCCGGCTAAGGACACCTGCGACAGGAATGGAGATGCCTGATAGCGCTCGGACCTGCGGCGCGCGGGAGCCTGCTCCGAGACTACCGCTTCGCACGTTGCTGCTGGTCTGCGCCGGGTGCATCCCTCTGCTACTAGTTGCGGCGAACGCCATGTGGGGCAGCGAGGCTCGCCGTGCGGCCGAGTGTCGGGAGAGGATTGCCTTGCTCTGGTCGGCCGCGCGGCAAGAGGCTGAGGCCAATGGCGGCAGCTTTCCGTCTGGTGAGCGCGCCTTGGAGGAATTGGTGTTTCGGCGCCTGCGCCACGAGCGATACTCGATCTGCCCGCGAACCGGCCGGAAGTACGCATGGACGCGCCATAGGCGCCACATTGGTGGTGACTAGCAACAGCCGTTGGTCTGGGAGACCCAACCGCACGGTTGGCCGACGGCCACACGCCGTGCACTCTTCGCCGACGGCCGGATTGAGCAGTTGGACAATGACCGATTCAGAGACCTGTTTTCCCGCGAGCGACAGGAACCACCTCCTAAACCACAGGGAGACGAACCCAAGACGGATGCCCACCAGGTTCCCGAAACCCGGGCACCGGGCTGGCGAGTATCACCCGAGGCCGACCGTTCCTCGGACGATGTCGGAGCCGGCGGAAGATGACTCTGGGCCGGTACGCTCCGGAACGGAGCCGGAATTGCGGAACAGACCTGGACGGGGGAATGAGAGTTGCTATTGACTCGGACAACAATCTTCGAAGGACCGGGCAGCAGAACGGTGGACGCGGGGTTAAAGTCCGTCAAACCGCATCCCGCTCCGAATTCGAGGCGCTTGTCCTTCCGCATCTGGACAACCTCTATCGGACGGCGCTGCAGATGGCTCATAGACCGGACGAAGCCGAGGACTTGGTGCAGGAAACGCTCATGAGGGCGTTTCGCTCTTTCGCCACCTTCGCGCCAAAGACCAACTTCCGGGCTTGGCTGCTGAAGATTCTCACCAACAGCTACATCAATCGCTATCGCAAACATAAGGACAACCCAGCGCGGACCAGCCTGGAGGATGTGCGCGCATTCCTGACCTCCGATGAGGCCGAAGAGCCATCCCGAGAGCTGGCCAACAGGCCCGCACCAATCATGGACGAGTGCTTTGACCAGGAGGTAAGGCACGCCTTGGACGGACTACCTAAGAAATTCCGTCAAGTCGTAGTGATGGCCCTAGTCGAGGGGATGAGCCACAAGGAGATCGCCGCCGCAATGAACTGCCCACTGCGCACGGTCATGAGCCGACTGTACCGCAGCCGGCAGAGGCTGCGCCGAAGGCTCGCCAGCTACGTGCGGCAATCCGGATATAGGGGCAATGCCGGGGAGGACAATAGCAGCCGCTCGCACCTCATCGCTGGTCCAGTAGCACCTGCCGAAATTGCCCCTTGCCTCGGACATTTCGCCCTTCCGCCGGGCAAGTAAGCATGAGGAAGGTTGTTAACCCGCCAGACGGCGTGCCGGAGGCCAGGCCAAGGGCGTCATGGGCTGCAAGGAGCCGTCCGTGGACGACGATGCCCTATCGCCGGCAGGACGCCTGACCCAGGACCATGCACTTGCTCTTGACAACCGTGCCCCTTCGCTGTAATATGTGCGCAGTCGTTTCAATCAGATGGGGAGAGATCATTCATGCCCAGGACTGCCAAAGGCAAAGCTGACAACGGCGCCTGCGAGGTCGTATGCGTGCACCCTGACCGCGTCCGTGCTGCCCGGAACTCTCTGCCGCAGGAGGAGACCGTCAACGCTCTTGCCGAAGCGTTCCGGACGTTGAGCGACCCGACGCGTATCCGGATCATAGCTGCCCTGTCGAAGCATAACCTCTGCGTGTGCGACCTGGCCAACATGCTCGGACTGACCGGGTCGGCGGTCTCCCACCAGCTCAGGCTGCTTCGCGGGCAGCGGCTGGTCACTTACCGGAAAGAGGGCAAGATCGCGTATTACACTCTGGACGACGAGCACATCGGGAACCTGTTAGATGAGGGGCTGCGTCATGTCCGGGGCGAGTAGTCTTTTTGGGCGTAGAGACAAACGACTGTTCATATGTAGTCGGGTGCCAGGGTCTCCCGCCGGCTCGCTGTTGCCTGGATAAGGAACCCATCACATGAAACTCGGACTCATGGTCAGGAAGGTCTTGGGCCTCGACTGCTGCGGCGGGGAGCCGGCGGAGAACCCCGCCCTGCCCAAAGTGCTGGTCGTCGGTAACCCCAACGTCGGCAAGAGCCTGTTGTTCACCCGGCTGACCGGCAGGTACGTGACCGTCTCGAACTATCCCGGCACCACGGTGGACGTGTCGCGCGGCCACTTGGACGCCGGGTCGGCCCGGTTCGAGGTCATCGACACCCCGGGCATGTACTCGTTCGCGCCGATCACCGACGAGGAGCGGGTGAGTTGCGCCCTCCTGATGGGCCAGCGCGCTCACGCGGTCGTCCACGTCGTGGACGCGAAGAACATCGAACGCATGCTGGGGCTGACGCTCCAACTGGCCGAGGCGGGGCTGCCGCTGGTGGTGGCCCTGAACATGGCCGACGAGGCGCAGGATCTGGGCATTCGGATCGACGTGCGGCGATTGCAGGAGCGCTTGGGCGTGGCCGTGGTCGAGACCGTGGCCACTACGGGGCGGGGTGTGCGCGAGCTTGTCCGGCGCATTGCCGAGGCGAAACCCGCGAAGGGCATCCGGGTGAACTATGGCCCCGTACTCGAAGCGGCCGTGGCCAAGGCGGCCGACGCCATCGGGGATACCGGTCACGTCTCTGCCCGAACACGCGCCCTTCTGCTTCTGCAGAGCGACGCGCCCGGGACAGACGGCGCTCCCCCCGACAAGGGACCGGGGGAACTGGTGTCGCAGATAACGCTCGAAACCCGCCGCGGGCTGGAACACTCGGTCCACTACCACGCCACGCTTGCGCTCAAAGAGGAGGTCCGCCGGACACTCGACGGTGTGGCGAGTTTCCCCGCATCGCACTCCAGGACGTTCGCGGAGAAACTCAGCCGCTTCCTGATGCGGCCGCTAACCGGGGTGCCGGTGCTGATCGCCGTGCTCTACTTCGGCCTCTACAAGTTCGTGGGGTCTCTCGGGGCGGGCACCCTTGTGGACTTCCTCCAGGACACCGTCTTCAAGGAGCACATCCACCCGCCCGTCGAGCGGATAGTCACGGGGATCATCCCCTGGCCGGTCCTGCAGGAGTTGTTCATCGGACAGTACGGGGTCATCACGCTGGGCGTCCGATACGCGGTCGCCATCATCCTGCCGATCGTCGGCACGTTCTTCGTCGCGTTCTCCATCCTGGAGGACAGCGGCTACCTGCCGCGAATGGCGATGCTGATCGACCGGCTCTTCAAGAGGATCGGCCTCAACGGCCGCGCGGTCATCCCGATGGTGCTCGGCTTCGGCTGCGACACGATGGCCACGATGGTCACGCGGACGCTCGAGACGCGCCGGGAGAAGGTCATCGCCACCGTGCTGCTGGCCTTGACGATCCCCTGCTCGGCCCAGCTGGGGGTGATCCTGGGATTGCTGGAGGGACGTCCCGCCGCGCTCCTCACGTGGGCGGGGGCCATTGCCGCGATGTTCGTCGCGGCCGGGCTTCTGATCTCGAAGGTCCTCCCGGGCGAGGGGCCGACCTTCTACATGGAACTCCCTCCACTGCGCCTGCCCCGCGTGGGGAACGTCGTCATCAAGACCTACACGCGCGTGGCTTGGTACTTCAAGGAGGTCTTCCCCCTCTTCATCCTGGCCAGCGTCTTCATATGGATCGGGCGAGTCACCGGCCTGTTCCAACTCCTCATCAAGGGGCTTACACCTCTGGTCAACTGGATCGGCCTGCCCGACGAGACCGCCGTGGCCTTCCTCTTCGGCTTCTTCCGCCGCGACTATGGGGCGGCGGGGCTGTACGACCTCCAGAAAGCGGGAGCCTTGACCGGCAACCAACTCACCGTGGCGGCCATCACGCTGACGCTGTTCCTGCCGTGCATCGCGCAGTTCCTCATCATGAAGAAGGAGCGCGGGCTGAAGGCGACGCTGCTCATGTCGGCGGCGATCCTGGTACTCGCCTTCAGCGTGGGTGCCCTGGCCAACGTCATCTTCAAAGTGCTGGGAGTGACCCTGTGAATTGCTCGTTCTGCGGCAAGGGCTTCGACGAGCAACTGGCTCGGAAGTCCTGCCAGGCCTGCGCGATGTTCGGCGGGTGCAGGAAACTCAAGTGCCCCCATTGCGGCTACGAGGTGCCGCCCGAACCGGCGTCGCTGCGTTGGGTCCGGAAACTGCTGTCCAGGATCAGGAGGACCGATCATGACTCCCCCAGCCGTTGAAGAAGTGCTCGAATCGCTGTACCTGCATGAGGTCGAAGGAGCGGCGTTGGACGCCTCTCCGGCCTTCGGATCTGCCGCCAAGGAAGCCGTGCAGATGGGACTTTTGGAGCAGCGTGGAGACGCGCTACGGTTGACCGAATGCGGCCAACAGGCTGGCCAGGACGTTGTCCGGCGACACCGGTTGGCGGAGCGCCTGCTGCGAGACGTCCTGGCTGCCGGCGGCGAATATCTCGAGGAAGATGCGTGCAGTTTCGAGCACGTCCTGCAGCACGGGCTGAGCGAGAAGGTCTGCGAGTTGCTGGGGCATCCGCAGGTGTGTCCGCACGGCAAGCCCATCCCTCCGGGACCGTGTTGCCAGAGGGCGCGGGCGGACGCGATCCAGGAGGTGCGGCCACTGTGCGACGGGCGTCCCGGAGGACAGGGCGCGGTTGCGTACTTGGCCACCCGCAACAGCCGCGAGGTCCAGAAGATGATGGCGATGGGCATCCTGCCGGGCTCGAATATCCAACTGATCCAATGCTTCCCGTCCTACGTGTTCCAGGTCGGCTACAGCCAGTTCGCCATCGACCGCGCACTGGCCGAGATGGTCTTCGTTCGCTGGGCTCCACACCCCGATCCGCCTCGTCTGCCACCGGAATAGCCGCGGTATTGCACGTGTTTGTGTAAGATGCCGAAGGAGGGATGGAAGGCGATGGCCTCAAGCGCACGAATCCGCAGGTGTCCTCTCGAGCCGACGCTGAGGAAACGTCCGGTGCCCCCTACGTTCAGGATGCCGCCCCGGTAGGGGATAAGGAACCATGCGCAGAAGCAGATGGTGGTTGTTCCTTGGCGCAACAAGCTACCATGCGGAAAGACTGAACGAGCAGCCTCTATTTGGCGGAAAGGAGTTTGGAATTTGTAGACTGGGCAATTGTGACACTCGTTGGCGTGGTTGTCCGTCGTCCCCATGAAGGAGGTCTTGCGATGAGAAATCTGATTGCAGTTGCAGCCTTGGGCATGGTCTTCGTGTTCGTCGCCCCCCTGGCCCGTGCCGCCGAGCCATCGAAAGAGACGGTGCCCGGCAAGGCCGACGAGAAACCCGTGCTCGTCGGCAAACCGATGTTGGAGTTTACCTGTCCCATGCACCCGGACGTGACGGCCACTTGGGCAACCAAGTGCCCCACATGCGGGATGATGCTCGTCAGGCCCGATGCCAAGCCTGCCCAGGGGGCCGAGGTGCGGCCGATGACGTGCTGCCCCGTGGGCATGCCCGAACAGATGACGATGCAATGCCGCATGTTGATGGCGACTCAGATAGATGCGCGCGATCCGGGAACGCTCCTCGGGCTTAAGGACGACTTGAAACTCTCGGATGAGCAGGCGACCAAACTCGCGGCCATCGCGGAGAAAGCTCGGGCGGACGCCGCTGCCGTGCTCACCGACGCGCAGAAGGAAAAGATCAAGGCTCTGGGCGACACCCCAAAAACCATGCGCGACATGTGCGGGCGCGTGATGTCGAAAATGCAGGAGCTGACGAAGGACGGCAAGGGCGGGACGATGATGTGCCCGATGATGATGTCGCCCGCCGCCACCCAGCCGGCACAACAGCCTGGCGCGAGTACGCCCCAGCGCGGCCAGAACGCGACAATGTGGTGTCCGATGCGGTGCTGGTGATTCTTCGTGAAGGAGGACGCAATGTTCTACGTGAAGAAGGCCAAGGGAACGGTGCATGATGTCGGCGAGAAGTTGACGGCCGCTGTCGCCGCCAACAAGCTCGGCGTGATTGCCACGCACGACCTCCGGCAGAAGATGGCGGACAAAGGCGTGGACTTCCGCGGCCAATGCCTGATCTTCGAGGTCTGCAACCCCGTACAGGCCAAGCGGGTGTTGGAGGCGAACCCGCAAATCTCGACTGTCCTCCCGTGCCGCATCAGCGTTTACGAAGAGGGGGAAACCGTGAAGGTGGCCACGGTCAAACCTACGGCTCTCTTGGAGATGTTCGGCAAGAGCGACCTCTCCGAGGTGGCACAAGAAGTCGAGCAGGCCATCATTCGCGTGATCGATGCCGCTTGTGGCTGAGTCCCATCGGCCAGCGATCCGGCGGAAGAGAGTCTGACCGTGGGCAGCCAGGATGAAACCATAACCCTCCGCGTCGAAGGCATGGACTGTGCCAACGAAGTGGCCCTGATCGAGAAGAAGATGAAGGGCCTGGAGGGCATCGCCAGCTGGCGGCCTGACCTGATGACTCAGCAGCTCACCGTGATCTTCGCCCCGGCAGCCGTCAAGCGCGAGGCGATCATCAAGGCCATCGAGCAGACGGGCATGAAAGCCTCCGTGGTGCTCGACCGCGCCTCGCAACAATCCGTGCCCTGGTGGAAGCAGGCACAGATGGTGTGCCTGGCGGCGTGCGGACTGCTCTTTGCGGTGGCCTTCGTCCTTGAGAAGGTCCCGGGCACCGGGGTTATGCCGAAGATCCTCTATGCCGCAGCAGTGGCAGTCGGGGCCTACTATCCCGCCCGCATGGGAGTGCGGGCGCTGCTGACGGGCGTGCTCAACATCCGTCTCCTCATGGTCTGCGGCGCCGCCGGGGCCATCGCCCTGGGCCACTGGGAAGAGGCGGCCATGCTGGTCTTCATCTACTCCCTCGGCGACGTGCTGGAGGCCTATGCCGTGGGCAAGGCCCGGAGGTCGATACGGGCGCTCATGGAGCTTGTCCCCAAGGAGGCGCTGCTCAGGCGGGACGGCCAGGAAATCCTGGCTCCGGTCGAGTCCGTGCATCTTGGAGATACCATCATCGTCCGGCCGGGGGAGAAGGTGCCGCTTGACGGAGTGGTCTCGGCCGGGGGCTCGACGGTGGACCAGTCGTCCATCACGGGCGAGTCGCTGCCGGCGGCCAAGGGTGTCGGCGACCAGGTCTTCGCCGGCACGATCAACCAACGCGGGGCGCTCGATGTCCGCGTCACGCACCTGGCCGAGGACACCACCCTGGCGCGGATCATCCATTCAGTGGAGGAGGCCCAGGCCCGCAAGTCCTCTTACCAGCGGTTCGGCGAGCGGTTCGGCAAGTACTACACTCCGGCGATGTTCCTGCTGGCGATCCTTGTGACGGTGGTCCCGCCGGTCTTCCTGGGCCAGCCGTTCTCGCCCTGGTTCTACCGGGGGCTTGTACTGTTGGTGGTCTCCTGCTCGTGCGGCCTGGCGCTCTCAGTCCCCGTGGCGGTGGTGGCTGCCGTGGCCAACGCCGCACGCCACGGCGTGCTCTACAAGGGCGGGGCCAGCCTGGAGGCGGCCGGCAAGGTGCGAGTCCTGGCCTTCGACAAGACCGGGACGCTCACGCTGGGCCAGCCCGTGGTCACGGACTTGCTGCCTGCCGATTCAGCGGACGGGCGCGAGGTCCTCTCCATCGCCGCCGCCGTAGAGTCGCGCTCAGAGCACCCCCTGGCCGAGGCTGTCCTGCGCCGGGCGCGGGAAGAGAACTTGCCCATCCGGCCGGTGACCGACTTCGAAGCCATGCCGGGCTCCGGGGCCAGGGCGAAGATCGACGGCGTATCCTACACGGTGGGCAACCTCCGGTTGTTCGAGCATCTGTTGGCCGGTGGTTCCCCGACGGCCGAAAGGGTCGCTGCCCTGGAATCGGAGGGGAAGACAACCATCCTGGTCGGCACCGATGGCCGCATCCTGGGGATCATCGCCGTGGCGGATCAGATGCGCAGCGAGACGCCGGCGGCGGTCAAGTCGCTCAAGGCCATTGGCCTCGGCCCCATCGTCATGCTCACCGGCGACGGCGAGCGGACCGCGAAGGCCGTTGCCGGGCTCTCGGGAGTCGATGAATGCCGCTCAGGGCTCCTGCCGGAGGGGAAGGTCCAGGCGGTCCGCGAGCTCCGCAGCCGCTTCGGTCACGTGGCGATGGTCGGCGATGGGGTGAACGACGCGCCGGCGATGGCTGAGGCGGATGTCGGCATCGCCATGGGCGCGGCCGGGACGGACGTGGCCATCGAGACGGCCGACATCGCTCTGATGTCCGACGACCTGCGGCGGTTGCCCTACGCGTTGGCGCTCAGCCGCCGGGCGGTCAATAACATCAAGCAGAACATCGTCGCGTCGCTGGCCATCGTCGCGATCCTGGTCCCAACCGCCCTGGTCGGCTGGATCGGGCTGGTCCCAGGACTGCTGCTCAATGAGATCAGCGCCCTGATCGTGATCCTCAATGCGCTACGATTGCTGAACCACAAGGGAGGATAGCATGTTCGCCGTGGGCACTCGCGCTCAAGGAACTGCGCCTGGACGCTAGTGTGCCGGAGTCAGCACTCAGGACAGCGGATTCATAAGCCGGTGGACTGCGTATGGAACCACAGATCTCGCTAGGACTTGCGCCTTGCGAAATTCGCCATTGTACGTGGATTGTACGTAAGATCTATGGAACTCATCTCCACACGGTTAACCTCCAGCTTGCCGAGTTCGCAGCCACAAACATCCCCACGCCAATGTCATTGAGGATGGACGGTGGTGCCTTGACGCTGCCGGAGCCAGGCGGTAGCCTTCAGTCATGGCCCTCAACAAGAAACACGTCCTGGGCTGCTTGGCCATCGTCCTGCTGCTGCTCATAGTGGCGGCGGTGCTGATCGCCGTCTATCGCCCAGAGTGGCTGAAGCCTCCGGCGCCGAAGCAGCCAACAACGTCCACTACGGCGCCGCCATCGTCCATGGGCCCTGGCCGCTCTCTCGTGCTGATGACCTGGAACGTTCGTGGCTACCCTGAAAAGGACGCCGCAACCCGCACTTGGTTCAGCAAGCAGCTGGCCGACCTGGCGCCCGGCGTTCTTTGTATCCAGGAGATCTCCGACCAGTCCAAGATCACCACTTTCATGTCCGCCGAGAGCCGGTTCATCAAGTACGCTTTCTCCGATTCGTCAGACGGCCAGGACAACGCCATCTTCGTGGACTCAGCCGCGGACATAAAGCCCTTGGCCACGCCAGCCGGGTTCCAGCATCCCGCCGCTGTAGCCTACGTCACCTCCGACGGCTTCGACGCCGTGGTGGTCACCGTGCACCTCAGCTGGACGGACGTGTCCAAGCGCGCACGCGAAAAGCAACTACTGCGTGGCGTGGTGGCCGACGCGCTCAAGATCGACCCCGACGTCATCGTCACCGGCGACTTCAACACCCAGCGGCCCGACATCGACGAGCTGGCCGCCGACTGCGGCCTGAAGGTCATGGTCCCCGGCAACGTGGCCACCGCAGCCACCACCCACGCCGGGAGCCGCTACGACTGGGTCCTGATCTCGCCGGACCTGGCGTCTGAGGAAGCTATCGGGGCCGAGATCGTAAGCTTCTCGGGCTCCGACCTGACCGCCGCCAAGAAGGCCAGCGATCATCTGCCGGTGCGGGCGCAGTTCAGTACTGACCAGAGATTCAAAGATCGTAAATAGCAGCCGCCAGTGCCCTTGACTTGGCCCTGGATTTCAGAGACCATTCTCCCCGGTAGTACTTGATAGGAGATCGTCATGCCCAACATCGGCGCCATGCTGAAGGAAGAAATCCGTCGCCTGGCCAAGCGGGAAGCCCGTTCACTAATAGCCAGCCTCCGCAAGGACAACGCCAGGCTCAAGCGGACTGCGGCCCAGTTCAGGCGCAGTTTGACGGCTTTGGCGCGCCACACCCGTCGCTTGGTGGCCGAGGCCGATGCCAGGCTCGCCGAGGGCGTGAAGGTCAGCTTAGAGGAAGCCGCCCAGGTTCGCATCGGCGCCGCCAGGATCAGGGCACTGCGCAAGCGGCTGCGTCTGTCTCAGGTTGAGCTGGGCCAGCTCCTGGGCGTCAGCGGCAAGACCGTGCTCATGTGGGAGAAGAAAACCAAGCTGCGGCTGCGCGACAAGGCCAAGGCTGCCGTCGTTGCCGTCCTGAAGCTCACCGCCAAAGAGGCCAAGAGGAAGCTCGAGCTCATGGCACCGAAGGTGGTGGTCAAGAGGAAGGGCAAGCGGAAGAAGAAGTAGCTTCCTCCCCGCCCCTCGGCTTCCCGGCTCCTCGGCCATTTTGCCGAAGACCAGGTGAAATCCGGAACACGCTCTAGTTCGCGGGGCTCTTCTGGGGTGTTTTAGGATCAAACACAACGTCTGCGGAAGCACCCCACTTGGCTTCGTTGCCAACGGACATGCCCGGCTTGATTTGGAACGTGCCTGCAGGATTCACCAGGAAGCGCATCTCGGCGCCTTTCCCCCACACTTGAGTCTTGCCCTTGGCTGCCAGTACGGTGTCGCCCCAAATGAGGCAGCCGCCTGTCACCTCCAAGCCAACAAGGTCAGCCTTCTCGGCTCCATTGACCTTCAAGTTTGCGAGCCACACAACAGGTTCTTGCTTGTCGCCGACAAGGCCATCTATCACCTTGATACGCCCGACGTCCAACGATGGCCCATTGTTGCCGGATACGGACACTCCAGGCGCGTTCTCGCCGGTCAGCACAACCTGAGGAGCAGACAGCACCTTCACTCCTGCAGCCAGGAGCTTGCCCAAGTCAACTCGATCTTTTGCGTCGGCCTTCTCAACATACACCACCCAGACGACGCGCCCAATCCGGAAGACCACACCAGAATTATCAAGTTGCCACGCCTCGTCGCCAATGACCACTGCGGGCTTACCAGGCTCCAGGATGATCGGCTCTGGTACCAGTGCGACAGCGGCGAAATAGGCCTTGCAGGCGCTCTTCGCCTGGGCTTCGTCAGCGAAGATCCCCAGCCTCAGCAGGCAGCGTTTCTCCTTATACTGCCCGAAGACCCCGATCTCCGGAACATATTTGCGCTTGTCCCCTTTGTCCTCTGGCACGATGAAGCAGCTCTCGAACCTGTAGGTCTTGCCCTTGATGCCATCAGGAACAACAATTCGGATCAGTTCCGCTTCCTTTCCGGCAGAAGGCTCTCCACATACTCCGCTTGCCGTCAGCCCCAGCCAGACGACACATGCGACTGCCGCCAGGAGTCTCATTGGTTTCTCTCCTCATCCCACGCCGCCGTTGGGCACCACCACCACAGTCTCTGCCACCAGATGCGGAGGGGCGGGGCGGGCTCGCTCACGGCTTGGCCTCCTCGGCCCTGGCCTTCTTTGGCACCGAGGGGTCCTGCATAGGCCTGTACGATTCGACATCCATGAGAATCTTACACATGTGCCAAGCCGTATGTTCGTGAAAGAGCTTTCCAGTAACCTCGACCCTCAAACCATCGCTCTTCAGCAGCTTGCTGGCGAGTTGATTGTCAGAAACCAACTGAATCTCTGTTATGTGTTGTTCAGGCTGATTGAAGCCGTCCGAGTTGCGGCTGACCGTTATAGACTTCGTCATGGTAAGAACTGGATATGTCATCTTCGTACCATTCGGGTGCCGCGCGTGACCGATGCTCACGATTCCGCTTATCTTCTCAACGTCCGGCTCGTAGCCCAGCACCGGCTCATGCTGACCACCGGACCTATGCCAAATCGTCAGAGCGACAAGCGCCAGCCCCAGCGCCAGCAGAATCCCCGCCGTCCACGCCGCCATCGGCCGCCAGGTGCGGAGGGGCTTGTTAGCCCGTTCGGTAGGTTCTGGCATCAATCACTCCGAAGCCATGTTCCCCGTACCTCGGCGCGGCGCGAGCGTTGGCGGCAACGGCCAAGTACTCTCACGAGGCACTTCAGAAAATCCACTTCCAGACTGTCGTGGCTCCAATCGCGGCGAGCGCAACGAGGATGCAAATGCCGGCAAACATGAGCCACCCAAGTCCGTAGCCTCGCGGCTCCGTTGGCTGCTCCCGCTTGGGGGCAGACTCGACCAGATACGGAGTGTAGTCGACGAAGTCGGATTCGGCACCGAAGAGGTAGTCGGCGTCAACCTGAATTCTGCGGTGCTGGCCGGCGGTTATGGAGGGGCGGAGTGCCGCGCGGAGGACCTCGATGCCGAAGCGAAGGTAGCCGGACTGATTACCGTAGAGGGCGCCGCCCTCCCCATCGGCGTGCAGCCGCATGAAGGCCCCGTCGCGGGCCACTAGGGAATCGAGGCGGTCGACCTGCTGCTGCAACCCATCCTGGGTGGTCATAGCAAAGGCTCCTCCGACGGTGCCAGGAGGGCCAGCGTTGTAGGCACAGGCACGACCCTCCTACCGCCCGCCATCTTCCCCGCCCCCGCGGCCGGCGCAACAGCAGGGCTGGCCTGCTTCCCCATGCGAAGCGAAGATCGCCTACCGATTCACGAGTGTGCCAAATCGGACAGCGTCTGAATCAGCACTGAGTAGCCAAGCCAATGAAGAATCGAAACAGCCAACAGGATGATGGGCGCAACCCACTTGCCCCATTTCAGTCTGTAGCTCAGCCACGCCGGCAAGCCAACAACGAACGGCAGCAAGCCGAGCATCGACGCAGACGCCCCGCAAGGGCCGTCGTACGCACCCACCAGCAGGATGAATGGAACCGGCATGGTCAACCAAGCCGCCGTCTGCAGAGATATGGGCGCAGGTTCGGCCCCCGTGTGTGCGAAGATCCATTGCGCGCAGAACACGAGCCCCGGCAAATACCACGCCGCGGAGTTGAGCAGAAGGCGGCCGATCACATCCCCAAGTCGCTGCTCCGATTTGCCAGCTCCCTGTATGGAAGGCACAGCCCCCGGTTGGAGGCTGCCGTGTGGTCTGGGGGGTTGGTCAACTGGCTCCGGCACAGTTCCTCCTCAACCCATTCTCCCCGCCCCTCGGCGCGGCGCAACCGCGGAGCTCAATTCCCTGCATACCGCGAAATCAGCATGAGCATCATGGCGACCAAGCCAGTCAGGAAGAGCAGCGATGAGCAGATCAGGCAGATGACACCCACGGTCTTCGCACGAGAACCCGTAAGGTTCCTGCCCTCGCCGAGCGGCAAAACCCGACCTATCACCATCGCGATGCCAAGCCAGATGCCAATCATTCCGATTGTGAGCATCATGCCCATGTTGGTAGGAGAGACCTCGACGGGACCGACGGGGAGAGAACGATATGGCCCGCAGGCCACGCCTATACCCGCGAACCAGATCATCACCACGGTGGCAACAAGAACCGCTAGCCACTTGCGGCTGGGCTTGCTGGCCTGCTCGGTAGTCTCAGGCATCAATCACTCCGGCGCCATTCTCCCCGCCCCCTCGGCGCAGCGCAACGGTCGGCAACTTCTTTGCCCGCCGCCTAAAGCCCTCCGCTAGCACAGGAAGGTAACCACGCACGGGGCTGCGATCAGCAATGCCGCTATCAAGGCCCCTGTCCCCAGGAAGAACGGCCAGCGTCTCCGGCTGCCTTCCTTGCGATCCCGGCCTGCTGCCATGGCCAAGACCACAGCGACTCCGCAGACAAGGAGAGTACCGAGACAGGCAGCACACCAGATCAGGATCCACACTAGCCCGGCGAAGTCGTTGTCTCCCAGGTTGAACGTAGTGAGGTGATATGTGTAGACGCCGAAACCCAAGACGCACGCCGCAGCGAAGACCGACGCCAACTCGCTGCCAATCTCCAGGCTGGTGGGCCTTTGGCCTGCCTCTTCGTTGCGGCGCTCTTCGGTCTTCATGGCCTCCCCGCCTTTCTCCCCGCCCCTCGGCCCGGCGCAAGGGCGGCGGGGCAATGCACGTCCCGTTAGTTGCGCGGGCCTGGTCACACAACTGCGCGCTCAAGAACGCGCTAGGCGCGAAAACACCTCCAACAGCCATCCGCAGGCAAAGCATTGCATGGATGAGACCAGCAGCGAGACAGCTGGGACAATCCATCTTCCCCATTTGAATCGGCAGCTCAGCCATGCCGGCAACCAGGTCAGGAGCGGCAACACGGCCAGCATTGACGCAGACGCCCAGGAATATCCGTCATGCGCCACGACTATCAGCACAAATGGGACCGGCATCGTCAGCCAAGCCGCAGTCTGGATCGTCAGCGGCACAGGCTCGGCATTCCATCGAATGAAGCTCCAGTACACGAAGAATGCGATCCCGGGCAAGTACCAGGCCGCCGCGTTCAACAGAGTACGCTTCGCAACTTCTCCAGGGCCATCATGAACTGGATGGCCCGTGTGAGCAGAAGACACATCCATCGGGTGCCGCTCATTGTCCGGCATGGTGCTGCCTATCATCCTCGCCATTTCGCTTCACGTTCCCCCACGCCGCCATCGGCCGCCAGGTGCGGAGGGGCGGGGCGGGAGAGGTGGCGGGCTCAGTCACTGCGCACCTTCACCGTATATGGCCTTGCCCTCGCTGTCCCACCATCCCAGGAACTGGCTGCACGCGTTCTCCGCAGCAGCGTCGTTCATCAGCCACCAAGCGC